>Ga0210407_10000053_pt1 | contig 154929 bp, 137 predicted proteins | sample IncBWC27MmetaG_FD_150860 | JGI IMG/M metagenome (GOLD analysis project Ga0210407, IMG submission 150860) | Forest soil microbial communities from Barre Woods Harvard Forest LTER site, Petersham, Massachusetts, United States - Inc-BW-C-27-M | ecosystem: Environmental > Terrestrial > Soil >...
GTCGCCGCGCCGACCGCAAGGAGGCAAGCGCCCAAGGTATGACTCATGATTGGGGTGAAGTCGTAACAAGGTAGCCGTAGGAGAACCTGCGGCTGGATCACCTCCTTTCTAAATAAGAGAGATCTATTCCGCTCTGGTGTGCGGAAGATGTTCTCCAGTGCGAAGCACGGCTCTCACGGGTTTGTGCGTTCGCTAGACTCAAGTTACCCATCCCTGATGGCTTCGGCTGTCGGGGCGGACAGATTCTGGCAGATCGATCTTGGTTGTCACGAGAGCATAAATAACGAACAAAGGGCCGTCCGCCACTGGCGAACGGCCCTTTTTGTTTTGTGGTTCTGCGAGTAGAGTTCCTACGGACTACTCAATCTGGTGGTCGGAAACGCATTGATGCACGGTCGAGAAAGTACCGTCCTCCTTCCAACCAATTCTATTTTCTAATTCTCTTCAACTTCCGAAGAATCGAAGGAAAATCGACTTCTAAGAAAGACCACGCGTGCTTCTTCACAGAAACAACACCTGGAATTATTGGTTCATTTTCCTTCGAAGGATCTCGGCTCAAAGTAGTCGGCCTGAATTCACGCAGATCAAGATAGTCCTTCAATATCGCAAGTTCGGTTTGCTGAGCTGAGATCGTTGAATTTTTCATCTCGACTAAAGCTCTTGCGAGAACCACTTGTGACTGAAGATGGAGTACGTTGGCTGCAAGTTGTGAGACCGCAATATCAGAAAAATCACCCGTGACAGACGCGAAGTTTGATGCCTGAGGCATCTGCAAGTAGAGATCTAAGGCCTCGCGAATCTGAGAGAGAGCCTGCGTCTCATCCAAGGGCTTAATGTTGAACAACACCTTTTTCGCCTGCTCTTTTATTTCGGCTTCTGCCTCGATACCTAAGTCCTTCAGAAATTGGCCGAAATACATCAAGTATTGCTCGCAGGCACTCTTCACAGAATCTGGAAACTCAAATAGGGCTGCAACTGTCCTGGAACCTTCCGTCTCTAGCTGAGACTTGACCAGCGCAGCGAGCGTATCGAGATCACTTCGCTTCGATCCTATTTTCTCGATTGTCACGGTTTCTGGCACTCTGAAAGAAACTCCGAAGCCATTAAGGCAGGTCTCGTGGTCTCGCTGAAAGTATTCAAAAGAAAGTGCTGGCTGATTGTCGGCTACAGTTTCTAAGGTGCCAGCCAAATCTGCAATGCTATATTGTTGCGCCCAAAATTCCATATCTAACTGGAGTTCGAACTGGACGTCGATTTCCCCTTCCCTCGCCTTCTCCAGCGGAGCTACAAATTCTGAGAATCCCCACCCCTCAAGTCCGATGTCTGAATTTGGCAGATGGACACTGACGTTTATGAAGTGCTTCTTGAGTTCAGCTAGGGTTAGATGACGAATTCTGCTCATATAAGTTGTTGGGAAAATGACGGAAATCTCATTGTTGTGAGCCCATGCAACTGTGTCCTGCCAGTGCTCGCCATCAACTACGAGATGCTGTCTCTCACCCAGGACTTTCTTACTTAAGGTAATTTCTCGCATATCTACCGAGGACGATACGCTGTCTTCCGATGACTTGTCTAGCAATGTAACCGAGCGCACTGACAGCTCTTGTCTTTAGGGGCTTTGGCATTTTCCAGCACCAGTCGATTCCTGCATGAGAGGACTGGATCGGTTTAGAACTAGCAGAAGTATGACAGGATGGTGCCATGCGAATTACGATCGACATCCCAGACGCGCTTTACCGAAACCTAATGGCCAAGGCAGCTAGGGAGAAGCGCCCCGTGGAGGAGCTGATTCTCCGGAGTGTCGAAACAATGCTGCTTCTGCGGGAAACGAAAAAAGGGCGCCGTGTCACTTTGCCGATAGTCCGCTCGAAGCGCCCCGGGTCACTGCGGATCGACAACGACAAAATCTTCCAAATTATTCCATTTCCCTGATTGCAATCGCCGGCGGACGCTCTATCCTCGCGCCTTTGTCTCGGGCAATATTGGGTTTTTACTCTGTTGACGGTCGCTGGCCGACTGGATGCCCTCAGCAACTCCAAAGGGCGGCGGGATTAATCGGCCCAGGCCAGGTAGCCCGGCATAAGGGCACCGAGTACGGGGACGATCAGGAGGACGCCCACCCAACCGGGCTTTCCGCGGGCCTCGGCCACGGCCATCCAGACTATGATAAAGACGATGAGGTTCACCAGGGGAATCAGGAACAGCACGATCCACCAGATGGGCTTCTTGGCAATATTCAGCAGCAGGATGATATTGGCGATGGGAATCCAGGCCAGCCAGGGATTTTCGGTGTTGGTTTTTTCCGCGATGGTTTTCACCGCAAGCGCCGTATAGGCATACGCCGCCAAGCCGACTAACAGGAAAAAGACTGCCGTCCCGCCGGCCATAGCAGGGGAAGCGGGGGAGCGATAATCCTGGGCAAATGCTCCGCTGGCGGACAAAAGTGAGACCGCCGGGATCACAGCCCATTTCACAGCGAAAAGGAATTTCATCGAGAGGTTCATGAGAGGTTCCTCCATGGGAAACCAAGGAGCGAAGCGAGCTTGTCGCGACTGTAATCAGGCATGCCGCGAGAGTCAAAGCATTTCGGAAAGTTGGTTTCCAGAAAGAACGTTTGTTCGAGGCTGAGGGTGGCTGCGGGAGGCCCGGAGCCACCTGCGTGTGTTTTATGTCCGGGGCTTCGTTTTCTTGGCGAGGATTGTCTCTACCTGCTCCAGGTGGTTGATGTCATGGCCCGCCATCATGGTCAGCAATCGCTCCACGCTCTCCTCGCCCCGCTCCGCGTGCATTCCAGAGTGCTTCCACTGTTCAGGTGTGAGGCTTTTCAGAAGCGCAAGATTGGCTTCGCGTAAGACACGGAACTGCTCCAGAGACTTGCGGGAGTCGCGTTTCGAGTAGTGCCCTGCGGCAGCCCAGGCGTCCTGGTCAAACGCCTGGATCGGCGTGCCCGGCGAGCCTAGAATCGAGCGGATCCGCCATCCGGTCACGATTTCCACATCGGCCAGATGTGCCAGGATCTCCGCTACCGACCACTTGTCCGGCGCCGGCCGCTTGCGGAGCTTCGATGGCGTGGCGCGCTTCACCAAGCCGCCCAGCTTTTTCACAGTCGCGCTCTGGACGCGCAACGGGTCCCTACCCGCAATTTTTCCCTGGATTCGCTGAATGTATTGCTGAACAGTTTCCTTCATGGCAGGAGCCTCTCTTCCCTAGATGCGAAGCCGCAAGAATTGTAACAAATGGCGGGTTGCCCACCCTTGACCCTCGGCCTGGAAAAGGATAGCCTCGCACCCAACTCTTCCATTCCATTGCAAAAGAAAGAGGTCCGCCCATGCTCTTCCTCGCCGCACTTTGGCTCCCCATTCTGCTGTCCGCGGTCATTGTGTTCATCGCCAGTTCGATCATGCACATGGTGCTTCCGTACCACAAATCTGACTATCGGCAACTACCCGACGAGGACAAGATTCTTGCCTCCTTGCGTCCCGCCGGCCTGCAAAAGGGTCTTTATGTTTTTCCTTACTGCACGCACAAGGAAATGAATTCCGCCGCGATGCAGGAAAAATACAAGCAAGGACCCGTCGGCTTGCTGACCGTATTCCCCAGCGGCCCGCCCGCGATGCCAAAGTTTCTCGCTATGTGGTTTACCTATTGCCTAATCATCGGCATTGTTGTCGCGTATCTCATCGCGCACACTGTCGCGCCCGGCGCCCCCTATCGGCATGTCTTCCGCGCGGCGGGCTCCGCTGCATTCCTGGCCTACGGCGTGGGCAACATTAGCAATGGAATCTGGAAGGGCCAACCTTGGGGCAATGTCCTCAAAGAAGTCGTCGATGGACTCGTCTACGCGGTGCTGACAGCCGGCACCTTTGGCTGGCTCTGGCCGCACGGGTAACTCAGGCATCGGGTTCTCCTTGCTCGGGGGTTCCTGCGTTGCAAGGCACGTAATTTGGGAGTAGTCTCTCCCCCAAGCGTTGCCGGCCTCCCATCCGGGCCCGCTCCCTCGCCGCAACGGCTCCTCAAAATCCGGGACGCTCGCGTTCCTGGGGAGGAAGGCGCCATGTCCGTCTGCCAGGCTCACAAAGAATTGTTCGGACGCCTTTATCATTCCATCTGGAATGAACGGCGGATGGAATTCATCGAACTCGTGATTGCCGACACCCACGCTATCAGCGATCCTACGATCGCCGGCGGAGCCGTTGGCCCGTCCGCCTATCGCCGCCAGGTGGAACGCTTTCTCACCGGCCTACCCGACCTGCGCTTCGACGTCGACGACACCATTACCGAGAAGGATAAATTGGTCGTCTACTGGACCATCACTGGAACGCATCGTGGCGAATTCCTTGGCGTCCCCCCGACCAACAAGAAAGTCACCTTCAGCGGCATCACCATCAATCAGATCCGCAACGGCAAAATCATCGAGTCCACCGTCATCTGGGATGGTCTCGGCCTCCTTGAACAATTTGGAATCGAATTGCCGGTCCGCTACGAGATGCTGGCGGCTTCGGCTCGCTGATTTGTCCCCCGCCTCACCGTGCCCGGGACTTTGACTCATTGGCATCAATACCCGCCAATTCCATTGAGCCCACATTTCCTTTTTAAACTCTGAGCAAGTGGTTGTATGATCGGCCCAACGCCAGTGTTCATGCGGTTTTGAGAGCACAACGAACTCTACGGAGGCTCGATCTGGTGGGTGAGAAACAAAATCAGCCCTTTCAGCTCTCGTTTAAAGTGGCGGAATATTGGCCAATTTCCGCCGGTGCTGGTGCGGATGGTAGACCGGCGGGAGTGCTCCCGATGAAAATTGTTTCACACTGTCGAGAACAGGCGCGATGGGTGCATGATCGGTGCTGTTTTTGAACCAAAAAGGAGATTCCGGTTGAGACTTGTTGGAGCTTTAAAGCCGTCCAAGACTTCTTAATTCAGGTCGATCTCATGAGAATAGCAACACTGGCCGACGTGGATCTGATCAAGAATATTCTGCTGGTATCGTTTAGGAATGACCCACACGTGACCTGGCTTCTGGAAGAAAGCAAGAACAAGCTTAAGCTCAAAGTCTTAATCGATTACGTTGTGCATCGGACCCTTCGGCGGGGTGAAATATATTTGAGTGACGACAATAACGCGGTTGCGTTGTGGGATTTTGAGCGAAATGAAAGAATGTCATTCCATTACATTTGGCGGAACTTAGCTTTCCTTATCCAGATCGGCATAAAGTCCGTGGTAAGAATTGTGAAATCAGAAGCTCAAGTTCACAATAATTTTGGCAGATATCCGCGTTATTGCCATTTGAATATGATTGGAGTCTTGCCAGAAGAACAAGGAAAGGGATTGGCAAGCGCATTAATGAATCCGATGATTCAGAGGATGAAAGAAAAGTCGATTCCTGTATTTCTTGAGACGGCAAACCTGCGTAATGTCGATATATACAAAAAGAAGGGCTTCAAGATCTTCAAAACCCTGACTATCGGGGATCAAAACTTATTTCTGATGTCCACCGAATCACAGAATGCCGGGTCAATTGCTCCCGCGTAGTCGCCAACTCTTCCCTCAACGCTTAACTTTCTTACTGGTGTGTTGAGCTTCCCGCCCGTTAGAAAGTGAAACGTGCGTCCAGTTGAATCTGACGCCCAGCGCTGACAGTAGTGAATATTCGGCACTAAATGTCTTCAAGGTCGATGTCGTCTTGGTGTTCAGCGCTTTGCTGGAACCGGCGTAGTCACTCCAAAAGGTCACGCGGGTAACTCAGATTCTCGGAAGTAGTCGCAATTGTGGCGTGTTTTGTGACGTAACCCTACACTTCTTTGCACGAAAAAGCATATTCAGCTTGAGTTCCCTGTCTTGCAGTTTCAGTCTTTGGCGGCAGCCCATTTAGGAACGACACGCAGCCAAGCAGAAGCAAAACGATGCCATAAAATTTCGTTCTTGTTCTTCCCGGGCATCGCGTATGCTGGAGACTGACCTGCCCGAGGAGTGTCTCATGTTCTTTTCCCCTGCGCGGCACGGAAAATTCTCCTGGGCAATTCGAATCTTCTTGTTTCTAGTTTTGACCTCAGCCTTCGGAATTTCTCGAGGCTTTGCCCAGGCGCGACCCACAGAATCTCCTGTGGCCTCGATTCCAATTCTCGTGAGCGATTTTGAGTTATTCGCCGTGCCCTCCCCGGCCCCTCCCCCCGGCACTCCCGCGGCCGCGCCGAATAACCAAAAACCCCCATCGCCAGCCGTCAACGGAGACACCGACTTGCCGTCTGTTCAAGCCCGCCGCCTGACGGATTTCTTCTCCGCGACTCTGCTGCAGATCCTGCAGAAAAAGGGCTACAACGCTACCCGCGCAAGCGGGCAAAATCCGTCCAGCGGAGCGCTGCTCCGGGGCGTCTTTGCAGAAACTGACGCGAAGAATCGCATCCGCCGCTCGCTGTTCGGAGGCACCTCCGCCAACTCCCGATTTTTTCTCTACGTAGGTATTTTCAATCTGGCTCGGCCTGACCAGCCGCTTTACCAACTCGCCTCGGAGCAGCCTGCGAACAGCCGATACGGGCCTGTCATCACGCTTAACAACTACATCCCCTTGGCTAAGTACGAACTCGACAAGAATCCGACCGAAGAAGATGTCCGCAAGATCTGCGCCCAGATTGCCGCCAGTCTGACACCTCTTTTGGACGCCAATTCCAGCGCATTTTCTGAATAATTTCCACTCAAAATGCCATCCTTGCCGCTGCCAGGAGCATCTATATCGTTGGGACCCGGGTACCATTCTCTTCTTGCGCCATTCCTCTTTGTAGACAACAATTGGAAAGTAGACCTACTTGCTGATTGGCGCTACCGCTCTCTTAAAGGTGGTACTTTGTTCATAGGCAGCACAACACGGTCGGCGGATTTCCGGCGAAGTCGCCGACTGGCCACGTGCGTCGCCTTCTCGCTCGCGCTGGTTTCACTATTCTTCCTCCTGCAGGTCGTTCCGCACTCACATGCCGGCGGCCATAACGAGCCAAACTGCCGGCTCTGCCAGGTGGCCCACCTCGGCATTGCGCCGTCAATTTCTGTCACGCTCCTGAGTCTTGTTCTGTTGTACTTCGGCGAAATCCTCGCGCCGCTGTGCGTGCACTTCACCGAAGCGTTTTGCGCGCAGTCTCCTTCCCGCGCGCCTCCCGCGCTGATCGCTTAATTCACAGCTCTGGTGAGTCCCCGAAGCGCGACCCTACAGGGTCTCGCAACCGCCGTTATTCCGGCGGGCCTGCCATTGCACCCACAACTTAAGCCCGAAGTGGCTAGGAGAAATTATGAGGATTGTCGTTCGAAGTTTTGTTGTTCTCGTTACACAATTGGCTTTGCTGGCGTTTGTTGCCAGCGCCCAGTTGGGGAATTCCGGCTCCATCGAGGGAGTGGTAAAGGATCCTTCGGGGGCCGCGGTGACCAATGCTACGGTGGAGATCAGCTATCCCGTAACCGGCTACAAGCGAACGACCACGACCTCCGGCGACGGATCATTTCGATTTACCAACGTGCCGTTCAATCCGTATCACCTGACCGTGACGGCGGAGGGTTTCGCGATTTTCTCACAGGATGTAGACGTACGTTCGACGGTGCCGGCCAGGGCGGATCTCAGCTTGAAAGTCGGAACCGCGGTGACGTCGGTGACCGTGGAAGCAAACGGCGGGGACCTTGTGGAGAAAGATCCCACTTTTCACACCGATGTGGACACCAGCCTGACCGATAGGCTGCCGTTGGAAAGCCAATCGTCTTCGGTAAGTTCCCTGGTTACGCTGGTGTCTCCGGGCGTGGTGGCGGATTCAAACGGGCTGTTCCACGGACTTGGAGATCACGCCGAGAATTCCTTCTCCGTGGACGGCCAGCCCATCACAGACCAGCAGAGCAAGGTGTTCTCCAACCAGATTCCCCTGGATTCTATTCAGTCCCTGGAAGCCGTTTCGGGCGGTCCGCCGGCGGAATATGGTGACAAGACCAGCTTGGTGATCAAAGTGACGACGCGATCCGGGCTGGGGGTCACGCCGCCTACCGGGAGCTTCACGACCTCTTATGGAAGCTTTGGCTCGGTCAGCGCCGGATTCCGAGTGGCGTTCGGCGGCAAGAAATGGGGAGATTTCTTCGCTGCCAACGGCTTGAACACCAGCCGTTTCCTCGATCCGCCGGAACTTCAGGCCATCCATGACAAGGGCAACGAGGAGAATCTTTTCGATCGCGTGGATTACCAGATTAGCAGCGCAGATTCGATTCACGTAAATTTTCAGTACACGCGCTCCTGGTTCCAGACGCCCAATACGATTGACAACCTGAACCTGGGAATCCCGGATCCGGTTACCGGGTTGCCATTGCCGCCGGCGGATCAGCGCGCTCTCATCAAGACCTACAATATTGCGCCCGTGTGGACGCGCCTGATTAGCTCGACCACTCTCCTTACGGTCGGAGCCTTTGTACGGCATGACCAATTTAACTACTACCCGAGCGGAAATGTTTTTGCGGACGGCACGGGATTCATTCCTGGCGGATCCTCGGCGACCCTCAACCAGAATCGGAAACTGACCAACGCGGGTTTGCGTTCCGACCTGTCCTATGTGAAGGGCGCGCACAACATCAAGGTCGGCGGCACGTTTCAGCACACTTTCCTGACGGAAGATTTTAACTTCGGAATCACCGATCCAAACTTCCTTCCATCACAGGTGGATTCGGCAGGCAACAAGTGTTTTGTAGGCGGTGTTCCGTTGGCCGCCCCATGCACAGACCTATTGCCCTTTGACCTGACTCGCAATGGAAAACTGTTTCCGTTTAATGGTCACACCGACGTTAAGGAACTGGCGCTTTACGCCCAGGACACCATCACCGAGGGCAATTGGGCCTTCAACCTGGGGATTCGCTTCGATATGTATCGCGGCATCGTCCACGATTGGCAGCCTGAGCCGAGGGTGGGCCTCGCCTACAACATCAAGAAGACGAACTCCGTCCTCCGCCTCTCCTATTCCCGCGTCTTGGAGACGCCTTTCAACGAGAACTTGATTCTGGCCAGCGTGGGAGCGGCGAACCCTGTCATCACCGATGTCATCGGCGGCCAGAGCCTTCAAGCGCCGATACGTTCCGGCCAACGCAACCAGTTCAACGCCGGCTTTCAGCAGGCATTCGGAAAGTACGCGGTGGTGGACGCCGACTACTTGTGGAAGTACACGCACAACGCGTACGACTTCTCCACGTTCGGCAACACGCCGATATTTTTCCCTATTGCCTGGAAAAGCTCGAAAATTGACGGGCCTTCCGTGCGCGTGAGCATGCCCAATTTTCATGGACTTACGGCACTGGTCGTTCTTGCCCACGTCCGCGCGCGTTATTTTCCGCCCCAGATCGGCGGATTGGGCGCCACTATCAACGGGGGCGGGGTTTTCCGCATCGATCACGACCAGGCGTTTAACCAGACCACGCACATCCAGTATCAACCCTACAAAAGCTTGCCCTGGATCGGTTTCAACTGGCGATATGACAGCGGCCTGGTGGCCAGCAATCCGAATCTCGACACTTTCGACCACGCTTCGAGTTTCCTGGACGCCGATCAGCAGACGGCGGTCGGGCTCTTCTGCGTCGATGCCGCTGGAGTCATGCACTCGGCGACGTTATCCAGTCCGCTCGCCTTGGGTGCCGGGACGATTTGCGGCGCGAATCCGCTGAGGACAGGCGCAAAGCTGATCAATATTGCTGGCTCCACATTTAACCCGGACCGCAACCCCACGCGCGTCCAACCGCGCAACTTGTTCGATGTAAGCGTTGGTGAGGATAATGTCTTCCGAGGCGACCGGTACAAGTGGAGTTTGCGTTTCACGGTCATCAACCTGACGAACAAGACCGCGCTGTACAATTACCTGTCTACCTTCAGCGGAACACACTTTGTTACTCCGCGAACCGAAACCGTCGAGCTCGGCTTCCACTTTTAGCAATCGAGCCATCCGCCGCGGAGCCCTGCAAGAGCCAGCGACACTCTCTTGCAGGGCTCTTCTTTTGCCTCTCCCCGATTCCTCCCCGCTCTCGTTATCTGCTACTCTGTCCGCCGGAGGTCATCGCCTGATGTGCAGTGTGCCTGCGCAGGTCCGCAATATTTCGGACACGGCTTTGTGGGCCGCCCATTTCCGCGCTGAAGAATCGCGGCGTCCCGACGCATTGTTTCGCGATCCCTACGCGGAAAAGCTCGGCGCGCAGCGCGGCGGAGAAATGGCGCGCACCCTGCCGCAGGGCTTAAGCCACGCCTGGGCATGGGTGGCGCGCACCTATTTGTTCGACCAGCTCCTGCAAAAAGAAATCGCCGAAGGCGCCGACCTGATTGTGAATTGCGCCGCGGGGCTAGACGCGCGGCCTTACCGCATGCAACTTCCTGCTACTCTGCAGTGGATCGAAGCCGATTTGCCAGACATCCTTGCCTACAAAAAAGAGCGCCTCGCGGACGACAAACCGACCTGCCAACTCGAGCGCATTGCCGTAAATCTTGCCGACATCAACGAGCGGCGCCGCTTCCTCTCCGGCATTGCCAATCGCGGCAAACGCGGCATCGTGCTCACCGAAGGACTGCTGATCTATCTGGCCGCGGACGAAGTCGCGCAGTTTGCGGAGGATCTCTCCGGCGTCGCCTCTCTCCAACGCTGGATTCTCGACATGCACTCGCCGCGCCTGCTGGCCATGATGCAGCGCCGCACGGGCAAAGCGCTCGAAAAAGTGGGCGCGCCTTTTAAATTTGGCCCCGCCGAAGGCCCGGATTTTTTTCTTCTGCATGGTTGGACGCCCACCCAGATCGAAGGCATGCTCCACACCGCCGCGCGCTTCGGAAGGCCACCCCTTCTTCTGCGCTTGTTTGCAAAATTTGCAGACGTGCGTAGTTGGAAAGCGAATCGGCCCTGGGCCGGCGTCTGCCTGCTGCAAAAGAACTCCACGTCGAAGGATGGAAAAGGTAAAGCCTCATGAGCGGTGTCTCGTCTGAACTTTCAGGGAAAAAACTAAGAATCGGTGTCGATCTCGGCGGCACGAAGATCGAATTCGTCGCCCTCGAATCCGATGGACGAGAACTGCACCGCAATCGCGTGGCGACTCCGCGCGGCGACTACGATGCCACGGTGAAAGCGGTTCGCGACGGCGTCCTGCAAATCGAAAGAGACTTGCAGCGCAGCGCCACCGTCGGCGTTGGCATTCCCGGCACCATCTCCGGCATCACCCACAACGTTAAAAATGCAAACTCCACCTGGATGAATGGCAAGCCGTTCGACAAGGACTTGAGCGCCGCGCTCAGCCGCGAAGTGCGTTGCGCGAACGACGCCAACTGCCTGGCGGTCTCCGAAGCCACCGACGGAGCCGGCGCCGGCCACCACATTGTCTTCGCCGTGATCCTTGGCACAGGTTGTGGCGGCGGAATCGCCGTCGACGGCCGCGTTCAAAATGGACACAACGGCGTGGCCGGCGAATGGGGGCACACCACGCTTCCGTGGATGAAACCCGGCGAATACCCGGGCCCGGATTGCTACTGCGGCTACAAAGGCTGCGTTGAAATGTGGATTTCCGGCACAGGCCTCGAAGCCGATTACGAGCGCGCCACAAAAACGAAAATACTCGGAAAAGACATCCTCGCGCGTTCCGAAACCGGGGAAACCGCGGCGCTGGCGTGTCTTGAACGCTACGAAGACCGCCTCACGCGCAGCCTCGCCCAAATGGTTAATATACTCGACCCCGATATTATCGTTTTGGGCGGCGGAGTTTCCCAGGTGCCGCGTCTCTATCGCAATGTCCCGTCGCGATTAAAGGAATACGTCTTCGGCCGCGAAGCCGATACTTCCATCGTCGTGGCAAAACACGGAGACGCGAGCGGCGTTCGCGGCGCGGCATGGCTCTGGCCGCTTGAGCACCGCTCACCGTGATTCGTGTAGCTCACCCCTCAGGGCAGGGTTTTCGTAACCGCGGCAACCATGCCACCACAAAGGAAAACCCTCAGGCCTGAGCTACAAGTTCAAAAAAAATGCCCTCGGCAATGGCCGAGGGTGTTCCGAAAAAACTGTGAACTGTGTTACGTCGTCAATGCGCCGCGCCGCATCAACCGCACGCAAACCGCCAGCATCCCGCAGATCAGCAGCGCCAGCGTTCCTGGTTCCGGCGTCTGAACAATGAACTCCTGCACCTGCCCGGTCAGCATCAGCGGCCCGCAATTCGTGACAATTTCAAAATCGCTCAAATTGATCGTGTCGTAATTCTGGCTCGCCCTCATCAGCCAGGTTTGCACATCCATATCGCCACTCCCGCGCGCGCCGGGATTCATGATGTCCCACAGAGCATATTGCAGGTTCACCAGATCACCGGGGTTGGAAGCAAACTGCGTCGTCAGCCAGGCGGCTTCCTCATAAGCCATTGTCGCGTTGCCATACACCGCCGACGTGGTCACGCCGCCGTAGCGTGTCTGAGAAAAATTGTTGGTGTTCACCGCCGTGGCAAGATTGGTGACGTTCGCGTCCCACATCTGCCCAAAACTTACTTCGTTGATGATGTCGTCGCAAAAGAGCGTGACCGTCTGGCCGTTCATCGTTCCAAAGTACGGGCTTACATAATACTGGCCGTCATTCGCGCCATTCACACCGGTAAATACCATCGATACCGTGCCATCCGCGTAAGCAAACGGCACCAGAAACATTCCAAACACCAATAGCCCAAGCAGCCTGGCAAATTTCATCCGTGTCTCCCCATGGTCTAAGTGCAAGGCTGCGGGCCCTGCGATGAGGATATGTGCAAATGAAATGCCAGAACTAGAACTGTTGGTTTTATTGAAAATAAAGAGATTATCTCGCTTTGGAAGAAGGATTCTCCAAAGAAGTGCAAGAACTTGCCCTTGGAGGGCCTTAAACCGGCAAATTTGCCGCTAAGATAATCATAATAATGCAGATAACGGTACTAGCGGCGCTAGGAATAGCGTACTAAAACTCCCTTGTTGTTTCCTCCACTTCGAGAGTTGGGAGGCCAGAAGACAACCCCACCTGGCCTCCGCTTCTCAAACGACCCCGGCTACTTGCCGGCCGCCTTGCTCATTTTTGCGGTGAACGCCTCCGAACGCTTCTTCATTTCCTCTGGTGCCACATCCTCGATATGTTGAGCAAGTCCCCATCGGTGGCCAAAAGGATCGCGAACCTTCCCGTAGCGGTCCCCCCAGAACTGGTTCTCCAGCGCCATTTCCACCTTGGCGCCCCCTTTCACGGCTCGATTGAAAACGGTGTCAACATCCTCCGTGTATAGGAACAAATTGATCGAGTTCGGAGCATCGGCCGGCGGCGCGCTGGTCATCCCGGGAAACTCGTCGCTCAGCATCAGGATTGAATCGCCAATCGCCAGCTCGGCGTGCATGATCAGGCCGCCGGGCCCCGGCATGCGCAGCTTCTCCTTGGCGTGGAATACCTCCTTGTAATATTCGATCGCCCGGGCCGCACCCTTGCAAACGATTGCCGGAGTAATGGAATGAAATCCTTCAGGAATTGCTTTAACAGCACACATGGTGCCTCCTTTAGATTTTTCGGGTTGGGCGCGCAGGGAGGTTGAAGCAACGGGAGGGAACTTCACAGTTCACTCTGCGCGTGGAATTCCTGAATACTCCCCGGTTGCGGCCAAGTCAAGAAGGAAATCAGCGTTCAAAATTAAATTAATATTCTGGACTGCCTGGGGTTCTCGAGCATCCAATCGGCCGTGCGACTTCCGGAGGTGCTTTGTGCGTTATGACTTTCTGTTGGAAACCTACGCCACGGAACGAGTCAAGGTTCTGAGTGTCTGGAGTGAATTTCGCGACACGGATCTGGAGTTTCGCCCGAATCCCAACGATCCCCGCGGCCGCAGCGTCCACGAGCAGATGGTCCACCAATGCGTCAGCGAAGATTTCTGGCTTCGCACCATGCTCGCCGTCGACGTCTCCGCGCCGCCTCTGCCCGCGCAGGAAACGCGCGTCGAATTCATCCGCCGGTATGCGGAAGACAGCGCGAAACGCCTCGCCGTCATGCAATCGCGAGACGAATCCTGGTGGGAAAGTGAAACCACATTTTTTAGCGTGAAACGCTCCGTCGCCTGGGTCATGACTCGCCGCATCGCCCACACCGCGCATCACCGCGGCCAACAGATAGCCATGCTGCGCATGCTGGCCCGCGACCTGCACAGCAACTATGGGCCAACCGCGGACACTGGCGGCTTGATGCAGCAGCACGCGCCAACAATCTACGCCTATCCGGGCCTCGATGAATTGCTTCGCGATTTACCCGCAAGCACGCACAAATCGCCGCTCCCCGGCGCGCAGGGCAAGCCGATTACGGAGCGTCCCACAACAAAGTAAACCGAACCGCGGTTTGGATCAGTATTCCTTGTAAAGCTCGGGGAACTGCTTTTTCAGGTTTTGAATCTTCGGCAGGTCGTTGATTACGATGTACGGATTGTCGGTGTGGTGCTTCAGATAGTCCTGGTGATATCCCTCCGCGGGATAAAAGCCGTTCAGCGGCACCACCTGCGTCATGATCTTGCTGGAATAAATCTTCGCCGCATTCAATTGCGTAATATACGCCTCGGCGATTTTCTTCTGCTCCGGGCTTCCATAAAATACCGACGACCGGTACTGCGTTCCCCAATCCGGCCCCTGCTTGTTGAGTTCCGTGGGATTGTGCGCCACCGAAAAGAAAATCATCAAAACCTGGCCGTAGGTAATTTCCGAAGGGTCAAACACCACTTTCACGCTTTCCGCATGGCCCGTCTTGCCGCTGCTCACCGTCTCGTACTGCGCCGTATCCGCCGTCCCGCCTGTGTATCCGGAGGTCGCGGAAATCACGCCTTTGGTGTGCTGATACACGGCTTGAATGCCCCAGAAGCAGCCTCCCGAAATCACGGCCACTTCCTTGCCTTTCGTCGCCGCCACCGGTTGATCGAGCGCCGGCTTCGGAAACGTAGAATTCGCGCGGGGCGCTTTGGCTCTCGAGTTAAACGCCGCAAACATCACCAACGCTGCTGCAATGATTCCGAATGATATAAACCGAATCCAGCTTTGCATCATTCTGCTCCCGGCCGGCTTTATCGGTTCGCCCGACAAGCCACTTCCACGGCAATACTCCTTGTTGGATGCCGCCCAATGGATTTACGCTTCAGGGCAATCCTGAATTTCGGGAAAGGGGCCGCAGTCTTGGCATCCACCCCGTTAGAGTGGGACGCCCCAGGGGAAGTTACACGGCATCTTACACTCTAAATTCTTGCGGAAATCATCGAATTCATGACCATGGCCAACCCCTCAATTCCCATTAAGATGCCAGTCCTGTTCGTGGGTCACGGCTCTCCCATGAACGCCATCGAGTCCAACGCCTTCACCCGCGCTCTCGAGAAGCTCGGCCACGACTTGCCTCGCCCTCAGGCCATCTGTGTCGTTTCCGCACACTGGGTTACTCGGGGCAGCCAGGTCCTCGCCGCCGAATGGCCCCGCACGATTCACGACTTCTATGGCTTTCCCAAGCCTCTTTACGAAGTGCAGTATCCCGCACCCGGCGCTCCCGAAGAGGCAAAACGCCTGGCCTTCGAACATCATTTTGTTCCCGATCAGAAGTGGGGACTCGATCACGGCGCATGGAGCGTCCTGCGCCACATGTATCCGCAGGCGAATGTTCCCGTATTTCAGGTGAGTCTCGATCAAACACGCACCTTCGCTGAACATCTCGCGCTCGGGCGTGAACTGCAGAAAATGCGTGAGCGCGGGATTCTTATTCTCGGCAGCGGCAACCTGGTTCACAACCTCCACAAATTGAATTGGGAGCTTCCCAACGCGGCATATCCCTGGGCCACCGAATTCGATCAAACCGTCAAGCGGGCCGTCGAGCAGCGGGACACGGAAAGACTTGCCGCGCCCGACCAGTGGGGGCCTGATCTTTTGGCCGAGGCGCATCCGACGCTCGAGCACTATGTCCCCATTCTTTACTGCATGTCAGCGACGGATGCGCAGGACCAGGTCTCCTATCCTTACGAGGGCATCGAATTCGGCAGCGTTTCCATGCGCACCGTGTTGTTTCAATAAATTTCTTCCCCTCGTTCCTGATTTTCCCTGCCCGGTGTACGCTGTTATCTGGAATATTTCCGGCTGGAAACTTCAACTTTTTCAGCCGCAGCTGACTCGGTGAGTCCTTAAAGTCGTTTCGGGAGAAATCGATGTCGCTCCGCACCAATTCTGTGTTCGTTCTCGGCAGCGCCCTGATTCTTCTGCAGCCGACTTGGGCCCAAGTCACCTACGGAAAGAAGCCCCAACTACCCGCTCCCTTCGCCACCAAGTCCGCATTCAAAAGCCCGTTGTGGGTCAAGCCGCCAAAGGACTTCCTTCCCAGGGTGCCGGCCGATTTCCACGTGAATGTTTTTGCGAAAGAGTTCGAACGCGTCCGTTTTCTGATCACCGCGCCGAATGGCGATCTCTTCGTAGCCGATACCGGCGCTGGCAAAGTGCTCGTCCTCCGCGATCCCCAGCACACTGGCGGCGCTTCGCAGCGTGAAGTCTTCGCCGGCGATCTCAATTTACCTTTCGGCATCGCTTTTCGCGATGACTACGTCTATGTGGGTAATACCGGCGAAGTGGTCCGCTTCCGCTATGACAAGGTAACCTCCAAGCGCCTGGGGGAGGCCGAGCACATCCTGGATCTTCCCTCGGGCGGCGGCCATTTCACGCGCACCCTGGCATTCAGCAAGGATGGCCAGCATCTCTACATCAGCGTCGGCTCCTCGGGGAATATAGATATCGAAAAAGATCAGCGCCGTGCCGCCATTCTCGTCTGCGATCCGGACGGCAAAAATGCCCGCATCTTTGCGTCCGGCTTGCGCAACAGCGTTGGCCTCGCCGTCGAGCCCGTCACCGGCGCGGTCTGGGCCGCAGTCAACGAGCGCGATGCGCTCGGAGATAATCTTCCTCCTGATTATCTGACCTCCCTCAAAGACGGCGGCTTCTACGGCTGGCCCTACAGCTACATTGGCGGCAACGTCGATCCCCGCGTCCAGCCGCAAAAGCCCGAACTTGTCGCCAGGGCCATCATCCCCGATGTTCTTCTCGACGCTCACGTCGCGCCGCTCCAGTTCGCGTTTTACACCGGCAAGCAATTTCCGGAATCCTATCGCGGCGGCGCTTTCGTCGCTGAGCACGGTTCCTGGAATCGCGCTTCGCGGGCCGGCTATCAGGTTGTCTTCGTGGGATTCAAGGATGGAGAAGCCGCTGCCGATCCCGTCCCGTTCCTTACGGGTTTCGTGCCTAATCCCGGCGGTTTCAGGGTGAACGGCCGCCCCGTCGGAGTCGCGGTCGCCTCCGACGGTGCATTGTTCGTCAGCGACGACGGCGCCAACGTGATCTACCGCATCAGCTACAGTAAGTGAAGTTGCGCCGGCGGCCGGAAATTTGTGGGCTATTTCACAACCAGAGTTAATGAAATCGGCGAAATCGGAAAACTTTTCGTGGAACCCGCGGGCGTCGCGGAAGCGGTAACTGTCAACGTGTATGTCCCGCTGGGTGTTATCACCGCCGGCGGCGGTGGTGGCGGTGGCTGCACCGAACTCGCACTGCTGCCGCCACCGCAGCCATTCATCGCCAGTGCAAGGCACGCCAGCGCAGCGGCTCTCTTCCAATCGAGCGCTCCCGCGGAAACTTCTCGCCACTCGCGCTTCCTCAAGTAAAACCAAAAAGCCAGCAACATCAGCAGCAACATTGCCGCGGCCAAATAACTCGCCGGCTTCGAACGAATTGTTCGTCGAGCTGGTGGCACAACAACGGCGCTGCCGCTGGTCGTCACGGTCACCATGAAATTCACCGTCGCTCCGTTCGCCACGGTCACGCTCGGCACACTGCAATTCGCATCCGCAGGCGCGCCCGAACACGCAAACGTCAGCAAGCCGCTGAATCCCGCTGCCGGCGTGGCTTGCAAGTTGAACTGCGCCGTCTGACCCGCACTCACCGAAGCGCTCAATGTTGCTCCGGGGGCAGCGACGATCGTAACCGCAGTCACCCCCGTGCCGTTAATCGTCACCATCTGCGGCGAGTTCCCAGCGTCGTCCGTGATGCTCAACGTCGTCGTGCGAATTCCCGCCGCCAACGGCGCGAAGGTCACGGGGATGGTGCAACTCGCGCCCGCCGCCACCGCTGTCGCCAGGCAATTTGATCCCGTCACGGAAAACTCGCTGGCGTTGAGCCCGTTGACCCCAATCGCCGCCATATGCAGCGGCCCCGTGCCGGTATTTGATACCGTCAGATTTTGCGGCGTGGCTGTCGTGCCTTGCGCCGTTGCTCCCGCCAGATTAAATGTGCTCGCGGGATTCAGAGAAACCACCGGTGTCAGCGGCGGGGGTGCAACACCCATCCCGCCCAGTCCATATTGCTGCGGATTCCCGAGCGCGCTGTCCATCACGTTCAACGTTGCCTGGCTCGTGCCGACGCTCGACGGCGCATAAATCACAAAAATAGAGCACGAATGTTTCGGCTGCAGCACGACCGTGGAAACGCAGTTGTCACTCTCCTCGAAATCGCCCGCATTCGCTCCGGTGACCGAAACGGATTGAAAACTTACCGCCTGATCTCCGCTGCTGGTCAGCGTAATCGATTGCGATGTGCTCTTTTGCCCGGTAATCGTGTCCGGAAAGGTCAGGCTTAATGCGCTCGGCGACAATACCGGGCCCACCACTCCTTGCCCGCCCGACGGGCCAAGCGACGCAACCACCGGCAAAACTTGCGTGGACTGCTGGAAAAACGGCTGGCTGATCGCACTCGGCTGGCTCGGCAGCCCAGTTCCCGGGTCAACCTCGTACACATTGATCCCGAACACACCGTTCGACGAACTTGCGCTATACGTAAAGGGAGCTTGTGGATTTTGTAGTCCGGAGAGAAAATTTGCGCTCCCGACGGGCAACGGCGAAGATGGCAACACCAGAAATGTGCTGGTATCCAGCAATTCGAAGCAGTTGACGCAGTTCGAAGCGCCGGCAAGCGGAACCTGCACATACGTCACCTGTCCCGTGGGATCGAAAAAGATCGAACTCGGAAACAGCTGATCGATACCAGTAGGGCTCTGCTCGTTTCCCAGATCCTCGGTCCCCAAGGGCGTCAGCGCAAAATCTGTCGGATCCACCTGGTAAATCGAAAGCGACGCGCGGCTCGAACTGTATCCAAGCGCCAGAAAATTTCCCCGCGCGCTGATTCGAATGCCCAACCCCCGGCTGCCGACCACCGTCCCTCCGCTTGGGTCCAGCGTGGCCACGCCAGTCGTTGGATCAAACTTGATCAGATACAGCAGCGCATTGGGAAACTGCGTCGGCGGGGTAGGGAAATGGTTGATGAAAATCGCGATGCCGTGCCCGTTGGGGTCTCCCACCGCGCCGCCGTCCACCCACACTCCCTCCACTGGCAGCGTCTGGCTGCTCACCGGCACCAACGCAGGCGCGTTCGCGTCCACGTGAAATGTATCCAGCGTCAGCGTGCTGTTGCTCGGAGCGGGCAGCAGGTCCGACTTCACAAGGTACACGAACTGTCCCGAGCTCTCCGCAATCACCAACACGCCAAACTGTCCTGTCGAAGCCTGATAGGGCGACGTTGCCACTTCGCTGGCCGCGCCGGTGATCGCATCCAGCGTGTACATCGAAAGCCCGTTCGCGCAGTACCCGTAGAGAAAACGTCCCTTTGGATCGATCGTGGCGGGCCCGCATGGATTCGTAAACGTTGTCTGCGAGTTCGCCAGCAGCCTCAACGCGCCGCTCGAATCGTCGCGCAAAAATGTAACCGCACCGGTGGCTTTTCCATTCGCGCTCGTCTCCACGAACAGCCAGGGCTGCGGTGTCTGTGCGGAAGCGCGGAACACTCCCACGAAAGAAGCCAGCATGGCAGCAATGCAAAATACAATAACGCGACGGCGGCCTGTACCGCCGGGAGGGCATCGCAACATTCCAAACTTCCTTGTGCTGAACGCGGGGTTCAGCCTGTCTACGAGATAAGAGGGAAACCTGCAGGGAGACTAGCTTGCGGTGATTGGAGCGTCAACCAAAAGTGTATAAAAAGAATGGTAAATAGTATTCCAGATATATTCCAAATTGGAACAGCGTGAGGCGCGCGCTGAAGGCGCACTGTTCCAAAATGGAACTAGACCGCCCACCCTCAGTTCCATTCCTCTCTAATTGTCTGGAATTGCTTCGCTTGAGGAGGCCGCGCCGAACACATTTGCGCTCAGGAAATCATTGCGGAACTTGCCTTGGGGATCGAATTTCTTGCTCAAGGCCAAGAACTCCGGCAGCTTTTCATACAAAGAGTCCAACCGCGCCGGTGCCATTGTGAACAGTTTCCCCCAATGGGGGCGGGCCTGGAAGGGAGCCAGTTCCCGCTCAATCACCGGAAGCAATTTGCTCACCGCGGGCCAGTCCGGCTTCCACGTGAAATGAATCGTCACGGACGGCTGCTTGTAGCACGGGCTCATCCAAAAATTGTCCGCGGCGATCGTCCGGATTTCCGTGATCAGAAGATGCGGGCCCACCTGGTCGCGCAATTTTTCCACCGCCAGAATCGCCTCAACGGCGTTTTTGTGGGGCACAAAATATTCCGCCTGCAGTTCCTTCCCGGCGCTCGGCGTGAACCCCATCCGAAAATGCGGCAGCCTGTCGTACCAAGGACCGGGCACGCCCATCTGTTCCGTGCAATTCTCGGCGGAAAGTTCCGCAATCGGATGGAGATTTTTCGTGGCGCGTTTCGCCCCGTAAAATTCCGGCGGCGCGTCGAACGATTTTCCGTTCTCCATACGGCTCTTCAGCCACACTTCATTGATCCGCTTCTTCTGCCAGTCGGTGAACAGGCTCACGCTGTAAGCCGCTGATTCGATCGCATCAAAATGTTCTTTCAATTCGCTCAGCGGAAGATTCTCGTAAACGTACTGCTGCATCTGGTAGCTGGGCTGCAAGTCCAGCGTAACCTTGGTCACCGCGCCCAGAGCGCCAAGGCCGACCACGGCTCCCTGAAAAGTTTCGCCGTCTTTCTTTCGCGAAAGCTTCACCACATCGCCCGCCGCGGTTACGATCTCCAGCCCCGAAACCGCCGTGGCCAGGTTCCCGTTTTTGATCCCGGAGCCATGCGTGGCCGTCGCGCACGCCCCAGCGACCGAAATGTGCGGCAACGAAGCCAGATTGTGCAGCGCCCAGCCCTTCCTCTCCAGAATCGGGCACAACTTTCCGTAAGTCATCCCGGACTCGATCGTGACCGTCCGGGCCTCCGCGTCCAGGTCCACCACCTTGTCCATCGTCTTCATCGAAAGAAATTGATCGTGGCTGTCGGCAATGTGGTTGAAGCAGTGGCGCGTGCCCAGAACCTTGAATTTGCTTTGCTTGCGGACGAACTCTTGCACCTCTTCGAGCGATCCGGCCGAATACACCCGCTCGGTGCCGTATTCCACGTTGCCGGCCCAATTGTGGAGTTTCTCCTCCGAAGCCCAAGACGCAAGCTTGGATAGAAATGGGCTCGTAATCGCCGCCGAGCAAATCTTGATAAATGTCCTCTTGTTCATGGGAACGCTCGAACAATCCGGGCGGTGTTTGTTTTGTTGGTCCACAGCCGCGCCTGATTCTATACCCAATCTGCCTGCACACAACCTTCGCCATCGTGATCCCGCCGCTGTGTCCCAAGCCTCCCAACGCGGGACGCTATGCCCTAAGGAATCGCTTTTCAAAAAGAAACGGTGGGCGTAATGTCTGTGAATGAATGTTAATGCGGGCTTGGCCAATTTTCGGATAGATTCAAACGCTTATGCCGCCATTTAGACTCGACGTCGAAAAGCTGCCCAGCAGCACGGAAGCCCTCACGATTTATACGGCCAGCGGAAAATTGAGCATTGAGACCGTCAACGAATTCCTGCCAAAGCTTCGCGCGGAATCCGCTCAGCGCGTTGTTCTCGACCTCAACGGGATAAGCTTTCTGGACTCCGCCGGCGTTGGCGCACTAGTCTCGCTCTTCGTCAGCCGCCGTAATCAGGGCAAGGAGTTCGGGTTGGCAGCGCTGCCCCCGCAAGCCCTTGCCGTGGTAACTGTAGCCGGCTTGCAAAACCTGCTCCCCATCTACAAAACCGTCGAAGACGCCACCGCCAAAAAAGCCTGACCAGGTAGCGCCGGCATCTTGCCGGCGATGAGACGTTGCAGTGGGCTTGCGGGCAGGATGCCGGCGCTACCCATTCGCTTTTTGGCGGAACTAGCGAGGCGTCCAATTCGGATGGCTCGTGAACAATCCATCCACAAACCCAATCTGGTAGGAAACAAATAATCCAAAGCACAAGCTCAGCAATCCGGATGCGGTGACCAGTCCACGATTCACCCATGCAAACCGCGTCCCGGCGTAGGAAAACGGCAGCGCCAACGCCACCGTAATCAGCATCATTCCGGCAATCGTCCCCACTCCAAAAATCAGCAGGTAGAAAACTCCCCAGCGCGGGTCGTGGATGGTGGTCAGCACCAGCAGCGCCACCGCCGCCGAACCCGCCAGCCCGTGCACGATGCCGATAAGCAGTGGCCGCAGCGAATGGAAGATTCCCAGCTTCGCAAACGGGCCACGCAGCCAGCCCGGCGCCGCCAGCGCTTCACCATGATGCTCCGCCGCAGGCTGGTGCGAATGCCAGTGATAGTGCAGTCGCGATCCGTGTTCGTGGATGTGCACGTGCTCGCCGGTCACCTGCGGATGCGCGGGAGAGAATTTTTCGCTCAACCACCGCATCACTCCGGTGAGATTCAAAATCCCCAGCAGGATCAGCATCAGCCCTACCGCGAATTCCATCGTCAGGCCGACGCGCGTTGGAATCGCTACGTTGAAAAGAATAATCGTCGCACCAACCAGCAGAATCGTCAGCGTGTGCCCCAGCCCCCACAGCGCGCCGATCCATCCCGCTCTGGCGAGTGAAGGCTCCCGGCTGATGATCGTCGAAACCGCAATCACATGGTCCGGGTCCGTGGCGTGCCGCATCCCCAGAAAAAAGCCGATCGCCAGTATGGTCAGTCCGCTGATCATAAATAAAATGAGGCCATCTCCGGCCCGTTCGCCAAAGTATAAGGATACGGGAGTACGTGAATCCGCGCGAGTGATTCGTGTCACACCGCATGCATCCGTGAATGTAGCTCAGGTCTTCCAGGCCTCAGGGTTTACATTGCTACGACAATGTTTTTCCGGGGTGGTGAAAACCCTCACCCCTCAAAGGGGTGAGCTACAGGAATGGTCGAGACTCTTATGGCTTCTTAAGCAACCGCATGAACTCCGCCGCGGTATGCGGCAACCGCGCGCCGCGCCGCGTAATGATGTAGAGATGCCGCGGGATGCTCAACTGCTTGATGTGCACTTCCTTCAGCCAGCCGTGCTCCACTTCCCACGCCACGCACATCCGTGGGACGATCGCCACGCCCATTCCCATCTGCACGAATCGCTTGATGCTTTCAATCGTCGGCATTTCCATGGGCATATCCAGCGCCGTGCGGTGCCGCGCAAACAGCTCGATCACCTTCCGCCGGAAGGGCGACTCCACAATGTGCGCGATGAACGCCTCTTTCCCCAGTTCCACCACGTCCACTTCCTTGCGCTTCGCCAGCGGATGCTTCGGCGGCACCACCAGCGTCAGCTCGTCCTTCAGGATTTCCGTGGCTTGCAATTGTGCGTCGCGCGGCACAAAGGAGACCGCTCCCAGATCCAGCCGGTAATTCACCACTTCATGTGGAATGTCCCTTGAAAACATGCGGTGCACGCGAACCTGCACGCCCGGATGCGCTTCGCGAAAAGCCGCCAGCGCCGGCAGCAGCGCGTGGATCGAGCTTTCATTTACGCCCAGCGAAAGTTCGCCGCGCTTCAGCCCTTCCAGCTCCAGCAGCCCCTTTTTCACCTCATCCCGCAAGTTCAACAGCCGCTCGGCGTACTCCCGCAGCAGCGTCCCCGCATCCGTCAGGCGCACCGGCCGCGCCCCGCGCACAAACAGGGGTTGCCCCAGCGAATCTTCCAGCTTCCGGATGGTCAGGCTGACCGCCGGCTGCGTCCGGTAGAGACGTTCCGCGGCCCGGGAGAAGCTTCCTTCCTTTGCAACCATCAAAAAGACCTGCAATTCGCCAAGATCCATGCGTAAGCCTCGTCTCGGAGGGCACGTCGGTCAAACCCTCGGCAGGGGTGGATTTTCAGGGTGCCGGGTCGCCCGCGGGGCATCCAGGCGGTGGCCATCCTAAATCCCAGTATAAGATAGAATTATCAATTACAGAATGAAGATAAATTGGACTAGAACCTCCCGCCGTGCGTTACTTGTAGCGCAGGTCTGCGAGTAGCTATGAGCCACGTACGAATCTTTGATACTACCCTCCGCGACGGTGAGCAATCGCCGGGCTTTTCCATGAATACCGAGGAAAAGATCCGCATGGCCCGGCAGCTCGCGGCCCTGGGCGTCGACATCATCGAAGCCGGTTTTCCGATCGCTTCCCGCGGCGACCTGGAAGCCGTGCAAGCCGTCGCGAAAGAAGTCCGCGATGTGCCCATCGCCGCGCTCGCCCGCGCCCGCAAGGACGACATTCTCGCCGCCGTCGAAGCATTGAAGCCCGCGAAATCCCCGCGGATGCACGTGTTTCTCGCCACCTCTGACCTGCACCTGCAAGCAAAGCTGCACCTCACCCGCGAGGAGGCGCTTGAAGCCATCGGCTCCATGATCAAGCTGGCGCGCAATTACGTCGAAGAGGTCGAATTTTCCGCCGAAGATGCCGGCCGCACGGAAATTGAATTTCTCTGCAAGGCTTGCCAGGTTGCCGTCGAAAATGGCGCCACCGTTCTCAATCTGCCGGACACCGTCGGTTACGCCGTGCCGGAAGAGTACGGCGCCATGTTCCTGAAAGTCCGCGAGCACTTGGGCGATCCCGAGCACATCACCCTGAGCGCCCATTGTCATGATGACCTCGGCCTCGCCGTCGCCAATTCGCTGGCTGCGGTTCGCGCCGGCGTGCGCCAGATCGAATGCACCGTAAACGGCATCGGTGAACGCGCCGGAAACGCCGCGCTCGAAGAGATCGCCGTCGCCCTGGCCGTGCGCAAGGATAGCTTCGGCGTGGCCACCAAGCTCAATTTAAAAGAACTCTACAAATCAAGCCGCCTGCTGAGTGAAATCACCGGCGCGGTGATCGCGCCCAACAAAGCGGTCGTCGGCGCCAACGCCTTTGCCCACGAAGCCGGCATTCACCAGGACGGCATAATCAAGAATCCGCTCACTTACGAAATTATTTCTCCGGAAGCTGTCGGCGTTCCGTCGCGCTCGCTCGTTCTTGGAAAACACTCCGGCCGCAACGCCCTGCGCCAGTCGCTCAGGGAACTCGGCTACGAAGCCTCCGACGCCGAACTCGCGGAGTGCTACCGCCGCGTCACCTCGCTAGCCGATGAGTCCAAGAACGTCCGTGCCCGCGACCTGATGACCATTGCGCACGAGGTGATTCGCCGCAAAGCCATCGCCGTGGCGAACGAAACCTCTTCGGCCGCGTGATTTTTGTAGCTCACCCCTTAAGGGGTGAGGGTTTCCAGAGCGCGGGCGAGATCGCGTCGTAGTAAGGGAAAGCCTCAGGCCTAAAAGGCCTGAGCTACAATGCGAAGGATTTATCTCGGGGTGCCCAGGCCATGAAGTTGAAAAAGACGATTGTCCTTCTTCCCGGTGACGGCATCGGTCCGGAAGTCACGCGCTCCGCCGCCAATGTCCTTCAGGAGTGCGCGCGCGAATTTCAGCATCAGTTCACGTTTGTGGAAATGCCCGTTGGCGGCGCCGCTATCGACAAGACTGGCACTCCACTTCCCAACGAGACTCTGGATGCTTGCAAGAAAGCTGACGCCGTTTTCCTCGGCGCGGTCGGGGGACCCAAGTGGGATTCACTTCCCGTCGGCAAGCGCCCGGAAAACGGCCTGCTCGACCTGCGCAAAGGACTCGGGCTCTTCGTCAATCTTCGCCCGGTAAAGGTCATCGAACCCCTGCGCGGTATCTCTCCGCTGAAACAGGACCGCCTCGGCGATCTCGATCTCGAAATCGTCCGCGAGCTTGCCGGCGGCATGTATTTCGGCGAGCGCGGCACCGTCAAGGAAAATGGCGTCGAGCGCGCCTTCGACACCGAATCCTATTCCACTCCCGAGATCGAGCGCATCGCGGCCTTCGCGTTCACGCGCGCCGAAGCGCGTTCGCGCCGCCTATGCTCCGTGGACAAGGCCAACGTCCTCAGCAGCTCGCAACTCTGGCGCCACACCGTCTCCGCCATGGGCACGGTCTACCCCAACGTGAAGCTCGAGCACATGTACGTGGACAACGCGGCCATGCAGCTCACCCTGAAGCCCACGCAATTCGACGTGATGCTCAGCACCAACATGTTCGGCGATATTTTGAGCGATGCCGCTGCTGCGCTCGTCGGCTCCATCGGCCTGATTCCCTCCGCCAGTTTCGGGACCAGCGCGCCGATGTTTGAGCCTATCCACGGCTCCGCGCCCGCCCTCGCCGGAAAAGACATGGCCAATCCCATCGGCGCCATTCTCAGCGCCACGATGATGCTGCGCGACACGTTCGGCCTCAGCCTCGAAGCCGATTGGGCCGAGCAGTCCCTCGTCCGCGTCCTCAACACCGGCGTCCGCACCGCCGACATTGCCGAACCCGGCAAGAAAACCGTCGCGTGCTCCGTCTTCAACGACATGCTCCACGACGAAATGCAGCGCACGTTCGAGCACGCCGAAAAATACGGCTGGGGCGTTTAGTCCACTGTTTCTCAACTTTGGGTAAATTCTATCGGGCCAACGTGGCGCTCGCACGCTCGGGACCTGCGCCTTGTTGAATTGCGGAAGACAAACTGCGGCTCGGCCAGACAATTTCCAGGGCAATTTGATGTTTCACAAGCATTCGGGAACGCCGATTGATATGTACTTCTAGCGTGTTGCTGCCGTCAGCGTGCAGTTCGGAATTGTTCTCTTTCTGGGCGACGACTTCCCTGGCGCCGCGGAAAACGGTTACGCGGAGAACATGGTCTCCCGCTGCAATGGGACAATTGAAACGCAAAGTATCCCCGCGATGCGCGGACTCCAGCGGAGTCGTCAGGAGAAGGTTGTCATCGGCGTAGATCGCCAGAGTTTCTTTCCCCACATCCGACACGACCGCAATGTTCAGAGAAGTTTGTCGCGCGGCTGGGGGGGGTGCATCCGTCAGGGACCTTCCGGGCGCGGCCGCAGTTTTCGGGCTTTTCGATCCGGCGTCGGCCGCAACCGATGGTTTATGAGCCACTGCGGTCGGCCCTGCCGCCTTCCGCGCACCTTTTCTGTGCGGAACATCCATCTCAGAGGGCACCTCAGAGGGCTGCCGGCCCACAGGTGGGTTCGGGGTTGGCCTCGCGGCGTCACTTGTGGGAAGAGCTTGGGCATCGGAACTCAAAACAGCAGGGCTGTTTTGTCCCAGCGAGTTGTGTGAAAGCGCGGTTTGGGAAGAGACGGAAGGAAACACGGCAGGCGGCGTGGCCGGAGAAGTCATGGCGCTCAGCCCGGTCGCTGCAGGGGGCACGGAGGACCAGGTTGAGCGGTGAAAACGCAGCTGAGCGAGGAGAACCAATGCGAGAACCAGAATTCCCGCGCTCGCGCTGGTAAGCCAAACTTCGCTGCCCCGTACAGGACGCCTCCACCAGGAAGTGATGCTGCGCCAAGCGGTTCTTTGGGATGGTGGATGGAGGGGCCTGCGGAGCGCGGTGGTCGGCGCAGAACTCTCCCGCAACGATGTCCCGGATGAGTTTGCCGCCACGGTTCCTAGCCCGGCTACTGCCTGCGCCTTCTTGGTACGCGCCAGTGGGTATAGCGCAGCCGCCAGGTCCTGAGCCGTTGCAAAGCGCGCGTCAGGGTTCTTGGCCAGGCAACACATCACAATTCGATCGAATTCCGGCGGCAGCGTGGGGTTCAGATGCGAGGGCGGCACGGGCGTCGAAGAAACGATCTGCCCGCAGACCGCGGCAACGGAGCTGCCGTCGAACGGATGGACACCCGTCGTCATTTGGTAGAGGACAATTCCCAGGGAAAAGAGGTCCGAGCGCGCGTCCTGGGCCTGGTCCAAAATCTGTTCGGGGGAAAGAAAAGCGGGGGTGCCGTTCAGCGTGCCCGAAGCAGACGCCTGTGTCGCGTAACGCGCGATACCAAAGTCACCCAGCTTTGGGCGGCCCTCTCTGGTTATCAGGATGTTCGCGGGTTTCACGTCGCCATGAATGATTCTGGCCTGATGTGCCTGAGACAGCGCGGTCGCCAGGTCGCCTCCCCACGCCGCCGCCTTTTCCAGGGGGAGAGGCGCTGTCTCCAGGGCCTTCTCCAGGGTTTCCCCTTCCACATATTCCATTACGAAATAGGGAAAACCGTTGTGGTCCGTGCCGACATCGTAGAGGCTGACGATCGAGGAATGCGCAAGCTGACCGACGATTTGTGCTTCGCGGAGGAACTGCTCCTGGAGTTGACGTGAGCCGAAACCGCTCTGAAAGGTCTTCAAGGCCACGGTGCGGCCGATCAGCGTATCCAGCGCCTTATCGACGCGGCTGGTCGCGCCGGTTCCCAGGGTTTCGATCACCTCGTAGCGGCTGGTTAAAGTTGGCATAGGCAGAGCCAAAGCGGGCGAATCGGGAAATATTAGTGTCCCGCGGCGACTGTCCGGAGAAAATGGCCCGGAGGTACTAGCGGCAGGAACTTCCGTACCGCTTCCTCTTGCCACTCCCGCCGATCCACTTCACAATCTCTCTTCACCCATGCGCTGGCTCCGACTCCTCGGCATCCTCTTCTTTCTGGGAATCCTCTTCCTCCTCGGTGCCTTCTACACTTTTCGCGCCGTCGCCCGCAAGTACGCTCGCGAACTCGAGACACGCCTCGCCACGCTCCCCGATCCCGCTGCCAACACTCTTTATCCGAAATTCTTCTTCCAGCGCGGCGTCAACTTCACCGCCGAATTTCCCGCCTTTTACGGCAACGATTCCGCCTTCGAAATGCTTAAGAAGCTTCCAGCGCACGGCATCAACTCCATTTCGCTCGTGCCTTATGGGTTCGCTTCCACCAAAGAGCCCAAAGTCCGCGGTTGGAACACCCGCTGGGAAGGCGATGCCGGCATCACGCAGCTCGCCCGTGCCGCGCATTCTCTCGGCATGAAAGTGCTGCTGAAGCCGCAACTCTGGATGCACGGCGGCAATCCCGCTAACATTGATTTTCCCGGCACCGCTGAAAACTCCGAGTGGTTCGCGCAATACCAGCCTTTTCTTGAGCACTACGCGCAACTCGCCTCCGCGATCCACGCCGACGTGTTCTGTATCGGCGTCGAACTCGAAAAAATGTCCGGAAACGAGCGAGCCTGGCGCAAGCTCATCGTGCGCGCCAGAGAGATTTATCCCGGGCCGCTCACCTACGCCGCCAACTTTGGCGCCGAATTCGAATCCATCAAGTTCTGGGACGCCCTCGACTACATCGGCATCGACGAATACTACCCGCTCCCCGACGACCTATCCACCGCCGCCGTCATCGAAAAAATCTCCGCTGTGCAGTCGCGCTATCAAAAGCCCGTCCTCTTCACCGAAGCCGGCTTCCCCAGCGTCGCCGGAGCCAACCGCGCTCCCTGGGAAGATCCCTCCCGCCCCGTCGATCTCGAAATTCAGGCCAAAAGCTACGACGCGCTCCTCGCTGCCTTCTACGAAAAACCCTGGTTCGCCGGTGTCTACTGGTGGAAGGTCGGCACCAACGGCTACGGTGGTCCCACCGACGCCTCCCACACTCCCTGGAACAAACCCGCCATGCAATCCCTCGATCACTGGTACCGCAGCGGCAAACGCTGAAAACTCCACGCCGTTAGTTGCGAGCACCCTCAAGACTGAGTCGCGTACCTGCCGCACTTCAACGATCTCTTGACATGCCTCTAATTACAGTCTAATATTTAGATGTTAATAGGAGTGGCTATGACAAGGCAAAGACTAAAGCTAAAACAAGCCAGTGCCGTCCTGCAGATAGAGCCAAAGGAACTGCAAAATCTTGTCCAATTCGGTGTCGTGAAACCCTTGCGCTCTGAGGGGACGTATTTGTTTGACGCGAAAGCACTGCTGGTCGCCAAGGTCGCGTCTTATTTGAAAGAATCCCTGGGCACGCGCACGAGTGTGCTTTCGAAGCTGATGGAGACGTTCAGCTCGCGCGAAGAAAAGCTCAAGGCAGAGAATCCGAAGTACATCGTCTTCAGCTGCAGGCTCGGGACCGAACAGGAACCCATCAAGTTAGGAGTGCCGTTTCGATCCTTCGGGGAACAGATTGAGGAACGAATGGGCAAGGCTGCGCTCTACAAGGATATTCCACGCGGAAGAAAGCGCAGGGGTTGGAAGAAGGAGTTTCTGGAATCGCTAAACGTGGTGGCAAAAGATATCGGCGAGATCTCCGAGGAGGAAATCGCGGGCGCATTGCGCACTTATCGAAGAGAAAAGCGCGTTCCGGAGATCACCGTTGCCGCCGAAAGCTAGGAAACGCAAGCCGCGGGTCGTGATTGATAAAAGCGTGCTCGTAGCGGCGGTATCTGGCTTCCGTGAACCCTTCGTTCCTGGACGGAATTCAAGCTCCGATACCCTTCACCAGTGGGCTGGGCATAATAATTTTGTCTGGCTTGTAACCGAAGATATTTTGGACGAGTACAAAGAAGTTCTGAAGCGCCTTGGGGTCCGTCCAAACCGCATCGGGACACTAATTAACTTGATCCGGGAACGTGCCGAGAAAGTCAAAGTAGGTTCCTCGGCTCAGATTTCTCCCGATCCCAAGGACGACGCATTTTGCCTGTGCGCGGAAGCGGGCAAGGCAGACTTCATTGTCACCCTTAATCCCAAAGACTTTCCACCGGATCGTCTCCACGCAAAAGTGCTGCTTCCGGCTGAATTCAAGAAGTGAATCACCCGCAAGGTGCGGAACCGGCTCTGGGAGCCAGGCAAGGAACGGCTAGCTGCGTGAAGCATCTTTTGCACCCTCTGGCTTGGTTGCTAGAACCCCTTGGGGATGATAATTTTAATGATTCGCAGTTTCCCGGGCACAAGGGTTGGGGGCCTGAAACCGTGAGGTCAGCCGGGGTAACCAAGTTTTTATAACAGCATCTCCCGAGGGGAACCTTATCGCCGTTCATAAGGACTGCCCTCCCCCCAGTTTGGCCGGAATTCATTGTTCATCTGAAAAATGCCAGCACCTTCTTCCAATCAGAGTCGCGGTGAATCCGGGCGTGTGCCCGGGGTGACCTATTGGCGGGTCGAAGGCTCGCTGTTCGAAATCAGCGCGCTCCGCACCGTCGGCTTCTTCAATTGGAACAGCCAGAGTTTTCTCGAGCGCTGGGTTCGCCGCGCCGGAACGCTCGCGATGGGCGTGCTCCGTCCCCCCGCCTATCTCGCCAGCCGCACGTTCGCCACTCGGCTACTTCACAGCGTCCTCGGCGGCATCACCCGCGACCGCCTCGATCTTCTCGGCGAAGAGTATTTCCAGTACGAACTCAAACCCAAAATGCGGCGCGAAGCTGTGGACAAGCTGATCGAAGCCGTCCGCAGCGGCGATCGCGTCATCCTCGTCAGCCAGCTTCTCGAACACATCCTGCGCCCGATGACCGAATATTTCGGCGCCGAAGGCTTCATCTCCAATGGCCTCGAATTTCGCGATGGCGAAGCCACCGGACGCCTCCGCGAGCCGGTGATCCGCCCGCGCGGCCCGTTTGCCTGGTTGGCTAGCGGCTCGGCCGACGGCCGCATCGCCAGCGAAAAACTTCTTTCGCAACTCGGATGGAAAGGGAACCCGCGGCTCCTGGAGACGGCTGCGCAGCCCGCCCTCCGCGCGCAGCTCTCCGCGCGAATTTCCGTCGATCGCCTCAGCAGCACGCCGCAAGTCCCTCACTTGTCCGTCCGCGAATCCCTCGCCGGCAAGCATCTTCTGCTCATCGGCGTCACCGGCTTCATCGGCAAGGTGTGGCTCGTGGACCTGCTCGAGAAAATTCCCAACATCGCCAAAATCACGCTGTTGATCCGCCGCAACCGCACCACCGCCGCGCAGCGCCGCTTCGAAAAAATTGTCGAGGAATCTCCCACGCTCGACCGCCTGCAGGAAATTCACGGGGCGAACCTCGCCGCCTTCCTCCGCGAAAAAGTGGAAGTCGTGGAAGGCGACGTCAGCCAGCCCGGCCTGGGCCTCGACGCCGCAACCCAATCGCGCCTTCAGCGCTCTCTCGACGTGGTCGCCAACAGCGCGGGCCTCACCGATTTCAATCCCGACCTCCGCGACGCCATTTCTTCCAACGTCGATTCCACTCACTCCCTCCTCGATTTCCTGCGCAAGTGCGACCACGCCGGCCTGATGCATCTCTCCACCTGCTACGTTGTCGGCATGCGCGACGGCCGCGTCAACGAAGAACTCCGCGCCAACTACAATCCCGGCGGCCATCCCGATTTCGACGCCGAAAAGGAAATCGCCTCGCTCCGCGAAATGGTTCAGCGCATCGAAGAGCGCGCCGAAAGCCCGGAACTCGCGAAAGCTCTTCGCCGCCAGGCCCTCGGCCGCGCCGGCGATCCTTCCAAGGTCGCTTCCGACGAGCTCGACGCCGTCACCAAGCGCAATCGCGCCCGCTGGGTCCGCAACCGCCTCGTCCGCGCCGGCATGAAGCGCGCCCAGCACCTCGGCTGGCCCAACACCTACACCTTCACGAAGAGTCTCGGCGAATCCATCCTCGCCCAGCAGGGCCGCGATCTCTCCATCGCCATCGTTCGCCCCTCTATCGTCGAAAGTTCCGAGCGCACGCCCTTCACCGGATGGAACGAAGGCATCAACACCTCCGGGCCGCTCTCCTATCTTCTCGGCACCAATTTCCGCCAGCTTCCTTCCAACGAACGAAAGTGCCTCGACGTTATCCCCGTGGACATGGTCACCCGTGGCATGACGCTCATCGCCGCCGCGCTTGTCCAGCGCGAGCACGCGCGCCTCTACCAGCTCGCCACGTCCGCCATCAATCCCGTGAACATGGCCCGCTCCATCGAGCTCACCGGCCTTGCGCATCGCAAGCATTACAAAACCCAGCAGGGCATCGAGCACTGGCTGAAAGTAAAGTTCGAAACCATTCCCGTCTCCAAGCAACGCTACGAGCGCCTTTCCATCCCCATGCAGAAGGCCGTCGTCTCCCGCATCAACAGAGTCGCCGCGTCCCTCAATATCAGCAAGCCGCCGCTCGCCAAAACCGAGCGCGATCTCGTCCGCGTCGAAAAACTCATCGAACTTTACGAACCCTTCATCCTCCACAACGAACACGTCTTCGAGTGCGAAAACGCGCGCCTCCTATCCGCCGCGCTCTCGCCGGAAGAAAAAAAGATGTTCGACTTTTCGCCGGAAACCATTGACTGGTGGGACTACTGGATTAACATCCACATACCGGCTCTCCGCCGCTGGTGCTACCCCTTGATGGAAGGGAAGCCGCTCGAGGCTCGCGAGCCGCGCGCGCTCAACTGGTCGGCGCCACCGGAGGAAGCTGCGTCGGCGGCGATCCGCTGAAGCGCCGTCATCCGTCTATGGCTATTTTCCTGACAGGTTCCACTGGATATCTAGGCAGCTACCTCGTGGCGGGTCTCTTCACCGGCCATGCCGATCGCCTGAATCTCCTCGTCCGCGCGAAAACCGAACAGGAAGCCCGCGAACGCCTCTGGCAATCGTTGCAACTCCACTTCACCTTTCCCGAATTCCTGGAACACCTGAACTCCCGTGTGCGCATCTTTCGCGGCGATCTCACCAGCGAGCGCTTCGGTCTCAGTGACGACGAGTATCACGCGCTGGTCGATTCCACCGACTCCATCCTTCACTGCGCCGCCTCTTTGAATCGCAAATCCGAAAAGCAGTGCCTGAACGTGAATCTTCGCGGCTCGCTCGAAGTCATCCAGCTCGCCCGCCGCGCCCAGAATCGCCACGGCCTGCGCCGCTATTCCCACGTTTCCACCGTCGCCGTCGCCGGCAAGCGCCAGAATGAAGTCGTCAGCGAAGACGGTTCCATCGATTGGAACCGCTCCGACTACGACCCCTATGCCCGCACCAAGAAATTCTCCGAGCACATGGTCCACCAGCTTCTCCCCGACGTGACCCGCACGATTTTCCGCCCCGCCATTGTGCTTGGCGACTCCCGCCGGCCCGAAACCTCGCAATTCGACATGGTGCAGGCCTTCGATACCCTCGCGCGCTTTCCCGTGCTCCCGCTACGCCCCAACGATAAAATTGATATCGTCCCCGCAAACTACGTCGGCGCGGCTATCGTTAAAATTCACCAAATGGAAAAACCGAATTGCGCCATTTATCATCTATCTTCTGGTACCGGCGCGCAGACGTATAAAGAACTCACCGATGCGCTGGCCGAAATTGGCGGATGGTCCAAGCCCAGCTACCAGCCGTGGCTCGGCGGGCCTTTCTCCAAGACCGTGAACTGGCTGGCCTTCAAGGGCGGGCCGGTTGGCTATGGAGCTTCCTTGCTGAAAGTTTTCTGGCCGTATCTCGATTGGAACACCGTGTTCGATAATTCCCGCGTCGTACAGGAAATGGGCGAAGCGCCCGCAAAGTTTTCCACCTATGCGTACCCGCTCTTGCAGTTCAGCCGCGCCAACAAATTCAAATATCCCGCAAAATCCTGGCCGGCGGGCGCGGGCAAGAGCGTCGTCGTAAGCGCCAGCGGAGCCGGCGTATGACCGATTTCCTCCTCGTCGCCTGGGTCAGCGCCATGATCGAGTTCCGGCGCTTCAGTTGGATGTTTGGCATCGGCAAGCGCTGGACGCCCGGCGAAAAGCTCAAGCTGCTCTTTGCCGGCTACAACGGCACACGCAACACCGGCAGCGACGTCCGCGTCCAGGAAACCCTGCGCCAGATCCGTCACGTCCTCGGCGCGCATAACGTCGACCTCAGCGTGATGACCCAGAGTTTCGACCGCACCCAGGGCTATTTCGAGGGCTCGCGCCAGGTGCACCTCCCCGACGTCTTTCCTCCGTTCCTTTTCCGCGAAGTCCACGCCAATCACGGTGTCGTCGCCTGCGAAGGCTCGATGTTCAAGAGCAAATTCGCCAACGCGCTAACCACGATGATGATCGGCTCGCTCGGCCTCGCTTCCGCGGAGAACAAGCTTTCCGTCGCCTACGCCGGCGATGCCGGCCACATGGACGATCTCATCGAGTGGATGTGCGCGCGCTACACCCGCGAATCGCTGGTCATCACGCGCAGCCTCGAATCGCAGCAACTCCTCTCCGGCCTCGGCGTCCCCAACGAACTCGGCGCCGACACTGCCTGGACCTTCGAACCTCGCCCGCCCGACTTCGCCCGCAATACGTTGCGCAAAGCCGGGTGGGACGAAAAAACTCCCATCCTCGTTCTTTGCCCGATTCATCCCTTCGTCTGGCCCGTGCGCGCTTCCATCGCCAAGTACATCGCTCGCGTCACCACCGGCGCTTACAGAGACAGCCAGTACCGCACCGTCTATTTCTTCGAATCCGGCGCCGAAGTCGATCGCAAGTTCAACCACTACGTCGCCGGTTACGCGCAAGCTGCCAAAGCTTTCCTGCAACGCCACAAAGTATTCCCGATCCTCGTGGCCATGGAACGTCTCGACGCAGTCGCCTGCCGCGCCATCGAAAAGGAAATTCCCGGCACGCCGATTTTCACGTCCGACGATTACGACATGTTCGAACTCGTCTCGATTCTCCGCGCGTGCACCTACATGGTCTCCTCGCGTTATCACGGCATCGTCACCTGCATGCCCGCTGGGGTCGTCTCTGCCGGCGTCACCATGGACGAGCGCATACGCAACCTTATGCGCGAGCGCGGCCACCAGCACCTGCTGCTCAACGTCGACGATCCAGATCTCGGCCCCAAGCTCCTCGACGTCATGGAAAAGCTAGTCGTCGAAGCTGACTCCATCCGCGACTCCATCGGCCGCACCGTCGTTTCCAACCTCAAGGCCATGTCGCGCATGGCCGTTTTCTTCGAGGACGAAATTCGCAAGACCTATCCCGAATTTCCCTTGCGCAAAGGCGTCCTGAGCTGGGAAGACAACTTGCCGCCGTTCAGCGACAATCTGCGAAAGCTCGTGGAGCAATACGATTCCTCTCCCGCCGTTCTGGCGGCAGGGCGCTGAAGCCGATGCCCAATTTTCTCGAAAACACGTTTACGCAATTGCAGCAGGCCTCCGACCACGTCGTTTTGCGCGAAATCCGCGGCACGGAGTTCGTGAGCGTCTCCGGCGCGGAACTTCTCGATCAGGTCGCCCGCGCCCGCGCCTATCTTCGTGGCGCCGGTCTGCAGGCCGGCGCCCGCTGCGCCTTGCTCGGGCCAAACTCCATTCGCTGGGCCGCGATCGATCTCGCTCTCATGGCCGAGGGCCTCGTCGTCGTACCCCTCTATTCCCGCCAGGCACCCGCCGAACTCGTCGCCATGATGAAGGATTGCACCCCGCGCCTGCTGATCACGAGCGATGCTGCCCTCGCCGAAAGTGTTTCACAAGTCTGGCTCGAAGCCCCGCCTCGCGCCACCTTCGACGAAATCCTTCAGTCCGCGCCGTTGCAAAAGGGAATTGCCGGCCCGCCCAATCCCCGCCAAGGCGAAGATCTCGTCACCATCATCTACACTTCAGGAACTTCCGGCGAACCCAAGGGCGTTTGTCTCAACACGAAAAATCTCGACCACATGCTTTTCTGCACCACCGGCTGGATCGACCACCTCGATAAAAGCAGCCGCGAACCTCTCCGCGTCTTCCAATATCTGCCGTTCAATTTCGCCGCCTCCTGGATCGTCATGATGTCCTGCCTCACTCGCGAAACGGTCCTCACGCTCTCCACCGATCTCAACAAGCTCGCCGACGAAATCCGCCTGTCCGCTCCCAACTATTTTTTCAACGTCCCCACGCTCCTCGAACGCGTGAAGCGCGGCGTCGAAGAAGCTCTCTCGAAACGCGGTTCGCTCATCCGGACCGTTTTCAAAAAGGGCCGCGACGCCTGGCAAAAGCAAAATGATGGCGAATCCGGCGGCAGCCTCTGGCTCTTCGCCGTGCAAAAACTAATCTTCAGCAAGATCCGCGAACGTTTCGGACCCAATCTGCGCGGCCTGGTCTGTGGCTCCGCGCCGCTCGTCCCCGAAACCCAGGAATTTTTCGCCATGCTCGGCATTCCCATCTGGCAGGTCTATGGCCTCACGGAAACCTGCGGTATCTGCACCATGGACGACCCGCGCCTTCCCTCGGAGCCCGGCCGCGTCGGCCAGTCCGTTCCCGGCATCGAAATGAAAACCGGCGAGAACGAAGAAATCCTCGTCAGCGGCCCGAATATTTTTCCCGGCTACTGGAATCGCCCCGAAGAAACCGCGCGCGTCCTTGAAGATGGCTGGTTCCACACCGGCGATCAGGGCGAAGTGAACTCCCGCGGCAATTGGCGCATCAGCGGCCGGATCAAGAACCTCATCATTCTCAATTCCGGGCACAACATCGCGCCCGAACCCATCGAAGAAAAAATCGCGCAGCATCTTCCCGGCGCCCAGCAGGTCGTCATAGTCGGTAACGGCCGCGGCTATCTCTGCGCACTGGTCACCGGCGCCGTTGAGCCGGACTCCGTTCAGTCTGCGCTGGACTTGGTCAACTCCGAATTGCCCCACTACCGCCAGGTTCGCAATTTCGCGATTCTCCGGGAAGTCTTCACCCCGGAAAACGCTCTCCTCACTGCCAACGGCAAACTGAAACGCGACGTCATCAACAAGCGTTTCGACGAGGAGATTGATCAGATGTATCGCAAACAGGCTGTCGCCGCCGGAAGCAACGCATGAAGAAAAGGCGCCGCAATCTTCTCCCCGTAAAAGAATTCCGCGGCAAAGGCCTCCGCTGGGAGTGGCGCGAGGGCGTTGTCGAACTCACGCTCGACCATGAGCCTCTCAACGAAATCGGCACTCTCCTTCTCGGCGAACTAGAACAATTCGCCGCCGCCATCGACAGCCTCGCCCCCATCACCAGCGCCTGCATCATCACGAGCGCCCGCCCCGGCGGCTTCAGTGTGGGCGGCGATCTGAAAGAGCTTTACAACAACGCGCTGAAACTTCGGCCCAAGAAACGCGTCGCCGGCCTGCGAACTTTTATCCAACGCATCCACCGCGTGGCCAATGCCATTGATGCCGCTCCCTTCATCACCTTCGCCGCCGTTCACGGCTTGTGCATGGGCGGCGGCCTCGAACTCGCTCTCCTTTGCGATCTGATTGTCGCCGATAAAATGGCGCGCTTCGGTTTTCCCGAACTCCGCCTCGGCTTCATTCCCGGCTTCGGCGGCATTCCCCGCCTCCGGCGCGACGTCGGCAACAGCTTCATCCGCGACCTGCTCTTCACCGGCCGCACCGTCAAAGCCGAAGCGGCTCACCAGGCTGGCCTCATCACGCACCTCGCTGGCGAAGGCTACGCACTCGAAGTCGCCCGCTCCATGGCCCAGCAAATCACCAAGTTCGACGCCGAAGCCCGCGTCGCCGCCAAAAAATTCATCAAGCCCATCCCCTACCAGGAACTCCGCGAAGAAGTCGAACTCTTCTGCAAACTCTTCAACCGCCCCGCGGTCATGGAAAGCCTCCGCCGCTTCATCGAATCCGACGACCCCATGAAGCACCTACCCGTCTCCCCCAAACCGTAATCCATCCCTTCCTCTTCTCTGTGCTCTCTGTGGTGAATTCATTTTTTCCTCCCACCTAGCCAAATGGCGGATGCCCCGCAATTCTCCGTCTGTCACTCTAACGATGGAGGTAAGAACCATGTCATCCGAATGGGCAACGTTTTCGAAAGAACTTGCCGAAGCCACCGCCGAAGCCGGCGCGCATGCCGTTGCGGTTCACACGGAATCCCGCGGCTCGTCCAGCGGCATCATCTGGCGGCTCGGCATCATCGTCACCGCCGAGCACGCCCTGCAGCGCGACGAAGATATCCAACTGACACTGCCAGATGGCAAGGTAGCCGATGCGAAACTCGTCGGCCGCGACCAGTCTAGCGACATCGCCGTCCTAAAATCCGAACAAGCGAACGCCGCCGTTCCGTCGTTCAGCGACACCACAACGCTCCACCCTGGCAACGTCACCCTCGTCGTCGGACGCACCCGCGCCAGCGGCCCCATCGCAGCGTTGGCCTTCGTCAGCATGGTTGCGAATGAGCGCCGCCTCTGGGGAGGCCTTTCCCTTTCTCCCTACGTTCGCTTGGATGTCGCCTTGCAAGGCACCGGAGTCGGTGGCGCCGTTGTCGACGCCGAAGGCCGCGTGGCCGGCATCGCCACTCCAAAATTCGCTCCTGCGGGAGCTCTCGCCCTCCCCGTCGCCACGGTGAACCGCGTGGTGGACGCGCTCCTTGTGCAAGGCCGTATCCCCCGCGGCTACCTCGGCGTCGGATTGCAACCGGTTCGCCTTCCCGAGAATCTCAGAGAGACGCTCCAACGCCGGGAAAAAACCGCCGCAATCGTTCTGGAAGTCGAACCCGGCGGTCCCGCTCACAATGCCGGCGTGGTGATCGGAGACATTCTGCTCTCGCTCAACACCAAACCTGTCGCGCGGCTCGAGGATGTCCAGGCCCATCTGCACGGCGAGAACATCGGCAAATCCGTCGCCGCCCGCTTTCTTCGTGGCGGCGCGCCCCGCGACGTTACCATCACAGTCGCTGAACGCCCCAATGGAAGCGCCTGAGATGAGTATCCGGGGACTCGGAGAAATTGCCGAACGCGTGCGCCGTTCCACCGTTCTCGTTCAGCCCGGCGGCCGCGGCAGCGGCTCCGGCGTGGTTTGGTCTGACGACGGATTGATCATCACCAACGCCCACGTTGCGCGCGGGCCTCGCGCAATAATTTCCCTTTGGGATGGCCGGGAATTTCAAGCCGAAGTCTCCGCCAGGGATTCGCGCCGCGACCTTGCGGCCCTCCGCATTTCCGCGACCGATCTCCCCGCGGCAACCAGTCGCAACTCCTCCGAAGTTCGCGCCGGAGAAATTGCTCTTGCAGTCGGCAATCCCTTCGGCTTTCTGGGCGCGCTCACCACAGGCATCGTCCACGCAGTTGGACCATTGCGGGGCCTTGGCTCTCGGAATTGGGTTCAGTCGGATGTTCGCCTCGCGCCCGGAAATTCCGGCGGTCCGCTGACGGATGCGCAGGGCCGCGTTATCGGCATCAACTCCATGGTCGCGGGTCGTCTCGCGCTGGCCATCCCCAGCAACGATGTGCGTCGTTTTCTGCAGGGCCAGGATGGCAAAAACTGGCTCGGCGTTACGCTCACGCCCGTGCGCCTTCCAAGCGCCAGCCGCCAGGAGATTGGCCTACTCGTTCTCGGCATCGAACCATCCGGCCCGGCCTCTCTGGCCTCGCTGCTGCCCGGCGACATTCTGCTCGGCTCAGAAAAGAAGCCCTTTCGTTCCGCTGACGATCTTGCCGATGCGCTCGAAGAAAACAGCGCCGGCTTGTTGCGCCTCGCTTTCCTGCGCGGAGATTACACCCGTGTGCGCAAAGTTAGCGTGCAACTCCGCGTCAGAAACAAGCAGGGAGGAGCCGTCGCCGCGTGATCCGCGTGCTCATCGTCGCGTCCGCGGCCCGCGCCCAGCGAGCGCTCGAATCCCTTCTTCACGCGCAGGGCTTTGAAGTTGTTGGCAGCTTCACCACACTCGAAGACGCAGCCGACCTGTTCGACGAAAAGGACCCCGATGCCATCATCATCGATGCGAGCGACGCCTCGCTGGAGGACCTCCTCGAATTTCTGCAGGAAACTGGCGTGGCACGCGAAACACCGGTGATACTTCTGCTTCCTGGCGCTTCGCCCGATGCGGTCTCTCACGCTTTGCGCCTCGGCGTGCGCGGAATTCTCCCACCATCTCCCGAACCTCAGCAACTGGCCGCAGCGCTCGAAGCCGTCGTTCGCGAACTGGTCGTGCTCAACTCCGAAGCGGGCGCCCCGAATCGCCCCACTGCCAGCCGCACAGCTCCCGTGGAGGAATTAACCGAGCCCCTCACTCCCCGTGAAAGGGAAGTCCTGCGTCTGCTTGCCTCGGGCCTTGGCAATAAGGAGATCGCCGCAAAACTAAAAATCTCCGAACACACCGCCAAGTTCCACGTCGCTTCCATTCTCGGCAAATTGGGCGCAGCCTCTCGCGCCGAAGCCGTCTCGATCGGCATGCGCAACGGCCTCATTCTTTTGTAGTGGCCGATCTTAAGATCGACCACTACAGCTCATCTCTGTGTACTCTGTGGCCTTCTGTGACCTCTGTGTTGAAATCCATTCCTCTCTGCTTCCCGTTTTCCTTCCTACCCCGGGAATGATAAATTGAAGGAGTATGCGTACCATTGAACAGACCACGCAGGAAATCCTCGACCTCGCCACCAAGCAATTCAAAGTCCCGGCGGGCTCCCTCGCGGCCGGCGACGATTTCTACAAGAAACTCGGCATCGACAGCCTGCAGGCTCTCGAAATGCTCTCCCGCCTCGAAAATCATTTCCGCATCGAACTCCCCGACTACGAAGTCCAGGGCGTCAGCGACTTCAAGACCCTCGCCGAACGCATCCAAGCCCGCCTCTGATGCTCGATTTGAAAAAATATAATTCCGTCGGCGAAGCTCTCCGCGACGCTTTGGAGACTTGGCCCACCGAAGTCTGCCTCATCGAGTCCGACCGTGGCGAAGAAAAACAGCGCATCACCTATCGCAGCTTCAAGGACAAAGCTCTTCCCCTCGCTAAATCGCTGCAGGACCTGGGCATCGTGCCCGGCGACCGCGTCGCCATCATCATGACCAATCAGTCCAAGTGGCTCATCTCTGCCTACGCGATTTTCTTCTGTGGCGCCACCCTCGTGCCGCTCGACTTCAAGCTCAAGCCCGATGAGCAGTGGCAGCTTCTGCAACACTCCGGCGCTAAAATTCTCATCACCGAATACGGAATCTGGCGCCAGCTCAGCATTTCTCCCGGGCGCTCCGCCACCGCAAATCTAAAAACCGTGCTCGCCACCGAAGCCCCCGAGAGCGCCGAAATGGCAGGCGCGGAGCGTTGGGAAGAGATCAAAGGCGTAAACGCGCCCGCCTTCGTCCCGCAAAAAAGGCAGGACATCGCCTGCATCGTCTACTCCTCCGGCACCGGCGGCACTCCCAAGGGCTGCATGATGACGCACGAAAATTATCTCGAACAGTGCATGGCCCTCACCTCGCTTTATCCCTTCTGGCCCGGCGTGCGCTACCTCAGCATCCTTCCCACCAATCACGCCATCGATTTCATGGTCGGCTTTTTCGGCCCGTTCACCTGCGGCGCGGCCGTTGTGCATCTCCGCACCCTGCGTCCAGAATATGTGCGCGAAGCTTTCCCGAAATACGAAATCACCTACGTTAGCCTCGTGCCGCTGGTCCTGAAAAATCTGCAAAAAGGTCTCCAGGCGCGCTTCGACGAGCTTCCCGACTCGAAGCGAAAAGCCCTCGACGCTTTGCGAAACATCAATCGCGCTCTCACCAAAGACCGTCCGCGTCCCTGGCTCAGCCGCAAACTCCTCGGCGAAGTCCACGCAGGTTTCGGCGGCAAGCTCGAAGCCATCATCGTCGGCGGCGCCTTCACCGAGCCGGAGACGCTACAATTTTTTTACGATTTGGGAATTCCCGTCGCCAATGGTTACGGCCTCACAGAAGCCGGTACGGCAGTGACCGTGAACGATCTAAAACCTTTCCGCGCCGACACCGTCGGTAAGCCGCTCCCCGGAATGGAAGTTCAAATCCGAAATCCCGACGGCGACGGCATCGGCGAAGTCACCGTTCGCAGCAAAACGGTGATGGCCGGCTACCTCAACGAACCCGCGCTCACCGCCGAGTCCATCGTGGACGGCTGGCTGCGCACCGGCGACATGGGCCGCTTCGATCCCACCGGCCACCTGCAGCTCTTCGGCCGCAAGAAAAACATGATTGTCACCGAAGAAGGCAAAAACGTCTACGCCGAAGACGTCGAGCAAGCGTTCGAGGGCCTGCACGTCAAGGAATTCTGCGTCTTCGCCGCCAATTACATCTGGCCGCAGCGCTCCATGGTCAACGAAAAGCTTCTGCTCGTCATCCACCTCGAGCCCGGCCAGGCCTTCACGCCCGAACTCAAGTCCGAAATCTCCACGCGCAACTCCCGCCTCACCAACTACAAGCGCGTCCATGGCCTCGTCATCTACCACGAAGATTTTCCGCTGACCGCCTCGCTGAAAATCAAGCGCAGCGAACTCGCCCAGCGCCTTTCCGCGCTCGATCGGGAGCAATCCATCCTGCCGATCTAACCAACTGTAGCTCACCCCTTAAGGGGTGAGGGTTTCCGTAGCGCAGGCAAAATCGCGCCGTAGCTATGAAAACCCTCAGGCCTCGAAGGCCTGAGCTACAAATTGAATAACCAATGATTTTTCCGAGCTGAGTTCATATAGAATGCCCAATCCGGCAAAACCGTGACCGATAAATTTCTAGCCATCGTAAATCCGGCGGCGGGCGGAGGACGCTCCGCAAAGCTCGCCGGAGCCGAACTCCGCCGCCTCAAGGCGAAAGGCCTGCGCGTGGATGCCATCGCCTCCATGGCCCCGGGCCACGCGTTGCAACTCGCCCGCGAAGCCTACGACCAGGGCTATCGCCGCTTCCTCGCCGTCGGCGGCGACGGCACCGCCCATGAAATCATCAACGGCATCTTCTCTCGCGAAGGGAAAACCGACCGCATCGAACTAGGTTTTCTTCCCATGGGCACCGGCAATTCCTTCCTGCGCGATTTCACCGACAAAGGCGCCGAGTCCTCCATCGAAGCTCTCTTCGCCGGCCGGAAGCGCCGCGTGGATGTTCTCCGCCTGTGCCACGCCACCGGCACCATTTATTCCTTCAACCTCCTCAGTGTCGGCTTCACCGCCGACGTCGGGGCCCTCGCCAACCGGCGCTTTAAATCCTTCGGCCACCCCGGTTATCTTCTCGGTGTTTTCGTGCGCGTTCTGCAGCTCAAGCGTCGGGCGTTCAAACTTCGCTGCGACGACGAAACCTCCTGGGACGAGCGCCGCTGCCTCTTCCTCACCTTCAACAACAGCAAATACACCGGCGGCACCATGATGATCGCGCCAACCGCCGACCCCACCGACGGCTACATCGAATTCGTACGCTGGGGACCCATCGGCCGCCTCGGCCTGCTGAAAATGTTGCCGCGTCTTTACGACGGCACGCACACGCAGCACCCGCTCTCCGAAACACGCCGCGTGAAGCACGTGGAATTTTCGCTCGATGCTCCCGTGGATGTGATGATTGACGGCGAAATCGTCACCGTGACTGTCAAAACGCTCGACATTCTTCCCGGCGCGATGGATGTCTACGTATGAAACGTCTCTGGGAAGTCCTGCGCAGCGTGTTTCTCTGGGGCATGAGCTGGTTGCACTTCCTGATTGTCGTCCCCGTCCTTATCGCTCTCGCCGTCATTCTGGACCCGCGCAAGCACGACTATCTCCAGCGCGGTCTCTGCCGCCGCATCGCCTTTTTCTCCGGCGCAAAAGTACTCGTCAAAGAGTCCCCCGGCTTCGACCGCACCCGCACCTCGTTCTTCATGGTGAATCACGTCAACCTGTTCGATCCCTTCATCCTCTATTGCGCCATTCCGCAGCTCGTTCGCGGCTGGGAACTCGAATCCCATTTTCGCATCCCGATTTACGGCTGGCTGATGAAGCGTTTCGGCAACGTGCCCGTGCCCAGCGTCCGCAGCCCCAGGGACCTGAAGCGTCTCTGGCGTCTCACCCAGGAGGCGATCAACAGCGGCGTAAGCCTCATCGTCTTCCCCGAAGCCAAGCGCACTCGCGACGGTCACATCAATGACTTCGAAGAAGGCGGCTTCCGCCTCGCCCAGCAACTCGGTGTTCCCATCGTCCCTGTCAGCCTCGTCGGCTCTTTCCGCCATCTCCGCACCGGCCACTGGCTCCTCCGCCCCGCCACCATCACCGTCTATCTCCACGACACCATCAACACCGCCGGCCTCACCAAGGAAGACATCCCCGCCCTGAAACGACGCGTCCGCAACGCCATCGCCCCCCCGGTCGAAGCTTCTCTGCGCGGAATGTAGTGGCCGCCTTCCGAGGCGGGCGGGCCGTTCTTAATTTGGAGTGCGGTGGCTCAGCCACCGCTTTTACGAATTCAACTCGACCACCCAACTTAATTCCACTACACATACCAACGCGCACCAGCGGTTGTCATCCTGAGGACATCCGACAAGGATGTCCGAAGGACCTCAACTAAAATGTCTTCTCAAAATTTACCAAAGGAGGGAATCAGTCAAACCACTGTGCAAAAAACGCCGGCCTCGCGGGCGCGCTCTTTTCTTCACGGGCCACTGGCCGCTGGCCACCGGTCACGTGCTTCGAAACCCCGGCAACACCCGCCCCGCCCGCGTCTCCTGCCAGGTATAAAAAATCCTATGTATCACCGTAATCGTCGAAATCACCGCGATCACCCACAGTACCTGCGCCATCCGATTGAACATCCCGCCGATGATCAGCAGTACCAGCCGCTCCGGCCGCTCCATGAATCCCACCTTGCACAACGGTATCAGCGATTCCGCCCGCGCCCGCGCGTAGCTCACCATCACCGAGCCCGCCGTCGCCACCGCCGCCAGCACCACATACGGCGTCCGCCCGCTCACCGAGTAATACACCAGCAGCCCCATGTAGAGCGCCATGTCCGCATAGCGGTCCAGCGTCGAATCATAGAAGGCGCCGAACGCGGTCACCCGGTTCTGCCGCCGCGCCACCTGCCCGTCCAGCATGTCCAAAAATCCCGCGATAAAAATAATGATCGCGCCCAGCCGGAAATTCCCCACGGCGAAACTCGCCGCCGCCCCAAAATTCACCACCAGCCCCAGAAACGTCAGCAGATTGGGATTAATCCCCGTCGCCGCGATCGCGCCCACAACGCGGTCCAGCAGCCATTTCGAGCCGATTCCAATTGCGCCTGTAAATGTCGCCATGGTTTAAGCCAAACGAGATGATACTTCAGCCCGCCCTCTTAACCAAATTCAGCCGATTCCTGGAAGTGGGCTAGTTCCCGATTACGCGACAAATCGCTACTTAACCGGGCTTTCTAAGGAATCGAGGGCGGAATCGAGAACTCTTTGAACACTGCAAACCCGCTCACTCTTCTTCTAATTGAAGATACGGTGGCAAAATTAACATTGGTCCATCTAACTCTATTTTTGAGCGCCCCATCTTGGCAGAGTTCGACCGATTCGGTCTGACTAAAAGGAGGCAAGTTGCAAACCCAAAGCACAAGCAAGAGTGCGGCGGAAGTCGACGCAGCAACGAGAACCGACAAGAAACGACTAAATGGGCTCTGGGTTGGATTCGGCTTGTATTTCGTGATTATGCTATTTGCCCTCCAGTACGCAACGCGAGTTCCTTATCAGGTTTTCGCTTTGGGCGGGCTCATAAACATGAGCATCATCATTTGCTTTTTTGTCGCGATAAATAAAGTGCGTAGGCGAATCCGAGCTCAAGGTCAGACTGAATCGAAAGGCGTTTCGGATAGCCCTATGAAATATGAAGGCCTCAAGAAATTAAGATGGTTGTTCTTTGCGCTAGCGGCGATTGGGATTGCATACACGCCTTCTGCGATTCTAACAGTGTTTTCAAACGCGACGTCAGACCATCGCCTGATAATTCCATTTGCGGGGGCTCTAGTTATTCGCCTACTGTTCATAGGTTTTTTCCTCAAAATTTGGTGGGAGACGGGAAAGAAATCTGGGGCGGCCTCAAATCCAGATGGGCCGACGGTCGATTAACAAAAGGCAATCTCCTCTCGTGACTCTGGTTCGGTTTTCCGGCAAGGCAGGACTTGGTCTGTAACTACTGGACTTGATTTGTGTCTACGGAGAAGAGTTCCTTGCCAGTTTGGAGTTGACCCGCCTCCAGGAGAGGAGCGTGAGATTCGCCGGCAGGCGCACGGGTGAATAGTTTGGCTCGATGGACGTGAGAGGCGAGTCCAAGCCGCTGGAGCAGTAAGATCACATACCAGTTGAAGTCGAGTTCATACCACTTCAGGCCGTGCCGGGCTGAGACGGGATACGCATGATGGTTGTTGTGCCATCCCTCGCCGAGGGTCAGCAGGGATACCCACCAATTGTTCGTCGATCGATCCCGCGTCTCAAAGCGCCGCGAGCCCCAAATATGCGTCGCCGAATTGACCAGCCATGTTGCGTGATGTCCCATCACAATGCGAAAAAAAATCCCCCACAGCAGGAAGGGCAATCCGCCAATCGCGAACAGCACGATTCCCAGAACGATCGTCGGCACAAAGTGGTATTCCGTGATCCACACATGAAACTTGTCCTCGGCCAGGTCAGGGACGTAACGATCCAGCGTCGTAGAGTCCTGGCGCAGGGCATCACCGACCAATATCCAACCCACATGCGCCCACCACTTGCCATCTCTCGGAGAGTGCGGGTCGCCTTCTCCATCCGTGAACTGATGGTGCATCCGGTGCGTTGCCACCCATAGCAGCGGTCCGCCTTCCACGGCGCTCGCGGCGCAAACGGTAAGGCAGTACTCCACCCACAGGGGGGTCTTAAAACTTCGATGGGTGAGCAACCGGTGATAACACATCCCGATTCCCAGGATAGCTGTCGCCCAGTACAAAAAAATCGCAACGAAGAGCGCGTTCCAGGTGAAGAAGAAGAGCGCCGCCACGGCCCCCAGGTGAAACAATCCTAGAAATGACGCGATCAAAATGTTGAGCTTGTTCTTGCCGGGCTGACTTTTCCGCAGGGTGTTGAACCGCAGTGTGCGCATAGAAGGAGTGGTTTGCCTATCACCGCATGGGAAAGTGTGATGCGAAAGCTGTCAGGGAGAAGAATTAACATCCCCATGACCTGGTGGGTATGCGAACTGACAGCAGCCTCCAGTAGACGCGAGTCTATGCAACCGAAGAAAATTCGTCTGTCCACTATTGCACACCCCTTAGGGGTGGGTGACAGGATCCAAAATCCCGGTTAACCTAATTAGGTAGAACCCGACCCAAGATCCGCCTCCTTTCTGGCATGTTCGTCCAGCGCCGCTAACGTCTTGGCAATGTCCCAATTCACGCGCCTTTTCGGGGGAAAGCTCCAGCCAAGAATCAAATTTTTTCATATGGGCCATATTAGCAGCAGCACGCCGGGTTTTCGCCTTGACGCCGTCGTCCGCAATTCGTAAATTGCTTACACCACAGGAAGACCATGAACTCTTTCCATTCCGCTCGCCGCGATTTTCTTCAACTCCTCGGAGGCACCGCAGGCGCAGCCTGGCTCACTGCAAATTGGCCCGCGCTCGTCTCCGCAGCCGAACACGCCCATCAGGCCGCAAAGTCGGATCATCCCGCGCTCGAAGTTTTCACCACCGACCAGGCCTGCGAGGTCGAAGCCCTCTCTGCGTGCATCATCCCCTCCGATGCAACCGCCGGCGCGCGCGAAGCCGGCGTCGTCTACTTCATCGACCGCGCCCTGAAAACCTTTTTCAGCGAGGCACTGCCCGTCTATCAAAAAGGCCTCGACGCCGTGCAGAAAACCACCGCCGAACTTTTTCCCGGCGTCGCGCGCTTCTCCGCCGCCACGGAAGAACAAAAACTGAAAATCTTCACGCAAATCGCGGTGGAATCCGAACGGCAGAATGAAGTGCCTCGTCGCCTCGCTCCAGGCGCCTCCCCGGATTTCTTCCAGACCCTGCGCGTCCACACCATTTTCGGATTTCTCGTCGACCCCGAAGGCGGCGGCAATCGCGACTACGCCGGCTGGAAAGCCATCGGCCGCGAGCCGTCCCACAGCTTTTCTCCGCCGTTTGGCTTTTACGACAAAGATTATCCCGGCTGGCAACGCGTGTCCGGCGAAACGGAGAAAAAATGAGCCGGCCCATGGTCACTTACAAACCCTCCGACGAAGTGGATTTCGTCATCATCGGTTCCGGCGCTGCCGGCGGCGTCCTCGCGAAAGAACTCTCCACCAATGGTTTCCGCGTCGTCGTTCTCGAGCAGGGCGAGTATCTCCGCGAAAAGGATTTCACTCACGACGAGACCAAAGTCTTCATCCAAAGCCAGCTCACCAACAAGGTCAACGTACATCCCGTCACCTTTCGCAAGACGGCCGAGGAGACCGCCAGGAAACAGCAGGCTGTCCTATATGGCAGTTGCGTCGGCGGCAGCAGCGTTCACTTCACCGCCAATTTCTGGCGCTTTCACGAAATCGATTTCAAGGAACACAGCAAGGTCGGTGACATTCCCGGTGCCAACTTCGCCGATTGGCCCATCACCTACACTGACCTCGAGCCTTACTACACCAAGGTCGAATGGGAAATCGGCGTCTCCGGTCTCGCCGGCGCCAGCCCCTTCGATCCGCCGCGCTCCAAGCCCTATCCCATGCCGCCGCTCCCGGTGAAGGGAAACGGCGTTGTCTTCGAACGCGCCTGCCGCAAGCTTGGCTATCATGCCTTTCCCTCGCCCATGGCGATTCTTTCCCAGCCGCGCCCGGGCCGCGCCGCCTGCATGAACTGCGGTTTCTGCCTCGGCTTCGGCTGCGAAGTCGGCGCAAAGTCCTCGACGCTCTCCAGCGTCATTCCGATGGCGGAAAAAACCGGCCGCTGCGAAATTCGCCCCAATTGCTACGTTCATCGCGTCGAGACCGACAAAAACGGCCGCGCCGTCGGCGCCGTCTATTTCGACGCCCAGCGCAATACCCACCTGCAAAAAGCCAAAGCCGTGATTCTCTCCGCCAACGGCGCCGAGACTCCGCGCCTCCTCCTGCTCTCCGCTTCCAGTCAATTTCCCGCAGGCCTCGCCAATTCCAGCGGCTACGTCGGCAAAAATCTCATGCCCAACAGCAGCGCGCTCGCCTACGGCGTTTTCGACGAGCAGTTGAACGACTACAAAGGCCCCGCCGTCAGCCGCATCATGCACGATTTCTACGAACTCGATCCCAAGCTCGGCCTTTTTGGCGGCGGCGGCCTAGACGCCCGCTTCGATTTCACGCCCGTCAGCTTCGTGTTAAACGGCCTTCCACCGGGCACACCGAAATGGGGAGCCGGTTTCAAGCAAGCCATTGCACACAATTTCACGCGAACGTTCCAGATTTTCTGCCACGGCACGTCGCTCCCTGTCGAATCCAACAGCTTTTCCCTCGATCCCGACGTGAAGGATGCCTGGGGCCTGCCCGCCCTGCGCATGACCTTCCGCGATCATCCCAACGATTTGAAAATGATGGAGTGGATGCAGGCCCGCGCGCTCGAAATTCTCGACGCGGCCGGCGCCAAGACCAAGTGGGGTCCTCCGATTCAGGAGCAGCAGTTCGCCGTGCACCTGCTCGGCACCTGCCGCATGGGCAACGACCCCAAGACGTCGGTCATCAACGCCGACCATCGCACCCACGACGTCAAAAATCTTTTCCTCTGCGACGGCAGCAGTCTCGTCACCTCCGGCCGCGGCCAGCCAACGATGACCATCCAGGCGCTGGCCTACCGCGCCTCCGACCGCATCACCGCCCTCGCCAAGAGTGGCGAAATCTCCGCCTGACCACCGGCAACGCCGATTGGCCATTTTGAGTGCGACAGCGAAGCTGCCGCTTTTGACGCGTAAACCACCGCCTCTCAATTTCAATTCATCTCCGCCCGTACGCTGTAAAAGCGGGAGCTCCGCTCCCGCACTCAAGAACTCAGGCAAACCACCTTGCACAATCCCCAAATTCCGGCACAATCATTCCCTGTACAATTCACAGGAGGCCCAAGGGTGACGCTCGCTTCCTCCCGGCAGTTCACAAAAATAGCCTTGTTCCTCGCTTTCAGCTTCCTCGTACTCTCTAATCTTGTAACGCACGCCCAGGAACAACCCGCTGCCACCAAAACCGCCGCGCAGCAATTCAAAAACATTCAAGCCCTCAAGGAAATTCCTGCCGACCAACTCGTCCCTGCCATGCAGTTCATTTCCGATGCTCTCGGCGTCGACTGCGAGTTTTGCCACGTCGAGCACGCCATGGATAAGGACGACAAAAAAGAAAAGCAGACCGCGCGAAAAATGATCGAAATGGAACTCGCCCTCAACAAGGCTCACTTCAAAAATGAAATCGAGGTCACCTGCTACACCTGCCACCGCGGCTCGCCCCATCCCGTGGGCGTTCCGATTCTCACTGTCAACCCTGGAAAAACGTCCGAGCACGAACATCACGAAATCAGCGCGCAGGAAAATCTGCCCTCCGCGGATCAGATTCTCGACAAATACCTTGCTGCGGTCGGGGGTGCCGACGCCCTGCACAAAATCAAAACCCGCGTGCAGAAGGGAACTATAGACGCCTTCGACGAGCAATATCCAATCGAAATCTATTCTGAAGCGCCCGAAAAACGTGTCTCCATCTCTCACCCATCCTCCGGCGAAAGCATTACCGCCTTCACCGGTCCGGCCGGTTGGTTCTCCATACCGAACAAATTCCATCGAATGAACGTGGCCGAGCAGCAGACCGCCCGCATTGACGCGCAAATCTATTTCCCAGCCAGGGTCCGAGAACTCTATCAGGAGTTCAAGGTTCTCCCCGACGAGACGATCGACGGCCACGCCACATTTCTAGTCACCGCCAAGGGTGCCTCCACTCCTCCCCTGCGCATGTTCTTCGACCAGCAAACCGGATTGCTTCTCCGTTTAATTCGCTACACCGAGACACCGCTCGGCCGCAATCCAGCCCAGATCGACTACGCCGATTACCGTGAGATCAACGGCCTCAGAATCCCATACCAGTGGACGCTCACCCGCACCAGCGCGAGCTTCACCATCCGCATCAACTCCGTCCAGCAAAACATCCCCATAGACGAAAAACTCTTCGTCATGCCCACTATCCCGGAAACTCCCCGCCCCTGAAAATCCTTCGCGAAAAGATAGGGCCGGAATTTCTCCGGCCCGTTCCCATGGTGAACCGCGATCCCGAGTAGGTCCCGCGATTGGAGTAACTCTTCGCGTTTCGAGCGCGCTCTGCAAGCTCGGCTCAGTCTTTCTTTTTTTCGCCCGCTTCCTTGCCGCTTTTTTCCTCCGTACCCGCGCCTTCAGGCGAAGGTTTTTTCTCCAGATACTGCACGATCAGCGAAATCCGGCGGTTCGATGGATCCTGTGGCGCATCCGGTTTGCGCAAACTCTGATTCGCAAATCCCCGCACCTGCGTCACTTGGTCTTCCCGGATTCCATTTACCTGCATCAGCCGCCGCGCGGCATTCGCCCGGTCCGCGGACAATTCCCAGTTTCCGTAGCTGGCGCCCGCGGGATACGGTTTTGAATCCGTGTGGCCTTCCATCGCGATATGATTCGGCAGCTTGCCAAGTTCCTGCGCCAGCATCTTCAGCAAATCGCTTCCATCGCCGCTCATTCGCGCGCTGCCGCTGTCGAAAAATGTTCCCGCCGCCGATTCCGTCAATTCAATCCGCAGCCCTTCGTTCGTCACCGTCATGTCAATGTGATTCTGCAATTTGTCAAACTTCGGAACTTCGCGAATCGACTTCTGCAACTGTTCCTTCAACTGCTCCATGTTGTCCTTATTCATCACGAAATTTTCGCCGGAGCCCACCATATCGGTTCCGACCATCTTCGAAGTTCCGGTCGGATCCTTGAAATAGCCCCCCACCGCCTTCTGGATTTTGACGCTGCTGTTCATCAGCCACAACACGATGAACAGCGCCATCATCGCCGTCACGAAATCCGCGTACGCCACCTTCCACGCCCCGCCATGGTGGCCGCCGTGGCTCACTTTCTTCTTGATGATGATTGGTGGTGGTCCGGGCATGGCTATGGCGATTTCTCCGCCGGCGCTGCCGCTTCGCCGCCCTTGTCCTTGATATACTTTTCCAATTCCTGGAACGTCGGCCGCACATTTCCCGGGATGGCCCGCCGCCCGAACTCCACCGCAATCGTCGGCGGCGATCCCTTGATAAAACTCACGATCACCACCCGCATCACTTGATAAAACGCGTGTTCTTCTTCCGTCGCCTTCAGCATGTTCGCCGCAATTGGCCCGATGAAACCGTAACAAAGCAGAATACCCAGGAAAGTTCCCACCAGCGCCGCCGCCACTTTGTGCCCGATCTCTTCGGGCGGGCCTCCCAGCGCTCCCATCGTAATCACCACGCCCAGCACTGCCGCAACGATCCCCAACCCCGGCAGGGCGTCGGCCATCGTCGAAAGTGCCGCCACCGGCTGGGCCATATCGTGATGGTGTGCTTCCATGTCATTTTCAATCATCTGGTCCACGTCAAACGGTTCAATCCCCCCGCCCGCCGCCATGCGGATCGTGTCGCACACAAACGGTAGTGCGTGCTGATCCTCCAGAAATTTCGGATACTTTGAAAACACCGGGCTCTGCTCCGGATTGTCGCTGTCCGTTTCCAGCGCCATCAGCCCTTCCTTGCGCGCCCTGGAAAACAACTCATACAACATCTTCAGGTTTTCCATGTAGTATGGTTTCCCATATTTCGAGCTGCCAAACACTCCCGCGAGTCCCCCGATAATTTTTTTCAGAATGTGCAACGGGTTTGCGATCAGCACCGTTCCCAGCGACGCTCCCCCGATAATCACCAGCTCCGCCGGCTGGAGAAGCACGCGGATATTCCCATGCTCCATCAGGTACCCGCCCAGAATGGCCCCGAACACGATCACAATCCCAATGATCACGAACATTTCAAATGCCCCTCGCCTGGCCGCCGCGCTTCAATGTGTCACCACCACAATCTGATTTCCGCCGCCCTCGCTGCTCTTTCGCATCCCTTCTTCCGCGCGGCCCACTACTCCGCCGGCCGTGTCCATGTCCTGCACCGGCGTCGCTCCGATCGATATCGTCACGCCCCAGGTGTCTCCCCACCAGCTTACGTGGGCACGCTGCGCCATCTTTAGCAGGCGTTCTCCCACCTTCATCGCGTCGTCCTTGCCGCATTCCGTCAGGATCGCAAGGAATTCCTGCTCCAGCCATCGCCCCAGGAAGTCCGTCGGCCGTAGTGCGCTCTCCAGTGTTTGCGCCACCACGTTCAGCGTTGCGTCTACCGCCGCCTGCCCGTACCTCTCGCGAATTTTCGGCAGGCCATCGATCGAAATGCAGATCGCGCAAAACGGCACCGGGTACACCTTGTGCAGGCTCAACGCTTCCTGCAGATGCGCTTGAATCATGCTGTGATTCAGGATGCCGGTCAGCTGGTCCATGCACCCCGCCACGGCCAGTTTGTCGTGCCGCCGGTCTGTCGGAGTCCGCGTGATCACCTCTTCAAACAGTTCCGCCGCTCCCTGCATTCGCCCGTCTTCCCCGCGCAGCGGCACTGTCCGCAGATGCACGCCCACCGATTGCCCGGACTTTTTCCGCAAGGATGCTTGCACGTTCAGGCGCCGCCCGTCGCGCATGGTCTCCAGCAGCGGTGTCGCAGTTCCATCCAGCGGATTGTTCTCCATATCCGCATGTTCCAGGAACGCTTCCGTGCACAATCGGCCCAGCACGTCCTGCCTCAGGTATCCGGTGACCCGCTCGGCTCCCTCATTCCACAAAATCACTCTCCCCTCGCCGTCCACCGCGCACACCGCCACCGGCAGCGAATCCAACACCATCCGGTAAAGTTCTTGGCTCCCCAATCCCGCCATAAGCGTCCTGACACAACTCCCCAAAACTCTCAGGCACGCCAGAGTCCACAAGCAAAAAGCAAAACACTCACTTTATTGTTTATTTCTCAGAAAGACGTGAACTATCCGCCGCGAAGTTCCAGTCTGGTCCACCAAGTTCACTTTTGACATGCAGTCCACTCCAGGCACACCGCCTTAGTTAGGAAACCTGGAATCAGGAGGGATCTGTTTGCCGTTTGCCGACGTCCATGATAAGTCCGTGTCAAGAGGGCAAAAGCTCTCCCGACGCGCTTCGGAGAAGCGCGTGCATAAAATTCTTGGGTGCTTCAGCTCGCGTTCGTGCCTCTCGGCGGTGGTTCCTCTTCGATTGAGAACCAGACATCCATTTGCTGTCTCAGCCCCGAAGGGCCTGCACAGAAGATTGAGTTTGTGATCTCCTGCCAGTCTCGAAACAATCCGATGGGGGCATCGGGAGCTTACGCTCCGTCGCCCAGTCGGCTAAAGACGAGACCTGGCAGGCTGCGCGCTGAAGAAATCCTCCTGTATTTCGCACCCTCTACGCAGCGGTGCGGTTTTTGTTTTCTACTACCAGAAAGCCTTTTTGTCGGCGATCAACAGCGACCAGGTACGCCACCATCTTCCGCGCCACGGCCAGTGTTGCGCGGTTGGCACTGCCTTTTTGTTTCTCCTGTTCGTATACCATCGCCAGTTCGGGGCTGTTTCGCGGTGCCATCTTTGCCGCTTCAATCAGAACCGTCTGCAGATGTTTGTTGCGTTGTTTCGAGAGTGGCGTGCGCATGGTGATATTGGCCGAACTTTTCTCCGCGCCACACAGTCCGCAGTAGCTGATGGCCTTCTTGATCGAGGAAAATCGCTGCACGTCGCCAATTTCCAGCGCCCAGGTCAACGCGGTGATCGGGCCAACCGCAGGAATGGTCATCAGCCGTTCCACGCGTTCCACAAGTAAAGAGTCGCGCTCCAGCGATCGCACCAGCGCGCTTTCCGTTTTCCCCAGGCGCACCACCGTCTCCCGGCACAGCCGCAACAACGGTTTCAGCCCTTCATCGATGTCCTGGTTGGTGGCCAGCAGTTCACGGAAGTACCCGACCTTGTGGAGCTTCTGCTTGTTGTAACTCACGCCGGCTTCCATCAGCAGTACCGCAATCTTGTTCTTCATCTGCACCGCCTGGCGGACCAACAGGTTCCGATAGCGCAACGTGCGCCGCCGCTCGCGAATCTCCGTCGAGGCCATGTAGCACTCCGGCAGGAAATCGCAGCGCAAGCAGTCGGCGATCTTGTTGGCATCAATGCGGTCGTTCTTTTTCTTGGCCGCCGCGATGGCCCGCAGCATAAGCGGATGCGCCACCTTCACTGCGGCGGCGTGCGGAAGCAGATGATCGTAGATCCAGCTCGTGAAAATGGTCGCTTCCATCGCCGCTGTCCACGGCTGCGGAAGCGTCTTCATCCATATGTCCAGATCCAATCGTGTGGCGGGAATCGTGCCTTCTGTGTGGATGCGGCCGCTGCCGTCCTTCACGCAGTAGCTGATCGTTTTCTTGTGAACATCCAAACCGATGTAGTACATAGTCTCCATGGGGGAGCCTCCTTGGTTGTATCTGAATCAGCGGGGTCGCTGAGTTCAGCTTTTTTACACCAAGCGCTCCTCCATGACTTATTCATTCAAACAATACGCCCGGAATGTGGAAGGTCATAGGGCACTTCCATGTGCAGCGCGACTACTCAGTTCGGATGGGAATCGGGAAGGGCCGCGTGCTTCCTGGCTATTTTGTGGATGCGGTACGAGGGCGCGTCCCGCTAAAGGAACCCGAGATGGTCGGGATACTTGGCTTGCAACGAGCTCACCAGAACCTCAAACTCTGGTAGCTCGCGTAAGTTTTTTAGGTGAGGGTCCTTGAGGAAAAAAGGCCAGCACGCGAACCCGCTCGTGACGCTCCGCTCCAACCACTCAAACCCAGCTTGACGCCGCTCCAACAATGCAAGTATGCAAGCGATTTGATAGTAGCTGTGGTGCGCATGCCCAAAGGATTTTGGGCTCGCACAAGCCGTTGTCAGGCAGTCGAGCGCCTTTCCGGCTAATCCGGTCGACGCGTAGTAGACGCCTTCCAAACTGACGATCAGCGGTTCTTCCGGCAATAACTGGACCGCTTCATCCAACAGGTTTCTTGCTTCTTTCAAATCTCCTGTCATCAAGGCCAGTTGAACAGCAAAGTAGACAGGATACTTGTTCTCTGGATTCTCGGCGCGCCAAGCTTCGATCTCCTCGCGTGCCAAGTCGTATTCGTGGTTCCAAACGTACACTTGTACGATGCTGTGACTAACAATTTTCCTGGGATGAAATGGCCGTGCCCGCTCGTACATTTCACGGGCGTGCTCGAGTAGCCCGATGTGAGCCAGGATCGTGCCCAGACGGTTGTACGCTTGGGGCTGATTGTTCTGCAGAGCCAAGGCTCGCTTGAGTTCGTCAATCGCCTCTAGGTGCTGGAAGTTTCTGGACGGTCCCCAAAAAAGAAACGCGCGCGCGACGTGCCCCTCGGGCAAATCAGGATCCAGATCCAGCGCCCGACAACAATGAAACTCGGCCTTCTCCCACCATGTGCTCGACGGATCAAGTTCAAAGTGACGAGTCGCGCAGACCACGGAAAGTGCGGCATGCGCCAGGGAAAATGAAGGATCTCGAGCGACCGCATCGCTCAGGTGCCGGGCGGCTTCGTCTAGCATCGTTGGATTGCCAGAGGAGCTGAGCTTGTAACCCCGCATGAACGCCGCATAAGCCATAGGATCCTTGCTATAGCGCGGGGAGCGTTGAACCAACGCTGGACCTAGCGGCCGGTTCAGGGCCATGGCGATTTGCTTGGCGATCTCGTCCTCGAGGTCGGATAGGCGGTTGAGGTCGAGATCGCGCTTCCTAGTGAAGCAAACACTTTGCAGATGCGTGTCGAACATTTCCAATGAGAGGCGCCAAAGGCCTTTGGATATTTGAATGCCACCGTGAACGACAAAACGCACGCCAAGCCGCGAAGCGGCGTCGACAGGCATCGCCCCGGCCGGCACGCTGAGCACTGCGGAAGTTGGAAGAACGTCCACCCCCGGCAAATTCCCGAGGCGCGCGACCAGTGCATCGGCAAACCCCAGGCACACACCATAGTCATCCGTGGCCCTGCCGAGAAGCTTCAGAGGCAGAACGGCGAGAGAAGTGCGCTCGCTCCACCCGCGCGTCTTCTCCGGCACGGCCGCGCGTACAACACCCGATCCAAAATCGGATTGTGAATAACGCGCGTCCAGGACTCGCACTGGTCCGACAAATCTGTAACCCTTGCCCACGACGGTTTCGAGAAAACGAGGCTTAGCGGAGTCGTCACCCAGAGCGGTGCGGATCTTTCGCACAATGTTGTTGATGTTGGGCTCGGTATCGAGGAACAGATTCGAACCCCACAATTTGCTTACAATCTCCTGACGTGAAACCAATTGTTCTCGGCGGCTCACCAGAAAAATCAGCAGTTCCATCGGCTTCTTTTCGAGTTTCACTCGCTGGCCCTGGCGCCGAAGCTCATAACGCCCCAGGTCCAGTTCGATCTCGCCAGTCACCGATCGTGTGCTTCGCATAAGGCTCTCGAAGGGCATTATCCCGTAAGAATCAGTAATTTGCGACGATATAGAAAAGATAGGCAAACTGTATGAACACTCCATTGGAATAGTCCTCCGCTCAAGACATGATTCCCGCAGTTCGATACCAAACGACGGAGGTTCGACAATGAAGCGATACTTGTTCTCAACTCTAGCAGTGGCTGGAATATTTTCTTGGGTGGGGCTGGCATTCACCAGCGCCGCGCACGATAACTTGCACGAAAAGAACGCATTCACCCCGGATACCATTTCCTGGGGAGCGGCTCCGCCCGTTGTGCGTCCTGGTGCGCAGTTTGCGGTACTCGAAGGGGACCCCACCGCCTCTAGCGGCGACTTCACGATTCGCTTGAAGATGCCTGATGGGTTCCGCGTCGCGCCCCATTGGCACCCGAGGAGGGAAAACGTCACGATCATTTCCGGGACGTTCAAAGTCGGCATGGGCGATGAGTTCGACCCCAACAAGATGGACGCGTTCATCAGTGGTAGCTTTGCCTTCCTCGATCCCAACATGCACCACTACGCCATGGCCAGCGGAGAAACCATTGTCCAGGTCCACGGACAATCTCCGCTTCAGTTCAACTACGTCAATCCTGACGACGACCCCAGCAAGAGTAAGTAGTCGCTACTCGCGCACCTCAGGTGAGCACACTAACCAGCCCAGGAAGCACCGCGATCGCCTCCTGACCGTGACCCAAGCGAGCGGCATCGTGGGAAGCCCGCAATAAAGCATCACTAAATGAAGAGTCAAAGAAATCGCATTTACAAAGGAGAATTAGAATGGCACTCGATATGGACAAACTGAATGTGTTCGTAGGGCAATTCGTTGGAGATCTAGGCGCGGCAGTCCACTCTGGCATGGTGGTGATTGGCGAAAAGCTGGGGTTGTACAAGGCTCTCGCCGAAGGCCCACTGACTTCAGCTGAACTGGCCGTTAAAACCAGAACTGATGAACGTTATGTGCGCGAATGGCTGAGCTCACAAGCTGCCGGCGGCTACGTCACCTATAACGAGCAGACTCGCAAGTTCAGTCTGAGCGAAGAGCAGGCATTTACGCTGGCGAACGAAGACAGTCCCGCTTATCTTCCCGGAGCCTTCCAATTGGCCCTCGGCTCTCTGGCCGCAGTTCCTAGGATTACCGAGGCCTTCCGATCCGGCGCAGGGATGGGTTGGAATGAGCATGATGAAGATGTGTTTCATGGCTGCGAGAAATTCTTCCGGCCAAGCTATGCAGCAAACCTTGTCAGTTCTTGGATTCCTTCCCTGCACGGCGTCCAGGCTAAGCTCGAGGCCGGCGCGCGCGTCGCCGATGTTGGGTGCGGCAAGGGTGCGTCCACCGTGCTGATGGCTAAAGCCTTCCCAAAATCGCAATTCTTTGGCTTCGATTATCACGACAAATCCATCGAGGGCGCCCGCGCGACCGCCGCTAAAGAGGGTCTCGAGGTTCGACTCAACTTTGGCGTCGCGAAGGCCAAAGCATTTCCAGGAAAAAACTACGACTTGGTCACCGTATTCGATTGTTTGCACGATATGGGTGATCCGGTCGGCGCCGCGACTCACGTACGCAATTCACTCAGCAAGGACGGCACATGGATGATCGTCGAACCGTTTGCCCACGATGAACTAAAAGACAATCTGAATCCCGTCGGCCGGGTGTACTACTCTTTTTCAACTTTGTTGTGCACTCCTTGTTCGCGTTCACAGGAAGTTGCGCTGTGCTTGGGTGCGCAGTCAGGCGAAAAACGCATTCGCGAGGTAGTCACCGCGGCCGGCTTCAGCCGTTTCCGCAGAGCCGCGGAAACACCGTTTAACATCGTCTACGAAGCTCGTCCATGAGCCGTTCATCTTAATGAAGGCAACTCTTGCCCTCGCACGATCTCGTACTTGTGATTGGACTTGCGCTCTTTCCTCTGGTAATTCTTTCTCACGGCGGCTCTCTCCTTTAAAAGGGATTCGCAACCCGAACTCTATCCGAGTTCGGGCGAGAGCTGCTGCTTCCTGTTCTCAAGTTTCAACCAAACCCGGGGCATCCTCGCCGACGCTTGCAGAAGCGCCTCGGCGCACCCCGGTTCGAGGAAGTTTTGTCCCCATTCCGGTCTGGGAGAAGTGCACCCAGACCCGGTAATGGTCGCGGTTAGCCTGCGGTTCCGGATATTTGGCTGTTCGAAAAGTTGGCAAATAGTTGGCAAATTGGTTTTTGGGGGAGATCCTCGGAGAGTGGGAAAGCAAGAATACTCGCGTATTTGCTGGTGATTTGAATGGTGGGCCTGGGTGGACTTGAACCACCGACCTCGCCCTTATCAGGGGCGCGCTCTAGCCACCTGAGCTACAGGCCCATTCAAACGTGGCAACAACTCTTTCTACTTTACCGTACCCGCCAAATCCTGGCAATTCTCTCTTCTCAAATCATCTTCTTGCCGACACTCACACTGATCCAGTGGCACAGCCATTCTTGGCTGTGCGCTTCGACGCGCTCCCTCGTTGCAGCCACGTCACGGCTTCAGGGCCTGCACACCAACTCCCGCCCCCTCCAATGACCTGCGCACCGCCTCCGCTATCCTCTCCGCCCCCGGCGTATCGCCGTGAATGCAAATCGTCTGCGCCTCCACGTTTACCACCGCGCCTTCGCGCGTCAACACGCCCCGCCCCTCCGCAATTCGCAACGCCTGTTCCGCCGCCTCCTCCGGCGCATTCAGCAACGCATCCCGAAATTTCCGCGCCCGCAAACTTCCATCCCTCTCATACCGCCGGTCCGCAAATGCCTCTGCCGCCACCGCGAATCCCGCCGTGCGAAACTCCTCCATCATCACCGATCCCGCCAGCCCCACCAGCAGCACATCTTTCCTCCACCGCCGCACGCCTTCCGCAATCCCTCGCGCAATCCCCGCATCCTGCGCCGCCTGGTTGTACAGCGCCCCATGCGGCTTCACGTGCACAATCGGCGCCCTGCATTTTTCCGCCACCGCCGCAAGCGCCGCCACCTGCCGGTAAACCGAATCTCGAATCTCCTCCGCCGACAAATTCAGCGCCACCCGCCCAAAATTTTCGCGATCCTCGTACCCCGGATGCGCCCCCACCGCCACGCTATGCCGCATCGCCTGCTCGATCGTCGCGCGCATCATCGCTTCATCGCCTGCATGTCCGCCGCAGGCCACATTCGCCGACGTCACAAACTTCATCAGGGCTTCCTGGCTGCCATCCGCCAGCATCTCCGGCAGTTCGCCCATATCGCAATTCAAATCCACGCGCTTCATGCGAACAGCCGCTCCGCCGAACCCAGCAGTCTCTGCTGCTCGATCCACAGCGCCCGCGCCGCTTCCAAAGACACCTCTTCAAACCGAATCGTATCCCGTGGCCGCAACTGCCCAACGCAATGCAAATCCGCTCCAATCACATTCGCAATCTTGGGATAGCCGCCTGTCGTCTGCTGCTCCACAAACAAAGTAATCGCCTGCCCCGAAGGAGTAACTTGAATCGCTCCCAGCGGCGCGCCCTCGCTGATCATCTCCGCATTTCCCCGCGAGGCCAGCCGTGGCCCCTCCAGCCGCAAGCCCATGCGATTCGATTCCTCGCTGACCACAAATCCGCCGCTGATCAGCGTCCGCTGCGCCTCCCCGGCAAACCAATCAAACTGCGGTCCTCGCGTCACTCGCAGCGTCTTCCTCGGCATTAGCTCTTCCAGAACACCGGCTCTCAGTTTCCGCCGCCGGATATTTTTCTCCAGCTTTCCAACCGGCAACGCATCGCCCTTCCGCAGCCCCCGTCCTTCCCATCCTCCCAATCCGCTCAGCAGGTGCGTTGAAGCGCTCCCCAGAAATTCCGCCACGCCAATCCCACCCGCCACGCACAAATAACACCGCGCAAAATCTCGCGTCGCCCCCAGCACCACTCTCTTCCCCGGCAACATCGCGTGCGGCCTCCACAACTCCAGTGCTTTCCCATCCACCTGCGCGCCAAAATTTGCCCCCGCCAGGCAAATCACCGCTCCATCGGGAAACAAAAACGTTCCGCCCGTCAGCGTCATCTCCAGCGCCGGCGTCCCGGCCGCATTCTCCAGCAGCAAATTCCCAATCCGCAGCGCCACCGCGTCCGCCGCCCCCGAGGCCGAAACCCCCAGCACGCCAAATCCCTCGCGCCCAAAATCCTGCACGGTCGTCAACAGCCCCGCCGATTCCACCACGAGCAAACTCAAGCCCGCCTCATCGCCAGAAACTCCGCGCGCGTGATCGGCCTGAACTTCACCTGGTCCCCAATCGCAATCATCCCCATCGGCTCGCGATCCTTCCGAAACATTTCCAGCGGCGTCCTCCCGATCAGCCGCCACCCGCCCGGCGTCGTAAACGGATACACTGCCGTCTGCCGGCCTGCAATCCCCACGCTTCCCGCCGCCACTTCCTTCCGCGGCGACTCCAATCGCGGCATCGCGATCTCTTCCGCCAAATCTCCCAGGTACGCAAACCCCGGCGCAAATCCCAAAAAGTACGCATGATACGTTTGCGCTATATGCAGCTCGACAACTTTCTCCGCCTGCAATCCGCGCTTCGCCGCCACATCGTCCAGGTCCGGTCCAAACTCCCCGCCGTAACACACGGGCACCTCCACCAGGCGAGCCTTGCCCGCCGGCATTTTCTCCGCGCGCTTTTCGTATTCTGTAATTTTCGCTTGAACTTCAGCGTGATCCACAGCGACCGCGTCAAACGTAATCAGCAGGGAACAGTACGCCGGCTGGATATTCCGTATCCACGTAATCGGCTCCTGCTGCAGCAGCCGCAACAAACGCACCACGCACTCGTGCGCCGCCGCGCCGATCTCTTCTCCCAGATAAACCAGCAGCGCCTGGTCGCTCGCGGCCTGAAATCGCACTCCGCTCTCCCGGCGTTCTCGCCCTCTTTACTGCACGAACCCGATATTCGCCCCCGGCACCGGCGCGCCCTCCGGCCCCTCTTTGATCGGCCCGTACGCCGCCTCAAACCGTGATATGTTTTCGCCCAGCGCGCGCCAGATCCGCTTCGCATGTCCCGGACTCACGATCACGCTGCTCAGCAGCTTCCCCTGCGTGCCGTTCGGAAATATGTACACAAAATTCAGCGTAAACTCCTCCGCATGGTGATGGATCATCACCAGGTTGCTGTACACACCCTGCAACTCCTTCTCATCCGCCTTGATCTGCACTTGTCCCGGCTGCGCCGCCTGCTTCTCGTCCATGTTGTTCTCCCAAAATTCCTCTCCCAAAGTACCACAGCCCAACCCGGCCCACTCCCCGTGGTGGCCGATCTTCAGATCGGCCAGCCTCCTCTTCCTCTCATGTAGGGCTCGTCCGCCGTGATGGACGGCTCGCTCTTCGCTCTCTTGCTTCCTCCTTGTAGCGCTGATCTTTTAAGTCAGTTTTTCTCTTCTCTGCGCCCTCTGTGGCTCCTCCGTGAACTCTGTGTTGAAATCCTTGCTTCTCTCTTCTTGCTCCACATCCAATAAGTCCTATTGACATCCGTCCGGGTTAATTCTACTTTATAAGAGAAGTTAACCATAGTTAACACAACAGATGTCCGACATCTTCTCCAAGCGATTCTCCACCGCCCCGGCCCTCCCGGCCGACCAGCCCGAAGTATCCGCGTGGCGCCGCGCCCTCACGCTCCCCTCTCTCCCCGAATCCCACCGCAGCATACCCATCTCCCACAGCGCGCACTGGTTTCGCAAAATTCTCGCCTTCGCCGGCCCAGGCTATCTCGTCGCCGTCGGCTACATGGACCCCGGCAACTGGGCCACCGACATCGGCGGCGGCTCCAAGTTCGGCTACACCCTTCTCAGCGTCGTCCTGATCAGTAATCTCCTGGCGATGTTTCTCCAGGGGCTCTCCGCGAAACTCGGCATCGTCACCGGACGCGATCTCGCCCAGGCCTGCCGCGACCACTATTCCCGCCGCATGTCCATTTTTCTCTGGGTGGCCTGCGAACTCGCCATCGCCGCCTGCGACCTCGCCGAAGTCCTCGGCTCCGCCGTCGCTCTTAATCTCCTCTTCCACATCCCGTTGCTTCTCGGCGTGCTCCTCACCGCCTCCGACGTCCTCATCGTCCTCGCCCTGCAGGGACGCGGCTTCCGCCTCATCGAAGCCTTCGTGATCACGCTCATCGCCAGCATCGGCCTCTGCTTCGCCTACGAAATCTTCTTCGCACACCCAATCTGGCGGGAAGCCGCTCGCGGCTTCATTCCCCACGCCGAAATCCTGCGCAACAAGGAAATGCTCTACATAGCCATCGGCATCCTCGGCGCCACCGTGATGCCCCACAATCTCTATCTCCATTCGAGCATCGTGCAGACCCGCGCCTTCGGCCGGGAAAAATCAGAAAAGCGCGAAGCCCTGCGCTATGCGGTCCTCGATTCCACCGTCGCCCTCTTTTTTGCACTCTTCATCAACGCCGCCATCCTCGTGCTCGGCGCCGCCGCGTTTCACACCCGCGGCCTCAGTGAAGTCGCCGACATCGCCCAGGCCTACAAACTCCTCAGCCCCACACTTGGCGCCGGCCTTGCCAGCACGCTCTTCGCCTGCGCCCTGCTCGCCTCCGGGCAAAACTCCACGCTCACCGGCACCCTCGCCGGCCAGATCGTCATGGAAGGTTTTCTCGATATCCGCCTGAAGCCCTGGCTGCGCCGCCTGATCACCCGCTCCATCGCCATTATTCCCGCGGTTCTCGTCATCGCCATCGCCGGAGAGGGGAAGCTCACCGCGCTTCTGATCCTCAGCCAGGTGGTTCTCAGCTTTCAGTTGCCCTTTGCCGTGATTCCGCTCGTTCAATTCACCAGCGAGCGCGCCAAGATGGGCGATTTCGTCAACTCCCGCGCCACCACCGTGATCGCCTGGTGCGTCGCCGCCGCCATCCTCTTCTTCAACGGCGAACTCCTCTGGCTAATCTTCCGCCCCGCCTGATTCCTTCTTCTCCGTGTCCTCTGAGGCCCCTCTGTGAACTCTGTGTTGAAATCTGCTCCGACCTCAGCGACTGATGGTTCCCGCTTCCCGCTCGCCCCAGCCTGTGCGAAACTTTTTCCAGTGAATAAAACATGACACCTCCTCCCAAAAAACAAAAAACGCTACTCAAACTCCTCTTCGCCTTCGTCATCGCCCTCATCTTCCTCTCCATCGGCCTAGCGGCCCTCCACAAAACCCCCTGGAAAGTTCCTCTCGAAGACAAGCTTCGCAAGAATCCGCTACCCGCCTCCGATGCAAATCTCAGCGCCGCGAAACCCGTCTTCAACGAATACTGCGCCAACTGCCACGGCGATTCCGGCAAGGGCGACGGCTCCGACGCCATGATGTACGACCCTTCACCCAGCGACCTCACCGACTCGAAGCACATGAACACCCTCACCGACGGCGAAATCTTTTACCAGATCACCCAGGGCCGCAAGCCCATGCCTTCCTTCCGCAAAAAGCTAACCGAAGACCAGCGCTGGCACCTGGTAATCCTCGTTCGCTCCTTCACAACGCCCGCCGCTCCAACCTCAGCCCCGACAAGAACTCCCGAGCCACCCGCAACCAAAAAACCCGAACAACCCGCAAAAAAGTAATGGCCGGTCCAAAGACCGGCCACCAGGACTCTTATCCTTTACTTCCTCTGCTTCCTTTACCTCATTTACTTCCTTTACTTCACTCCTCCCAACGCCGTCGCCACTTCCTTCACATCCGGCACCACGGGAATGTCGTAATCCTTCACCCACGCGACCTTCCCCGCTTTATCAATGATGATGATCGACCGCCCCGTGATCCCCTTGTCCGCCAGGTACACGCCATACTTCTCGCTCATCGCGCCCTTCGGATGAAAATCCGCCAGCAGCGAATACTTGATCCCCATCTTTTCCGCGTACGCCTTGTGCGACCACACGCTGTCCACGCTGACGCCCAACACTTCCGCATCCAGCGTCTCGAACTGCCTCATATCGTTCACGAAGCATGCGTGCTCGTTCGTGCAGGTCGGGCTCCAGTCCAGCGGGTAAAACACCAGCACCACTTTCTTCTTTCCCGCAAAATCCGAAAGCTTCACTTCCTTCTTGCTCTGATCCTGCAGCGTGAAATCCGGGGCTTTTTGTCCAACCGCAATGCTCATAAACTCGTCCTCCGATGCGTTTTAAGTTCCACCAGCATCTTATCGAATCCCGCTGCCTGCTGCCAATCTACGCGCTTTTATTCGCGAAGCTGGCGAGATACACTCCGCAGTGCAGACCCCCGGCCATCGCGCAGCTCGCTCGCGCACTCCCGGCTGCATTCCCAAAATGTTGAGTCTCAAAGAAGTAGTCGACCGCTACTCCTCGCTCGCCAAAGAATGGGGCGTTCCCGTCGCCCTCGACGCCTTCGGCCTCGACCCCGAAGAAACCATCAAGCTCTTCACCTCTCTCGACGAGGACTACCACATCAGCCGCTTCGTCAACTTCTCCATGGACCACGGCCGCCTCTACCTCATCAGCGGCAATCCCTCCACCCACATCCGCATCGACGCCTCCATCCGCGACCTCCTCTAACTTTGGAGTGCGGGCCGACCGGGTCGGCCCGCTTTTACGGTTTCAACGCAACCACCCGATCAAAGTTTCGCAATCACCGGTCCACCAGCCGCAGGTTTTTCCTCATTCGTTCTCTGCGCCCTCTGTGGCCACTCAATGACCTCTGTGGTGAAATCTTGTCTGTTCCTTGCTCCCATCCCGCCGCCTAAAAAATCAGCTTCAACGAGAACTGTATCTGCCGCGACGTCCCCGCCGTATGGCTGATAATCCCAAACCCGCTGCCCCGCACCGTATTCGACGGCAAGCTGAAATTCACAATGTTGAACAAATTAAAAAACTCCGCCCGGAATTCCACCAACCCCAAATCGCTCTTCCCCCGCCGCCCAAACGGCGTATCTTTGATCAACGCAAAATCAAACTGTTTGTATCCCGGCGCCCGAAACGTATCCCGCCCCAGCGTACCGAATCGCCCCAGATTCGGCCCGGTGCCTCCCGGCACTTTCACCGGAACAAAAAAGAACGAACTGTTGTTATCGCCCAGTCCAAAATAATCTTCCCGCCTCGTCCGGCTGGTGGAGAAATCCGCCATCGTAAGCAAATCCGGCCGGTCCGTTCCCCCGGCCCCCGCGCTCGTCTGCTGAATCCCTGAATACACGGTGAACGGAGGTCCGCTCAGAATGGAAGTGATGTTCAGCAACTGCCATCCGCCGGTTACATACCGGCTCACCGGCCGCAGGAAACTCACCCGGTCGAACGGCAGCGCCTGAAACACGCTTACCGAAAAAACATGCCTCACGTCAAACGTGGACACGCCCTTCTCCGCGCGTTCATCCAGCGGATTCTGCGCAAAGGTTTGCAGAATCGCGCCCGCGTTCCCAGGCAATCCGCCCAGCACCGCGCTCGTGTCGTCGATCGACTTCGAAAACGTATAGCTCGCCGCAAAATTCAACCCGATCTTCGCATTCGTTCCGCTCACGCTCGTCTGCAGCGCGTTGTAGCTCGAGTGCGAATCGCTGGCCATCACGTACTCCGGCCCGAATCCGCTGACCCCATTCCCCGAGGCGTCAAATTGCGTGAAGCGCGCGAACTGCGGCCCCGCCCCCGCATATCCGTTCGGTGCAAATACTCGCGCCAGATGAATCCCCGCGGTCCCCACATACGCCGCATTCCATCTCACGAAACCGAAATTATGTTCGATTCCCGCCGTGTACGTGCCGATGTACCCGTTCTTGAAATTCCGTGACATCACGCTCACGCTCAGCAGTTGTGCATTGCCCGGCGTCAGCGCCTCCAGGCCCTGCTGAAACCTCGGCAAATCAATCGGCGTGTTCGCCGCCACTTGCGAACTGTTGCCCGACGCGAACAGCAGTTGCCCGGAAGTCGTGAACGGCTCCGGCACCTGCAACGGAGTAATGGAATTCGAAAAGGGAACTGGCACGCCCACCTGCGCGGTCACCAGCGGCTGCACCACAAACGGCAATCCGCCCGTCACAAAATTGTCCTGCCACAAATTCGGCAAAATCGGGGTGATCGCTCCGCCCGCGTGCAGGGTCGTCTTTTTCGTCAGCCCATAATCCACCGACACGCGCGGCGCCCATCCGTTCCAATCCACCGGATAAATAGGCTGCGGGTTGTACAAAAATTGCTGCGTCGCTCCAGTCGTCAGAAAATCCGCTGGTTTTCCGTCCGGTCCCACCGGCGTCGCCACCGATGTCCGGTGATACGCTTCCTTGATCCGGCTGTTCACTTCATAGCGCAGCCCAAAATTAATGCTTAGCCGCTGCGTCGCTTTCCACGTGTCCTGAAAATAAAACGCGTAAGCCTCCCGCCGCACCGCCGCTTCGTCAAATTTGCTCCCCGTGGGCGTCAGCCGGTAAGCCCCCGAAATCGTGTACTCGTACGGTGTCGCCGTCAGCAATCCCAGCAGCGAGTCCGGCAGCGGGTCGCCCGGAAGAATATTGTGTGTCCCGCTCGCGGATTGGATAAACACTGGCGAATACGCGATGCCGTTGCCGAACGAATACACGCCGCTCGGATTCGTCCCGAACACCGAAGTGTCCCGGTTCCAGCGAATGTCCGCGCCCCACTTGAACACATGCCCCCGGTGCGCGTAGCTCATATCGTGCTTGAACTGAAACACGTTTCCATACGACCCGAAAATCGATCCATCCGCGGAATTGAACCCTTCGAAAAGCCCATCCCCGAACGCCAACGCAATATCCGAGTGATTGCTCGAAGGAAACACCGGCGTGCTCCGTACATAATCGAACAGCGTTGTCGAACTCAGTTGCGGCGAATACGTCCGCGCGTAACTCACCGCCGCGTTCCGCTGGTGATCGAAAAAGTTCACGGCAAAGGTCGGATCGATCGCCGTCTGATCCGGATTCGTCGTCGGCCCGTTCACCTGGTTCAAGCTGAAGCGCGTGAACAGCGTCGCCTTGTCCGAAAGCTTGTGATCCATGCGAATCGAAAACTGGTCCGTATCCGTCACCACTTTCGAGGACGCCGCGAAGGTCCGCGCGCCAAATGCTCCGCTGGGGTCATTCGGCAAGGGATACCGCGCCAGGATCCCCGCAATCTGCGGGCTTACCGGCACGGTCAGCGTGTCGCCGGGAAAACTCGTCGTATCGACTCCTTTTCGTTCGTCGGCCGTCGGCACGGGAAACACCTGCGTTGTGCCCAGCACCTGCCGGAAACCCGCGTACTCGCCAAAGAAAAACGTCTTCCCCCGCCCATCGTAGATTCCCGGCAACGCCACCGGCCCGCCGATCGTCACTCCGAATTCGTTGCGCACAAACGGAGGAATCCGCCGCGGGTCCAGGTCGCTCGCGTGGTCAAAGAAATTTCGCGCGTCGAAAGCCGCGTTGCGCACAAATTCAAACGCGCTCCCGTGCAACTGGCTCGTCCCCGACTTCGTCACCACGTTCGTGAAGCCCGCCGCGCCCTGCCCAATCTCCGCCGGCATCACCCCGGAGTTCGACTGCACCTCATGAATCGCATCCACATTGAAATTTGCAAACGTCGCTCCGCCCAGCTCCGGATCGGTCGTCGTCCCCCCATCCATCGCAAAAACGGAAGCCACTCCGCGTTGCCCGTTCACCGCAAATTGTTGGGTGAAATTCGCCGCGCCGTTGGTGTCCGTCATCGTGCCCGCGGCCAGCAGCAGCAATTTGCTGAAGTCGCGCTCGTTCAGTGGCAGATTGGAAACTTCTGCGCTCGAAAGATGTTCGCCGCCGCTCCCTTTCCGCTCGGTCCCCTGCGGCTGCCCGGCTACAAACACACCGAGTGTCTGATCCTGCGCCGAAAGCGTCAGCTCCAGATTCGACGCGCTTCCTTCCGCGATCACAATCGGCTTCGCCGCCACCCACGTCTTGCCCGCCGCCTCAGCCGCCAGCGTGTACGTCCCCGCCGCAATCCCCGCGAACACAAATGTGCCGCCGGCCGTCGTCGGGGCTTCATACGTCCGATCGCCGGAGCTTCCGCGCAATGTAATCTTCGCGTCGGCCACGGGCTTTCCCGCGGCGTCCCGCAACACTCCGTTCCACGTTGTAGCTGAAAATGAGCAGGGGGCAATAATGAGTGAAAGTAAAACAGCAATTCCCCAGAACCGTGTGGAAACCGAAAGGGCCGCCGACATGGTTGACGATTCTATAGCGTATTGCTGTAAAGTGACTTTCTGTTCACTTAGCAGGTGTGAATAAGTTACGGCGGGAAATTCTTCAATCCAATATAGCGGCCCCGACCGGGTCGGGGCGCCGCTTGCTCTAATTCCGTCTGCCTTCTCCGGCATCTACCCCGCGAGGCGCCAACATCCAGCTACGCCGGCACCGACTTCTGAAACCGCCCCACGACCGCCTCATGCTCTTTCCGCAACTCCTGCGGCAGCCGCTCCCCGAACTTCCCCAAAAATTCCCGGCTGTCCGCCAGATCGCTTTCCCAATCATCCCCATTCACGCTGAACAACTCGTCCAGCGCCTCCGGCGAAATCTTCAACCCATCCAGCGTCAACCCCGTCCGCGTCGGCACGTATCCGATCGGCGTTTCCTTCGCCTCGCCCCGTCCCTCCACGCGCTCCAGGATCCACTTCAGTACGCGCACATTCTCTCCGTATCCGGGCCACAGGAATTTTCCGTCCGCGCCCTTCCGGAACCAGTTCACGTGAAAAATCTTCGGCGGATTCGGAATCTTCTTTCCCATGTCCAGCCAATGCTGGAAATAATCCGCCATGTTGTAGCCGCAGAAGGGCAGCATTGCCATCGGATCCCGCCGCGTGATTCCCACGTCTCCCGTCATCGCCGCCGTCGTCTCCGAAGCCATCGTGGCGCCGACAAACACGCCGTGCTGCCAGTTGAACGATTGGTAGACCAGCGGAGCCAACCGCGCCCGCCTCCCGCCAAAAATGAACGCCGAAATCGGCACGCCATCCGGCGCTTCCCACTTCGGTGAAATGCCCGGAGATTGCGCTGCCGGCACGGTATACCGCGCATTCGGATGCGCAGCCTCTCCCTTCGAGGGATCCCACTTTTCCCCGCGCCACGTGATCAATCCCGCCGGCGGCTCCCCGCCAATGCCTTCCCACCACGGCTCATTCTCCGCCGTCACGCCCGTGTTCGTGAAAATCGTGTTGTGCTTCAGCGCGTCCATTACGTTCTGGTTCGTCTTCCTGCTCGTCCCCGGCGCCACGCCAAAAAATCCCGACTCGGGGTTAATAGCATGCAGATACCCGTCCGCGCCGACCTTCATCCACGCAATGTCGTCTCCGACCGTCCACACCTTATACCCCTGGCTCTCCAGCGCAGACACCATCATCGCCAGATTCGTCTTCCCGCAGGCGCTCGGAAACGCCGCCGCCATGTACGTCACTTTCCCGCCCGGCGATTCCAACCCGAGAATCAGCATGTGCTCGGCCATCCAGCCCTGCTCCCGCGCCATGTAGCTCGCAATCCGCAGCGCAAAGCATTTCTTCCCCAGCAGCGCGTTCCCTCCATATCCAGACCCCACGCTCCAGATCAGCCGCTCTTCCGGAAAATGCGCAATGTACCGCCGCAAAGGATCCAGGTCTCCCACCGAGTGGAGCCCCGGCACAAAATCCTTCGAGCTTCCCAGCTTGTCCTGCGCCACCTTGCCCATCCGGCACATGATCCGCATGTTCGCCACCACATATGGGCTGTCCGTCACTTCCACGCCGATTTTGCTGATCGGCGAGTTCGCCGGCCCCATGATGTAGGGCACCACATACATCGTCCGGCCGCGCATCGCCCCGTCCAGCAACTTCCCGATCTTGAACTTCGCTCCCTCGGGGTCCATCCAGTTGTTGGTGGGCCCGACATCCTCTTTTTTTGGCGTGCAGATAAACGTCAGGTGTTCCGTGCGGGCCACGTCGCTCGGATCGCTGCGGTGCAAGTAACAGTTCGGATAGGTTTTCTCATTTAGCCGGAAGGAATCGCCCTTTTTCAACATTTCCTGCAGGATGGCCTGATTCTCAGATTCCGACCCGTCGCAATAAACAATTTTCTCTGGCTTGGTCAGCCGAGCCGCTTCTTCCACCCAGGCTTCCATTGGCGTCGCCACGCTGTTACCCCCAAATTTCTAATAGGCTGCATCGAAGAAAAGTATGGATGCGCCCGATCCGGCCCGTCCTGATCGCGCGGACTTGCATCTGAGACTGGCGGGACTTTGCAGTACTTCCCCTAAACCTGCTCAGTGTATGTTACCGCCAACCCCCGAAGCAAGTTTACCCGTCACATGGCTGGGCTAGTTTTCGATTACGGCGTTAGTCGCGAGCTAGGTCGCAAAAACAAGCCCACTGGCTGTAAACTCGGGACCATCATGCATCCCATTACAATCGGCGCGTTGTTCGCGCTCCAGTGTTTCCATGTGCTGTTCCTGGCCTTGCACGACTGGATTCCGCTGGGATCGCTTAACGACGTGAAGGCCGTACGCATGGCGAACCCCATTCACAAATTGGTCGGTGGGACGCTGATCAGCCTCACTCCCTTTGCGATTGGACTCTATGCAAGTGCTATTCACCTTGGCGGAGCCTATCCGTCGTGGTTGGTCTAGTGGCTCTGGATCAGCTATAGCCTTTTATTCATCGGTGAGCTAGAGGCTTGGTGGGTTCCATACCTGTTTCGCTCCGAGCCAATTCGCGCAGCGCGCTACCAATCGATGTTCGGGGCAACGCACGCTTTCCTGCCCGAACGCAAAGGCATTCGACCGAATACTCTGCACGTGATCCTTCACTTGGCAACGCTCGCCACATTGTTCGTTCTAGCTGCGCTCACGGTAGTACGGGGGTGACGTAGCCCCGTCACATGGCTGGGCTAGTTTTCTATTAGCGCGACTTACCAGATCCCATGAGAAAGAGTTGGCGCAGGAAAGCCGACTTCTTAGGGTAGCCGTGCTAGATTCCGCCGGAAGGCCCATTTTGAAGTCCACCTTCGAGACGAAAAAGCTTGCGAACATGGAGTCTCTCCGCGCTTCGTTTAGCTCCACGAAATCGAGAGCTCGGAAAATGCCTTGCCCTCCTCGATCGGTACGGTGAAGCAGAGGACCACGTCCTTGGCTCCGGAAATCTCCAGCGCTTTTTTGAAAAATCCCATAATCGCGAATCCCATGATACGGTGCTGCTTTTCAAATCCTGTGTATCTGACCACTGCTTTGCCATGTCCCTGCAACTGCACCTCAATCGGAACACCCTGAAAGTAGGTTGCGTGAACGGCGGCGATTCGTTTGATCACGAATTCAGGGGAACCAAGTTTCACAAAAGCCTTGTAGATTCCACGAAGCTGCCTTTCGATCACCACTTCGGAGCCGCGCGTGACCATTTCTTCCTTTCCGTCCGCGAGCACGCTGATCTCAACTTCGAGGAAGCGGGTGAAAACATCCAACGGGTACCAAGAGGAGGAAAAGACTTCATTCTCGCAAATCGTTCGCGTTTCTTCGTCCAGAAGGCCTAGGATTTTCTGGAGGGCTTCCTCGCCGGCGCGGGACTTGATCTGGTTAATCGTTTCCTTGATGGCGGATCCTTTAATCTGCACCATGCGCACGCACCTCGGAGGGCGGTTTTTGCTGCCTGCCCCTCTTTCAACCTTACTCTGTTTCTGCGGGTGTCTAATCCAGGCTTGCCGTAAACGGAACTGATGGATTGTTCTCTTTGGCACGTATGTGGGTGATTTAGGTTCAACAGCGTGAACCTGTTCTTGCTCGAAGTCACATCAGCTGCCTGATTAACGCATAACCGGAAACTGGCTCGCATCCCGTCACCTAAGCCCAGCGCCCCTCCGGTGCTATCATTCCTCTATGTACGCGCAAAAATTCCACGTCGACGTCTTGATCCGCGGTGAGCGCCGCCCCTGCCCTCTCGAATGGCTCGATCAATTCTCCATGCGCAATTTCACCAACTCCGCCGATTTCGACGACACCCTTCCGCTCGCCGACGGCCGCCTCGAAGCCAGCTTCCGCCTCACCCCCGAGCGCTTTGCCGAAGGCCTCGCCGCTTGGCTAACCCAACGCGGCAAAGGCGAAGGCCAACCCGTCCAGGTCGAAGTGAAACTCTTGTAGTGCCCGCCTTCCGTTTTGCTCACTACTGAGTTTGCAGGAATTGAAAATAATGGAATGCTTGTCATCCCGAACCCGCGCCTTTTGCGGGTGAGGGACCTGCTTTTCGAAAACGCTCTACTCCTCCACCCTCTTCCTCTTCCCCTCAATCGCCGCCCGGATAGCCGGCAACGCCTTCAGCGTCGCTTCCTCTCCCGCCCTCACCATCTCCGGCGTCTTCGTAAAATCGTCCCAAACAAACGGCGTCACGTCCGGCTCGATGATCACGTCCGCATACTGCCGCCATTCCAGGTCCGCGTGCCTCTGAATAATCGTGAACGACCGGCTCAACACATCCGTGAACGTCCGCGGCTCGCCGCTCATCCCCGGTTCCAGATACACGGCAATCACCACCTCCGCGCCCAGCAACAGCAATCCTTCGTACGGCACCAGCGCCGTCAGGAAGCCGTCCACCAGCGTTCGCCCTTCGTGTTGAATCGGCACGAACAATCCCGGGTACGCGCACGAAGCCCGCAACGCCGGCACAATCGGCCCTTTCTGGTAGTAATAAACCGGCAAGCCCGCATTGATGTCCGTCGCCGCAATCGCCAGCGGCGTCTGCAATTCTTCAAATTTTGTAATCGGCGAGAAGCGGGCCAGGAACTGCTCCATCCGCTGGTTCGTGGCCAATCCCATCCACGAAGGAGTCCAGCGCCCGAAATCCGCGAACCTCGTTTCGCACGCGATCTCCTCCATCATTTCCAGCGACGCCCCGGCGCAATAGCTCGCCCCAATCAGCGCGCCAACGCTCGTGCCCGCCACCATGTCAATCGGTATCCCGGCTTCGCGAAAAACCCGCAGCACGCCGATATGCGCGATACCCCGCGCAAACCCCCCGGCCAGCGCCAGCCCCACGCGTGGCCGCCGCTCCAGACTCGGCGCATAGCCATTGGTGAACGCCCGAAACCATTCCTTCGCGCTCCGCAGCACGCTCTGCGCGTTTACTTCTTTCTCTTCTCCCATACTCTGATTTTAAGCCGCTCCCGCCTATTACCAAACACCTGTTTGACCGGTAGCGTCCCATTTTGTAACCTGTTCTGCCGTACTAATCCTGCTCCTCAAGGCTTGGTCATGACTCATCGCATCCAGAAAGCAGTCGTTCTCGGCGCCGGCACCATGGGCGCCCGTATCGCCGCGCATTTCGCCAACGCCGGTCTACCCTGCCTGCTTCTCGACATCGTTCCCAAGGACGCCGCTCCCGCCGACCGCAACAAAATCGTTCTCGCCGGCCTCGACGCCGCCAAAAAATCGAAACCCGCCGCTTTTTTCACTCCCGCGCTCGCTTCCAAGGTTTCCATCGGCAATTTTGAAGACGATCTCGCGCGCATTGCCGATGCCGACTGGATCATTGAAGTCGTCGCCGAAAATCTCGAAATCAAGCGCGGCCTCCTCGCCAAAGTCGCCCAATTCCGCAAGCCCGGCTCCATCGTCACCACGAACACCTCCGGCCTTCCCGTGCACCTTATCGCCGAAGGCCTGCCGGAAGAATTCCAGCAGCACTGGGCAGGCACGCACTTTTTCAATCCGCCCCGCTACATGAAACTCGTCGAAGTCATTCCCGGCCCGAAAACCTCGCCAGAAGTTCTCCAAACACTTTCCGATTTCTGCGACCGCCAACTCGGCAAAGGCGTCGTCCTTGCCAAGGACACGCCAAACTTCATCGCCAACCGCATCGGCACCTTCTCAATGCTCAATGCCCTCCGCTTGATGCAGTCGCTCGGCATGACCATCGAGGAAGTCGACGCCTGCACCGGACCCGCAGTCGGCTGGCCCAAGTCCGCCACCTTCCGCACCGCCGACATCGTCGGCCTCGACGTCCTGATGCACGTCGTCAAAAACATCTACGAAACCGCCCCGAATGACGAATCCCGAGAGACTTACAAGATCCCTTCCTTCATCGATGAAATGGCTAAGCGCAAATGGCTCGGCGACAAAACCGGCCAGGGCTTTTACAAACGCGTGAAGGGCGGCCAGGGCGAAAAAGAAATCCTCACCCTCGACCTGAACACCATGGAGTACCGCGAAAAGCAGAAAGCGCGTTTCGCCTCCATCGAAGCAGGAAAAGCCGTCGAAGACACCCGCGAGCGTCTGCGCGCCCTGCTTACCCCGCTTTTCGAAGGCCAGAAAACCGACAAGGCCCAGCAGTTCATCTGGGGCGGCCTCTCCGAAATGTGCCTCTATGCCGGCCGCCGCATGCCCGAAATTGCCGACAACATCGTTGACGTGGACCGCGCCATGCGCTGGGGCTTCGCCTGGGAGCTTGGCCCCTTCGAGATGGTCGACGCGATCGGCCTGGCTGCCTTCGCCGCGCAAATCAAAAAAGAGGGCCGCGCGCTTCCTGTGGTTTTTGAAAAGGCGCTGGCCTCTGGCCGCACCAGCTTTTACGAATCCAGCAAGGGCGAAACCTCCGTCTTCGATCTCGCAACCGGCAAAACCAAAAAAGTCGAAGAGCCCGCCGGCATACTCATCCTCAAGAATCTCAAGGACGCTGGCCGCGAAGTCGAGCGCAACTCCGGGGCCAGCCTCATCGATCTCGGCGACGGCGTCGTCTGCTGTGAATTTCATTCCAAAATGAACGCCATCGGCGCTGACCTGATCGCCATGATCCACAAAGGCCTCAAGCGCCTCGATACCGATTTCGACGCCATGGTCATCGCGAATCAGGCCACCAATTTTTCCGTTGGCGCCAACCTCATGCTCGTTCTCGTCGGCGCACAAGAGCAGGAGTGGGACGAACTCCACATGGCCGTGAAGCAGTTTCAAAACATAAATCTCGCCATCAAGTACGCGCCGAAGCCTGTCGTCGCCGCTCCGCAAGGGATGGCCCTCGGCGGCGGCTGCGAAATCGGCTTGCACGCAGCAAAAATCCACTCCGCCGCGGAAGCCTACATCGGCCTCGTCGAAGTCGGCGTAGGGCTTATCCCCGGTGGCGGCGGCACAAAAGAAATGCTCATCCGCGCCAATGAAGACGCCGCTTCCGGAAACGACCTCGACCTCTTCCACACTCTCCGGCCCTTTTTCGAAAACATCGCCACCGCCAAAGTCGGCACCAGCGCCGAAGAGTGCCGCGACCTCGGCTATCTTCGTCGCTCCGACACCTATTCCATGAAACGCGATCGCCTCGTCGCCGACGCCAAGCAAACCGCACTCTCACTCGTCCGCGGCGGCTGGAAGCCCGCCGCCTCTTCCTGGCAGGAAGGCGCGCAGTCCACGCAAATAAAAGTCCTCGGCGAATCCTTCCTCGCCGCCGCCAAGATGGCCATCCACCTGATGGCCCGCGGTGGCTACGCCTCCGATTACGACGCCCACGTCGCCCGAAAACTCGCCAACATCCTTGCCGGCGGCGCGCTCTCTTCGCCGCAACTCGTCAGCGAACAATACGTCCTCGACCTCGAGCGCGAAGCCTTCGTCTCCCTCTGCGGCGAAAAGAAAACCCAGGAACGCATCGCCCATACCCTAAAAACCGGCAAACCTCTCCGCAATTAATTTGGAGTGCGGACGCGAAGCCTCCGCATTTCCCGGGAACGCCAACTCTGCTCCATCCCGCGGGTTCAGCGGGATGAATCTCCCGATTGGCGTTCCTATCGCCAGTCACGTCATTCCGGAGAATGGCGTTCCCGGGCTCGCCTTCGTGTGGCCTGCCACACTCCCGGGTCTCTCTTCTCCGGGAATCCTCTGCGGCCTCTGCGTTATCTTTTCTCCCTCTTGCTCTGTGCTCTCCGTGCCCTCTGTGGTGAATGGTCCAGTCGTTCTATCCGCCTAAAATCGTATTGTCCTCTCGTCTAAAATCGTCTATCCTCATCTTCATGCAAAGACTCCTCGCCCCCCGCGAAGCCGCCAACATCCTCGGCATCAGCTATCCCACGCTGAAACAATGGATCTACCGCGGCAAGCTCAAAACCGCCAAAACTCCCGGCGGCCACCATCGCGTCCCCGAATCCGAGATCGACCGCCTCATCCCCGCGTCGCTCTCCCGTGGTGAACCCGCTTCCCGCCGCGGCAATTTCCGCAAGATCAGCGGCCGCAACCAGCTCATTGGCCGAGTCACCGCCATCAAATACAGCGGCCTCCTCGCGCAAATCACCCTCGCCATCGGCGAGCAGCACATCACCTCCATCATCACCTCCGACGCCGCCAAGGAAATGCGCCTCAAACCCGGCGAACGCGTCGCCGCCCTAGTCAAATCCACCGAAGTCATGATCCTCCGCGTCTGACGCCGATGCGCAAGCTGAACCGCAATCCAAGTCGCCTTTATAGCGGCCGCCTCCCATTCACCCTGAAGAAGGAAGGGCGGCGGGTGTTTTTTCTTTGTGTCCTTTCGTTGTCACTCTGCACAGCTGTCTCCGCCCAGACGCTTCGTATCGCCGCCGCCGCCGACCTCCAAAACGCCCTCACCGATCTCGCCGCCCAATACGAGAAACAAACCGGCGCCAAACTGGCGATCACCTACGGCTCCAGCGGCAACTTCTTCGCGCAAATCCAAAACGGTGCCCCCTTTGATCTTTTCCTCTCCGCCGACCTCGACTACCCCAAGAAATTGATCCAGGCCGGATTCGCCGAATCCAGTTCTCTCCAAATCTACGCCAGCGGGCGCCTCGCCCTCTGGCTTCCTCCCGATTCTCCGCTCGACCCCGCTACGGGCCTGAAAATTCTTCTCGATCCCCGCGTCCAGAAAATCGCCATTGCCAATCCCGAGCACGCTCCCTATGGCCGCGCTGCCGTGGCCGCTCTGCGGAACGCCGGTCTTTACGACCAGCTCAGAACAAAACTTGTGTTTGGAGAAAACATCTCTCAAGCCGCGCAATTCGTCCAATCCGGCAGCGCGCAAGCCGGTCTCATCGCCCTGTCGTTGGCTCTCTCTCCGGCCATGAAAAATGGCAAGCGATGGGACATTCCTTCCGATAGCTATCCCCCGTTTGAACAAGCTGCAGTCCTCCTCAAATCTTCTCCGAACCAGCAGGCCGCCGCTTCCTTTCTGGCCTTTCTGAAATCCCCCCCAGCGCGCGACATTTTCGAGCGCTATGGTTTTCGTGTCCCCCGCGACGCATCTCCTGAGCAAAAACCATGAACCTCGAAGCGCTCCTCCTCTCTCTGCGTCTCGCCGTAACTGTTTCTATCCTGCTTCTCGCGCTTGCCCTCCCGCTCGCGTATGGCCTCGCCTTTAGCACTTGGCGCGGAAAATTTCTTCTCGAATCAGTTGTCGCTCTTCCACTCGTGCTTCCTCCCACTGTCCTCGGTTTCTACGCGCTGGTAGCTATGGGTCCTCGCGGCCCTCTCGGAAAAATCTGGCAAACACTCTTTGGCCACCCGCTCGCCTTCACCTTCACCGGTCTTGTCCTCGCCTCCATGCTGTACAGCCTTCCGTTCGCCGTACAGCCACTTGTCGCTTCCTTTGAATCGCTCGATCGCCGCTTGCTCGATGCCTCCGCCGTCCTCGGCGCCGATGGCGCGCGCACCTTCCTCCGCATTATTCTGCCGCTCGCCTGGCCCGGCGTCCTCACGGCGCTAGTGCTCAGCTTCGCGCACACGCTCGGCGAATTTGGCGTCGTCCTCATGGTCGGCGGGAATCTTCCCGGAATCACTCGCACGGTCTCCATCGACATTTACGACCGCGTCCAGGCGCTCGACTACACCGCCGCGCACCAGACCGCGCTGCTGCTTCTCCTCGTTTCGTTTGTGGTGCTTTCGATCGTCTACGGCGTGAACCGCCGCGTCTGGTCACCCTGGCCGGCGAAATAAACTTCGTTATGTTGAATGTTCAAATCCGCAAGCAGTTTCGCTCGAACGGCGCGCAGCCCTTCGTCCTGGATGTCATTGCATCATTCGCTCCCGGCTTCACTGTCCTCTTCGGCCCCTCGGGCTCCGGAAAATCCACCCTGCTCGATTGCATCGCCGGCCTTCAGCATCCCGACTCCGGCGAAATTCGCCTCGACGAAAAACTTTACTTCGACGCCGCCCGCAACCTCTCGCTTCCGCCGCAGCGCCGCGAACTGGCCTACGTTTTTCAATCGCTGGCCCTCTTTCCCCATCTTTCCGTCGAACAAAATATCCGCTACGGTCTGGCAAAGCTCGCGGTGGCTGAACAAGAGGAATGCACCCAACGCATGGTAACTGCGTTTCGTATCCAGAATCTTCTGCCCCAGCGCCCCGGGGAACTTTCCGGCGGTGAAAAGCAGCGCGTCGCTCTCGCCCGCGCCCTCGTCACCCGTCCGCGTGTCCTGCTTCTCGACGAGCCGCTCACCGGCCTCGATTCCGCTCTGCGCCGCTCCATCCTCGAAGACCTTCGCGCCTTGAATGATGCCAACCGCATTCCCATCCTATACGTCACCCACAATCGCGAAGAAGTCGACGCCATCGGCGAACGCGTCGTAACACTCGTGAATGGCCACGTCCAGGAAACCGGGGCGCCGCGCGCCGTTCTCGATGCGCCGCGCTCCATCGAACTCGCCTACGCCGCCGGCTTTGAAAATGTTCCCTCCGCGAGAGTAGTGGAACACCGTCCCGCCGACGGCGTCATGCGCGTCTCTCTCGATCACGCTGCCTGCGAAATCGAAATCCCTCTGGGCGACGCCGAACCCGGCACCGAAGTTCGCGTCGCCATCCGCGCCGGCGACATCCTCGTCGCCACGGAACCGCCGCACTTCCTCAGCGCCCGCAACATTCTTCCCGGTGCCATCGAGTCCCTCGAAACCCGTGGCGCGATGGTCGCCCTCCGCGTAAAGGCCGGCGCAACCTTTATCGTCCACGTTACGCCCGGCGCAGTCCGCTCCCTCGACCTCGCCCCCGGCCTCCTCGTCTGGCTAGTCATCAAAACCCACTCCTGCCACCTCGTCCGCTAGGAAATCTGCCCTTTTTGTTGAATGCGTCTTTTGCCTCCCGCTCAACGAAGTTTGAAAAGCATCTCTCTGTGTCCCCCTCTGTTACTATGTTCTTTCGATTCGTGAGGTTGGTCGTGCCCTCAAAGAAATCCAACGGAAAGCTCGCGCCGAAGCCGCTCCGTGCGCGCCACGCCGGGCGTTCCTCCTCCAAATCCAAGCCCGGCACACGCCTCCAGGAAGTCCTGCAAAGCGCCGCCAACATTTTTTTCGCCAAGGGATTTCACGCCACTTCGATCGAAGACGTCGCCCGCGACGTCGGCATGCTCAAGGGTTCGCTCTACTACTACATCAAATCCAAGGATGATCTTCTCTTCCAGCTCCTGCTCGCCGGAATTGAAGACGGCGACGCCTACATTGCCCAGCACATCGATCTCGAAGGCGAGCCGGTGCAGCAGCTCGAGCGCGCTATCCGCGCCCAGATCGATTACATCATCCAGAACAAGGTTCCCTTCGGCCTCTTCCTGCACGAATTCGATTCGCTTTCCGGCAAGCGCCAGCACAAAGTCATCGCGGTGATGTCTCGCTACAACAACAGATTTGTGGATCTGGTCAAGCGCGGTCAGCAGCAGGGCAAACTGATTGAAGGCGAGCCGTGGCTCATCGTCAACGGCATTCTCGGGATGTGCAATTGGCTTTATCGTTGGTACGACACCGACCACGTCTCCGATCCCGAGCAGGTCAAACAGGTCTTCCTCAACATGCTCCTCAACGGCATTCGCAAGCCCTGACCCTTTTGAGTGCGGGCCGACCGGGTCGGCCCGCTTTAACGGTCCAAGTTTCTATCTCCATCGTCAACTGGCTCGGCCGGCCGCAATCGCAAAAGCGGGAGCTACGCTCCCGCACTCAATAAATTCCGTCATCACTAAGGCAACAAACCAAACACCGCCACCGTGCTTCCAGTGCCGAAATACACTCTGCCGTTGGCCACCATCGGCGTAATGAAATGTCCACCGACGTTGGAGAATGAATCGCGGCCTACCGCAGCCGTGCTCGAGTCATAAAGCAGTTTCGTCAGGTCCGTGGCGTCGTACGCAAGAAAATTCTTCGACTCACGGTCCAGCGCCCAGACAATTCCGTTCGTCGCGCCATTGGCGGACGCGCTCGGTACCGTCCCATTGCTTCCGAATACAAACGAGGTTTGCGACGTGGGCGAGGCGGTGAGCTTTGCCTGCGAAACGGAAAACGCCTTCAAAGGCAGCCCCGATGGGCCGATGTATACGCGGCCATTAAAATAAATGGGTGACGAAAAATTTTCGTGCCCGTCGGCGGCAAATTCCTGGTGCACATTATTCGTCAGCGCGCTGTACTGCCCCATGTTGTCCCGGTCCACCACGTACATCGTTCCGTCTTTTCCCGCCACGACCGCCAGGTGCCGGGTCGCGCTGCCGTCACTCATATCCGGAAGTAGCAGCGCCGCAGCGGAGCCGAAATCCGCGTCGCGGTTGTCATCATCGATTGCGTTCATCGGCGCAAAATAATCCGCAACCGTCAGCGGCACGGTGGCCGCAAGTTTCACAAACGTATCGCCGTAATCGTTGCTGATCCCCGGCGTGTTTCCTCCGTTCGCGTTGCCGGTGGGGAAGTACACGTTGCCCGAGGAATCCGCCGCTGGGCCGCCACCGCCGAGCCAGATACCGGCCCTGCCATTGTTCGGTACCACGTCAATGGCTCCTGCCTGCCCCAGCGTATCCGCATTGTAGGCGATCACCCACCCGGAATAGCCGCCACAATCGCCGTCATAGCCTGACCACGCCGTGTAGATCCTCCCGCCGCTCTCCAGCAACGCCGCCCGTTCCTGTTGCACGTTGGACTGGAAGGAGACCGTCCCTCCGCCGTTCTTGGGAAACGTTGCGGTGATGGTTGTCGGCCCGCCAAAAAGTTCCGCACCGGTCGTCAAGTTCAGCGCGTGCAGCCGGTGATGCACGTTGCCACTGCCGTCCTTCGAGCTCGCCACTACATAAATGGCGTTGCGCGAACGGTCAATCACCGGCGTGGACATGATCCCCACCGGATTGATGTAGCCGCACCCAGCATCGGACGGCGTCAGGGGCACATCGCCCGCCGGCAGCGTCCGCGTTTTCCAAAGGACTGTCGCCGCCGTGGCGCTGATGCTGTCCGCGTCCACCGCGTACACGCTGTCGTTTTCCGTCGCAAAGTAGAGCACATTCTTGTTGCCCACGACAGGAATCGCCACCTGATTCAAATAAAGAATCTGCCCGTCAATTTGCCCGTCAACGGTAAATTCCGCGACCTTGCCAAACGTGGTCGAGTTCACATTCGCCGGTGTCAGTAACGTTTCGTGCGTGTTCGTTCCGCTCCGCATCGCGTCGTAGTGGTGCGTGACCACATCCGATGCGTGCGACGAGGCAACCACCACTGTCAGCGCATCGTCCGGGCTGACCACGCTCCCAAGCGTCGCCGTGATTTGTGTCGTGCCCACAGCTACGCCATCGGCCAGCCCGGTGGTCATCCCAATCGTCGCGAAGAGGGTGTTCGACGAAACCCAAGTGGCGCTGCTGGTGATATTTTTCTTCGAGTTGTCGCTGTATGTTCCCGTCGCTGTGAACTCCAGCGTATTCCCGATCCCAAGGCTCGGCGAAGCCGGTGTCACGGCGATGGATCGCAGCGTCACCGTCACGGCAGTCACGGTCAGTGGATCGTTCGGACTCACGACGCTGCCTTGCGTAGCCGTGATTTGCGTCGTGCCCGCGGCCACGCCGGTCGCCAGTCCTGTCGCCGCGCCAATCGTCGCGAACGCTGTGTTCGAAGATTTCCACGCCACGCTGGTGGTGATGTTTTTCGTGGAGTTGTCGCTGTACGTTCCCGTCGCCGTGAATTGCTGTGTCCCACCAGCAGCGATCGATGGCGACCAGGGAGTCACCGAAATCGATTGCAGCGTCACTGCCGGGCTCACCGTCAGCGTGGCGGCGTTGCTCGTCATGCTGCCCGTTGCGTTGCTCACCACCACGTCAAACTTCGCGCCGTTGTCCCCGCTCGTTGTAGCCGGCGTCGTGTAGCTGGCCCCGGTCGCTTCGCTGATATTTGCGGCGTTTCTTCGCCACTGATAGCTCAAAGGCGAAGTCCCCATGGCTCCCACGGAAAAAGTCGCTGTCTGGCCAACCGTGACCGTGGCGTTGACGGGCTGCGCCGCGATGCTCGGGGCTATGCCACCAGGGTTCGACTTGGAATTCGAGGTGGCGCAGCCACTTATGAAAAGAACGAACGCCGCCAGAAGGGACACTGCCGATACACGGATGCAACTCATCTATACCTCCGAAAATGTGGGCTGGGCAGGAACGCGGGGGAACCACGGGCAACACCGCGAAACAGTCGCGTCAGGCGGGGCAATTCAATATACAAAAAAAGGGTGTGGGAGGGAACCTGACGTTCGTACAGGATACTCGGTCATTCCCCCCGCACGCTTGGGGGGAAAGTCATAGGTTCCATTGGAATTACGGAAAATGGGGGCGGAGGCGGCCAGCGACGTCAGCCAAGTATGCAGATCCCATAGGAGAGACGCGGGGTTCCGGAAAAAAAGAAGGGCGCGAGGTGATTCGCGCCCTTCCTGAGGTTTCCTTGCATCAACGAATGATGCAAGGAAGGGTTTATAGGCCGCTGGCGTAGGCCTCCACGCTCGACAGCAACGCCTGTGCCTGTTGGATCAGGCTGTTTGCGGTGGTATCGGGAATGGGCGTTCCGTTGAGTTCCGCGGCTTCGAGCAACGGAAGGATTTGCGCCACCAACGCGTCGCGCTGGTCGGTGAATGAACTCAGCTGACTTTCGATGCTGGTGTAGAGGGCGTCACTCATCGCGTCGCCGCTCTCCAACGCCACGGTTGAGGCATGAATGCTCGCAACTCCCAACGGCCCCAGGGGCGCGTTGATTTGCTTGAGGATCTGGGCCAACGCCACGAAGTTGCCGCTCTTTTTAACGGCGGAAGGCTGGGCCCAGCCGGTGAATTTTTCGGTGAGCGCGCGCCCTTCATGCTGGTAGTCGTCCTTCAAGCCAAGCAGGCTGAGCATCGTCGGCCGAACGTCGGTGTGGTCCGACCAAGTCACGCTGTCCACTCCTGCCTGATCGACTCCGGCGCCGACCATACCCAGCCAGATGGTGGTGATTTGCTTCTGCTCGTCGCCGTGGTTCCAGGCAAAGCCTGGAACCTGCGCGACACAGGCGGTAGCCGGGGTAGCGCTGATGCCGCAGGCGGTGGAGCCGGTGACAAAGTAGTCGGGGTTAGCGAAAATGGTGAAGCTCGGGGTCCGGAGCGGATCGAAGGTCAGCATGTGCAGCATCTTGAACTCGGTAGCGTTGGCCATATCTTGCGCGATGGTGTCCGTAGCCCCGGATATTGGATTGACGGCGGTTAGAGTGCCCGACGCCCGCTCAAAGGTGCGCAAGATGGGATCGGCCGGGACTGGATTACCCTTCAGGTAGATATCGGGCGCATCGTCGCTGTTCACCGAGGCGACGGTGGTGATGCCCGTTTCGGCCTGCAGCAAGCCCCTGAAGTTCAGGCTCAGCTCGCCGACTTCATTGCCCGGCGTGTTGCCGTAGATGCACGGTGTGGTCACGCCGTCGCAGCCGGGGTTGGTGGGGTTGGCCGCGACCACGTGATCGCCCTCTTCCGAGGTGATTATGAAGAGAGTGTTCGCCGGGGTGATCCCGTCGTTGGCAAGACGTGTGAAGAACTTATTGAACGCGTCGTCGTACTGCTGCAGTGTCTGGACGTAGTGCGCCTCACCCGGACCATAGTCGTTTTTGTCCCCGAGCCCGTCTGCCCCGGCGAAGCCATAGCCGTAGGGGTTGACCGGGATCGGCCGGTGTGGGGTGATGATATAGGAGTAGACGACTGGGACGCCGGCCTCCAGCATGTCGGCGATATAGCCCAGCGAGTATTGAGGCGGCATGCTGAAACCTGGGAAGCCTGTCGTCAAAGTGCCGGCCGGGAAGTCATCGACGAAAACGTTACCGTTGAGGTCCAACAGGTTTCCATTCTTGTCCAAAACATTGCTGCCAAGCTTGAGAGTCTGGAAGGCTTGGGTGACATATTTGTGGCCGAACAGGGCGTTATACCCCTCGTAGGCGGTTGAGCTTCCAGTGGACACATCGGTCGTTGCCGCCGAGCCATCGGCATTCGGCTCCCACGGCAACTTGTCGGCGAAGCCGCCATTGGCCTTCGAGCAGAGCGTGCTGTTCTTGGCGCAGTGGATAGCCACACCCTCATAGTTGGCGAAGGGGTTGGGATCGGTGGTGGCCTGCGGTGAGTCTTTTCCGAAGACGGTTTGGAGGTCGACGCCGGTGTTCTCGATCTCCATGTCCGCAGCACCGGCGGCACCCACGTCGCAACCGGCGCGGGTGAAGGGCACCCACGGCGCAGGGGCGTTGACGCCGCCCGGATGAGCCGCATCCACAGGGCCGCTGATTAGGTTATAGGTGCCATCCTTACTTAGGTCAGTCCAGTACGTGAAGCCGGACTGGGATTGGGTGGTGCCATCCGCCTTGTATTCCAGATAGCTGTTGGCGGCGGTGGCCACTCCGTGGCGGCTGGGATAGACGCCGGTGAGGATGGTGATGATGTCGTCCGAGGTGTGCGAGATCAGCTGCGTGTGATGATTGGAAAGCAGCACGCCATTGTTCTTGATGAAGTTGAGCAAGTGGGGCATCTGCTCAAGGTCGGAAGGTACCAAAGTCGAGCCATCGCGTGCGGGGTCGCGCTGGAAGTGCGTATTGTCGAAGATGATGGTGACTACATGTTTGATGTTCCCACGCGGCGAGTTTAACTGGCAGCCTCCGGCAGCATTGGCGGGTGCGGAATGCGCCTCGGCGGCTGTCGGAAACGCCTGGGCGGCTGCGGGAAACGCCGCGGGCAGGACAGGGGCCAGAAGAAACGCGAACGAGATGAGCAGTGACGTGCAACGACGCGCGGTGTCGCTGACGTACGCAGCCAAGCGATGCAACTTTATACTCTTTGAACCGGAACGAAATTTCATGAGTAACTTATACCTCCACGGAAAGGTTGAACTGCAGAATTGAGCAGACTAGTTCTAGTCCCGGAAGAAGACGAAATGGTTACGAGTCGGGAAATTTCTTGTGAACGGACTGGAACATTAGGGAAGTCCGGTCCCGTGGACCTATTACTTACAGACCAAAGGCCACGTCATCCGCTCGGGCGACTTACCGCCGTGAGACAACTTTCCCTGGCCGCGTTGACCCTGCTGGGGTTGCGGATTTGTCGCAGGTCGGGAACAATCTATAGGAAACCATCATCTGAACGATTCTGAGCGAAGAATGAAGCCCAAAATTGTGAATTCCCTTGACGCCGCGATCGCGGATATTCCCGATGGCGCGCGCATCATGTTCGGCGGGTTTGGCGGCGCCGGCTTTCCCAATAATCTGATTCAGGCGTTGTCGCAGAAGGGCGTCAAAAATATCACCGCCATCAGCAACAACTGCGGCACGCGCGAGGGCGAACTCGGTGTGATGTTCAAGAATGGCCAGGTGAAACACGTGATTTGCTCTTTCCCCGGGCCGCACGCCAATTATTTTCAGGAACGCTTTGCCAAAGGGGAAGTCACCTGCGAACTGGTGCCGCAGGGAATCTTGTGCGAACGCATGCGCACCGCCGCCGCAGGACTCCTCGGCTTTTACACCACCGTCGGCGTGGGCACGGAAGTCGCCGTCGGCAAGGAAGAGCGCGTGCTCGATGGCAAGCGCTGCATCCTGGAATTGCCGATTCACGCCGACTACGCGCTGATCAAGGCGCAAAAGGCCGATGAACTCGGCAATCTCACCTACCGCCTCGCTGCGCGCAATTTCAATCCCATCATGGCCAAGGCCGCGAAATTCACGATCGCGGAAGTGGAAGAAATCGTTCCCGTCGGCGCCATCTCGCCGGAGGATGTCATCACTCCCGCGATTTTTGTGCACCGCATCGTGCAAGCGAAAGGAATGCGCTTCGCCGGATGATGCCGGAGACAAAATTCTTATGACTGAAAAATCCAGTCTTACCCGCGAACAGATTGCCCAACGCGCCGCGCAGGAGCTTCACGACGGCGCTTACGTGAATCTCGGCTGGGGCATTCCGAATCTAATCGCCGATTACCTGCCCAAAGGACTCACGGTCTATTTCCACAGCGAAAATGGAATCCTTGGCATGGGACGCCGCGCAAAACCCGGTGAAGAGGACTACGACCTGGTCGACGCCATGAAAGTTCCGGTCACGCTGATTCCCGGCGCCTCAATTTTTCACCAGGCCGATGCGCATCTGATGACTCGCGGCGGACATCTCGACATCGCCGTCCTCGGCGGCTTCCAGGTTTCCGAAAAAGGCGACCTGGCCAACTGGAAAATTCCGGGCTCAAAAGGCAGCGGCGGCATCGGCGGCGCGATGGACATCGCCGCGGGCTCGAAAAAACTCATCGTCTGCATGGAACACAACACCAAGGATGGCGCGCCGAAAATCGTGAAGGCCTGCAACTATCCGCTGACTGGCCTCGAATGCGTGGACACCATCGTCACCGACCTCGCCGTGATCGACGTAACCCCCGAAGGCCTGGTCCTCCGCGAAACCGCGCCCGGCTGGACGCCCGAAGAAGTGCAAGCGCACACCGAAGCCAAGCTGATTGTGCGAGGCAAAGTATCCGAGATGAAGCTAACAGCCGACAGTCAACAGTCAACAGTTAGGAGCTAAGGGCTGTAAGCTGTCGGCTGTTGGCTGGTTTTTCTACATTCTTGCCGCGCCGCGCGCGATCAGCCGGTGCTCCGGCGTGTACATCATCAGCACCAGGTTGTCGGTCAACGGCACGCCTTCGCTCGGCAAATCAAACTCCACCAGCCACTCAAACCGTTTCGGCAACTCCTGCTCCAGTCCGTGCGAATACCACGGCAGCGGGCGCACCTCGCTGCCGCTCTCCGCAATTCCGCGGACCGGGCGGAGTTCCAGCGCGCGCTTCCAGAAAAAATTCAATCGCAGGCTGCGGATCATCTCCGCGGTCAGGTACACACGCGAATTGGTCTGCTGCATGTGCGGGTCACAAGGAATGTCGGAGATGGACATGCTCAGGCGCAGGCGTTTCGGGAATTCAGTGACGATGTCGTTGCCGCGACGGAACAGCGTGCCGGAGTTCGTGTCCTCCCGCTTCAATTTTTCAAAAAAATCCCCGGCCGTCACGTGGCCCTTCACGCGAAAACACGCGCCGCCCGGAATCGCTCCGTCGGTCTCCAGAAAAATGCCGCCGTCATAGCACCAGGTATTTTTATCGCGATTGGGCTGCGCCGCGGCGGGAAGAAAAGCGGTGGCGAGCGTCAGCAGCCATGCGGCGAGGAACCGAATTTGCGGCTGGCAATGCATGGACACCCTCGGTGGCCACCATTTTACTCCTCAAGGGGCCGCGCGGAGAAGGAAACTGAATTTGTCTACCTCACACAATTGTTTACCGGAGCCTGAGGGCTTGCAAGTGGCTTTGCCGGCCTGGAGGTCCGCGAACGCCTGCACCAGCGCCGGCAAAACCGTCGGCGGCGCCACGGGAATATTGTGCGCACCCAGAACGGTCTTTACCTCCGGCGCGAGAGCGGCAAGGCGCTCGATGGATTTTGCGTACGCCGCGAGATCCGTTTCCGGGCGGAACAGCCAGATGGGCGCCGGATAAAAAGTGTCGCCGGTAAAAAGCAATCCGTTGGCGCGATCGATGAGCGCGATCGCGTCCGGCGTGTGTCCGGGCGTGGCAATAATCTCAATCGTGCGCCCGCCGAGATTGATCTTGAATCCGTCGTGCACGAAGAGGGAAATGTGCCAAGGCTTGGTTTGGTACGCCTTCGGATCAAAGCCTTTCGGCAGATCGCCGCAAATTTCGCCAGGTGCAATTTCCGCCTGCGCGTCTTCTCGCGAGCCTTTGGCGTTGGTGCGGGTGAACGCGGTGTCCATGCCATAGATGAAATTGAATTGCCAGTTGCCGCCGACGTGGTCGTCGTGCGTGTGGGAGTTGAGGACCACGACGGGCCGCGAAGTCAGCCGGGAAACGATTTTGCGGATATCGGCAATGCCCATGCCGGTATCGAAAAGCAGCGCCTGCTTTTGGCCGACAATCAGGTAGGAGATGACTTCTTCGGACTGGTGCGGCTCGTAAATCGCGAATGTTGCCGGGGCCACCCGGTACACCTCGAACCACAGATCATCCGGGAGGATGCGTTTGAGCTGCGCGAATTCGGGGCGCGGCAGATTCTTGCACCATTCGGGAACTTGGACCGATTGAGCCTTGGAGATAACTGGAGAACAGACGAGGAACATCAGCCCCAATAGGAGGAGCCAGGAACGCTGGTCACGCAATCTGGTAGGCCTTTCGTGGCTTGGTCTATTCATTCGTCTTCCATGTGCCCCTCATGTCCTCCGTTGAGTACGGCCCTCCATACGCTCGTTGGTGCCAATCAGGCCAACGCTTCTTAATGATCTCGGTAAGCCAGTCGCCGGCGATGGTTATGGACGATTCGTGTGACGCATACACAACCCAATCCAATGACTCCGAAGTTGAGTATTGCTCTCCACCGCTGGCATAACGCGGTTCAAGGATGGAGATTTCCATTTCATATTCCGGATCAATCGACCTGAATTCGTTTAATTGAAAGACTCTCGATACTCCGCGGTTGCTGAGAGCGTCACGGAGAAGTTCAGCACCCCTCATCATTGCAAAGTAATCGGCGTGGAGCGTCAGCAACTTATCGGGAACAGGGCTATCACGAAGGGGGAACCAATATTCTTCTCCAATGTCCCAAGTTTGCTTAAGTCTGTTCCAGAGCGTTTTACTTTCCTCTTCGGTTAAAACTCGCCTGTAAGGAAGCGGTTCAATGTGCCCAAGATCGCGATCTTCGAGGACCTGTACATATGCCTTGAAGTCAGCGGCTTCCTCGCGAACAGCTATTCTCGCGACGGCATTGGTTAATTCCTCAAGAAGACGAGCTTCTGCCAGACCGCATGCCTCGATCAGTTGCGAACGCAATAACCCAAGATTTCCACTTGAATCCGGGACTAATTTTTCCACTTCGGCTTGGATGAGCGCTTCAATTCGGTATCGGGGAAAAACTCGATAGGCTTCCTCAGAATAGTCCCAGCCCGGCTTAAAAGGGTCGCCAACTTCCCGCTTCTCCTTAAGCTGGAGCTCACTGTAGGTCTGCGACCACTCGGAAAATCGGTCCTCACAAAACCTACGTGCCGCTGTGTGAAGCGCAATCTTAGTGTCCATATTAACTATTGTTCCGGTTGTGTGAAGCAGATGGTGTCACGGATGGGTCATGTCTTCGGGTTTGACTAGGGCGTCGAACTCTTCGCCGGAGAGGAAGCCGAGTTTTACGGCGGCTTCGCGGAGGCTGGAGTGTTCCTTGTGGGCGGTCTTGGCGACTTTGGCGGCGTTGTCGTATCCGATTTTCGGCGCAAGCGCGGTGACCAGCATCAGCGAATTGTGGACGTAGCGGTCGATGGTTTCGCGGTTGAGCTCGATGCCAACGACGCAGTGATCCACAAAACTGTTCATCGCGTCGGTCAGCAATTCTACCGAGTGCAGGTAATTGAAAATCATCACCGGCTTGTATACGTTCAGCTCAAAATTGCCCTGCGTGCCCGCGAAGCCGATCGCCGCGTCGTTGCCCAGCACCTGCACGGCGACCATGGTCACCGCTTCGGACTGCGTGGGATTCACCTTGCCCGGCATAATCGAAGAGCCCGGCTCGTTTTCCGGAATCGTCAGCTCGCCAAGCCCGCAGCGCGGCCCGGAAGCCAGCCAGCGAACGTCGTTGGCAATCTTCATCAGCGAAGCCGCCAGCGTTTTCAACGCGCCGCTCGCGAACACAATTTCATCGTGCGCCGAAAGGCTGGCAAACTTATTCGGGTGCGAGCGGAACGCCAACCCGGTAAGCTCCGCGATTTTCTTCGCCGCGCGCTCCGCAAATTCCGGATGCGCATTCAGTCCGGTGCCTACGGCCGTGCCGCCAATCGCGAGGTCGAGCAATCCATCCACCGCCACGGCAATGCGCGCTCCATCGCGGTCCAGCAAGCTCACCCATCCCGAAAATTCCTGCCCAACGGTCAACGGCGTGGCGTCCTGCAAATGCGTGCGCCCGATTTTCACTACATCCTTAAACTCTTTCGCCTTGGCATCGATCGCGTCGCGCAACTTCTTCACGGCGGGCAGCAGCCGCCGCGAAGTCTCCGTCGCCGCGGCAATGTGCATCGCCGCGGGAAACGTGTCGTTCGACGACTGCGACATATTCACATCATCATTCGGATGAATCGGCTTCTTGCTGCCAATCTCCCCGTGAGCAATCTGGATGGCGCGGTTGGAAATCACCTCATTCACGTTCATGTTGGTCTGCGTGCCGCTGCCGGTCTGCCAGATGCGAAGAGGGAAGTGCTCGTTCAATTTTCCGGAGATCACTTCGTCTGCGGCCTGCGTGATCAGGTTGGCTTTCTCTTCGGAAAGTTTTCCGAGGTCGCGATTCACCAGCGCCGCCGCCTTCTTCAGAATGCCGAACGCGCGGATCAGCTCCGGCGGCATGGTGTCTTTGCCGATCGCGAAATGAATCAGCGAACGCGCCGTTTGCGCACCGTAATAGCGGTCCATCGGCACATCAATGTTGCCCATGCTGTCGGATTCGGAGCGAGTGGGAACGGACTTGGCGAATTGCGTGGCTTCACTCATGGCGATCTCCTTGAGTGGGATGAAAGATAGTGTAGCAGGAAGAGCGTGGCCAGTGGCCGGCGACCAGCGACCGGTGAAGAGTGACGGATGGGCAGTGACTGGTGCAGAGGCGTAAACACGTTGTTTGTGGTTGCCGGAACCCGGGCTGCAAAGGAAAATGTCGGCGCGCCGACATTTAAAGTATTACTTGAAGGTTATATAAAAGATATCGTACCAGTATTGGTGCGGCGGTTAACAGGGCCGGCGTCGAGATTTCGCGGAATGCCGCTGGATTGCTCCAAACACGGGAGTTAACGGATGCCTTGCGCCCTGCCCCTGGCTTGCCGAGAGGCGGAATGCGCTGAAGATTTGAAAAGGATCGAACGAGTTCTGGTACTTAGATACCCCAAGCTGGAGCCAAGAAATTGTTTCGAACGCTGCGCGACTTTTCTCGCAAACCGGGGTTATGGCGCGCCAGGCAGGGGGATGTCCTCGTGTCCAAATAATTGGGGCGCGTCGGGGTGTCCTTGCCGGCAACTACGGCTCTCTCGCCAGGCCGTTGCGGAAATCCACAATCTGGAGGAAGTCATGAAACGACTCATCGTTTTATCGGTGAGCACGGTAATGCTACTGGTGTTGGCAACCGGGGTCCACGCACAGGACCTGCTGGTGCCCGCCGGGACGCTGTTGCAGTGCACTTTGAATGAACCGAACTTCTCGTCGGCGACGGCGTCGGTGGGTGATCCGGTTTTGTGTCACTTAAGAAGTTTCCAGGAGTTCGGCCACACCGCGTTTCCACGGGGAAGCATGCTCGGCGGACATCTGGAAGACGAAAAGGACCCCGGCCACTTCATTGGTAAAGGCTATCTGAAAATCACTTTCGACCGTGTGATCGTGCCGACGGGCGATATTCCGCTGCCGGCAAAAGTAATCTCGGCGAAAGGCTTTAAGGTGGACAAGCAGGGAGACATCAAGGGCAAAGGGCACGCCAAGCGAGACGTCGTCGAGTGGATGCTTCCGCCACTGTGGCCCTGGAAGGTGTTGATGTTGCCGGCGCGCGGGCCGCGGCCAACACTGAAAGGGGAAGAGCCGCTGCAGCTGCGCTTGATGGACGACATCGTGGTGTCGAGAAACCTGTCGGCCTCCATCATGGTGCCGCACAACATGCCGGCTTCGATCGTGGTGCCGCACAACGTGTCGGCAGCAGCCAGCCATCCGGACCGGCCGCCTTATGCATCCTCCAACATTCCCAAGCCCGGCGGGTATGGCGTCGCGCCACAGCCCGGCGCCGTGCAGGAATCGGCCATAACCGAAAAGCCGGCGGGCGTTGCGAACGAGAACATCATTCCCGCGGGAATGTCCGTGAACACAGCCGCGGCTCCGGCGCCCCTGCCGGCTGTGCGCGTGACCACGCTGGTGCTGAAGTCGAATCAGGTGCTTGAAGTGACCAAATACCGGATCGACGGCGGTGTGGTGACTTATCACCAACTGAACGGCACCGTTGGGGCCGTGGACACAGCGCAGATTGACTGGCTTCGGACCACGCAGATGACCTCCGAAGTGCGATCGGTGGATCTGCCTGTGGTGGCCCGGCAGACAAACTAGGCGGAAGGATCGAGGAAAAAGGAAGGACCGGATGCGGGCCGCGCCCGCGCGAGCATGGACGTGTGCGCGATGGGCCGCATAAAACCCGGCAATCCATTGCTGCTAATCTAGAATCGTGAGAATTTCGATACTTCACTGACCGCGTACAGTTATTACTTAGTTCAGCACACCCTCCTCTCCCGAATCTTGCAGACTCATAAACCGACCCGCAAACTATGCGAGCAGGTTTAGTACTCCTATGCCCGGTTAAGTTTCCCGGCCGGGAACTGCTACCCAAGCAAAAGATGCAATCTCTGAACTGGAAGAGTTCGGATATGCCTGGGTTGCGAGTGGATTGAAGGAAGAGCCGCCTGCCAGGTCGAAGGGATCCCGCTCAGGATCACGCTTCTTGAAAAAAAGACTCATACGAGGATGAACATGATCCCGAACAAAAAGCTGGTGTTTACCTTAGTCGCCGCAGCGATGATGATGACCGCGTGCGCCGGCGTTCAGAAATCCGCCACTAGTGGCGGTGGGGGCGCAGGAACAACGCTTAAGATTGGCGGAAGCATCAGTGGGCTAACGGGGACGGGATTGGTGTTGTTAGACACCATTGGAGGCAGCACCCCCGGCACGGACACGCTGACGATTGCTACGGGAGCGACTTCATTCACATTCACTACGGCGGTGCCAAGTGGCGGAACTTACGCCGTCACCGTGAAGACTCAGCCAACCAATCCGGCCCAAACTTGCACGGTCACGGCTGGGAGCGGGACGGCCTCCGTGAATGTCACTTCCATCTCTGTTGCCTGCACCACCAATGCGGTGACTGCCACCATCGGGGGCACCATCTCCGGGCTGGCCACCGGTGCGAGCGTCATCCTGCAGGACAACGGCGGCGACAGCTTGACGATTATCGGCACGGGATCCAGCCTCCCATTTACCTTCAAGACGCCCGTAACCGGTCCAACGGATGCTTACGCGGTCACAGTGAATACGCAACCGGCCAGCCCCAATCAGATTTGCACGGTGACGAGTGGAAGCGGCACGGCAAGCGCAAACGTCACCAATGTCGCGGTGAACTGCGTGTTGAGTTACACCATCGGCGGCACTGTGACGGGTCTAGCAGGCACGGGCCTTAAGCTGCAAGACCTGGACGGCAATATTCTGGAAACCCTACCCGTTTCCCCTGCCACCGGGAACCAGGCTTTCAAATTTGTGGATTTCGTCCCAACGGGAAGCACATACAATGTAACCATCAGCGCCCAGCCCACCAACCCGGCACAGACCTGCGTGGTCTCCCCTGGTACCGGAACTGGCACGGCCACGGCCAACGTGACCTCGGTTGTGGTGACCTGCCCGGCAGTGACCTACAGCGTGGGCGGAACCGTTGTTGGGCTTGAAGGAGTATTGTCAAACAATGGGCCGATCGTAGACAACAGCTTCGTAATCCAGAACGTCTTGGGCAATACGCTAATCGTACCCCAGAACGGGCCTTTCACCTTTGCCACACCTGAGGCCCTCAACGATCAATATCAAGTCTCGGTGCTGCACGCGCCTAGCTCTCAGTTTCAGGGCTGCACATTGTGGAACTACAAGGGCGTGGTGACCGCTAACGTCACGAACATCATCGTCGATTGCGCGCATGACGACTGGACATGGATCGATGGCACCAAGACAGCCGGAACGATTACAGCGCCTCAATACGGTTCGTTCGCAACCACCGCACCTACAACGATTCCGAATCCGTATACCAACACCCCTGGGGCCCGCATTGGTGCCGCCGGGTGGACAGACAACGGAGGAAATCTTTGGCTGTTCGGTGGGGACGGCTGGGAATTGTCGGGAAATACTCAGCCGGACACGCTGAATGCACCCATGAATGACGTGTGGGTCTGCATCATGACCGGGCCCGATTACTGCCAATGGCAGTTGCAGGGCGGCTATGACCCGACGGTGGTCAACACCGTCCCGCCCACCACGGTTGGCAAGCAGATCATAGCCAACGCGCAGCACGAAGCCCAACCCGGCAATTACACCACTCCCCCTCTGTTTCCTGGAGGGCGGTTGGGGGCCGCTACTTGGAAGGACAAGGCCCCGGCCGGAAATCTTTGGCTCTTCGGTGGCTCGAACGGTGCCCACTTTCATAACGACCTCTGGTCGTTGAATGCCAGCAGCTTCAACGCCACCACCTACACCACCCAGGCGGCTCAGTGGACTTGGGCCAGCAGCACAAACGCGAACAGTGCAAACTTTGACCAAGCTGGCATCTACCCGCCCACCGCGAACCCCTATCCCGGGGCCCGCACAAACGCTGTTACGTGAACGGACAGTGCAGGGAACTTCTGGATGTTCGGTGGTTACGGGTACGATGGGCAAAATACGCCGGTCCTCGGATTCCTGAACGACTTGTGGGAATACACTGGCGGGAATTGGGTTTTTGTGGCCGGCTCCGGTAAGGCCAACCAGTTGGGAGTCTACGGCACTGCGGGAACTGCAGCATCGACCAATCTGCCCGGTGGACGTCAGGAGGCAGTCGGCTGGGCCGATACCAATGGAAATCTTTGGCTCTTTGGCGGAGAAGGAGAAGATTCCGTCGGGACAGCCAACGGCATCCTCGATGACCTTTGGGTGTACAACATCGGGACCAAGCAATGGACGTTTGTCATGGGAGCGACCACGGCAAACCAAACAGGCGTTTACGGGCTCCAGTCTTCCGTGGGCCCGCCGAACACAACGGGCGCAGCCGGCACATTCGGCCTGACGAGTGCCTCCAACAGCACTTTGCCCGGATCGCGCTGGGGCGCAAGCGGTTGGGTCGACCAAGGTGGGAATTTCTGGCTCTTTGGCGGATGGGGCCTGGATGCAACCGCGACGAACGGAAACGGCGCCCTGAACGACTTCTGGGTCTACGTTCCAAACGCTACTGCGGGCCAACCGGGCTCTTGGACCTGGATTAAGGGCTCGAATACTGGCAGCCCGAACGGCGTCTACGGCGATATGGTAAGACCCTACAAGACCTATGAAATCTGGACCCCCGGAGGCCGTAGCAACGCTACGCACTGGGTTGACGGCCAGGGCCAACTCTGGCTCTTCGGCGGTGAGGGCTATGATTCCACCAGCACGACGGGCAATGGCTTCCTGAACGATATGTGGCGCTACCTGCCGTATCCAGACTAAGCATTCTCAACAAGGTGTAACAGCCGGGGACTCGAAAGGGTCCCCGGTTATTTTTTTGAGCGTGGACATGGTTTTGCCAGTGGGCGGAAAGCCAGTCGGAGCGATGGGTTTAGGTGGCCGTTTACTGATAGCGGCCAGCACGCCCTGCCGCGGCTGAGGGAAATGTGGGCATCATGTATAATTAAGCCTAGGGGAAATCGGCAAATACATGGGTCAGGTACGGCAAAAAGGGAAAGCGTCGGCGGCAACGCGGCGCAAGCGGCGGTTGCGGTTTTACGGGACGCGGATGCGCGAACTGCGGATGATTGCGAAGGCGCTGGTGTCCACCAAGCACCCGGTGCTGGTGCACATCATTCCGATGCGGCGCTGCAACCTGGACTGCGGGTACTGCAACGAGTATGACGACGTATCGAAGCCGGTGCCGCTCGACGAAATGAAGCAGCGGCTGGACACCCTGGCAGGCATGGGGACCTCTGTGATCACCATCAGTGGCGGCGAGCCCCTAATGCATCCCGACCTTGACGAGATTATCCGGCATATCCGGAAGCGCGGGATGATTGCCGGCCTGATCACCAACGGATTTTTCTTGAACAAGGAGCGCATCGAGCGGCTGAATGACGCCGGGCTCGAGCACCTGCAGATCAGCATCGATAACGCCGCGCCGGATGAAGTGTCGAAGAAGAGCCTGAAAACCCTGGACGGGCGCCTGGAAATGCTGTCCGAATGGGCTGAGTTTCAGGTGAACATCAATTCGGTGCTGGGAAGCGGCGTGAAGAATTCCGAAGACGCGCTGACGATCGCCCACCGCGCGCTGGAACTGGGATTTACCAGCACGGTGGGAATCATCCACGACCACGACGGGCAGTTGAAGCCGCTGGTGGAGCACGACCAGGGCATTTTTGAAGAGATTATGACCCTGGGGAAGCGCTCGTACTCGCGCTTTAACCAGTTTCAGCACAATGTGGCCAAGGGCCTCGAGCACGACTGGAAGTGCCGCGCCGGCTCGCGCTACCTCTATATCTGCGAGGACGGCCTGGTGCACTGGTGCTCGCAGCAGCGCGGCTATCCGGGGATACCGCTGGCGGAGTACACGGCGGAAAGGCGTCACCGGGAATACTCGACGCACAAGGGATGCGCGCCGCGCTGCACCGTAAGCTGCGTACAACAGGTGGGAATCCTGGATAACTGGCGATCCCCGCAAACCCTGCAACCGCAGGCAATGGCGGCACCTGCGAAGAGCGATCTGGTGCAGATCGCGAAGTAAAGCAGGCGATTTCACCACGGAGGACACTGAGGTCACAGAGAAGGATTCGGAAACTATGGATGTGTGCAGGGGCGCCCCAGCTGGACGGGCGCCTTTTTACTTTTTGGAGTTGCTGGATGCGAACACACTGCGCCAGCACGGATTGACGATGAGCGGCGGCTTTTCAAGAATATGGGTATGCCACAGGCTGCGATTGAAATCGAGAATCTCTCGAAGGAATACCCGCACGGGTTCCTTCACCTGAAAAAGAAAAAGTCACTCGAAGACCTGACCATGCGCGTCGAGGATGGCGAGGTGTTCGGATTCCTCGGCCCGAACGGGGCGGGGAAGTCGACGACGATCAAACTGCTGATGAGGCTGATCTTTCCCACCGCAGGAACCGCGCGGATTCTGGGGAAGTCCATCGACGACGTCTCGATGCATGGCTCAATCGGCTATTTGCCCGAACAGCCATATTTCTACGACTACCTTACCGCTTATGAAGTGCTTGACTATTTCGCGAGGTTTCACCGATTGACGGCGAGCGACCGGCGCGCGCGCATCGAAGGCATGTTGAAAAAAGTGGGGCTCGACACCGCGAAAAGGATTCAATTGCGAAAGTATTCCAAGGGCATGTTGCAGCGCGTAGGACTGGCGCAAGCGATTCTCCATAGCCCACAGGTGGTCGTGCTGGACGAGCCGATGTCGGGGCTAGACCCGCTGGGCCGCCGCGAAGTGCGCGACATCATCCTGGAACTCAAGCGCGAGGGCCGCACCGTACTTTTCTCCACGCATGTGCTGTCCGATGCGGAAATGCTGTGCGACCGCGTGGGCGTGATCGTGGGCGGAAAGTTGCGCGGAATCGGCGCACCGGGCGAACTGGTGGACATGAAGGTGCAAGGAATGGAAATTCTGTTTGAGCTTTCCGGCGCGCCAGGGAATTTGCCGCTGCTTGCAAAGGCCACCCGCACCGGGGAAAGGTATCGCGTGCAGTTGCCGGAAACGGAGCTGTATGCGGCGCTGGATGCGCTGAGGGCTGCGGGCGCGCGGATTTTATCGGTCACCCAGATGAAGCCGACGCTGGAAGAATATTTCATGAATCTGGTGGAGGCCGACCGGGCGCAGGCGAGCGCCGTCGAGGTGAGCGGCAAATGAGAAACATTCAGACCGTGGCGGCAAACACTTTCCGGGAAGCGGTGCGCGACCGCGTGCTCTACAATCTGGTTTTCTTCGCGCTGCTGATGATGGGCGCAGCCATCCTGGTGGGGCAAATCTCCATCGGCATCGAAGAGAACGTGATCGTGAGCCTGGGGCTCACCGCGATTTCCGTGATCGGTATTTTCATCGCGGTATTTCTCGGGGTTGCGCTGGTTTCGAAGGAGATGGACAAGCGCACGCTGTACGCCTTGCTGGCCAAGCCGGTAAAGCGATGGGAATTTCTGCTGGGTAAATTTTTCGGCCTGGTGATGACGCTGACCGTCAACACAGCGGCGATGGCCGCCGGTTTATACATTGCCTTGTGGACCGTAAAACATCCGCTGCTGAAGAGCGATGCGTTCATCCTCGTCGCGGTTTATCTCATACTTCTGAAACTGGCGCTGATCGTGGCGCTGGCGCTGCTCTTCTCCTGTTTTACCACGCCCTTCCTGGCCATATTGTTCACCGCGGGAATTTATGTGGCGGGATTGTTTGCCGCCGACCTGCGAACGATTCACGGAGTGGACCTCGATCCTGGAGCGCTGTGGCTGATGCGCGGCGTTTCGTACCTGCTGCCGAATTTCCAGAATTTCGACGTGATGGGCGCCGTGGTCCACGGACGCGGTGTTCCCGCCGCGATTGTCTGGCAGGCAACGTTGTACGCCCTCCTGTACATCGCGATCGTGCTGACGGGAGCCGCCGCCATATTTTCGAGGCGCAATCTGAAATGAATCGCCGGTCGATCCACGGAGTGATATTGAGCGCCGCGCTGCTGGCCGGCTTCGCGTGCGTCTGGAAACTGCAGAAAAGGGTGGACACGGAAAGAGCGGCGCTGCGGTTCGAAAGCGACGAATTGACGCTGCGTTCGCCGGCCGTCCTGAAAATATTGAGCCTGGAATATGCTCCTTTGATGGGCGCGATCTACTGGACCCGCGCGGTGCAATACTTCGGAGGGAAACACTTTGCGCATGACCAGAACCTGGATCAACTCTGGCCCCTGCTGGATATTGCGACCACGCTGGATCCCAATCTGCTTATCGCTTACCGGTTCGGCGCCATGTTTTTAAGCGACGCTCCCCCGCGTGGCGCGGGCGAACCGGATCATGCGGTGAAACTCCTGCAGCGCGGCATAAAAGCCAATCCGGAGCAGTGGAGGCTTTACCAAGACCTGGGGAACGTCTATTACTTCGACAAAAGGGATTACCTCAAGGCGTCTCAGGCGTTTGAGACAGGCGGCAAGCTTCCGGGCGCCCTGCAATTCATGATGATTATGGCGGCAAAAATTGCTGCGGAGGGCGAATCGCTGGAGACTTCCTTCGCATTGTGGCTGGATGTCTATCAGACGACCAAGAACGCGGACATGCGCAAGAACGCCGAAGAGCACCTGCGGCTAGTCAAAATGGAAATGGATTTGCGCACGCTGGATCAGATCGCGGATGTCTACGAACAACAGACGAAGCAACGCGCAACGCGAATCAATGATTTGGCGCAAGCGGGGTTGGTGTCGGGACAAATGCTCGACCCTAATGGATTCCCTTACGTGATGGGGGAACTGGGCAAGGCGGAGCCAAATCCGAAGAGCCCGCTGCGGGAAGAGTGGCTGAAAGAGAAGAAGCAAAGAAGTAATGAAGTAAAGAAGTAAGGAACGCTGCCGCTTACTCCGGGATGCAAAGAAGATTCATGTGGGGGTCGATCAGCAGCTTGTGCGGCTGAGCGGTGGAAGTGAACGTGAAGTTGGTTTCTTCGCCGGTGGCGACAACCGTACCGAGAAAAACCGTGCGTCCTGGACCGAAGGTGGCGTAAATGGGCACTGGCGCAATGAACGATCGCGGCACGCCGCCTTGCAACAACTTGCCGCGAATCTGAAACCCTTTTTCGCTGCTGCGTGATGTGAACTGCACTTTATAGCGCGGGATGCCTGTTCCGCGGATGTACTCGTCAAAAAACCATTCCATGGAATGCCCGCCTTCCAGATCCATCCGCGGAGTCATCACCGCCTCGACTTCGCGCTGCAGGTCCGCGGTGGTCAGCGCCTTTCTCGCATATTTCGAAACCAGCGAGTGCAACAGGGCGATGAAGCGCGCGTCAGGATCTTTGCCGTTGGCGGCGCCGGGTTGACGGAGCATCTCGCGGAGCATGTGCATGATCCAGGTTCCTTTCGCGTAGACCACCACGCTGTAGGCGTCAGGCGAGCGCGAGGAAATCAGGCGTCTTCCGATGATGACGGGACCGATGTCCGCGGGAATGCGATCCTCGCCCTCTGCTTTGGTGGTCAGGCGTTTTCGGTAGTTGACCAGCCAGGTGTGGAGCGGATGGTCCTGATTCTTCTGCGCATCCGCGAACAGCAGGGCGAGATATTCGGAAATCGCCTCATCGATCCATTGATCCTCATAGGACGACCAGCCGACCACGTTGCCCCACCATTGATGAGCGACTTCGTGAAACGGCACGACATCGGTGAAGAACGCGCGGCCCGTCGTGCTCAGCCCGGCGCGGTACTGGGCTTCGTCGGGCAGGAAGGAATAGGTTGAGAGATACAGCAGCCCCGGCCATCCCTGGCCGAACGCACCGGGAATCTGCGAGACCCCAAGATTCCGGAAAGGAAACGGGCCGGAGTACAACTCATAAAAACGGATCGAGGAATCGATTTCGCGCGCTAACTGCTTGAGGAATGCGGCAGGGCTTGGGGGCAGCGGAGGCAGGTCCCTTTCAAACGTGGGTTTCGAGATGGAGGTGTGCCGGGAAGCGTCTTCAGGCGGCATGAGAGTAGATAGGCGAGCCCGCAAGATTTCCTCGAGTTGCTTATTCGCGTAAACATCGATCGTGCGATTTTCGGAAGACACCGAACTGCTGGCGTATTCGCCCAGGTTGAATCCCGCCTCCGGCACTGGGATTTCCGTTTTCCAGGTGGCTACGCGCGATTCACCTTCCTCGCGTTCGGTGGATTTCGCGCCGGTGGCCACCAGGCGAAGACGCTTCGGCCAATGGAAGGTCAGATCATAGAGCGCGAATTCGGAGGGGTCCCCGTAGTGGGGGTACCAGCTTTCCCTCGCGCCGACGAACAGAACGCTATTGCCCGCATCTTCGATGACGTTGCCGCTGTAACGAAAATGAAGCGCGAATGTACATCCGGGCGCCGGCGGTTTGGGCAGAAAGACAATCAGGGAGTCCTGGCCGCGGGAATTGATTTCCTGTTGGGTGAGGCCTTCGTTTTGAAAGAACGGAAGCGCTTCGCCGTCTTCGCCGGTGACGGCCGTTATTTTCAACGCGCGCGAAAGCTGGACGCCAAGAAACTGTTGCGAACCCGCGGAGGCGCGGAACTCGATGGAGGCGTTTGCTTCCAGCGAATTGTCTGGGTGAATGGTGGTGTCGATGCGGTAGTGAATGGCGTCCATCCCCGTAGAGAAAGGAGTCGAGCCGGGCATCCGATAGGAACTCCAAACGTCGTAGTAGGTGGTTTTTCCGATGCTCCGGGGCTGGCCCAGGCTGAAATTGTCGGCCTGCATTCCGTCGAGAAGAATGTCGAGGGGGCCGGTCACCACTCCATCGATTCCCGCGTGGAAAAAGGGCGCAGGAGGATTCGAGTATTTTTCGATGAGGATACGCAGCGAGTGTGAGGGATTCAGGCGATCGAGGTTTGCCCCCCAAAGAGACGCGAACTGTTCATCCACCGCGGGCGTCAAACCAGCGCGCTGCAATTCGCGCAGAAGTTCCTGGTCCGTGCCGTCCGTGAAACGCACGTAGGCTGAGAGAAACTGCTCGTCGAGCACCGGCGCTCCGAGGAAACGCGCGACCTGCTGTTTTTCGACCGGGTCGCGGGGCAACGTCACCACGTGGCCCACGCCGGAAAAGACGAAGCCGGTGATGCGGCCTTCAAACGACTGGAAAAAAGCGATTTTCCCTTCCTGAAAGGCCAGGACGGTGTCGGCTTTGCGGAGTTCCACGCGGTCTTTGGTGGAAACCTTGTAGACGTGTTGCGAATCGATCGCCAGGGCATTGAGGGCGGTGAGAAGTTCACGCGGGGAAGAATCCGCTGCACGGCACAACGAAGGAAAAAGACACCAGAAAACCACCAGGAGGAGACGAAGCCGCATGAAATGAGTGTAGTCACATTCGGCATTTAGGAACAAGGTGGACCGCAAACCTTTCCGCGGCGAGTTAAAATAGACGGATGGGCCGGGGAGCCAGCCACCTTCCGAAAACTCTTGCAATGCTGGGCTGCGTCTTGCTGCTTGCCGGAGTGGCGCGGGCGGACAAGATTGTCCTAAAGAATGGCCGGAAGATCATCGCGTACAACGTGGTGGAAGACGGCGATAAAGTCCGTTACGAAACCACGGCCGGGCAGATGGCCCTGCCGAAATCGATTGTGGATCACATCGAGAGGGGCGGACTGATGCCAGTGATGGGTTCACCGGCGGACGCGGCTGCGAACCTTAACTTGGAACCTCCTGAAGCGCCCGCAACCTCAGGCGAGTCCGAAATCGACAAGAGCGCGGTGCACGACGGCGCGGTGGACCGCAACTACATCAATCATCTCGAAAGCGCGGCGGCCGCCGGCGGCGCGCCGACAATCCAGGCGGCTCGCGCGCATCACGCCGCTTCTCAATTCGAAATGGGGAAAGGCGATCTGGAACGCGCACTGTCCGACGCGCGCAGGGCTGTGTTTTATGCGCCGGAGGATCCCTCAATGCTCCTGGATCTGGCTTACGTGTTTTTGCGCCGGAGCGAGTTCAAGCAGTCCCTCGAGTACCTCGAACGAGCGAGACGGTACGCGCCGAAAAATCCCGACGTCTATAAGCTGGAAGGCTGGACGTATTACGGACTGAACCGCCCGGACCAGGCCGTGGCCGAGTGGAGAAAATCGCTGGCCTTGCGGCCCGATTCGGAAGTGCAAGCGGCGATGGACAAGGCGCTCCGCGACAAGAACGAGGAAGAGAATTACCGGGAGAACGAGAGCGCGCATTTCCAGTTGAAGTACAGCGGTGCGGCCGAGCCCGCGCTGGCGCGCGAAGTGCTCCATACGCTGGAGGGGCATTACCAGCAGATCGAGTCGGAGCTGAATTTTTCGCCGCCCGATCCGATTGGCGTTGTTTTATACACGTCGGAAGGTTTTGCGGATATCACGCGGGCGCCCGGTTGGGTGGGTGCGCTGAACGATGGGCGGATCCGCGTGCCGGTGCAGGGATTGACCGGGGTGGATTCGGAGTTGTCTCGGGTCCTGCGGCACGAGCTGACGCACAGTTTTATCCAGCAGAAAACGCACGGCCGCGCGCCGACCTGGGTGCAGGAAGGCGTGGCGCAGTGGATGGAAGGGAAACGCAGCGACGAAAGCGCCGCCGTGCTGCTGCAGGTGTATGACGCGGGCCAGGCCGCGCCGCTTGGGCAACTGGAAGGCTCGTGGATGCGGTTGCCGGGTCCAATGGCGAGCTATGCGTACGCGTGGGCCCTGGCGAATATCGAATACATCGTGCAAACCCAGGGGATGGGCGACGTGGAGCGGATTCTGGATCGCCTCGCAACGGGGACTTCGACAGAGCAGGCCGTGCGCGAGGTGTTGCACGACGACTACGGCGACCTGATGCAGGCAACCGCGGAGTATCTGAAGAAAAACTACGGAAGGTGAAAGCGGCGGCAAATTCACGGCTCGTCCGCGATTACTGCTTTGGCTGAGAGTTGGCGGACGTTTCAATCAAGTTGAGCCCGATGCTCTTGTGGTCTCCCTCGTCCAGGTGGATGGAAACGCCTTTGCCTTCATAGGGCTTAAGGAAATCCGCGTCACGCCAGTCGTCCCATTCCACCGCATCCCAACTGAAGAGTTCGTAGTCGCCCGGCACTATTCCCTTCAAGAAGAAATGTCCGTTCTGGTCGGTCCTCGTGTCTTGATAGTCCGAGGACTCTTGCCGAAAGAGCGGCTCCGGGACGAGCACGACAAAAACACCAGTAGCAGGTAAGGAGTCGCTGGTGAGCACCAGGCCATCCACTTGTGCCGCACGGCAACCCACCAGTAATTCTAGTGAATTATCGGCGCCGAGATGGATCGCAAATTTACCATCCACCATCGGCGTGGTTCCCGTGCGCGCAGATTTTATATAGCAGTTTGTGTCGGGGTTATGGATCAACGGACGATAATCGCCCTCGTTTACGGCTCGAAAAAGAAAAGAACCATCAGGCTTGACCTCCTGTCCACGGGTATTTGGTGATTCCCCATCAGTTGGCGACAGGAAAACCGTAAACGAAGAAAGGTCTGGTTTCTTGCTCCCTTCCCAGATCACGCGGCCTCGTAAGGCAATTAGGGGCGCAAAGGCCAAGGTGATACCCTCAGCGTCCGCGTCCGTTACTTCCAACTGGCGACTGGCCCAGGCCCACTCCTTCGTGTCTCGATCCATGTAACTAGCTCGAAGGCTATAAGAACCCGGTGGAACCCAATTGAGAGCGAAGGACCCATCTTTTGCAAGAGTACGAGTTTCGATTGAATTGTAGCCCAAGAGGGGTGAGCCGCGTTGGACGACGTAGATTCCAATGGTTCCGCGCATAGCGTTCTCAGCGGGTGGGTTGAGAATTTTCCCACTAACGGTGTTCATTGTGACCAATTCCATCCTGAAATCGATAGCCCTCAGTTCATCTCCGGGATTCAAAATGAGCGTTAACGCCTTCGATGGATCTGTGATGTTCGGGTAAAACATTACCGGGTAGCCTTTCTTTAGTAATCGGCGCCTCGGTTTTGCGTCGAACCCCTCGCGAAAAGACCAGGGATCGTAGCTAACAGCCATATAGTATCGGCCGGGAATAAGGTCATAGATCCGATACTCACCCAAATCATTGGTTGCGCCGGTGCCAGCCTCCCGAGTGTTTTGCTGTTTGCCATGGCCGGTGGCACGAAGAACACGGACAAGTGCTCCCCGGACGGATTCTCCATTTTCATCGAAGACACGGCCCGTGACGACCGCGGTCCGTTGCAGTTTGAAAACCAGGCCGGTCATTTTCTGGCCGGGGGCGAGCGTCAGCAAGGCGCCCGGATCATTTGGCTTTCGTTGGCCATAGCTCATTTCCACAAAGCCAGGATGAGAGGCGCTCAACGAATACGCACGGCAGGGAAGCTCGTCCAGAAGAAAGTGGCCCTGCGAGTCGGTGAGATCGAAAAGGGAATCTTCCCATTTTTCGTGAGTCACGAGCGCAACTTTTGCCTTTATCAAAGGCTCGCCGGTGTCCTGACGAACCACGACCCCGGAGACACTGCACGCTTCTTTATTGGTAACGGCGGCATCGCTTGCGGTGGGATTTGACTGCGCGCGGAGGCTGAAAGCAAACAGGAGACCGAGCAAAATGACGAGATGGTGTTTCATGAGGGTAGGCGTTTCAGGTGTATCCAGGCGGCTATTTTACATGAATGCTACTGCGAGATACCAAGCGTTTAAAGACGATTAGAAAGTTTCGTTGTTGCGGCGCGGTCGCGCCGGCGCTGGGGAAGGCCTCACCCCTAAAGGGGTGAGCTACAGGGAAAATCACGCATCACGGTCGGTTAGCAGGGCGGCGAGGAGGGCGGCGCGCTGGGGCATTGTGTTGATGACGACGTGTTCGTAGGTGGCATGGGCGCCGTCGCCGACGGCGCCGAGGCCGTCGAGGGTGGGGATGCCGAGGGCGGCGGTGAAATTGCCATCGGAGCCGCCGCCGGCTGCGGCTTCACCGAGGGGAAAGCCAAGTTCAGGGGCGATGGTTTTGGCGCGGGCGAAAAGGGCTGCGCTGTGTTTGCCCTCGAGCGGCGGGCGGTCGAAGCCACCGCGAATTTGGAGTTTTGCGCCGCGATGCGCGGGCTTCAGGGAATGGAGGCGCTTTTCAAGCGCGCGCATGTCGGCGAAGCGCCAGGCGCGCAGGTCGAGTGTGGCCGCAGCGCGGTCGGCGATGACGTTGGCGCGCGATCCGCCGGAGATGATGTCGGCGTTGATCGTCACGCCGCGGCGCAGATCGTTCCACTTTTCGAGGCGGCCGATCTGCGCGGCAAGTTCGTGCACGGCGTTGATTCCTTTTTCGGGAGCGAGTCCGGCATGCGAAGCGCGGCCGTGGACAATTAGCTCCGCTTCGCCAACGCCCTTGCGTGAAGTTTTCAGTAGCCCGCGCGGTCCCAGTGAGGGTTCCAGCACGAACACCGCGTCGCTTCGCCCGGCTTCTTCTTCAATTAATTTGCGCGACGATTCGCTGCCGATTTCTTCGTCGGAGGTCCACAGAAAGACCAGGCGCTTCTGCACCAGCGCCTGCAATTCGCGAATGGCTTCGAGCGCGAAGAGCGCCTGCACGATTCCGGCTTTCATGTCGAACGTCCCGGGACCGTATGCTTTGCCCGCGGAAACGCGAAAGGGCATGTTGGCCAGGGTGCCGGTTGGATAGACGGTATCGTAGTGACCCAATACCAGAAGTTGCGATTTGGCTCGGCCCTCCGTAGGTTTCCAGACAACGCGAAGATGATCACCGCGATGTTTCTGTCGGAGAATCTGCGCAATCGTGCCGTGGCGCAGCCATTGTTCCGCCAGGAATTCGCAGCAACGATCCGCCGGCTCTTTTTCCAGGCTGGGAGATTCGAGCAACGTCAGTTCGCGCAGCGTCTCCAACATCTGCGGGAGGCGTTTGCGCAAGTAAGGAAGGAAGGGAACTCGGGTCATGGAAAAGGCATGGTAGCACGCCCGGCGCCAACCGATGAGAGGGGCGTCGCCCGCCAAGGCCCTTTGCCCGCAAAATGTTAAGCTGTAGGGAAAGACGAAAACCCTTATAATAAGAGGTTTGCGAACGAACGGAGGGAGCCTTTTCCGTGGCTATGAGCGACACACAAGTGGGAACGCAACTCGACATCAACGAGATCCAGAAATTCCTGCCGCATCGCTATCCATTTCTGTTGATCGATAAAGTTGTCGAGATGGAGCGCTTCAAGCGCATCGTGGCGATCAAGAGCGTCACGATCAATGAGGGATTTTTCCAGGGGCATTTTCCGGGCAAGCCGGTGATGCCGGGCGTGCTGATTCTGGAATCCATGGCCCAGGCCGGGGGATTGCTTCTGCTGCAGGAAATTCCCGACCGCGAGAAGAAGCTGCTGTATCTGGCGTCCATGAGCGACGTGAAGTTTCGCCGGCCGGTGGTGCCCGGCGACCAGTTGCGCATTGAGGTGAACATCGTCACGTGGAAGGGCGATCTCTGCAAGATCGAAGCGAAGGCTTTCGTCGAAGGAAATCTGGCGACGGAGGCGAAGATGCTCTGCGTGATGGCCGACCGGGAAGGTCCCGCAACCGCGTAAATGGGCATTGGCACAAATATTCATCCGCAGGCGATCGTTTCACAGGAAGCGAAGCTGGGTAAAGGCGTGCAGATCGGCGCCTATGCAGTGGTCAGCGCGGACGTTGAGTTGGGTGACGGATGCGAACTGCACGAGCACGCGGTGGTGCGGGGCCCGTCGAAATTCGGCGCCAACAATGTGTTCCACCCCTTTTGCGTGATTGGCGGCGATCCGCAGGACTACACTTTCCGCGGCGAGCGCGTCGAACTGCAGGTGGGCAACGCAAACATTTTTCGCGAGCATGTGACCATCAGCCGGGGAACCGCCAAGGGCGGCGGGGTCACGCGGATTGGAAACGATAATTTTTTTCTCGCGTACTCGCACGTTGGGCACGACTGCCAGATCGGGAACAGCACGCTTTTCGTGAATGGCGCGACGCTCGCCGGGCACGTGACCGTACAGGATTTCGTTACCCTGGGCGCGTTTTCGCCGGTGCACCAGTTTTGCCGGCTGGGACGCTACGCGTACATCGGCGCGGCGACGGTGATCACCCAGGACGTGCTGCCGTTTGCCCTTATCGTGACGGAGCGGGAGACGCGCTGCTTTGGCCCGAACACCATCGGACTGGAGCGCAAGGGATTTTCCTCGGAACGCATCAAGGCGCTGCAGAAAGCATTTCGCGTGCTGACGCGCTCCAAGAAAAACACTTCGCAGGCGCTCGATGAGATTCGAAAGAGCATGGCGGATTCCGCCGACGTGACGGAGTTGCTGGAATTCGTGGAAAAAGCCGAACGCGGCATCGTGAAGTAACGCTGACCGGAATTTCATGCCAGAAACAACGCAAAGCAACACCGGCTGGGGCCTGATCGCGGGGAACGGCAGATTTCCTTTCCTGGTACTGGAGGGCGCGCGCAGCCAGGGCATCGAAATGGCGGTGATCGCGCTGAAAGAAGAGGCTTCGCCAGAACTGGAAAAGATCGCGAAGCGGCTGCACTGGGTGAGCCTCGGCGAACTCAGCAAGGCGATCGAGTTGATGCAAAGCGAAGGCGTGAAGCGCGCGGTGATGGCCGGACAAGTGAAACACAACAAGATTTTCAGCTCCATTCGCCCGGACTGGAAGCTGGCCAAGCTGCTTTTTTCGCTGCCGCGAAAAAACACGGATTCGCTGATCGGCGCGGTGGCAAAAGTTCTCGAGGAAGAAGGAATTCAATTGGTGGATTCGACGATATTTCTGAAGCCGCTGGTGCCGGAAGCGGGCGTCTTGACGCGGCGCGCTCCCAACGAAAATGAAGCCGTCGACATCGTATATGGTTTGGGAATTGCTCGCCACATTGCGGCGAGAGATATAGGACAAACCGTCGTCGTGGCCGATAGCGCTTGCGTGGCCGTGGAAGCGATGGAGGGCACGGACGAAACGATTGCGCGCGCCGCACGCTTCGCCAATGGCCGCCCGCTGGTGGTCGTCAAAGTCAGTAAACCCAGGCAGGACATGCGCTTCGATGTACCCGTGGTCGGTTTGCCCACCGTCGAATCCATGAAGCTGGCCGGCGCGACGGCGCTGGCCATTGACGCAAACCGTACGCTCCTCTTTGACAGGGAAAAATTGATTGCCATGGCCGACGCCGCCGGAATTGCGATTCAGGCCTTTCCTTCCATGCAGGGTGGGGAACCAACGGGTGATCCCCGGGGAATGAATAAGGAATGAGCGAGCGCGGGGGTGTGGCCGGGGGTCAAGGCAAAATTCGTGTCGGCATTGTCGGCGCTGGCGAATTCGGCCGCAATCACGCGCGCGTCTACCGCGAGATGGATAGCGTCGAGCTTGTTGGCGTGCTGGATCAGAACCCGGCGCGCGCCGAGGAAATCGCGCAAGAATTTGGGACTCGGGCGTTCCTTAATATTGAAGAGTTGAGGGGCGCGGTAGATGCTGCGACTGTGGCTGTTCCCACGGTGGCGCACGCTGAAGTTGGCTGCCGCTTGATGGCGATGGGCATTGACGTTCTGGTGGAGAAGCCGATGGCGGCCTCGCTTGCGGAAGCGGATGCGCTGCTCGAATCGGCGCGCCGCCACCAGCGCATCCTGCAGGTCGGGCACGTGGAGCGGTTCAACCCGGCGGTGATTGCCGTTGAGCCGATCCTGAACCGGCCGCTATTTTTTGAAGTTCACCGGCTGGGCGTGTTCACGCCGCGCAGCCTGGACGTGGAAGTGATTTACGACCTGATGATTCACGACCTGGACATTCTGCTGGCGCTGGTGAAAGAGCCGGTGACGGAAGTGAAAGCCGTGGGCATTCCCGTGCTGACCGATAAGGTGGACATTGCCCACGCGCGCATCGAATTTGCTGGCGGCGCGGTGGCCAATGTCACCGCCAGCCGGGTTTCCACCGAACGCGTGCGCAAAATGAGATTTTTTCAGCACCACGAATACATCTCGCTCGATTACGCGCGCCGCGACGCGCTGCGCGTCGGCGTGAAAAAGCCCGGGCCGCAGCCCGAGTTTGGATTTGAGAAGCTGGCGGCCCCTGATGTCGAACCCTTGCGTGCGGAGCTCGAAGCCTTCGCCGACGCGGTTCGCACCCGGGTCGCGCCGAAGACTGATGGGGTAGCCGGGCGGGCGGCGCTGGAACTGGCAAGCCGGGTCATGCAAAGCATCCGAGAGCATGATGAGCGCGTCCAACCAGTAGCCAAAGGGCCAGACGCCAAAGGGCCAGTAGCCAAGAGCTATCCGGATAAAGCGAGCCAATGATACCCAGGATACTAGTCCCTGTCGGTGCGCGTTTGCCCGCCGAAGATGTTCCGACGACGCGCCGGCGGCCGACTTCCCTCGACGAGCGCACGCTGGTGCCTTCGGGGATGCCGCTGGTGCAGCTCGACGGGCGTTCGACCATTCCCTCCAATTTGCCGCTCGATTCGATTGCCACCCGCGTGGTGGTTCCGCGCGATGTGAACGTGGAAGCGGTGCAGAGGGAAGAGGAATCCCACCTGCCGCCGCAGCCGACGGACATGGACGAGCGCATCAGCATTCCGGTTGGCGCGGCGCTGCCGCAGGAGTTTTCTCCCCTGCCGCCCATTTCAGAAGACCTGGTTGAGCCGGACATTTTCCAATCCGGCGAGGTTTCGTTCCTGCCTCCCGAGGGACGGGGCAAGCCGACGGTGGAGGATCGCGTCACCACGATCACGTCGGTTGTCTTTCACATTCTGCTTGTGCTCCTGCTGATTTTTTCGCCAAAACTTTTCGCGCCGCATGTCCGCACCAGTGAAGAGGAAGATATCGCGCGCCGGCAGATGACCGCGCTGCTGCCGCCGGGAGCGCTGGAATCGCTGAAACCATCGCCCGCCCCGGCGCCACATGAAAGGGTGAAGGTCGACCCGCGCGTGATCAACAAAGTAGCGCCGCACGTGGAGCCACCACCGGTGCCGCAACCGGCGCCCGAGCCGCCGAAGCGCGACTTGCCCAGCGCGCCCACGCCGCAGCCGAATGCCGCCGTGCAGACGCCGCCGCCGACTCCGTCTCCTTCAAGGGGAGACATTCCGAAGACGCCGGTGAAACTTGAGAACCCGGACATGCCGGTGCCAGAAAAGGGATTGATCCTGCCGAAGTCCAGTTCGCCGGGCGATTTGATCCGCGATGCCGCGCGCGGGACGAAGCCGAACGCGCCTATAGCGATGGGCGGTGGCGGCGGGCAATTGCCTTCGGGAGGGGGCGGCCATTCCGGGAAGGGCTCGGCAAACGCCGGGATCGAAATGCTCACGGACACCGAGGGCGTCGACTTCAACGATTACCTGCGGCGTGTATACATCGCGGTGAGAAATAACTGGTATGCGGTGATGCCGCCCTCGGTGAGCCTTGGCGATCAGGGAGTGGTCTCGCTGCAGTTCAAGATTATGAGGGACGGCTCCGTTCCGGACGGAATGCCGGTGCAGGTGTTTGGTTCGGGCAAGGAGCCGCTGGACCGCGCGGCGTTTTCCTCGATCCGCGCTTCGAATCCGTTTCCGCAGTTGCCGCCGCAATTCAAGGGGCCTTACATCGAATTGCGATTCACGTATTATTACAACCTGCGGCCTCCGAACCAATAAGGCGTTGCCGTAAGCGTTGCCACAGCTAATTAATTGCCTGTCCAACTAAAAAACGCGTTGTCATCCTGAGGGGCGCGTTGTTTGCGTCCCGAAGGACCTCAACTTAAAAACCTTGCATGATGTAACGTTGAGATTCTTCGGCTATCCTTGTCGGATAGCCTCAGGATGACACGCGCTCGCTTGCGTTCGGCTCGTGGTCATACTTCTTAGAAATGTGGGTCAGCATGAAACCTTCGCGGCATCAGGTGATCGGCAGTGTGCTGCTGGCGCTAATTGTGCTGGCGGTGTTGCTCAGCCGCGCTTGGCCGCTGTTGTTCCCCAAATGAACGCACACGCCGAGTCTCCTCTGATTGCCATCGTTGGGCCAACCGCTTCGGGAAAATCGGCGCTTGGAGTGTGGCTCGCGCAGCAGCTTAGCGGCGAAGTGGTTGCTTGCGATTCCACGCAGCTCTCTCGCGGGTTTGATGTTGGCACGGCAAAGCCCACCGCCGAAGAGCGGCAGGGCGTGGCGCATCATCTGATTGATGTGCTGGATCCGCGGGAAGAGTCCGCGGCAGGAGGTTATCGCGAGCGAGCCATCGCCGTGCTGGAAGATCTTCGCGCGCGAAAGCGGCTGCCGATTTTTACCGTGGGGACGGGGCTTTACCTGCGGGCGCTGCTCGAAGGGCTTGCTGACGTGCCGTTGCGTTCGGAGGAATTGCGCGAGCGGCTGTGGGCCAGCGTCGCGGCGCATCCGCCTGGGCATCTCCATCGAATCCTGAAGCGGATGGATCCGGTGTCGGCGGAAAAGATTGCGCCGGGCGACGAACAGAAACTGATCCGCGCCGTCGAAGTCTGCCTGCTGGCGAAGAAGCCGCTCTCCGAAGTGCATCGCGCGGGAAGAAATCCGCTGCGCGGCTGGCGCACCATAAAAATTGGACTTTCGCCCGAACGCGAAGCTCTCTATCAACGCATTCACACACGCACAGAAACGATGCTCGCCGCGGGATGGATGGAAGAGGTGCGTGGGCTTATCGCCAGCGGACTGCCGGCCGACGCCAAGCCGTTCGATTTTATCGGCTACCGCGAATTGCGCGCGGTGCTCAATGGCGAAATGAAACTCGACGAAGCCAAAGCCGCGATTCGGCAAGCAACCCGCCGCTACGCGAAGCGCCAACTGACCTGGTTCCGCCGCGACACGCAGATCCATTGGATCGCCGGGTTTGGGCAGGATGCGGCGATCCAACAGCAAGCGCTCGCCTGGCTACGCGGCCAATTGTAGATGGCCAGTTCGTTAATCAGGCACCTGGGACACGCTCACTGGCGGTATCAGAAATTTCACCAAGATAGTCCCGTCGGGTTGCTTACTCGACCCCTCTTGGATTTGTTCGCTACAATTCACTGGTTCAACGCAAAAACCACATCAATTGTGGTTTGTATTTCCACTGGTTGGCCAGTGAGAATGGTAGGTTGGTAGCGCCATTGACGGACGGCCTCTATGGCCGCCAGCGCAAGAGCCTGGTCCCCCTGCACGACGTTCTGCACCGTGACCGAACCGTCTTTTCCGATGATGACATTCAACCTCACAGTGCCCTGAATCCGCTTCTCACGTGCTTCAGGGGGATATTCAGGTGCCACTCGCTTAATCAGTTTCGCTGGTACAAACGTTCCCCGATTGGATTTCTGTACTCTGAAAAATTCGACTGTGCTGTCCCATCGAAATTTTCCATCGACAAACATGAAGTAGCCAATATGGTCTGGCGCCTGGCTATTAGTGCCGCTTGATTTATTCCAGTCTGCAAGATAAACGTCTAGCGGCACCGTCAGCGTGTCGTACATCTTTGCTGCATCCAGTTTTTGCGCAGAGATTTCACCATCTTCCAGCGCGACCTCTATCATGAATTCCTGCAATTGCTTCTCGTTTCGGTTGAGGTTTTTTCCGTAGGGACCAACCCAGCTCTCCCCCTTCTCTTGGCCAAAGGTTGCCGTGAACCAAGTTTCGTAGTTTGGGATTTCCGTTTCTTTGATTAGAGCTGAGAGTTTAGCGTTATCTCGGTTCTTGGCCGCCATTCGCATGTCCTGGAGGAGCTGGCGAAGGCCGTCGCTTGTGTTTGAATAGTTGGGTAGGGCTTCCGTCTGCGAAGTGGAAGAACTCTTCGATTGGTGTGGTGTGATTTGGGCGGAAGGAAACGTTGAGAAGGCCACAAGGGTACAGGCAAGAATGGCTGAAATGAGGGAAGGCATCCCCTTTGCTTAGCGAAACTAAGCCCAAGTTGCAAGTACGAAATCAGACGAGGCGACCCGGGCCGATAATTCGGCAAACCGGGCATCCCGCTTATCGTATTCCCTTCAACGGTTACCTGAAAAATCAGACATGCAGATAATTTCTGAGTGCAGCATCACTTAGGACGGGCCGAAGAGAAACCTTTTTGAAACACTGAGAGTAGAATGGTGCCTTCGAGAGCGATTCCGCAACGGAGAACCATGGGTACCTGTTCGTTTGCAAGTCGCGTCTGTTGCTTTTCGCGGGTAGTCTAGGAGCTGGCTCCGGAGGCGACAATTCCTTTGCGAGGGCATTTTCGGGTTCTGTTTCTGTATGACGTAGCCGAGGCTATCCGGCTGGATGCGCTCCGCTCTATCCTTGAACCTGGTGGCGTGGAGCCTCCACCAAATCCCGTCCCCCCGATACCGCATTATTTGCGATTTGAAAGACCCCCCGTCGTCGAGCCGGCTGAGCCGATGGTGTTGGGGACTGGCGAACGCATCGGGGTAAGCGCGAAATACTACGATTACGGGGTGGTCAGCATAGAACTGGAATTGCCGTTTGAATGCAGCGATTGGGATTCTCTAGTTTTGGAGTCCAGTCGCTGGATCGGTGCCGCGGAACTTGAGAATCGAGCGAACGACTTGCTTCGGATCGCCTTGGACCGCGCAAGCCCGGTTCTGATCAAGCCTTACAAGACCTGGCTCAAAGAGGACTACTTCATCGTGCATCTCCTCGAGATAGTCGAGGAAGATGGCAAGACATTGGCCGCTGGGGAGCTTCTCGCATCCCACGCTCGGGAGATCGCCCAGCTCGTTCGAGGTGAGTCTCTATCCCTATCAGAAGCAGAACGCCAGGAAGTTTTGCAATCGAGCATTTCGTATTCCCGAATAGATCTTCTGGTGGTGGGTTGGACCGGAGCTCTGGTCTATGGCAGCACGGAAGGAGCGGCGATTACGATTCAGATGCTCGAATACGCCAATACGCAGTTGCTGGAATTTCGACATTACGACAGCTTGCTCACTCAACTTCTCGACGATGTATATCGGTCGTTGGAGCGAAGGGGCGGTGTATGGGCCGCCTGGCGGCTCTCCCGCGAGGCTGCACGGCTCAACACGATTCGGCTGGATGTTATGGAATTGACCGAGAAGGTCGACAACGCCATCAAATTCTTAAGCGATATGTTTTATGCGCGCCTGTATGGTTTGGCCGCCGCCAAAGTGGGAGTGCCAGACTACAGGCGGCTAGTAGACCAGAAGCTGCGCACAGCCGGAGAACTGTACAGGTTCATGGTGGACCAGTTCAACCAGACCCGCAGCTTCGTGCTGGAGTTGGCGGTCGTGATCATCTTAATTGTCGACCTTTTCTTCCTGTTTCGCGGCAAATAGGTTATTAGCTATCGTTATTCTTCATCTATTCTTCATCGCAGCGAAATTCGAAAGTTACGCGCTAGGGTGTAACCGCCATAAATTGCCCACCGACAGGCTTGAAACCAGTTGAGTCTTGCCTAAACTACCCGTATGCGGAAAGTAGTCATCGCCGGACCGCCTCCCGTTCAGGTCCTCGACGTAACTGGCCCACTAGAGGTCTTTTCCAATGCGCCTGATTACGAGATTCAACTTGCAAACCCCGGCCCTGAACGAACTCTTCAGACCAATCGCGGCGTCGTGCTTGCCGGCGCAACTCCCATCGCCGACGTCCACGGTCCCATCGACACCCTGGTAATCGCCGGAGGTCCCGGCGCCGAAAGCGGCAGTTACGAGCCCAAGTTCATCGCCTGGATCGCGAAAGCCGCAAGGGAGTCACGTCGAGTCGCGTCCATCTGTACCGGCGCATTCCTTCTTGCAGAAGCAGGCCTCCTCAACGGGAAGCAAGCCGTTACCCATTGGAAGTTCTGCGACCGTCTTTCCAGGGAATACCCCCAAGTCGTTGTGCGGCCCGAGCCGATTTACTTGCGCGACGGCTCTATCTACACATCGGCAGGTATCACCGCGGGCATCGACCTCTCGCTCGCCCTGGTCGAAGAAGATCATGGGCACGAAACAGCTCTAAAGATCGCGCGTTTCCTCGTCATGTTCCTTGTGCGTCCGGGCGGACAAGCACAATACAGCCACATGCTCTCGCGTCAGGCCGTTACCTCGCAACCGTTACGCGAGCTTCAGGTATGGATGCTCCAACACCTTCGCGAAGACCTTACTGTCGAATCGCTCGCCGAGCGCGTTGGCATGAGCGCCCGCCATTTCACGCGCGTCTGCCTCCGCGAGACAGGAATGAACCCTGGCCAGTTCGTTGACCGTATGCGGGTCGAAGCGGCGCAACAAATCATCGATAGCTCCTCTCGGGGACTCAAGGAGGTGGCCAATACCTGTGGCTTCAAATCCGCGGACGCGATGCGCCGCACCTTCCTTCGCGTCCTTGGCGTTACGGCAACTGAATACGCCAGGCGGTTCAAGAGCACACTCTCAAGGGGGGCAGTCTCGTAAATCGCAATGTCCTAAATTGCTGTAATCATGTCGTGGCGTTCGCACACCGCGGGTTCTAGGCTGGATATGCAAGCAAAACACGCAGGAGGCCGCTCATGACTACACCAATCCGAACTTTGCAAGCTGCACTTATCCCCGGCATCAGAGTTCCCGACAGCAAATTTGCCAATGAAATCACGGAATTCATCCGCGACACGGAATCGACTCTGCTGTTCAATCACTCCAGTCGCGTCTACTACTTTGGCGCGCTCGCAGGCCGGCGCCGCGGCCTGAAGTTCGATGTCGAACTTCTCTACGCCGGCGCAATGTTCCACGACATCGGTCTCGTACCCGCTTACCGCAGCGCCGCAGACCGTTTTGAAGTCGATGGAGCGAACGCCGCGCGCGATTTCCTGCGCCGCCATAACATCTATGAGCAAGACATCGACCTCGTATGGACAGCGATTGCGCTTCACACTACGCCCGGCATTCCTCAGTACATGCATCCGGTCGTTGCCCTCGTAACGGCCGGCGTTGAAATGGATGTGCTCGGAATCGACTATGGCAGCTTCACAGAGTCCGACCGGAACGAAGTCGTGCAGGCGTACCCGCGTACAACCCATTTCAAAGAGGATATCCTGCAGGCCTTCTACGACGGCATCAAACACAAGCCTGAAACCACCTTCGGAAACGTGAAAGCAGACGTACTCGCGGACAAGGATCCCAATTTTCGCCGTAGCAACTTCTGCAGTGTGATCCGTAACTCCTCGTGGCGCGGCTGATCGCGCCCTGCAGAAAACCGCCGTGTTGGTGGCGTTTTTGGGAAGTCTGGCAATGCAATACGGGCGTAAGAACAGGCATGTGGTTGATCCAGTTAAATCCTGAAGGTGACGGGGCCCAAGGGCAGGAGGACACACCTGCCCGTTTCTTGTACTTCATGCCAGTTTTCACCGTATACACCTGCGCCTAAATTGCTGGGTACCGGCTCAAGGTGGAACAATGAACGATTTCAGCCCCTTGCTAATCAAGGATTGGTACGCGCTGGGAAGCCTGCTTGCCCAAATCGGGTTCCTGTTCGCCGCTGTCTGGTTTGCGCGCAATTTTCTGCGAACAATGAGGGCGTTCCAGGAGCAGATCGGGGCGCTGCTGAAGCTCTCCATCACGTCCACGCCCGGCGAGCGGCAATCCACGAGTACAATCGCCCGGAGTGTCGCGGCGGAAGCAGGCTCCTACTGGCTCCCTCCTTCGCAGACGAAGCCCGCTGAACCTCCCGAGCTTACAGAACGAGGCCCTGGCCTGTTCACTGCTGGCTGGCGGCGTTTGGTGCACTGGCTGAATGAGCCGATGCGCAGTTCGCAAGTGTCTTACCGGCGCCGAGTCATGAATTGGTTGCAAGCTCCGGCTGGACACTGACGCCCGCCGCCCTCCTACGGCGGGCAAGCGCACGGCGGGCCCTACAAGAGAAAAGCATCTCGGGAGAAATGTCGGGTTAGCGCAAAGGCAGGAAGGATATGGATGAGACGAAACCGAAGGAAAATGTGTATTCGGGCGAGCCAACTCCGATAGCACCGGTGTCGTCTCCGGCGGAAATGAGCGCGCAAGCTTCGCCGGCCGTGAATGCTGGTGCATCTGTTAAGACGGAGCAAATGCCGGGAATCGCGGCCTGGCTGGGAACCGCAACGGCTAGCTTGCCCACATCGCTGTTGGAGATTTCGGGTTTGCTGAAGCAGACGAAGCGAGTGTGGCTGATTGCGGCCGGAATCATTATCGGAGTGGTGGCGCTGGTGAATTTGACGGCTCGCGCGGCAGAGTGGGCCAGAAACGCGCGGGAGCGGCGGCAGTTGCACGCGATGGCTACATTAACGCCGGACCGTTTGTTCGCGCGATGCGGCACTGCGGTCCTGGACGAAACCAAAGTCGTGTATCCGGTCTTGATGCGGACCATAAGCTACCAACCCAGGGGCGGCGAAAAGCTGCTGGTTTCCTTCAGCCGGACGGCGGAGGTAGAGAGCGACTGGGTGTTCCTCTCCCTGCAGAACGAGAACGGCTCCGCAGTCTACGACACGCCGGAAGCGAAAATCGCCGCGCTGCCGTGCCTGGATTCGAAGAAGTAAACGTTCTCAACCAATAGCAACTAATCTATCCAGCTTGGGCTGCCGTGCTGGACTCGCTTAATACTTGGGCGAAGACGTCTTGATCTACGTTGCCGCCGGTGGCGATCAGAGCCACGCGCTTGCCTTTTAGCGTGGGCAATTCCTTCGCGGCGGCGGCCAATCCCGCTGCGCCGGCTCCTTCGACAACATTGTGCGTGTCCGTAAACATCGCGCGCATAGCGACTGCGACTTCCGCATCGCTCACTCGGACTATGTGATCGATGTTTTCGAGCATGACTTGCAGCGCTTCTTCGTCACCCTTGCGGCAAGCCAAGCCGTCCGCAAGTTTCGTTAGGGCAGGGGCTTCCACGATTTTTCTCTGCTCCAGTGACAAAGCGTAGGTCGGTGCGTGTTCGGAGACCACGCCCACGAGCTTCGTCTTGAGTCTCAACGCATTCCGTACGGCCGCGGCGGAGCAAATCCCGGATCCCATCCCGATCGGGACGTAAGCCACGTCAATCCCGGGCACAGCGGTGAACAATTCCAGCCAGTAGGTCGCTACGCCCAGCACGATATCCCGGTGATAGGGCGGAACCAGGTGATAGCCGAGCTCCGCCGCGAGTTTCTTCGCGTGCTCCAGCGAGGACTGGAAATCTTCTCCGTGTTCGATGAGCTTCGCGCCTTGCGCGCGCATGGCTGCGTTTTTCGCGGCGCTGTTTCCATGGGGCACCACGATCACGCATTCCAGTTTCTTTCGCTGCGCCGCAAGCGCTACCGACTGCCCATGATTCCCGCGCGTCGCCGCGATCAGACCGCGCGTGGCGGGCTGGCGCTTGAGCAGTTCCTCGGCATAGACAATAGCGGTGCGCGCCTTGAATGCCCCGATCGGGGTGTGGTTCTCATGTTTCACCCAAACTTCCGTTCCCAGGCGCTCGCAAAGGAGCGGCCAGCGATACTGCGGCGTGGGCGGCATCAGGCGATAGACCGATTCCGCTGCTGCCCGCACATCGTCGATCGTTGGCAAACTCACCGTGGCTTGTCCAATGGTCATCGCCGCACCTCGTGTACTGCCGCACTCGCTTCGTACAACAGCCTTTATTGTGCGAGCAATGAAATCGATTGTTAGCTCCACATTGGCTTGCTCCAACACTGCCCCAGTGACAAGAGAGGCTGTTACGCCGGGGCGGCGGAATGGACGTATAATTGGGGTGGTGACGCAGGTCCTCTCCGCTCGGCGGGCCTTCAGCGCGAATGGGATGACGCAAGACAACTCATGAAAACACAGCACAAGATTTCTTCCGCTGAGCGTGTGCTCCTTGTGGGCGTCGGCTGGAAGCGGGCGCCGCGTTTTCCCGGAATGCCCGCGGGAGAGCAGGGCAGGGAATCGCTGGCGGAGCTAGTCGAACTCGCGGAGAGCGCCGGCGGCGAAGTTGCGGGAACGCTTTTTCAGGTGCGGGACTCGGCGGATCCCGCGACGCTGGTCGGGCGAGGAAAACTCGAAGAGATTCGCGCCGAGGCCAACGCATGCCAGGCACCGCTGATTATTTTCGACAGCGATCTTTCCCCGGTGCAGCAGCGGAACATCGAAGAAATCACCGAGCGGCGCGTGATCGACCGCACGCAGCTGATCCTGGATATTTTTGCCAAGCACGCGCGCAGCCGCGAAGGCCAGTTGCAGGTGGAGCTCGCGCAGCTTAATTACCTGCTGCCGCGGCTGACCGGGCGCGGAGCCCAGATGTCTCGCCAGGGCGGCAAAGGCGCGGGTGGTGCCGGCGGGGCGGGCGGCGGAGGCGGGCGCATCGGCGTGCGCGGCCCTGGTGAAAAGAAATTGGAAACGGACCGGCGGCGCATCCGCGACCGCGTGCACAAGATCGAAGTGAGCATTGATGAGGTGCGCAAACAGCGCGCCCTGCGCCGGGAAGCGCGTAACGCCGTGCCGCTCGGGACGGTCGCTCTCGTCGGTTACACGAATGCCGGCAAATCCACGTTGTTCAACGCGCTCAGCCAGGCCGAAGTGCTGGTGTCCTCGCGCATGTTCGCTACGCTGGACCCAACGATCCGCGCCATTCGTTTACCTTCGAACCGCCGCGTGCTCGTCTCCGACACCGTGGGATTCATCCGCCAATTGCCCAAGGGCCTGATCAAGGCGTTCCGCGCCACGCTGGAGGAAGTGCAGGAAGCGGCGTTGCTTTTGCAGGTGAGCGACATTTCGAATCCTCATCATGATGAGCTTGAGGAAGAAGTCGAAAAGATTCTGGATGACCTGGGCGTAAAGGAAACGCCGCGGCTCCGAATATTCAACAAGGTGGACCAGTTGGACGCGGAACGCCGCGGCAACCTGGAAGCCGCGTGCAGGCGCAACGGAGGTGGGGACGAGCCACCCGTGCTGGTTTCCGGGCTTACAGGGGAAGGGCTCGACGAGTTGTTGCGGCGCATAGACGCCGCTCTGCCGCTGGATCCCATCGTGAAGCTTTCCCTGCACATGCCGCTGAGCGAGGGCAGGTCTCTGGCGCTGATCCACGCGCTCGGCCGGGTGCTGCATTCGCAGGTGAGCGATTCGCATATGGACATGGAAGCCGAGGTGCCGCAAAGCATCGCCACCCGTCTTAAATTAAACAGCTTCGCGGCGGCGGGAACTTCCGGACCGGGCACTGCGTATCATGGAGTGAGAGAGGTCAACTGACCATGGCTGCTTTCTTCCTGTGGTGTCTCCTGCTGGTGTTTTGCTGGCCGATCGCGTTGCTGGCGCTGATTGCCTACCCATTTGTGTGGCTGATTCTGCTGCCTTTCCGGATCGTGGGCATCGCTGTTCATGGAGTTTTGGCGTTTCTGAGAGCGCTGTTCTTGCTTCCGGTGCGGATTCTGCGCGGTCCGCACGCCATCTGAAAGTCGAGCCAGAAAACCTATAGTCACTTTCGAGTAACTCCGCGATTTCCTCCAAATGTTAAAGAAATATGACAATTTTTTGGGCCCGCCCGGGCTTTCGATTGGGCGACCTAGCTTGTGGAAAAAATTGTGGAAACTGGCTCTGCCTCATGTTGCAGCACTGGTAGAGTTTTCAGAGGTGCTCACACCTTCGATTCTTGGCGCCCCTGTAAGCCAATGTAAATAAGCACCTTACACTGATATCGAGCCGGCTTATGCCGAGGAATGCCCGGCGACGTTTGCGATTCACGAAAAACGCTTTTGCACAGGTTTGCAGCAGCGGTGTTACGAAAGAGTATCTGCGCGAAAAGGGACAGTGGAACGCTGTTAGTTATATCTAAGTACCGCTCGGACCCGGAAACGCGTGAATTCGCAGTACGTTGACGCATTCCTAGGCGGAGTCTATAGTGGCCGATGAGGTTCCGAAAGGCATCGAAGATGGCCCTTCGGCGCGCTCGACTATGAATCTGCCGAACTCCCTTACCGTCCTGCGGATCTTCTTCGTTCCGGTGCTCATTGTGGTGCTGTTGACGAGGAGTCCCAACGTCATCTTATGGGGCTTCCCCATGCATTTTGAGGTTTGGGGGGTCCTGATTCTGCTGACAGCGGCCGCCACCGACTGGGCCGACGGGTATTTCGCCCGGCGAAACAGGCAGGTGACCACCTTGGGCATTCTGCTGGACCCCATTGCCGACAAACTGCTGATTTCGGCGGCCTTCATTTCGCTGGTGGATATGCACCTGGTGGCGGGCTGGATGGTGGTGATTATCATCGGGCGAGAGTTCACAATTTTGGGTTTGCGGAACATTGCGTCAGCGGAGGGCTTCACTATTGCCGCTTCGGCTCTGGGCAAAACGAAAATGGTATTGCAGGTTTGCGCGGTGGCGGTGCTGATCGCCGGTGCGCGCCACCCGTCGCTACGCCCGATATCCAAGGTCCTGCTGTGGCTGGTGGTCATCAGCGCGCTGGTGTCCGCGGCGCAATACTTCCACCGCTTCTGGAACAAGTTGGACGACCGGATCAAGCAGCGCCGCAAGCTGCGCATGCTGGAATCACAAAAGAAGCAGCAGGATGCCGTCCCTCTCTGAGGAAGATCGGAAGGCGATCCTGGAGCTCGCGCGCCAGGGAGTTCTTCATGCGGTGTGCCATGACCGGCCGCTTCCCTCCTTTCCATCCACAGGAATTTTTGCGGAATGCCGAGGGCTGTTCGTAACTCTGCACGTCGGGATGAAATTGCGCGGTTGCATCGGAGTGATTGAAGGCAACGCGGCTCTTGGGCAAACCCTGGCGCGGTGCGCCGCCGATGCCGCGCTGCACGACCCGCGCTTTTCACGCTTGCGTCCGGAGGAAATGGACGCCCTGGAGATCGAAGTATCGTTGCTCTCGCTGCTCGAACCCATCCGCCCCGAGGAGGTGGAAATCGGGAAACATGGTTTGCTGGTGGAGCGAGGGCCGCGGAAAGGGTTGCTTCTGCCACAGGTAGCCGTCGAGCACCGGTTCAACCCCGAGCAGTTTCTGGCGGAGACCTGCACGAAAGCAGGGCTTCCTCGCGAGGCCTGGAAAGATCCGGAGACGAAACTGTACGGATTTCAATGCGAAATCATAAGCGAGAAGAGCGGCACGCAAGTTGAAAAACAAAGCCCGCGCCATTAGGAGACGCGGGGGGTTGAAGGAAAAATTGAAAAGGAACTATTCGATTTCGACGTAATCCCCGGCGTACATGGCGATCTTGCTGTAGGTGACGAAAATGGCGCAGGCATTGCGGGTGACGTTCATCACGATGCCTTCGCCAATGACGTTGCGCGGCAAGTCGTTCCACTTATATTTTACCGGCGTGCTGCCGAATCCATACATGCTGTACTGCAAGTCGGGGAAATTCCGCGACGTTTCCGCAGTGGAACCCTCGTAGCGGAAAATCCGGAGGTAATCGCCGACTTTTACACCCTGGTTGGTGCCCAGATTCACGTAGACCGTGGAGTTCTTTCCGTAAGCTTCCGTGAATGCCAGGCCGGCCACCAGCATGCCGACGGATTTGCCGCTGACAGGCGCGAACTTGTCAAATTTTTCAGCCGATTTGTAGGGAGGCGACGGGCGTTCCGCCATCGGCAGAGCAATGTCGCCGCGCTGCAGATAGTCGCAAGAAAACTTCACGATACCAGTGGAGACGTTTGGATAAACCGTGGTGATCTGCACCTGGCCGGCATCAATGTATTGCGTGCCCATGGCTTTCAGGAGCTTTTCCTGCCACTTGAACCACTTTACCGCGTTGGGATCCTTGTCCGGGCGCACGATGGAGAAGCGATCGCCGACGCGAACGCCCTGCACGGCACCCCGGTTGATGTGGACATAGTCGCCGCTGGTAAAAACAATCTTGCTGCCGGACTCCTCGCCTGATATCAACCGCACTTCAGAAGGCACCTTCTCATCGGTAACGAAGCCAGAGCAATAAACCGCCGAGTAATCCGGCGAAGTGGCTTCGAAAAGGGGACGGTTCGCGTTGACCACCTGGACCTGAGCAGTGTTCTGGGCCGAAGCGCCAAGGGCCAGCATCAAGGTGGCGAAAGACATTGCAGTCGCGATTGCGCGCATGTTCAGCACTCCTTCATTTCACGCCGGTTAAGGGCCGTGCGGGGACTTGCACCTTTGAAACTAACAAGGGCACCGGATGGCGTCAACAAAATGGGTGGCGGCACTTTCCATATTTGCAAAGGTGGCCTAGATACCGTATTTTCAATGGATTGGAGGTGGTTTGTCGTGCCTGGCGTGTTCGGCAAAGGGATCGCGCGGCTTTGCGGGGTGCTCGCCGCCCTCACTGCCCTCGAATTGCGGCGCCTGTTGGCGCTGGCCTTGCGTGAAACGCCAACCGCGGAAATCCGCCTGGATTGGCTGAAGAGCGATCACGAGCGCCGCGCTTTTCTGAAATGGCTGAAGGCGCATCGTCCACGAAAGGCCCAGTTGATTGCCACTTGCCGGCGGCGGGTTGGCGGCGGGGAATTTGCCGGAGACGCCGGCGAAGAGCTTTATTGGCTGATGCAGGCGAAAGAGGCGGGCTGCGCGTGGTGCGACCTGGAGGTGGAAACACTTCGCGAGTTGCCGGGGAAAAGCGTGCGCGGTTACTCGGTGCCGGAGAAAGTTTTGTTGTCGATGCACGATTTTCGCAAGACGCCCGCGTTTCCGATAACACTGACGGTGACGGCCACGGGCGGCGCCAACGCGATTAAAGTTGCGGCGATGGCGCGCAGCTTGGCGGACTGCGCGCGCATCTTGCGATTGGCTCACGAGTCGCGCGATGTCGTTGCCATCGCGATGGGTGAAATTGGATTACCGGCGCGGGTGCTGGCTTTGCGCGAGGGAAGCGCGCTTGCCTATGCTCCGGTGGCCGCTGCCACGGCGCCGGGGCAGATTCCCCTGCGGGACATGAAGGCGCTTTTTCGAGCTCACGAATTGACGCGGGCGACGCGGGTGTATGGTGTGATCGGAAATCCCGTGGGCCACTCGCTTTCTCCGCTATTGCACAACACCGGATACATTGCGGCTCGGAAGGACGCGGTGTATTTGCCGTTCCTGGTCGAAAGCCTGACGGATTTCTTGAAAGCGTTGCCGGATTTTGGCGTGCGGGGATTCAGCGTGACTTTGCCGCACAAGGAAAAAATCTTTGCGCACCTCGACGCCGTGGAACCGCTCGCGGAGAAAATCGGGGCGGTGAATACCGTCGCGGTGCGGAAGGACGGATCGCTTTACGGAAGCAACACGGATTATGTTGGAGTTTTGCGGGCTCTGGAAAAGAAGCTGACACTTCGCGGCAGCCGCGTGGCGATTTTTGGCGCAGGCGGCTCCGCGCGCGCGGCGGCTTTCGCGCTGGCCCAGGCCGGAGCGCAGGTTTTCGTTTGTGCCAGGCGCCCGGAGGCGGCGCGCGAGCTGGCGAATGCCGCGGGCGGCGAAGCAATTCACCGTTCGGCGCTGCGGACGCTGGAGTTCGACGCGCTCTTGAACGCCACGCCCCTCGGAATGTTTCCACAGGAAAAAGTTTCGCCGCTGACGGCCGGCGAGTTAAACTGTTCTCTAGTCATGGATCTCATCTATCGCCCCATCCGGACCAAACTACTGCGGCTGGCCGCTTCGCGGAAGATCGCCTGTGTTTCCGGCGTCGAAATGTTTCTGGCGCAGGGGTTCGCGCAGTGGGAACACTGGATGGGCAGCAAGGCGCCAGAGTCCATCATGAGAAACGCCGTGCTGCGCGCGCTGAAAAACGAAGAAAACGCGCGCTGGTGACCCATCCACCCCGGATGTGCGACAGTAGTTCTCTTTATTCCAAATTGAATTTCAAATTGAGTTGATTGAAGAGAGGCCATGATTCAGCCTTCATTCCAGGAATTTGAGCGGCTTGCCAAACGCGGGAACCTGATTCCCGTGTACGACACTTTTTCCGCGGACCTGTTGACCCCGGTGAGCGCCTATCTGCGGGTGGCGCAGGGGGCGCGGTATTCGTTTCTGCTGGAAAGCGTGGAAGGCGGGGAGAAGATTGCCCGCTACACGTTTGCCGGCGCGAATCCCGAGGAGATTTTTCGGTATGCGAATGGCGCGTGCGTTCTGGAAAGCCGGCAGCGCATCATCTGGGAAGAGCGGGATCCCATCACTTTTCTGCGCGAGCACATGGCACGATTCCGTCCGGTGCGCTTGCCAGGGCTGCCGCCGCTGGTTGCCGGGGCCATCGGGTATTTCAGCTACGACATGGTGCGGCTGATCGAGCGTTTGCCGAAGCGGTTGCGCGACGAGATTGGATTGTTCGACGCGGTGCTGATGTTCTATCACGGTATCCTGGCGTTCGATCACGTGCAGCACCGCTTGTGGGTGGTGCGCAATGTTTACACCGAGGGGCCGAAGAGTTTGCGCGCGAAATACGATGCGGCGGTGAAGGAAATTCGCCGCACGCGGCAGATGCTGGAAGAGCCGGCCGCCGGCGAGAAATCGCGCAAGCCGGCCAGGGGCAAGCCGCGGCCGCTGAAGATTGCGTCCAATGTGAAGCGCGGCGAGTATCTGGCGATCGTGAAGAAGGCCAAGCAGTACATCCGGGAAGGCGATATTTTCCAGGTGGTGCTGAGCCAGCGTTTTTCCGCGAAGACAAAGGCCGAGCCATTTTCGATTTACCGCGAGTTACGCGCGCTGAATCCTTCTCCTTATCTTTTTTACCTGCAACTGAACGATGTCTACGTTGTGGGAAGTTCTCCTGAGATGCTGGTGAAGGTGCAGGGCCGCGATGTTTTCTATCGCCCGATTGCCGGCACGCGGTGGCGTGGGAAGGACGAAGCCGAAGACCAGCGACTGGAGCGCGAGATGCTCGCCAGCGAGAAAGAGCGCGCCGAACACATCATGCTAGTGGACCTGGGGCGAAACGATCTCGGGCGGGTGTGTGATTACGGAACCGTGCGGCCGGAGAAATTGATGACCGTGGAACGCTACTCACATGTGATGCACCTGGTCTCCAGCTTGCGCGGCCGACTGCGTGAGGACGTGGACTGCTTTGACGCGCTGATGTCGTGCTTCCCGGCGGGCACGGTTTCCGGCGCTCCCAAAGTGCGCGCGATGGAAATCATCGAAGAGCTGGAAAAAACTCGTCGTGGCATTTACGCCGGAGGGATTCTTTATCTCGATTTTGCCGGCAATCTGGATTCGTGTATCGCGTTGCGCACCATGGTCATCAAAAATGGTGTGGCGCATGTGCAGGCGGGCGGCGGCATCGTTGCCGACTCCACGCCCGAGGGCGAATTCGACGAATCGGTGAACAAGTCCAAGGCGCTGCTGCGGGCGTTGGAAGCGGCGCATGGCGCGGCCGGGAAAGGCAAGGGCTAATCGTGATTCTGCTGCTGGACAACTACGATTCGTTCACCTATAACCTGGCGCAATATCTGGGCGAGTTGGGCTGCCAGGTGGAAGTGCACCGCAACGACCGCATCAGCGTGGAGCAGATTGCCCAGCGCAAGCCGGAGCGGATCGTGATTTCGCCTGGGCCATGCACGCCGCAGGAAGCCGGGATCTCCGTGGAGATGATTCAAAAGCTGGCGGGGAAGATTCCAATTCTAGGAGTTTGCCTGGGCCACCAGGCGATTGGAGCGGCGTTTGGCGGAAAGATTGTTCGAGCGCCGAAGCTGTTTCATGGGAAGACCAGCCAGATCCGGCACGACGGCAGTGGAGTTTTTCGCGGCCTGCCCAATCCGTTCACCGCGACGCGCTATCACTCGCTGATCGTTGAAAGAAAATCGCTGCCTGCCGAGTTGCAGGTCACAGCGGAAACCGACGACGACATCATCATGGGGATGCAGCACCGGCACTACCCGCTGATGGGTGTGCAGTTCCACCCGGAGTCCGTGCTGACGGATTCGGGTAAGCAGTTGTTGAAGAATTTTCTTTCCCTCTGACCAATGGCAGATATTTGTAGTGGCCGCCTTCCGCGGCGATCGCCTCTTCGTGTTGCTTATTCGGGGCCACCTGAAGGTGGCCGCTACGCGGGGGATTTCGGCGGGCGTGGAGTGCCATTTTGGGAAGGAAGTGGTAACTCAAGGGTAATAGATGGAGATAGGAAGAAATACGGTATTAAAGCATAAAGTATGTTGAATAGTTGTTACTAAGTGTGTATCGTACCTGCCGCGGGTTGTCCCTCCCCTTTGCTCGCCCTCGGAGGTAAGTCATGCACGTGCTTCGTGGTGTCCTCGCATTGTCTCTCTGTGTCTCCCTCTGCGCTTACAACTTTCCTCTTTACGCCGGCGGAAAGCCGCTCGGCATTCTGACGATGGCGTATAGCGCGCACCTGAATGCTTCGGCCGCATTTGCGGGGTTGTCCGTCTTCGACGGCGAAAGTGTGTCGACGGATCGGGAGGGGAAATTAAGTGTGCGCATTGGTGGCAGCGTAATCACCCTCGTGGAACAGAGCGGTGCGACCTTGCAGCGCACGGGCGAGGGAGCGCATGTGGATCTGGACGCGGGCTTGGTGTACCTCTGGTCCGGGGAAAGCAATCCGCTGGAAGTACATGCGGAGGGCGCACTGCTGCGGCCTCACGGGGCGCACAATGTGCAGGCGCAGATTCTGATGTTTGCGCCAAAGATTCTGCAGGTCACCACGCGCCAGGGAAGCCTCGATTTTTCCTATCACGCGGAATCTCGGGTTTTGCCGGAGGGGCAGACCTATCGCATCTACCTGGAATCGGAGGATGACCCGCGGGGGACGTCCGAACCGGGAACGCAGCCGCAGAAGCCGAGCATGTCTACGGGTGCGAAGGTGGCTTATTTTATTGTTGCCGGTACTGGCGCGGGGCTGGCTGCGTGGGGGATTCACGATTTGATTCAATCGAACAATGGGGTGGAGAGTCCGGCGAAGCCGTAACGGCGTTGGTTGCCGCAGCCTGGGAACGCCATTCTCCGGAATGGCGTTCCTGGTCTTGGGTCCGCCAATCGGGAGATTGGCGCTCCCGGGTATGCGTGCGGGCTCCGGCCGGGGCCGTTACTTAGGGGTCGTGCGCCGCTGCGAAAAATCCTTCAGCCGTTCCAGTTTTTCCCGTGCTTCACCGGATGCGACCGCTCGGCGCGCCAATTCGGCGGCGCTGCGAAAATCCTCCGCGGCTCCCGTGACCACCAGGGCGGCAGCGGCATTTGCGATGACGATGTCGAGCCGCGGTCCCGGTTCGCCAGCCAGCAGGGAATGAATGAGTTTCGCGTTCTCTATTGGCGTCCCGCCGCGGATGGCTTCGAGCGGCGCACGCGAAACGCCGAAGTCCTCGGGCGCGACAATAAATCGCCGCACACGGCCGTCGCGGACTTCGGCGATTTGCGTTTCGCCGGAAAGGGAAATCTCGTCGAGGCCGCCGGCGCCATGCACCACAAATGCGCGGGACGTCCCGAGTTCCGCGAGCGTTGCCGCGACACTGTCGATTACATCGGCGGAGAAGACGCCCAGCACTTGCGCTTCGGCGCCGGCAGGGTTTGTCAGGGGGCCAAGAAGATTAAAGATGGTGCGCTTGGCGATTTGCTGGCGCGCGGGAGCGGCGTGGCGCGCGGCGGCGTGGGCCACGGGAGCAAACAGAAAACCAAGGCCAATCTCGCGCACCGAGCGGCCGGCGACCGCGAGGGGGAGATCGATGCGCACGCCGAGGGCTTCCAGAACATCCGCCGAGCCGCTGCGGGAACTAACGGAACGGTTGCCATGCTTGGCAACGCGCGCACCCGCCGTTGCCGCTACAATCGCCGAGGCCGTGGAAATGTTAAAGGTGCCGGTTTCGTCTCCGCCCGTTCCGCAGGTATCGACGAGCCCCGTGAGGCGGGGCTCATCCGGCGCAAAAACAGGGGCGGCGTGTTTTCGCATAACTCGGGCGAATCCGGATAATTCGTCAACGCTCACCGCACGCCGATTCAGCGCCAGCAGCATGCGCACAATTTCCGGGGTGGCGATCCGCCCGGAGAGAAGCTCCTCCATGAACGCTTCCGCTTCCGCGCGAGAAAGCGTGCGGCCTGCCTCGGTCTTTTCAATTAATAAGTGCGACGCGCTGTTCATGAGATTCGAGTGGGAATTCAGGAATGACTCACTTTCGCTTCCCTGAGCTACACCCGCAGCAGCGAAGGCTAGGCTGCTGTCAGCAGGATGGGTGCCCCATCAGTGATTACAAGTGTGTGTTCATAGTGAGCCGAAAGACCGCCGTCCGCTGTTTTCACCGTCCACCCATCTCCCGCATTCATCGGACGGGCGGACCCCATCGCGATAATGGGCTCGACGGTCAGCACCAAACCGGGAGTTAGGCGTCCCCGAGCAACGCCATCATCGTAATTAGGCACGGAAGGCGATTCATGAATTGTGCGTCCGATGCCGTGGCCGCCGAGTTCGCGAATCACACGAAAACCACTGGCGCGAACTTCTTTCTCGATGGCGCGCCCGATTTCGTTGACGCGGTGATTGGAGCGCGCAAATTGCATGGCTTTTTGAAATGCGCGTTCGGCGCAAACCGCGAGCCGCCTGGCATCTTCCGAGACGGGCTCCACCGGAACAGTTATCGCTGCATCGGCCATGTAGCCGTTTTTTTCGAATGTCACATCCAGCTTTACCAGATCACCCGCGCGAACCTTCCGGGATTCCGACGGAATTCCATGAACGGCTTCATCGTTCAGGCTGATCAACACATCTCCTGGAAAGCCGTAGACGAGTGCAGGAGCGGAGCGCGCACCGTTCTGCCGCATGACTTTGCCGCCAATATCGGCGAGTTCGCGCGTGCTGATACCCGGGCGAATGCTGTTGGCCATGGCCGCGATCGCGAGCTGAACGATTCGCCCAACTTCTTTGAAGGCGAGCAATTCCGCATAATCCTGTATGGACATTCAAAATCCCTTGTACATCACAGATTCCAACCTAGCACAAATCAAAAAACGCCACCGCCCGGAATTGGAGATCGGGTTGCCTTGCTCGATGTTCGGGAGTCAAGTAAACTTAACTGTTTTGCGAAGCCTCAAATTCTAACATCGGTGCACTGCCCCATCGTCGCACAGGATGTCGGTTCCAGTTAGGCTGGAGCCGCCCAAAAGGCAGAACCTCAAATGAAGATCCACGAATATCAGGCAAAGGCCATCCTTGCGCGTTACGGGGTTACCACTCCGCGCGGAGAAGTGGCGTTCACCAAGGAAGAGGCGCGGGAAGCGGCACAGCGGCTGAAGTCGCCTGTGGTCGTCGTGAAAGCGCAGATTCATGCCGGAGGCCGCGGGAAGGCCGGCGGCGTGAAACTTGCGCGCTCGGCCGATGAGGCGGCGGAACTCGCTTCGCACATTCTGGGGATGACACTGGTGACGCCGCAGACCGGGCCGCAGGGACGCGTGGTGCGCAGGTTGCTGATTGAAGAGGGATTGGACATCAAACGCGAACTGTACTTGGGGCTTTTGATCGATCGCGAAACCGGGCGGCCTGTGTTCATGGCCAGCGCGGCGGGTGGTATGGAAATCGAGGAAGTGGCCAAGGACAATCCCAACGCGATCCTGCGGGAGCACATTCACCCGGCCGTTGGGCTGCAACCTTATCAGGCGCGAAAAATTGCGTTTGGACTCGGGCTTTCGGGAGAGCTGGCGACTGTGGCCACGCCGTTTCTGCAGGCGCTGTATCGCGCGTTCATTGATACCGACGCCTCGATGCTGGAAATCAATCCGTGCGTGGTGACGGGCGACGGGAAACTTGTGGCGCTCGACGCGAAGATGACGTTTGACGACAACGGATTGTTTCGCCACAAGGATTTGCGCGAACTGCGCGATCTGGACGAGGAAGATCCCCTGGAAGTGGAGGCGTCGAAGTACGGCCTTAACTACATCAAGCTCGACGGCAGCGTGGCGTGCATGGTGAATGGCGCAGGCCTGGCGATGGCGACGATGGACATTATTAAGTACGCGGGCGGCTCGCCGGCGAATTTCCTGGATGTGGGCGGCGGCGCTTCCGCCGAGCAGGTGAAGAATGCTTTTCGCATTCTGCTGAGCGATCCGGAGGTGCGCGCGGTCTTCATCAATATCTTCGGCGGGATTTTGCGCTGCGACGTGCTGGCCACCGGCGTTGTGGCGGCGGCAAAGGATTTGCACGTCAGCATTCCCGTGGTCGTGCGGATGGAAGGAACCAACGTGGAGCGAGGGCAGCAGATTCTGCGCGAGAGCGGTTTGAATTTCACAATTGCCGATGGCATGAAGGACGGAGCACAAAAGGTCGTCGCGCTGGCGGGAGGTGCGCGATGAGCGTGCTGGTGAATGAAAAAACACGATTGCTGGTGCAGGGATTTACTGGGCGCGAGGGAACTTTTCACGCGCAGCAGATGATCGAGTACGGGACGAACGTCGTGGGCGGCGTGACGCCGGGCAAGGGCGGCACGAAGCACCTGGAGCGGCCGGTGTTCAACACGGTGGCAGAAGCGGTGAAGGCTACCGGCGCGGACGCTTCGGTGATTTTTGTGCCGCCGCCGTATTCGGCCGACGCGATTCTGGAGGCCGCGGATTCGCAGCTACCGTTGGTGGTATGCATCACGGAAGGCATTCCGACGCTGGACATGGTTCGGGTGGCGGAAGTGTTGAGCGGGTCCAAGACGCGGCTGATCGGCCCGAATTGTCCCGGCATTATTTCTCCGGGGAAGTGCAAGATCGGAATCATGCCCGGGCGCATTCACAAGCAGGGGCATGTCGGCGTGGTCAGCCGCAGCGGAACTCTTACTTACGAAGCGGTGCACCAGTTGACGCAGTTAGGCATCGGGCAGTCCACGTGCATCGGCATTGGGGGCGACCCCATTATCGGAACCTCGTTTCTCGACAGCATTAAGATGTTCAATGACGATCCCGATACGCGCGCGATCATCCTGATCGGCGAAATCGGCGGCAACGCCGAAGAACGCGCCGCGGGGTGGATCAAGGTCCATGTGAAGAAGCCGGTGGTGGGATTCATTGCCGGGCAAACCGCGCCTCCGGGACGCCGGATGGGACACGCAGGCGCGATCATCAGCGGCGGCCAGGGGACCGCGAAAGATAAGTACGCGGCCATGAATGCGGCAGGGATTCAAACGGTGGAGACGCCAGCTGATTTGGGTTCCACACTGGCCGCGGCATTGAAGTAACAAACGCCGGCTTTCTGCTGACGATATTTTAATAGAGGAGAGTTTTGTGGCGACTGAACGGACATTTGCAATCATCAAGCCAGACGCGGTGGGCCGCGGCTTGCAGGGAGAAATTCTCTCGCGCATTCATAAGGCGGGATTCAAAATTGTGGCCGTCAAGTCGATGCGACTGACGAAAGAGGAAGCCGGCGGATTTTACGCCGTTCACAAGGAGCGGCCGTTTTTTGGCGAACTCACCGACTTCATGAGCTCCGGCAAGATTTTTGCGCTAGTGCTGGAAGCTGACGGCGCCATCGCCAAGTGGCGCGACACCATGGGCGCCACCGATCCCAAAAAGGCCGCGCCGGGAACTATTCGCCACGACCTGGGAACCAGCATCGGGAACAATTGCACGCACGGCTCGGACGCGCCGGAAACCGCCGGGTTTGAGATCGGCTATTTCTTCTCGGGCCTCGAACTGATCTAAGATCGCTGGCGCAGAGATGGATCCACTGCGAGAACTCGGCAAGACGTTGCTCTTTCTGGCAGGGATACTTGCGCTCGTCGGGGCATTTTTTTATTTTGGCGGGAGGCTCCCGTTCCGCCTGGGCCGCCTGCCCGGCGACATCGTGCACGAAGGCGAGCGCTCCACGTTTTATTTTCCATTGACCACCAGCATTCTGCTCAGTGTGGGACTCAGCCTGCTCCTCTGGCTCATCTCCCGCCTTCGCCGATGATTGTTGCGCATATTCTTTGTCCTGCTAGAGTAGGGTTGTGGACGGATCAAAAACTCAACTGACATTCAATCTGCAGCCGGAGCGGCGGATCTACACGGTCAGCGACCTGACGGCGCGCATCCGCGAGTTGCTGGCGAAGAATTTCACGGATGTCACGGTGCAGGGGGAAATTTCCAATTGCCGTGCGGCTTCGTCTGGCCACTATTACTTCACACTGAAGGATGAGCGCGCGCAGGTGCGCTGCGTGCTTTTTAAGCAGCAACAGCGCGGGATGAAATTCCTGCCCGAGGATGGAATAAAAGTGACCGTGCGCGGGTCTGTCAGCGTCTACGAGGCACGCGGTGAGTATCAGATTTATGTGGAGTCCATCGAGCCGGCCGGGCGCGGCGCGCTGCAATTTGCCTTTGAGCAATTGAAAAAACGACTTGAAGCTGAGGGCCTGTTCGAGGCGGGCAGGAAAAAGCCGCTGCCGCTGCTGCCGAATCGCATCGGACTGATTACTTCGCCGACGGGTGCGGCGGTGCGCGATGTGGTGCGCATCCTCAAGCGCAGGTTTCACAACGTTCATCTCACTTTGTATCCGGTTCGCGTGCAGGGCGAGGGATCGGCTGCGGAAATCGTAGCCGCGCTGGGCTACTTCAATAAGAAATTGCCGGTGGATGTGATTTTACTGGTGCGCGGCGGTGGGTCGCTGGAAGATCTGTGGTCGTTCAACGAGGAGAGCGTTGCGCGGGCGATTGCCGGCTCTTCAATTCCGGTGATTTCCGGCGTAGGCCACGAAACCGATTTCACCATCGCGGATTTTGTCGTGGATATGCGCGCGTCGACGCCTTCTGCGGCCGCCGAACTTGTGGTGCAGACGCGGCGCGAATTCGACAAGCATGTAATGGATCTTCGCGCGCGGTTGGAAGGCTCGCTCCGCTACCGTTTGCTGGAACTTTCCCGGCGCGTGCACGCGCTGGCCGCGCGCAGCGGATTTCGCCGGCCGCAGGATCTGCTGCGGCAGCAGCGGCAGCGCGCCGACGAATTTACATCGCGTCTGGCTTTGGGACTTCGCGCGCGGCTCGAAGATTCGCGCAAGCGCCTGAACATGGCGCGGCTGCGCGTGGCGTCGTTTGATTTTCGCGCGAAGATTGGCGTTCTGCGGCTTCGCTTGCAGAAGCGGACGCAGGAATTAGGCGTGCGCGAAGATCGCCTGCTGCGATTGAAACGCGAGCGCTGGGAGCGCCTCACCTTGCAATTGCAGGAGCGCAGCCCGCTGAAAGTTCTCGAGCGCGGCTATGCCATCGCCACCGACGCCGCCGGAAATGTTTTGCGTGACGCCAACCAGGTCCAAACCGGCGACGCCGTCACCCTCCAACTCCACCGCGGCCGCTTGATTTCTGAGGTCAAGAAAAAAGAATAGGACTATTACGTAATCGGTTTTGCTGATCCCGATTTGGGCGATGACGGATAAGATATCCGTCGAAATAGCTCACACAATCAGGCAGGTCGTGCGCAATTAACGATAGATCTCTTTGCGGTGGCCAACTCGCAAAATCGTTACTATCCCAGAGGAATCGTCTATCTCATAAACGATGCGGTAGTCCCCAGTTCGGACTCTCCACCCCGGTTGGTCCATCAGCTTGCGACAGCCTGGTGGGCGCGGATTCTCCCGAAGAGAGTAGATCTTTTTCTTAACAGCTTCGTAGGGTATCGCATCGAGCGGAGCGAGCTGCTTCTAGGCTCGCGGCAGGATGTGGACAGTAAAGCTCACTTCCGATTACGTTCTATGCGAGCGATCGCTTCATCCAACGGCACCGGAGTTTCGCCTGAGGCCTTGGCTTCCTTAAATTCGCGGATCGCCTCAAGGTCCTCAAGTCCCTCGAGCATTTCTTGATATTCTTGAATGCTAATGACAACGGCAATTTTCTGGCCGCGTTCATCGACTAAGAATTGGCGCTCTTTTCCCATGTGATTTCCACCTTCGTCGAGTCTACTCCCGGAAAATGGCAGAGCAACGAGATCGTTTTCAAGAGGTCCCAAGCGGGCAAACTTGAATACCGAAAGGCGTCTGACAACAAACCAGATCTACTCTTCTTCGCCGCCGTCGACTTTCAGGACGGCTAGGAAGGCTTCCTGGGGGATGTCCACCTGGCCGACGCGCTTCATGCGCTTCTTGCCTTCTTTTTGCTTTTCGAGGAGTTTGCGTTTGCGGGAAATGTCGCCGCCGTAGCATTTGGCAAGGACGTTTTTGCGAATGGCGGCGACGGTTTCGCGCGCGATTACGCGGCTGCCGATGGCGGCCTGGATGGGCACTTCGAACATCTGGCGCGGGATGAGCTTGCGCAGGCGCGTCACCAGGTCACGGCCGCGTTCGACGGAAAATTCGCGGTGAATGATCAGCGCCAATGCATCCACGGGCTCGCCCCCGACAAGAATATCGAGCTTGATGAGGTCCGACTCGCTGTAACCGGCCAGGTGGTAATCGAGGGAAGCGTAGCCCCGCGAAACGCTTTTCAGCCGGTCATAGAAATCGAGCACGATTTCGTTCAGCGGCAGTTCGTAGGTGAGCATGACGCGCGTGGGCGAGAGATATTCGAAATTTTTCTGCGTGCCGCGCTTGTCCTGGCAAAGCTGCAGGATGCCGCCGACGGAGTCGTCGTTGGTGATGATCATGGCCTTGATGATGGGCTCTTCGATCTTTTCGATATCGCTGGGATTTGGAAACTTCGCAGGGCTGTCCACCTCGATGACATCGCCGTTAACACGGGTGATGCGGTAACGCACGCTCGGCGCGGTGGTGATCAGATTCAAGCCGAACTCGCGCTCCAGACGCTCCTGTACGATTTCGAGATGCAGCAGGCCCAGAAAGCCGCAGCGGAAACCAAAGCCCAGGGCCACGGAATTTTCTGGTTCGTAAAAAAACGCGGCGTCGTTTAATTGAAGTTTGCCAAGCGCATCGCGAAGCGGCTCGTACTCGTCGGCGAGCACCGGAAAAATTCCCGCGAACACCATCGGCTTGATGGCTTCAAATCCCGGCAGAGCCGGCGCAGGCCGCGAAGCTTCGGTGACCGTATCGCCCATGCGGGCATCGGCTACGCGCTTGATGTTTGCGACGATGAACCCGACGTCGCCCGCTTCCAGTTCTTCCAATGCCACGGGCTTTGGCGTCAGGGTTCCCAACTGCTCCACTTCATACACTTCATTGGTGGCAACCAGCCGAATCTTCATGTGCTTGGTGATGCGCCCTTCCATCACGCGCACCAGCACCACCGCGCCGCGATAGATGTCGAACCACGAATCAAACACCAGCGCCTGAAACGGATTATCGGCGCTGCCCTTTGGCGGCGGAATCCGCTGGACGATCGCTTCCAGCACATCTTCCACGCCGATGCCGCTCTTCGCGCTGATCATCAGCGCATCGGCGGCCGGAATGGCCAGCACATTTTCGATCTGCTCTTTCACGAAATCGGGTTGCGCGGCGGGCAGGTCGATCTTATTAATGACCGGCAAAATGGTGAGGTTGTGCGAAGCGGCGAGAAAGGTGTTGGCAACGGTCTGCGCCTCGACGCCCTGGCTCGCGTCCACCACCAGCAGCGCGCCTTCGCAAGCAGACAGCGCGCGAGAGACTTCATACGAAAAATCTACGTGGCCGGGCGTATCAATCAGGTTCAGGCGGTAGGTGTTTCCGTCCTTCGCGGTGTAGTGCAGGCGGATACTTTTGGCCTTGATAGTGATGCCGCGTTCGCGTTCCAGGTCCATCGAGTCCAGCACCTGCTCGTGCATCTCGCGCTGCGTCAGCGCCCCGGTCATCTCCAGCAAGCGGTCGGCAAGCGTGGATTTGCCGTGATCAATGTGCGCGATGATACAGAAATTGCGTATGAACTTTGGGTCCATTCGTATCCGTTACCGCCAGGATTTTTCCTGAGGGTGTTCCTGAGTGCTCGACGGCGGGCCTTGCTGGCAGATGAGGGCCGCTCACCCTGCTCGAAAGCGTGCCGCGTAAACATCTAGTTTGCCATAAACGGCAGAGGGCGTCAGCCCGTGCGGCGATCATATTGGCGTGCGGCGTTTTAGAGCCACAGTGCTGGCGATTCGCGACTGTTCCAGAACGGCTCACTGGCCATACGGACAGCATTTGCGCTCACAACTGGATGCGCGGACAGGTTTTGATAGTTCAGGCAAAACAGGACTTTCGTCCTATAGGAACAAACACAGCAAACCTGTGAAATAGTCATCGAGCTACGGAGACGCGCAGCCCGTGCGGTCCTGCAAGTTCGACGGGCAATGGAGAGCGTCAATTCGAAGCAGCGATTGGTCACAGATGACTATGACAAAAATATCCAAAAGTCGCCTTTCAACCGAACGCGGATTTACCTTGATCGAGCTGGTGGGCGTCGTTGCCGTTCTGCTGGTGGTCGCGGGCATGGGGGTTCCTAATTTTATGAACGCCATGCGCATGGCCCGCTTAAAAGGCGCCGTCAGCGATTTTGCCGGACTTTTGCAAACCGAGCGAATCCGGGCGGTAGATGGCGACAACTTTTACTCGACTTACGTCCTTGCTGGCAACTCCGAACAGGCATTTGTGGACATTGCAGGCTTGGGCGCGACTACTATCGATACGACAAAAGATCCGTTGATACAAATCAACAGCGAAATTGTCCAGAAGCCCGTTGGAGCGGCGCCTAATACGGCAAGTCTCCAAGCACTGTTCTTACCGGCCAACGCTACCGTTGCGCTTTATGACGGCAGCGTCGCCGCGAATCCCATCACGTTTGGCCCTCGCGGTCTCCCCTGTTACGCAGGGGGTGGGCAGGTTTGCAAAACCCGCGTCGCGGCAGGCGACGTAGCTTACTGGATTTTTTTTCAAAACAACACTTCGACAAATTGGGGCGCGGTCACGGTGACTCCAGCGGGTAGAGTTCGGAGATGGTTGTTTACCGGCGGAGCCGCAGGGACTTGGTCCAGTTACTGAAGGACGGAAGGACGCCATGAAACGCACGGGTAAACGCATCACTGTTCTCAAGAAAAATCCGGAACGCGGGGCAATGCTCCTTGAGCTGATGATCGCCATGTTGGTGCTGGCTATCGGCCTCGGAGCCCTGACGACGCTAATTGCCACCTGCATGACCACGGACAACCGGAACAGCAAGGACACATCTGCTACCTTACTTGCCCAGAAGGTGATCGAAGAACTTTCGGCGCAAAACACGAATGCCACCAACGCGGTAATCCTCACCGATTGCGCCGGCAACACCTGGACGATTCCTTCCACGCAGGGAACGGCTGCTCCCAGCGGACAGGGCGCGACGCTGGCAACCAGCGCCAGCAGTCCCTATTACGGCGGCATCGACTTCACGCAGTCGGTTGGCTCTGTGCCGGCCGGTTTTTCCATGCAATACGTGGATTGCAACCTGAACGGCACGCAAACCACGTATGACGTTCGCTGGAATGTGATGTCCGTGACTGCAAACAGCACGCGGCTGATCACGGCTTCGGCGAGGCAGAGGGGTTCCACCAGCGATGGCCTTCACTATTCGATTCCGATTACCCTGCGCGCAGTTGGCGGAAGCTGAGAGGGGATGCGATGAGGAAGCTAATGGGTTGGACCAAGAGGCGGGGCCGTGAGCATGGTTTCACCATGATCGAATTAATCGTCAGCGTGGCCATTTTGACGCTGGTGGTGGGCGTGGTGGTTGATGGGCTGACGAAGCTTATGCAACGGAACACGGTGGAAACAACCAAGGTCGATCTTACGCAAGAAACGCGCGAATTCATGGATCAGATTGTGAACGACATTCATCAGGCAGGTTACCCCAGCTTGCACACGTTTGATCCCGCAACGAAACCTCTGGGGTATAACGATCCCGGCGTTGCCACTCCGGGCCTGGTGAACGCCACGCCAAGTTCCCTGCAGTTCGAGGGCGACGTGGACGGAACCGGCACGGTGAGCGAGGTTTTCATTCAACTAAATCCGCTCAATGGTCCCTGCCCTTGCATCATTCAGCGAGGTGCAATTTCAAAAGCACAGTGGCAGGGAGGAGCACTACCTTCCTACTACACCGAAGTGACGAACGTGAACAATACGAATATTTTTCAGGGCTACGACAACGGGGGAAACAATGTTCCGCTGGTTGGCCTGATCGTCCCGGCCGGCGGCGGTAATCTTGCCGCTGTTGAGATCACCCTGAGTGTGAAAGCGAAGACTCCCGATACCAGCGGATTGTATCCCATCATCAACATGTCCACGTCGGTGAAAATCCACAACTCTAATTGATAAAAGATTTTGCGGAGGAACCAGATGCGAAAGTTAACTGAAACTTGGAAGAACAAACGGGAGCGCGGCGTCGCCTTGGTCTTTGCCATCTTCACGCTGCTCTTGGTTTCCGCGATTGCCGCCACACTGGTCTTCATGACCAACACCGAAACTTCGGTGAACAGCAATTATCGCGCGGAGCGGGTTTCTTCCTTCGCGGCGAAAGCGGGCATGGAGGAAATTCGCGACCGGATGGCGCTGCCGCCGACGGACCCAAAGTCCTTGGCTAACCTGCTTCCTGGGCTGGTTCCTGGGGTGCCAAACCCAAACCCCGGGCCAGGCGTCTATCCTCCGGCAGCGAATAGCGTGCTGTATGTAGTAAACGAAGGCGCTGCGGCGGCAGGCACTGTCCAGCCCTGGAGCGCGGGCAACGCTTATATGGACGATGAACTGTGCCACGATTTCGCGGGAGTGCAAGCGCAACAGCCGCCATCCGATGTTCGCTGCACCACGCCGCCTACCGCTCCGATGCTGGTGGCAGGGGCGCCATTTACCAGCACGTATCCCTGGGCCGGCACCAAGGCAGCTTTGACCTACAAATGGATTCGCGTGACTTTGAAACAGAGCGGGTCGAACCAGAATTATCCAGTAAACGGCGCCTTTCCGGGAACCCAGGTGTGCTGGAATGGGTCCAATGAAATACTTGTAAATGCCCCGGATTTGATCTGCCAGGATAATATCGATCCGACGTCCCTGACCGTTCCCCCGGCGATCAAATCGGCTACTCCCGTGTACATGATCACGGCCCTGGCTGTAAGTTCCACGGGCAGCACGCGAAGGATGGTTCAGGCCGAGGTGGCTCAGGCTCCGGCTCAACCCTTCAATTACGGAGTTTACGCCACCTCAACCGCTTGCCCGGCTATAAACTTCCATGGTGGCGGCAACGGCAACCCGGCCACGGACAGCTATAGCTCCAAGAATGGATCCTACAGTAACAATAATTCGTTCAATACGGGAGGAAATGTAGGCGCCATTGGTGGCGTCAGCCTTAGTGGGCATGCGCAGATTGGCGGAAACGTCGGTGTGCAAAGCCTGCCGGGGGCCGCGCAGCAAGTCCCTTGCGCCGGGGGCGATTATGTGACCACCGGAAACGCAGGCATCTATAATCCTAATGGAAACGGCAATAACAACCCGAACCCTAACCAGATCGTACAATTGAGTCAACCACCGCCTACCTTTCCAACGCCGCCGGATCCTAGCCCGCTTCCAACGGCGAATAGTCCGCAACCTACAAATCCAGCTGTGCCTGGAACCTACGGCGCAATTAGCGTCAACGGCCAACTCACGTTGGCACCGGGCGTGTACAACATCTACAGCCTTAACATAGGGGGAGGATCGGGCTCTATAGTAATATCCCCCCCGGGGGCAGTGGTATTGAATTTTCCATCAGGGAGCGCGAGTCCCATATCCATCTCGGGCCAAGGCCTCCTGAACGATAATACCGCCGCGAATCCCATACCGAACAACATGCAAATCAACTACGGCGGCACAGGCACGATCAGCATTACGGGCCAGGGAAACAGTTATGCCATCGTGGATGCTCCGAATGCCGCGATTGCCGTTGCAGGTAATGGAGAGTTCTTCGGCCGCATCGTCGGTGGCACGATCGACTATGGCGGAAATGGAAAATTCCATTTCGACACAGCTAGCGCGCTGAGGCCCGCGAACAATACCAACTTTCAACTGATCAGCTACCGGGAGATCACTTATTAGCCGCAAAAGGCGGCAAGTGACCCCAGAAAAAACTGGAAAACTACTTGAGTCTGAACGTGGCCGGGGCTTCCACCCCGGCCACAATTTTTTTCTGTAATTCTCCCGTGGGAATATTATTACCCGGAATAATCGTAATCGCCGAGAATCCGCGCATCATTGCAAGCGCGCAGCGCCGCCTCTTGCCGCATTGCCCAACGCGTAGCCACTCTGCTTTTGGCGGCATCTCACCACAGGTATATAGTGGAAATGGCGTTCAGAGCGCCCTCCGTGGCGGTGAACGCCACCTTGTAAGAAACCCGGCAAGAAACCAAAGGCAAATCCCTGATGGCAGCAGACGTCAGCAAACAGCTGGAGCGGGCGAAGAAATTTATCGAGAAAAACCGCGTTGAGGACGCTATCGAGGCGTATCTCGCCGTGCTGGATGGCTCGCCGCAGCACCTGGAGGCCTCGCAGGCGCTGGGCGATCTTTACACGCGGCTGGAGCAGCCCGACCGCGCCGCCGTCTATTACGGCCACCTGTTCGATCTGCTGATCGATCCAAAGGACGAAACCAAGGCCCTCGCGATTTACAACCGCTTCCTGCGTAATACCCTGGCGATTCAATCCCCGGAACGCATCACGCGCTACGCTTTCCTGCTGCAAAAGCAGAATCGCGGCGAAGAAGCGATCGAACAGTACACCAAAGCCGCCGAGATGTTCTCCGAAGCCGGGCGCGGGGAAGACGCGCTGTTCTGCTGGGAGCGTACCGCGCAGCTCGACCCGGATAAACTTGCGCGGCAGATGAAAGTGGCGGAGATCGCTTCGCAGTTGGGGAAAAGCGCGCTGGCCGCCCGGGCGTTTCTGCGGTCCGCGCAACTCTCGACCGCTTCCGGCGCGCCTGGGGATGCGTTGAAGTTGTTGGCGCGCGCCTACGCGCTGGCGCCGCACGAGCGGAGCGTGGCGCTGCTTTACGCCGAAGCCAAGCTGCGGAATGGGCAATCCGCGGAGGCCGCGGCACTGCTGGAGCCGTTCGCGGCCACCGAGAGCGACGTGGCATTTCTCGACACCTTCGCCGATGCCTTGCTACAGTCCGGGCAACTCGATCGCTCCCGGGCAATTCTGGAGAAGCTGCTGCGCGAAAAAAACGAAGGCGTTATGCGGCTCTTCGATCTCGCCGATGCGTACGCCAACGCGGATCAGGACTCCAAATCGGTGGAGATTCTGCAGATCCTGAAGCGCCGCTTGTTTGCCGATAAAAAGATCACGGAGTTCACCACGCAGCTTGAATCGCTTGGCGCCAAGCATCCGGAATCCATCCCGATCCTGGAATTCTGGGCTGGGCTTTACAACGAGCTGAACCGCGAATCGCAATATTTTGAGGTGCTGATCCGGTTGTTCGACGCCAACTTCAATTCGGCCTTCTTTCCAAAGGCCTGCGAAGCCCTGGATCGCCTGGTGGACATCGATGCCTACGATTACCGCTGCCAGGAACGCCTGGAGCGGCTGCGGGGCCACGCGGACGAAGCGTTCCTCCGGCGGGTTGCAGGGCGCATGGCGCGCAGCGCCAACGCCCAGTCGAGAAACACTGCGCCGCCCAAGGCTCAGGCCAGCCAGGAGCTTGAGGGGCCTCCCCCGGCCACCGACGAGGGGCGCAAGATGCAGGCGCTGGACGACCTGATCGTGCAGACGGAAATTTTTCTGCAATACTCCTTGCAGGTCAAGGCGATTGAGCGCTTACAGAAGATCGCCGCGATGTTTCCCGGCGAAGAGGCGAACAACCCGCGGCTGCAGAATTTGTATCAGACGGCCAACTGGTGGCCAAAGACCGCAGTGAAGCCGGAAGCCCCCAAGAAACCGAGTTCGGCGGGGCCGGTGATCGAAGAGAAGCCCACGCCTCCGACCGGGCGCACCGGCAGCTACACTGTGGAGACGCTGCGCGACCTGACGAAAATTTCAGAGATCAACCAAAAGATTTTCCGGCAACAGACGCCGCGCGCCATGTTGAACTCCACGGTGAACGAAGTTGGCGCCTATATGAAGGCCGCGCGCACCTTTTCCGTGATTGGGGCGCCGGGGCATCCCCCAGAAATGGCCGCGGAACACTGCACGTCTGGCTTGCGACCGGCGCCGGCGGCGCAGGTGGTCTTTTTGCTGGCGCAAATTGAAAAGGCGGTTCCCGACGAACTGGGCGGGCTGATCGTGGACGCTTCCGACGAATCCATTTTGAAAGAGCTTGGGTTGGCGACCGCGCTTGGCGTGACCATCACCGACAAGGAAACCCAGGCGCCGGCGGGAATGCTGATTGTCGCTCACGATAAGGCACACCACTGGAAGCCCAACGAAACCTATTTTCTGCAGGCCATCGGCGACCAGATGATGATGAGCGTCAGCCACACTCGGCTGCGCAGCCTGGTGCGCCGCATGGGCGTCTCCGACGAGAAGAGCGGCTTGCTCAGCCGAAGCTCCTATGTGGGCTGCCTGCTGAACGAAGCTGACCGCGCACGCACGCAGGGGACGCCACTCTCGCTGGCCGTGCTGCAGATTGACCGCGGCGCGGATATGCTGCGGGCGCAGGGCGAAGTGCCGCTGGAAAAATTTCTGGAGCAGCTTTCGCGTTCGCTGCAGCCCATCGTGCGGCAGAACGATATGGCGGTAAAATATACGTCGTGGGCGCTGGCGTTTATCCTGCCGGATACGAATCTTTCCGGCGCGCAGAATCTGGTGGATAAATTGAAGCGCGCGGCGACGGGTGTGCGGCCTCCGTGGGATTCGACGCAGATTACGTTGAGCGCCGGAGTTGTGGAAGCGGCGGCGCGGCAGGAATACGACAGCGAGGATATTGTGACCGACCTGATCAATCGCGCGGAGTTCAGCGTGGAGGAAGCCCGCAAACGCGGCGGGGACGTGATCGTGCTGTCCGAGATTCCCAAGCTTTAGCAGGAAAGGAAAATCATGTTTCCATCGGATGTGGTGATTGTTGCGGGCGCGCGCACGCCCATGGCGCGCTATACGGGCGCGTTTTCGGAAGTGTCGGCGATTGATTTGGGCGCTCATGCGGGCAAGGCGGCCATTCAGAAATCGGGCGTGGATCCGGCGGAGTTCGATCACGCGATTTTTGGCAACGTGATGCAGACGAGCGCCGATGCGATTTATGGCGCGCGGCATGTGGGGCTGAAGGCGGGGCTGAAGATGGAAACGCCGGCGGTCACTGTGAATCGCCTGTGCGGCTCCGGCATCGAGGCGATTGTGCAGGGCGCGCAGCGGCTGCTGCTTGGGGAAGCGAACATGGTGTTGGCGGGTGGTATGGAGAATATGACCCAGGCGCCGTTTGTGATTCGCGGCGCGCGCACCGGGCTGAAACTTGGCGGCGGCGCGCTGGAGGATTTTCTGTTTGTCGGATTGACGGACACCTATTGCGGCTTGCCGATGGCCCTGACCGCGGAAAAGCTGGCCGACCAGAAGGGAATTACGCGCAAAGAGGCGGACGCTTATGCGCTGCGCAGCCAGCAGGCGGCGGAAGCGGCGTTCAAGGCGTGCTACCTGACGGAAGAAATCGTGCCGGTGGAAGTGAAGCAGGGCAAGAAGACGATTCTGGTGAAAGAAGACGATCACCGCCGCCCGGAAACCACCATGGAAATTCTGGAAAAGCTTCCGCCGTCGTTTAAGAAAGACGGCATGGTGACCGCGGGGAATGCCAGTGGGATCGTGGACGGCGCGGCGGCGGTGGTGCTGACGCGCGAAAAAACCGCGAAGGAACGCGGGCTGAAGTCGCTCGGGCGCATCATTTCCTGGGCCGTGGCCGGCGTGGATCCCAGCATCATGGGGATTGGGCCGGTACCTTCGACGCGCAAGGCGTTGCAACTTGCGGGGATGAAACTCGAACAAATCGATCGCGTGGAAGTGAACGAAGCTTTCGCCGCGCAATACCTCGCCGTTGAAAAGGAACTCGGTCTGAACCGCGACAAAACCAACGTGAACGGTGGCGCGATCGCCCTCGGCCATCCGCTCGGTGCATCCGGCACGCGCCTCGTCATCACTGTGCTCAACGAACTGCGCCGCAAAGGACTCCGGTACGGCCTTGCCACAGCCTGCATCGGCGGCGGCCAGGGCATCGCCATCATCGTCGAAGCGCTTGGCAACTAAGCGGTGAATTACGAGTCGCAGCGTGCTCAGTTTTTGTTTGGTTGCACCAGATCAGGCGACGTCGAAGCTTCTGCTCTTCACTTGACCGAGGCAACTAAGGTGCCGAAGGGCGGCAGCGAGATCGCGTCCAATGGCACATTGGTTACGCTGGACTTGGGATAGGTGAGCAGCGGCTCTGCCGAATTGCCGGTGGTTCCCTGAGGCTTTAGGTCGAAGGAGACCTTCTTTGGCTGGTTGCTCATGTTCAACACCACCAGCACCGACTCGCCGCCCATTGGGTTCTTTCGCAGGTAGGAGAGCATGTCGGCGTCGTGGCAGTTTACGGTTACTTGCTTTCCGCCGCGCAGCGCAGGCTGAGTGCGGCGCAGGCGAATCAGTTGTTTGTAGAAGTTGAGCAGCGAGTCCGGGTCCTTTTCTTCCACCGCCACGTTGCGCTGGTTGTAACTGGCGGGAACTGGTAGCCACGGCGTCGTGGATGTGGTGAATCCGGCGTTGCTCGACGTGTCCCATTGCATTGGCGTGCGCTCTCCGTCGCGGCCTTTTTCTTTCGGCCAGCCAATCTTTCCGATTGGATCCTTCACGTCTTCCTTGCGGGCGGGCGGCGTGGTCACCATCCCAATCTCTTCGCCGTAGTACAACTGCGGCGTGGCGCGCGTGGTTAGCAGCAGCGTCGCAAGCAGCCGCGCGATTGCGTCGTTGTGAACGCCGTCGCCGTAGCGATCCCAGGTGCGGTCCTGATCGTGATTGTTGAAGAAAAAGTACGGCTGGCCGCCGACCGGGTTGTCTTCGATCTGGTCCATCAGTTCCCGGAAGCAGGTAGCGCAACGCTGGTTGACATCTGCAACTTGAAAATCCATCGGCAATTGGATTTCGTCCAGCTTGCTGCCGTACATCTTGGTGAGCTCCGAGATGTTGGGTTCGTCGGCTTCGCTGATGAGCACGGGATTTCCCGGATATTCGTCGACCACGTGCCGCATCTCCTTCAACACGTCGTGCACTTCCGGCAGATTGTCGGTGTACTTGTGCTCGATGTTTTGATCGCCGTAAGCATTCGTCCCGGGCAGAAGGGGATCATCGTGGAGAGTCGAATCTTCGAAGAGCCGTGAAACCGCGTCGAGGCGGAATCCGGCGACGCCGCGATCCAGCCAGAAGCGGAGCACATCGTACATGGCTTTGCGGACTTCGGGATTGCGCCAGTTCAGATCGGGCTGCTCGGGATAAAAATGATGGTAATAGAATTGGCCGGTTTTGGCGTCGAACCGCCAGGCGGAGTGGCCGAACCAGGAGAGCCAGTTGTTGGGCGGCTGGCCGGGTCCTTTGCCGTCGCGCCAGATATACCAATCGCGCTTGGGATTCGTGCGCGACGAGCGCGACTGCACGAACCACGGATGCTGGTCGGAGGTGTGGTTCGGAACAAAATCCATGATGACGCGGATGTCGCGGGCCTTCGCTTCCTTCACCAGGCGGTCGAAGTCGGCCATGGTGCCGTATTGCGGATCGATGGCGGTGTAGTCCGCGATGTCGTAGCCGAAGTCCACCTGCGGCGAAGGGTACATCGGGGTAATCCAGATGGCGTCCACGCCGAGATCTTTCAAATAATCCAGGCGCTGCGTGATGCCGTTGAGGTCGCCGACGCCGTCGCCATTGGAGTCCTGAAAGCTGCGCGGGTAGATTTCGTAGATAACCGCATGTTTCCACCACATGTCGTTTGCACCTTGGGCAGTTTGATGAACGGCGGAGGCATCGGATGCCTTCTGTTGTGCCAGCGTGACACTCGTTGCAACCGCCAACGCAAGCGGCAGCAGCGCAACAACAGCCAGGATATGCTTTGCGCGCGATGAGATTGGCCCGGGAGGCCGCCTGAATAAGCTCATGAGCCAACTCCCGCTGCAGTTTATCATTCCCTGGGCCATAGGTTGGATGATCGAAGATTGCATTTGGTGCGGGCCTGGGGTGCGAACCCTTAACGGGAGAAAAACGATTGTGGAGCGGGGCGCAATTTGAAAAACGAAAAGAGGGAACGTGGGGACGTTCCCTCTTAGACCTGGAAAGATTGGGTGATCGACGTCGCGTCAACGGGAAATGACGGCCGCGACAATTACGACTTCAGGGTTTTCGTGGTTTTGCGCAAGTTCGACTTCAATGCGGCCCTTGGGGAACTCACGTCCGGTCGAATTGCCCGCAGTCCACACCTGGTAGAGGAAGTAGTGACCGCCCATGCGATGGAACACCAGCTTGGTTTCCGGCGAGGGCGTGCCTTTTGAGCAGGCGTTTGAAAGAGCGAAAGCGGCCGAAACTTCGTTCATGTTCTCGATGCGGATAATGGCGGAGTCGTTGAGAGCGGCTCTGAGAGTGTACTCACCAGCGGGATAAGCGCGGTTGCCAACGACAAAGTCGAAGGGTACGTCAGCCTTGACAACCCTCTGCTGGGCCCGAGCGGCCGGGACCAACAGGATAGCGGCTAGGACAAAAAGGATGGAGCGCAGAGTTTTCATAAAACCTCCTATTTGGACAAAAGCGGCGAGAGGCGGAAAAGGAAAGTTCACGAATATGTGAGCTGCCTCGTTCCCGTTTTCTCTTACTGCTCACGCCACTCTTGGGTGCATGACTCATGCCATGCTGACTGCAATTTCTTGCTCTCGGTAACTCTGCTCGGATCCGCTTCAATCCGAACGGGATAGGCGGCATAATTTCCATCGGGTGCCTTTCCATCGAGGTCTTGGAGCAGAATGTTCTCCAGGGAATTGCTATCCAATCGGCGTCGGCAATTGTGGTAATCGCGCACTTCGATCTGCAGCGTTTTGGTGAAGATTAGGATTCGAGTGGCTCGGTTGACCGAAAACGCCTCACAGGTTGTGGGTTACACGAATCCCTTTAAGTTTCACTTTTTTGTAGGATGAGTTCCTGCCAAGTCTCGCCGATCAGATAGCCCCCCAATCCATTTGGTTAAACCGCTCGACAGGGTCAAGGGACTAGGTTGACGACCCCGCAGATAGCTCCTAAATGGGCGAACGACAGAGAGTTGGCCAACGCGCGGTAAACCACTCAAAGTGAGTTCTCGAAGCAGCTTTGGTACACTTTGACGGGTGGCAATTTCCCGCCGTTTTTGCATGTACTTGCAGACGTGAGGAATTCATGGCGATTCAAAAAGTCGGAGTAGTGGGGTGTGGCTTGATGGGCTCTGGTATCGCGCAGGTTTGCGCGCAGGCGGGGTTCACGACCGTGGTGCGCGAGGTCAGCGCTGAGCTGGTGGAAAAGGGAGTGAAAAGCATAGAGAAGAACCTGGCGCGGCTGGTGGAAAAGGGGACGTTGACCGACGCGGCGAAGAATGAAGTGCGCGGCCGGTTGAAGGGGACCACTTCGCTGGACGACCTGAAAGATTGCGACCTGATTGTGGAAGCGATCATCGAGCAGTTGCCGGTGAAGCGGGAGCTGTTTAGCACGCTCGACAAGCTTTGCCCGCCGCAAACTATTTTTGCCAGCAACACCTCTTCGCTGACCATCACGGAAATCGCCGCCGCCACCAAGCGGCCGGGGCGATTCGTTGGGTTGCACTTTTTCAATCCCGTGCCGGTGATGAAATTGGTGGAAGTAGTGAAAACAATATCCACCGATCCCGCCGTGTACGATGAGATGGTTGCCTTCGGCGCGAAACTCGGCAAGACGCCCGTGCGCGCGAGCGACGGCGGCGGATTTATCGTCAATCGTCTACTGGTGCCGTACCTTTTGGACGCAATCCGCGCGCTGGAAGAAGGCGTCGGCTCCGTCGTGGACATTGACAATTCCATGAAGCTTGGTTGTGGCTACCCGATGGGGCCGTTCACGTTGCTCGATTTTGTGGGGCTCGACACCACCTACTACATTTCGCAAATCATGTTCGATGAATTCAAGGAGAAGCGTTTTGCCGCGCCGCCGCTGCTGAAGCGCATGGTGCTGGCCGGGTGGAACGGCAAGAAATCCGGCCGCGGCTTCTACGATTACGCCGACCCGGCGAATCCGAAGCCGCTCCAGTTTTGAGGAATAATCATGGCTTATGAAAATCTGCTGTATGAGAAGAAAGACGGCATCGCTTACATCACTTTCAACCGGCCGAAGGTGCTGAACGCGCTGAACCGCAAGACGATTGAAGAATTTCAGCAGGTGCTTTTCGATGCCCGCGATGATGCTTCCGTGCGCGTACTGGTTCTCACCGGCTCCGGAGAAAAAGCTTTCGTGGCCGGGGCGGACATCAACGAACTGGCGCAGCAGACTCCGGTGAACGGAAAAGAGTTTTCGATTTTCGGGCAGGGGGTTTTTCATCTTCTCGAAACCATGGGGAAACCTTCCATCTGCGCCATCAATGGATTTGCCCTCGGCGGTGGCTGCGAACTGGCGCTTTCCTGCACGATTCGCATCGCCAGCAAGACCGCAAAGCTGGGCCAGCCTGAAGTGAAGCTCGGCATTATTCCCGGCTATGGCGGCTCGCAGCGCATGGCTCGCTTGTGTGGCAAGGGAGTGGCGCATGAGCTTTGCCTTACGGGCGAGATGATCACGGCGGAAGAGGCGCAGCACATCGGCCTGGTAAATCACATTTACGAACCCGCGGAGCTGCTGCCCGCCGCGGAAACCATGGCCAAAAAGATTATCGAGAAAGCGCCGCTGGCCGTGAAATACTGCATGGAAGCGATCGAGCGCGGCGTGGAAATGCCCCAGGAAGAGGGGCTGTTTCTGGAGGCGACGCTGTTCGGCTTGTGTTGCGCGACGGAAGACATGCGCGAGGGGACGAAAGCGTTTTTGGAAAAACGGCCGGCGCTGTTTAAAGGGAAGTAAAGGAAGTTAAGGAAGTAAATGAGGTAGAGGAGCGGAGACTTGCAGAAGTTTTGGCGGACGGGGAAGCGAGTTAGATGATTCAGCCTGCGAAAATTGACGGAGGATTGAGCGGTGAAGGGTTTCGTTTTGGCGTGATTGTGAGCCGCTTCAATAGTTTCATCACCGAGCGGCTGCTGCAGGGTGCCGTGGATGCGCTGGAGCGCGGTGGCGCGGCCAGCAAGGACGTGGACGTGATTCACGTGCCGGGCGCGTTTGAATTGCCATTGGCCGCGAAAAAATTGGCGTTGACGGGGCACTATGATGCGCTGATCGCGATCGGCTGCGTCCTGCGCGGCGAAACCGCGCATTACGATTATGTGTGCTCGGAGACTTCGCGGGGCCTGCAACTCGCGCAGATGGATACGGGCATCCCGGTAATGTTCTGCGTGCTCACCTGCGACACGCTGGAGCAGGCCATCGACCGCGCGGGATTAAAGGGCGGCAACAAAGGATTTGAAGCCGGGCTGGGAGCGATCGAAATGGCACAGTTGTCGCGAAAGTTGCGCGGTTCCTCGAAATTATCCGTCGCCGCTGGCAAAGGGCGGCGCAAATAACGTGAGCCTACGGACCAAATCACGCGAATTCGCCATGCAAATGCTGTTTCAGTGGGACATGAGCCAACAAATGGCCGAGAAACTCGAGCTCACCTTCTGGAAAAGCGCGAAAGCCGCGGAGCAGACGCGCACGTTTGCCAACCAACTGTTTGAAGGCGCCGCGCACGACGCCACCGCGCTCGACGAACTGATCAGCAAGCACGCCGCGAACTGGCGCCTGGACCGCCTCGCGGCCATCGACCGCGCGATCCTGCGCCTGGCGATGCACGAAATGCGCGCCACGGACACGCCGGTGAAAGTCGTAATCAACGAAGCCGTGGACCTCGCCAAGAAATATTCTTCCGACGACGCCGGAGGCTTCGTCAACGGCATCCTCGACGCGTATCAAAAAACTTTGAAAACCAAGTGAACGAATCGGCTGCGCGTTTCGCGCCGGGAGGCTAGGTGCGGATGGTGCCTTCGAACACTTTTACGGCGGCGCCGCTTACGCGTGGGGTCAGCTTTTTTCCATTCTGCGAAACTTCCACCTCGATTTCGCTAGGCCGTCCCATCTCGACGCCTTGCGCGATGTGCAACGTGTGCCCCGCGCTGAATTTGCCGTGCTTCACCAGGTACGCGCCGAGCGATCCGGCCGCGGAGCCCGTCGCCGCATCCTCATACATTTCCCACGGCATCATGCCGCGGGCGTAAGCCGAGGAGTTGCCGCCGAGCGCGAAGCAATACGCCAGCGCGCCCTGCTTGCCGAAGAGCCGGGCAAGCTCCACCATGTGAAGCTGAATCCTGCCGAGCGCCTGGCGATTCCGCAGCGGGACCATCAGGTTGAAAATTCCCGTGGAAACGAATTCCGGCTCGAGCTTGGGATCGAGATCTTTCAGCGACAATCCCAGGGATTCCGCCAGCTTTTTCTTGTTGATCTTGGAAGGCTTGAACGCGGCTTCTTTTTGCGTCATGGTCACTCGCTGCGGGCGGCCGTCCTTGAAGCGAATCTCCACCGGCAAGATTCCGGCGCCGGTCTGCTGCAAGACGTGGACGCCGCCTTCCTGCGCGGGAACCACGCCTAACTCCGCCAGCAGGAACCACGTACCGATCACCGGATGGCCGGCGAGCTTCAATTCTTCCTTGGTGGTGAAAATGCGCAGGCGGGCCAGCGCGCGGTCGTCGGTCGGCTTCTGCACGAAGACCGTTTCCGAGAGATTCATTTCGCGGGCGATGGCCAGCATCTGGTCATCGGAAAGGCCGTCGCCGTCGGTAATCACGGCAAGCGGATTGCCATGAAAACGCGTGGTGGTGAAGACATCGAGGGTGTAGAAACGATGTTGCATGTCGTAGTTCCGTCCTTGAAGCCGCCAGCGGATTCGTCAAATCCGCTCGAGCCGGCTGACTGTTCTTTCGTTCTGGATATTCCCGGTGTTCAATATCGTTCGCGGTTCGATCAGCACGATATGCACTTCTTCGTCGGCCACGGGAAGATGCTCGACGCCGCGGGGCACAATCACAAACTCGCCCTCCCGCAAGACGGCTTCGCGATCGCGGAATTTCATGCGCAGCGTGCCTTTCACCACGAGGAAAAGTTCATCCTCGTTGTCGTGGTGGTGCCAGATAAATTCGCCTTTCAGTTTGACGGCCTTCACCTGGCAATCGTTTATTTCGCCGAGCACGCGGGGGTTCCAGTAATCCTGAAACTTGCTGAATTTGTCTTTCAAGTTCACCGTTTCCATGGCTTGCTCCCTAGAGGGCTTTGACCGCCGCGACCGTCGCCTGCAAAACGCGTTGCGTCGTCTCTGCGCGGGAAGTTTCACAATAAATGCGTAAAAGATTCTCGGTGCCCGAAGGGCGCACCATCACCCAGCCGATGTCGCCGAGATACAGCTTGATGCCGTCCATATTTTCGCGGCGGGTGACGTCCCAATTATCGACGCGCTTGGTTTTTTCATTCG
>Ga0210407_10000054_pt1 | contig 154653 bp, 132 predicted proteins | sample IncBWC27MmetaG_FD_150860 | JGI IMG/M metagenome (GOLD analysis project Ga0210407, IMG submission 150860) | Forest soil microbial communities from Barre Woods Harvard Forest LTER site, Petersham, Massachusetts, United States - Inc-BW-C-27-M | ecosystem: Environmental > Terrestrial > Soil >...
AAGAAAGCTCTGGACGCCGCCCGCATCTCGTACCAGGAAATTCCCGCGGAAACCTACGATTTGCCCAACAAGCCCGGCGCCCTGGCGCAATCTCTGGGCAAACTCGCCTCCAAGGGCGTCAATCTGAGCTCGATCCACGCCACCGCCGCCAAGGGCGGTAAAAAGGCCGTCATTGTCTACACGGCGGAAGTCGCCGCAAAAGCGGCAACCGCCACTGTGTAGCAACTTCTTTCTTCTTCCATGGTTCTTCCGCTCGTCAGCCGCGAGCTTCTCGCTCCAGCCGAGCGCCGGTAGTTCCACGGTTGTGCCTTGAAACAAAAAAAATAAGAATACGCCGAGAGGATCTCATGGAAAGCCTTGCGAAAAAGATAGTGAGTTGTGTAGCGCTATCCATCTTCTTCGGATTCCTTCTTTGTGCCCCATCCGCGCGCGCCCTGGAAAACGGTCTCGCTCTCACCCCTCCCATGGGCTGGAACAGTTGGAACCGTTTCGCCTGCAACGTCACCGAAGATCTCGTCAAGTCCGCCGCTGATGCTCTCGTCAGCAGCGGCATGAAGGACGCCGGCTACGAATACGTCGTCATTGACGATTGCTGGCAAGTCAGCCGCGACGCCACCGGCAATATCGTCGCCGACGCGAAAACTTTCCCCTCTGGCATCAAAGCTCTCGCCGACTACGTTCATTCCAAGGGCTTGAAATTTGGCATCTATTCCGATGCTGGCACCATGACCTGCGCCAAACGTCCCGGCAGCCGCGGTCATGAGTTTCAGGACGCCCTCCAATACGCCTCTTGGGGCGTCGACTATCTCAAATACGATTGGTGCAACACCGGCACGGAAAACGCGCAAGCCGCCTACTCCACCATGCGCGACGCCTTAAAATCCGCCGGCCGCCCCATTGTTTTCAGCCTCTGCGAATGGGGCTCCAACAAGCCTTGGCTTTGGGCGAAAGACGTTGGCAACCTTTGGCGCACCACCGGCGACATCTCTGATTGCTGGGAATGCAAGAAAGACCACCTTAGCTTCGCGCAGATTCTGGATCTCCAGGTTGGCTTGGAAACCTACGCCGGCCCGGGGCACTGGAATGATCCCGACATGCTCGAAGTCGGCAACGGCGGCATGACCGTCACCGAGTACCGCTCTCACTTCAGCCTCTGGTGCATCCTCACCGCGCCACTCATGGCCGGAAACGATTTGAAGAACATGTCGCCCGAGATCAAGGGCATCCTCACCAACAAGGAAGTCATCGCCGTTGATCAGGATTCCCTCGGCATGCAAGGCCGCCGCGTTCGCAAGGACGGCGACTCCGAAGTCTGGGCCAAACAAATGAAAGACGGCGGCCGCGCCGTCGTGTTGTTCAATCGCGGCGCCTCTGACGCCGAAGTCTCCGTTTCCTGGGAAGATCTCGGCTATCCCGCTCATCTCTCGGCCGCCGTCCGCGATCTCTGGGCCAAGAAAGACCTCGGCAAATCCACAGCTTTCTTCGCTACGAAGGTCCCTTCCCACGGCGTTGTGATGCTCCATATCACTCCCTAGCAAACGGCATGGGAGCGAGTCCACCTCACTTAGTCAGCAATTGCCGCTTCCGGTCTTCAGCGGGTCGTGGTAATCTCAACACACCCACCCACAGTTTCCAGCCCCAGTCCTCAACCGTCGTATTTAATAAGTTGTTCATTTTCTTACATTTAGTGGTTGCCCCTTCCCGGCAGCCCGATTGCTCCCCATGTCGCCGAAGACAAATCGCGGGCGTCATAACCCAAGGTCCAAAGCCCGCCATCTAACCAGAAAGGAGGCCGCAGCGATGTCAGCGCGAGGATTCTTTCGTCGGCTTGTCAGAAACGTTCTGTGCCTCACCGCTGCCCTGCTGGCGTTCGCGGCTTGCGCTTACACGGACTACCGCCTCTGGCCTCTGGACCTGCAGGCCCCGCGGTATCCCGTTCTTCTCGCGCCGAAAATTCAAAACAACCAGCTCGTTCTGCCGTTCGCGCCCGGTATCGCCGCCGCCGAGGTCGCCACTTTTCACGACCAGCTCGAAGCCTTCCTCCATTTTGAATATCTACGTGGGCGCGAAGTCCGCAGCGGCAATGACAGCTCGCGCGTCGTGCTTACGGCCTTCGATACCTCCTCGGGCCCCTCCTACAAAATCTTCATCGTCAGCGACAACGATTTGCTGACGGCAGTCCCGCGCCTTACTCAGCTCGAAGGCCGCAACCTCATCGCCCGCTACGACCTGGTTACCTGGACGGAAAAGGATTTTGCCTACTACCAGCAGCAGAGCCACACGTTTGACGTTGCCTACGGCGTCCCCACCGAGCAGAAGCTCGAATCTCTCAGCTCGTTTCAGCTTCTCCCTGCGCTGGCTCGGTTTCTTGTCTTCAAGTCGCAGACCGATAACCGCGTCATGGAAAGAGCCGACGCCGCTCCTCGCCCCCTGACGCGCGAGCAGGCCACGCAGCTCGCCGCCGACATTCTCGACGTTGCCCAGTTCTATTCGCTTCCACTCGACTACTTCCTCGGCGTCGGCGCCATGGAGAACGATTACATGGACGTGAACGGCGATCTTACCCACGCCGTCTGGAAGAAGCGCGCTCAGCGCGACGACATCATTCTCCGTCGCGGCCGCAAGCGCGTTATGGTCAGCGACTACGCCATCGGCACCTGGCAAATCACGCGCGAGACTCTCCGCGCCGCCCATCAGCTTTACCTGAAAGACAAGCGCGACTACTCCAGGCTTCCTGCTCGCCTGCGCCCTCCTCGCGATCTGAATCTTAATTCCGTGGATGACGCCGTGCTCACCACCTATGCCGGCTTGCTGCTTCGTGGCCTTCTCGATCGCTTTGACGGCGACGTTGACAAAGCCACCGGCGCCTACAACGGCGGCGTCAAAACCCCCAACCCCGCCTACGCTTCCGGCGTAAAGACCGTCGCCGAATACGCTCGCCGCGTTCTCGAACACGCTACCGTTCTCGAGGATCCTGCAGCGACCGCGAAGAAACCCGCCATCGTTCAGCCTCCTGCGGCAGCTTCACCAAACACCGCCAACAGTGTGCCTTCTGCCACCCCCACACCGCCTCCTGCCGCGACCTCACAGCAAAAGCAGCCTTGAAGCTTCGCTGACGACAGCACTCTCCAGCGCCGATTCAGCCTTTTTGCCGCCCTCGCCTCGTCATCTGGTACTAAAGTACTACGAGCCTCCGCCCCAGGCAGATTACGGTGTTTACCTGATTGCCGTGCCGGTCGGCGGAGTGTATCCAACTACTCAGGTTCATGCACCAGGACGCAAGCAAAGGAGACTGTGATTTCAACGCCCGTTCTTGGCACCACCAGCCCTCTCACGGGCGCGCATCCAGAGTCAAAACCACATGCCTTCCGATCACAATATGGAAGGGAGACATGAGAGACGCCTCCCGATCGCCGTCGTGGTTTGCCTGACGGGCGTGAAACGGCCTCGCAGCGCCGAAGAAGAGAAAACCTACACCGAAAACGTCAGTCTGCACGGAGCTCGCGTGATTTCTAAGCGTTCCTGGCAGCCCGGCGAAGAGGCGCAGGTCACTCCGTTGAAGTACGGCACACCTGCGCGCGCAAAAGTAGTCTACTGCAAGCGACTCGAGACGGATCGCTATTTCGTCGGATTAACCTTCCCCCACCATCCGGTTCACTGGTCCAGCTTTACTTACCCCGGCGTTTGGTAACTCTCGGAGTCAGGCGGCGCTGCTTCTGATTTGCTTGATTCCATACCCTAGGTGACGTCGCAGAAGCGTCCTCAGAGTTACGCCATCGGCGTATCCGACTCGCTCAGCGATCTCATCCACACTCTCGGCAGTCGTTTTCAGCAGATGCACCGCGCGCTCCACCCGCAAATCCTGGAAATAAGATAGTGGCGATTTCCCCAGCACGGCTTGCAGGCGGCGAGCCAAAGTTCGCTTGCTCGAACCGGCTGCTGCCGCGGCATCATCGAGCGAAAATCCACGCGTGAGCCTGCCTCGCGCCCAACGCTCGAATCGCTCCACCAGCGGATCAGAATGGGCCAAATGATCGGCAAGGATATAGGCGGATTGTGACGGCCTTGAATCCACCACCAGATACTTCGCCGTCAACGCGGCAAGCCTCGGGCTCCTTTGCCGGATGAGCCATAAGGCCAAATCCAAGTGGCTCAGGGCTGCTCCGGCGGTAACGAACTTCCCCGATTTTATGATCATGCGCGACTCGTCCAGCCGCACCTTCGGATAACGCTGGCGAAACAAGGGTGAGAGCCACCAGGTTGTGGTCGAGTCCTGATTATCGAGCAGTCCCGATTCCGCCACCACAAATGTCCCGATGCACGCAGCTGCCGTGGCTGCGCCTCGCTCCGCCCACGAGCGCAGCGCCTTGCCCGCGTCACTCACATCGGATCTCGCCAGAGCCTCCTGCAGCGGACCCGGCATCTTGAATCCGATTGCGGGAACCACGACCCAATCGGGAATAACGCGCATGGGGGCGGCAGCAACCGGAACGCTAAGCCCCTGCGATGTCTTGATCGCTTTGCGCACTCCGACGATGGCGACATCGAAGCGCGGGGAAGCCAGACCCGACATTTCCGCCAATTCGTTTGCCGTCTCAAACGCATCCAGCACGGTCGCCAATCCCGTGTCAAAAACCCCATCGAGCGCTAGCACGTAAATCTTCATGGCAAATATCATATCAACTTTGGCGATCTTGCCAATGGCCTTTTTGCTCTGCAAAGAGCTATCTTGATTGCTCTTGAATGGTTTCACCCAAGGAGAAGCCCGATGTATAAAGTCGCATTGTTCGCGCGTTTGGAAGCCAAACCCGGAAAAGAGAACGAGGTCGCGAAGTTCCTGGAGACAGGACTTGCCCTCGCCAATCAGGAAGTGACCACGCCTATTTGGTTCGCGTTACGATTGGGGCCCACCACCTTTGGCGTGTTCGACGCCTTCACCGACGAAAGCGGACGCCAAGCCCATCTGAATGGTCCAATCGCCAAAGCGCTCATGGCCCAAGCCGCCGAACTCTTCTCCAAACCGCCTGTCATCGAACGGATTGATGTTCTAGGCGCAAAGCTTCCCAAATAGCCAGTCGCCGGTCTGGACCAAGGGGGGCACGACTTCAGTTGTGCCGCGGACCAGACTTCCAGAAACAACAGGCCTTTAGCCTCTGAAGTCGCGGTCCCAAGATGTCATTTGCGAGTGCCCTCATTTCGGGTAGGAAAGCATACCCTTTTGCCTCAAATGACTTTTCCGCAGCGGGCTCCGTGCGTCCCGCCTCCGAAGCTAGTCAACCTTTTCGTACTTCAATTCCGAAATAGTCTTACCTTCCTCATTTTTCACGGTCCGGGCCATCTTTTTGCCATCCTCGGAGATCTTGCTGCTAATCGTTGTAGTCACCTTTCCCTTATCCTTCAATACCACCTCGTAGGTGTGCTCATCGGGCAGCCCGCAACTGTACAGAATGCCTTCCATGAACCTCGTAGGGTGATCTTTGCCGTCACACTGCCGTTCGTCTGTAATTCCGCTCGGGTCCGTAATGGTGAACACGTCGCCCTTCGCTGTGAACTTGATCACGCTCGCGTCGGACTTGTCCCAGTTGCGTATCCAAGATCCGACGAACGGATCATCCTTCGAAACAGGTCCTCCGCTCCGGTCATACACGTATCTCATCGCCTTGGATTCCGGATGGCTGACCCCTTGGTTCGTCACCGTTAATGTGTTTCGGTCCGCGGAAATCTGCCACTTGTCCGTGTTGTCCAGCTTGCCGCGGAAGAAGGTGTCTTGCTGGGCGGTTCCATCGCCCATTTTTCGGAAGCTCGCCTCCCATCTTGCATCATCCGGATACTTGGACAGTTTCCCGTCGTATTTGCCGACAATGCTGCTTGCACAGGAGCCATCTTCCTTGCAACCTTCGCTCATCTTTATGCCGCCGGCTTCCGCCTCGATCTTCAGTGTGATGGACGGATCCGGGGGAAGTTGCTTCCAACTTCCCAACAGCTTCTCCGGCCGGTTAGGCTTAACCCCAGTGGCTGACTGTCCCGCTACCTGCGCGACGGAGAGCGATAGGCACAACAAGCCACTCCAGAAAAATGTTCGACGCATATTAGCCTCCTGATTTGATGGAGAAACTGATTCTAATGGGCGAACACTACGTCTGCGACGTGCACCTGTCAAGCCACACGCTGGATTCGCCCTGGGAATGCTCTTCGCATGGGAGCGGGCGCGGGAGCGGGAGGGGGTTCTTAGCCTGGGGAAACTAGCTTGGCCGCGTGCTACCCTGGCGCCGCCTCCCGCATCATCGTTTCGCTCTTTTCTTTCGGCCATACAACGTCACCTTGCCATCGATCACGTTGCCCACGTATCGCCCCGCGGAAAGAAACTCACCTTCGACCGCTCCCTCAGCCGCAGGGCGTCCAACTCCCACCTCCTTCCCTGAGTGGATTTGACTCGGCCCTCGTACTGCAATTTTCTGTTTTTCTAGTTTCCACTTTCCAGTTTTCTCCCCTCGACCCCCGATCCCTAAGAATGTCTCTCCGGTCCCCCATCTCGAACCATTGCGCGGATACACAGTGAGCTTTACCGCTTTGTTTTCTTCTGTTTGCAAAATCGTTCGAACAAATCGCTCAGCTTGCCAAACTCTAGTACTATAATAGTATTTGAAAAACAATATAATTTGTGCTAGGATGATTCGTGCTTTTTCGACGACACGACCGTCCGCCTCGCCCGGTATGCCCACCTTTTCGCATTCCAACCACTCACATATCGTCACTCGGTAACTCTTTTAGAATCAACACTTATAGAAATGCCCGCTCTAAGCCCTTTAACTGCAACACTTACAAAAAAACACAGGGGAGGGGGCCAGTTATTGTTAACTAGAAATCGAAATGGATTACTATCTCTCGTGCTCGCCATCAAGACCGAAGGCCCGGAAACAAATGTCCCGGCCGACCGTCCTAATCGTTGAGCGGGGGGTGACGTTATGGCTGGAAACTTCCAACAGGACTTGCAGGGCGGGTTCCGCACGCTGAAGAAAAGCCCCGGATTCACGTTCGTCGCGGTTCTCTCTCTGGCCCTGGGAATTGGCGCCAACACCGCCATTTTCACCATCATCAACGCGGTCTTTCTCCACCCTCTGCCGGTCGAGGAACCCTCCCGCCTCGCGGAAATGTTCACCCACGACACCCTCACCGTCAACACGAATGCCAACTTCCAGCTCACTGGTACCTCGCTCCCCAACTATGAGGATTACCGCGACCAGAACAGCGTTTTCACTGGACTTGCGATGGTCACTTTCCCCATCCCCTTGAATTGGGGAGGGCAAGCCGAGCCGCAACAATTGAACGGCTCGCTTGTCAGTGGCAACTACTTCGACGTCCTCGGCGTGAAGCCCTATCGTGGGCGCACCTTTATCGCCGATGGCGACAAGAAACTCGGCGGCAACCCGGAAGTCGTTCTGAGCTACAGCTTGTGGGCCCGGCGATTCGGTTCCGACGAGAAGTTCATCGGACAGACCATCACCTTGAATGGCACACCCTACACCGTCGTGGGCGTGGCGCCGCCGGGCTTTAAAGGCATCGTTTCTCTCGGCCGCCCCGACCTTCTTTGGATTCCCATCACCATGCGTGACTATGTGCTTACCGGGCAGCTCAAAGCTCTTGAAAATAACCGCCGCTTTCGCTGGCTCCAGATCGTCGGCAGGTTGAAACCGCAAGTTGACGTTGCCCAAGCCCAGGCCGCCATGAAAACCATTGCCGCCGGACTGGAGAAGGAATATCCCCGCGATAACAAAGGCCGCACCATCGAACTTTTTCCTTTGAACCAATCTGCCCTTGGAATCAATCAGCGAAAGCAATTCTCTCTTGCTGGCGGCGTATTGATGGGCGTCGTCGGCTTGGTCCTGCTGATCGCGTGCGTCAACTTGGCAAATTTGCTGCTCGCGCAAGCCGCCAAGCGCGAAAAGGAATTGAGCATTCGCGCCGCCATGGGCGCGGGTCGCTTCCGTCTGGTCCGCCAGCTTCTGACTGAAAGCACCGTCCTTTCCCTGCTCGGCGGCTTGGCCGGACTGGTGGTGGCGTATTGGGGACGCAATGTGTTGTGGTCCTTCCGTCCGCCCTTCCTTGCTGACGGCTCGGTTGATCTCTCCTTCGACGCCCGCGTGATGGGATTTACCTTGGTCATCTCTTTGTTGACCGGCTTGGTCTTCGGCATTATTCCCGCCATAAAAGCTTCCGGCACGGACATCAACGAAATCTTGAAAACCGGCGGCCGCGGCGGCGCGCTTGGCTGGACTCACAATCGTCTGCGCGGCTTGCTGGTGATTTCGGAAATAGCTTTGGCGCTCGTGGCGCTTGTCGGTTCAGGCCTGTTTCTCCGCAGCATGCAAAACGCCCAGCAATACAATCCCGGCTTCGAGTCGCAAAACTTGCTGCAGATGAATTTCGATCTGGGCGCCCTGCGTTATGACGCCGATCACGGCCAGCAGTTTTTCCGCGACGCCATCGAGCGCGCCAAGACCGTCCCCGGAGTGGTAAGCGCCTCGGTATCATCGAACGGCGTGTTCGGTGGCGGCTTGGCGGGCACCATCTTTCGCGAAGGCGAACAGACCGACCCGAACAATCGTGGCACCCTCGTTAATTTTGACGACGTGACCCCCGGCCACTTCGAGACCATGCGTATCCCGCTCATAAGCGGCCGCGACTTCACCGATTTCGATCGTGAAAACACCACCCGCGTAGCTGTCATCAATGAGGCTATGGCCAAGGCTATCTGGCCGGGCCAGGACGCGCTGGGAAAGCGCTTTGCCATCGTGACCGAACCGGATTTGCTGCAGGTTGTAGGTGTGGTGGGGACCACGGTTATCGGCCAGATTGGCGAAGATCCGCAACCCATCGCTTACCTCCCCATGCGGCAGCAGTATTCGCCTTTCGGCACGCTCGTTGTGCGGACCAGCAGCAACCCCGAACCGCTCATCGGAGCAGTGCGCGCTCAGGTCCAGCCGATTGATAAAAATTTGGCGTTCACCAACGGCCAGACCGTGCAGCAGATTCTGGGACAGGGGCTGTGGGCCGCGCGCATGGGCGCGGCGTTGCTCGGTCTGTTCGGCGCGCTCGCGCTCATCCTTGCTTCCATTGGAATTTATGGCGTGCTGGCCTATTCCGTCGCGCAGCGTACCAGTGAAATCGGCCTGCGCATGGCGCTGGGCGCGCAGCCGCGCCAGGTGCTGGGGCTGGTGCTCAGGCAGGGCATGCTCTTGGCGCTCATCGGTGCGGCCGTAGGGGTATTGGTCGCCTTGCCCGTCGCCCGCATGGCCGGAAGCCTCCTCTATGGCGTGAGCGCCACCGACCCGCTTACCTATGTGAGCATCACGCTCTTGTTGATGGGCATCGCGCTGCTGGCCTGCTACCTTCCCGCACACCGCGCCACGCGCATCGATCCGCTCAAAGCGCTGCGCGTAGAGTAGTGCCTGGGCCCGGGATTAGAGGTCGACGAGTTGCTGTCGAATTGATGGCGGCATTTTTCGCGCCCGCCGCCATTGACACGCGGCGCTAACCAGAATACCTTTCGGCACCGATGAAAACTTTCGTCGAGCGCCGATGAAAAACAAATTGCTCGCCGCGGCCGTCGCCGCCGCAACGATTGCCATCGCGGCAACGCTTCTCGCCGGCGCGCAGATTTTGCCGCTACACGCGCTGGTCACCACGCTCCTGCGCTGCTTTGCGATTTTTCTGATCGCGGCGTATGCCACTTCGCGGCGTTCCCTAACGACTTGGATTTTCGTCGGCCTTCTCGCCGGCGCGGAACTCGGCCACGACGCGCCTGCTGTCGCGGTGAATTTGCAGCTCCTCGGCACGATTTTCCTTCGCCTCATCAAGGTGATCATCGCGCCGCTGCTCTTCGGCGTCCTCGTTGTTGGGATCGCCGGCCACTCCGATCTGAAAAAAGTCGGCCGCCTCGGCCTCAAGTCCCTGATCTACTTTGAAATCGTATCAACGATCGCGATGCTCATTGGGTACGCGGCGATTCATATCAGCCGCGCCGGCGAAGGCGTCCGCTTGCCGCCGTCCGCGGCGGCGCAATCACTCAACGTTTCGCCGCACACGGCAACGCAACTCATCACCGATATTTTTCCGGAGAACATTGCAAAATCCGTTGCGGAAGGCCAGGTTCTGCAAATCGTGATCTTCAGCGTTCTTTTTTCAATGGCGCTGATTCTGGTTCCCGAAGCGAAACGCAGGCCGATACTTGCATTTGCGGAAAGCCTCTCGGAAACCATGTTCAAGTTCACGAATCTGGTGATGTACGCGGCGCCGCTCGGCGTTTTCGGAGCGGTTGCTTACACCGTGGGCCACATGGGCTTGGGAGTTCTTCTCCCGCTGCTGAAGCTGCTCGCGACCATGTACGTCGCGCTCGCTTTTTTCATCGTTTGCGTTTTGCTGCCGATTGCATTGTGGGCGCGCATTCCCATCAAACGTTTTGTCAACACTGTGGCCGAACCTGTCACCATCGGATTTGCAACCGCGAGTTCCGAGGCGACGCTGCCGCGCGCGATCGAACAATTGGAATCGTTCGGAGTACCGCGCGAAATCGTGGCTTTCGTTCTTCCCACTGGATACAGCTTCAACATGGACGGCGCGAGTCTCTATCAATCTTTGGCATTGTTTTTTGTGGTGCAAGCCGCGGGACTTCACCCCAGCATCGGCCAGCAAGCTTTGATGATTCTCACGCTGCTGATCAGCAGCAAGGGAACGGCGGGCGTGGCGCGCGCCTCGTTGCTGATTGTATTCGGCGCGGCAACTTCGTTTCACTTGCCGATGGAGCCGCTATTTCTTCTATTCGCGATAGATCAGCTCATGGATATGGGGCGGACGGCGGTAACCGTTCTCGGAAATTGCGTCGCGTGCGTCGTAATTGCGCGCTGGGAAGGCGAATTCCCTGCAAAGTTGGAAGCTTCTAGCTAGGGCGATCACGCCTCGAATGAGGCGGGCGGGTTAGACAAAATGGGAGCTGTTAGCTTTGTGCCGCAACAGTGGCTGCGACGGGAGCAGATGCTGAGGAGTCCAACTCTTCGATGGATTGGCGTTGCAAAGCGATAAAGACGGCGACGAGAACCCACTGCGCAATAAACGCGGCAACCCAAATCGCCGGGCGCAGAGCCCAAGCGGAATGATCCAGCACATAAATTGCCGAGGGCACGAAAAACGCGGAGAAAGGTGTTCGCTCGGGTCTCGAGTAGACACCCAGCGAGGCCATCAAGATGGATACACATACATAAAAAACCACCAAGAAAAGGACGCCCATGACCAGCGGATGTTTTCCGCGACGCAAGCCCATCCACTGGAGGAATTGCATGTCGCGGGTGATCCAAGCGACAAAAAACATGGTGCGCAACACCGCAAAATCCACATTCCACTCGAGACGCGGGTCTCTTCCCATGGCCACACCGAAAACAATGAGCAAGCCAGCGGGTAGCGCGCCCCCGATTATCAGGGGAGCAGGCCAGAGCTTGGCCAGCAATGCCGCCCACGTTCCTTCTACGGCATGCAAAATTCTTCGCATGCGTTGGCGGTTTCGAATCGCGGCCAGGCCCAAGCAGGAGAAAACGCCGATGTTCAGAGTCAGAAGGAAGGACTGGCAGTCAACCGCGGTGGCCGTTCGCCACTGCATGAACGCCACGAATAGCAAATTCAAAAAGAGGGCGAATGTCAGCGCTTGCAGAGGTGAATAAATCTCGTAATCGTTCTGGTCACGCTTAATGTTCCGCGCCAGCGCCAGCAGAAACCAGCCGGAAAAGAGCAAGTTCACGGCAAGGAACACTGGGAAATGATGGACCTGATGTCCGAAGAAAATGTCCATATACCGGGGATTACGGTAGGAACCACCAACGTCGGTGAAGGCTGAACCATCCGAACTCGCTTGCTGCAACAACTCGGTTGAATAAAAGGGCCCCAGAGGGCCTATGCGGAAAAATTGTGAATTATTGTCGCTGAATGAGGCGCCCCATACGAGGACAAGCAGAAGAAGAATCGCTCCAGTATGCGATCCGCGAACGGTTAATAGAGAAATGAGCAGAGCCAGCATGTGGACAGCCAATGTGCTGACCAACAAAGCGACGTACACGGCGAGCACCATCGAAATTCTCAACTCCGCCTTAACGACCGCGAAAATGGCCAGCGGCATCAGGCAGAGGGAAACGAAGTACGTGAACACGGGCGCGCCGAACAATTTGCCCATCGTCAGTTCGAGCGGCGTCAAGCGCGTGACGCGCTGATAATCAAAGGTGTTCTGCTCTTTCTCGCGGTAGATGTTGTTGATGCAGGCAATCCCGCCGCCCACGACCACGATCAACGCTTGGAGCCAGAAGGCGATCTGAAACAGTTGGAAACCCCACCGGTAGGGTCCTGCCGCGGGCCGAGGTTGAGAGGCAGCGGCAAAGCCGACGGCTATGGAGATTGCCGCGCAGATGCAGGCCGTGGCGATGACTTTGCCGGGCCGCAGTTGTGCGCGCACGTTGCGAATGAATTCCGGATTGTTCCAGATGGCGATCACATTACTTCTCCGCTGGAGAGGCGGGAGAAGAGCGCTTCCAGTGTTTCGACTTTTTCTTCGATGCCGCAGAGGGGAGCGCCGGCGTTCACGGCTTCGCGCACCATGGCAGCGAGTTCCGCATCTGTGCCAGGAAAAACAAATTCCGCCTCGAGGCCGTCGTCTTTTATTTCGCTGACGCCGGGCTGGGAGGCAAGCCAGGCTCCCAGGACGAATCCAGGCGCAGCGAGGCGCATTCGAACGCGCTTGGTCATTCCGGCACTGCGCATGACATCGCCGATTTTTCCTACGCGCAGCAACTTTCCCTTTTCCATGATCGCGAGGGAGGTACAAATCTCTTCGAGGTCGGACAAGACATGGGAGGTGATGAAGATAGTTTTGCCTTCGCGATTGAGGCGGCGGATCAAATCCTTGAGCTCAAGGCGGGCTTTGGGGTCCAGGCCGGAGGCCGGCTCGTCCAGGACCAAAAGCGGAGGATCGTGAACGACGGCGCGGGCAATGCCAAGGCGCTGCTTCATTCCGCGGGAGAGGCCGCCTACCAAGGCGTCGTATTTTGTTTCCAGGCCGAGGACAGCGATGACCTCGCGGACGCGCGCGGGGATTTTCGAGGGGTCCAGTTTGTAGGCTCTGGCGAAGTGCTCGACGTATTCCCAGGTCTTCAAGTCATCGTAGACGGAGAAGAAATCGGCGAGGTAGCCGATGTATCGCTGCACTTCTTCGGGTTGCTGCTCGACATCAATATTGTTCACGGTGATGCGTCCGGCCGTAGGCAACATCAGGCCGCAGATCATTTTGAGAGTGGTGGTTTTGCCAGCGCCGTTGGGGCCGACTAGTCCGAAGATTTCGCCGGAGGGGACATCCATGGTTAAGCGGTCGGCGGCGACGAGTTGGCCGGGCTGGCCGGGCGGGAGGTCGTATTCTTTGCTGACATTCTCGAGTCGAATCATCTGGAGTGGGCGATTCTCTCTTGCGCTCACGCGTGCGTCAACGTGTTTTGGACCATGCACACGCTGGGGCTCTGGAGGTATGGACGTTCATACTGGTGAAATTGTTCCGCGACAACCAGAGATTGTTTGTTTGCACGACTGCCGACGATCTCGTCCCGGCCAGGTTCAACTGACGGACGACAAGTGTTGTATATTGCCCTGCGCATGATGAGGAGGACTTCCCATGGAACTGTGGTCACGGCGTAAATTCTTTCTGACTTCGCTGGCGGGGAGCGCGATTGCAAGCGCGGGCAAATTGTTCGGAGCCGTGCGTTCGAATGGCGGTGGCTCGGCGGCACTTTCTAAGCTCGCGTCCGCGGCGCAGGGGAAGCGGCCGTTGATTATTTCCAGCGCGAATGGACTGCATGCGCTGGACAAGGGGATGGATATTCTGAAGAAGGGGGGCGACACGCTCGACGCCGTGGTTGCGGCTGTAACTGTGGTCGAGGACGATCCGAACGATGACTCCGTGGGCTACGGCGGGCTGCCGAACGAAGAGGGTGAGGTCGAATTGGATGCCAGTGTAATGCACGGGCCTACGCACCGGGCGGGATCGGTGGCGAGCGTGCGGCGGATCAAGAATGTTTCGCGGCTGGCGAAAACGGTGATGGAAAAGACGAATCACGTGATGATCGTGGGCGACGGGGCGCGGCGATTCGCGGTGGCCGAGGGATTCGAAGAGATGAATCTGCTTACGGAACATTCGCGGAAAATCTGGCTGGCCTGGAAAGCGAAAACTTCCTTTAACTGGCGGCCCGGGATTGATTCGCCGGAGTGGAAAGAGCATATTTCGGCGATTTTCGATGGGGATGAGAAGCAGATCGCTTACGCGGAGCGCGTGATTGCGCATCCGCGGACGGGCACGATTCCCTGCATGGCGGTGGATGCGAATGGGGACATTTCCGCAACGACGACGACTTCCGGACTGTCGTGGAAAATTCCCGGGCGCGTGGGGGATTCTCCGATCATTGGGGCGGGATGCTGCGTGGACAATGAGGTGGGTGCGGCGGGTTCGACGGGAAAGGGCGAGGAAAACATCAAGATTTCCGGCGGGCACACGATCATCGAAATAATGCGGCAAGGCAAATCGCCGACGGACGCGTGCCTCGAAGCCATGGCGCGGATTGCGCGCAACTACAAGAACGACAAGAAGAAGCTCGGGACATTTCACATTTACTTTTACGCGATCAACAAGGACGGAATGCACGGGGCGGCTTCGCTGTGGCGCAATGGATATGAGGCAAGCAAACAGGCTTCTTATGCGGTACACGACGGGACCGAGGCGCGGCTGGCTGCTTGCACGCCTTACTTTGACGCTGTTGGCGGCGATCAGTAGTCAACAATGGCAGCGAACGCGTTGCTCTTTTATCGCATTTTCGGAAAAAGCAGATCCCTCGCTTCGCTCGGGATGACAATTTAGGGGCTTTTCCAGTCAGGAGCTTTTCGAGTTAGGGGCCTTTCCAGCGGCTGCTGGAATAAGAACCGCAATTCTTTAGAAGCCCAAACTTCCGGGCAGGCAATCCGCTACTCTCCTGATTCTATTTTCGATATTCTGAGTTCATGGACCAGGCCAATATTCTGATCATCGGCGGCGGAGTGATCGGCTGTGCGATCGCTGAAGCCGTTTCGAAGAGATGGCAGGACGTTTTTCTTGTCGAGCAATTTCCGAAGCTCGGCATGGCCACCAGCACACGCAACAGCGGCGTGAACCATTCCGGCATCTACTACCCGAAGAATTCGCTAAAAGCGCGATTTTGTGTCGAGGGCAACCGGCTGACGTATGAATTCTGCAAGAAACATAACGTGCCGTTTCGTCATTGCGGAAAACTGGTGGTGGCCGCGGATGCGCACGAAGTGGAGGAACTGGCCGCGCTTAAAAAACGCGGGGAGGACAATGGAGTAGAGGGATTACGTCTCGTTGGCGAGGATGTGATTCGCAAGCGCGAGCCGCACATTAAGGGGTTTGCGGCGCTTGATGTGCCATCGACAGGAATCGTGTCGGCGGAGGAGTTGGTTCACGCTTATGCGCGGGTGGCGACGAATCAGGGGGCGAATATTGTTACGTACGCGCAGGTCACTTCGCTGGAGCCTTCCGCCGAAACGATTCGCGTGGGGCTGCGCATCGGCGACGAAGAGGATGCGCAGGATGAAACGATTGAAGCGCGCTGCGTTATCAACGCGGCGGGACTTTATGCGGATGAAGTGGCGGCGATGCTGGGGAATCATTCGTGGAAGATTTATCCGGTGCGTGGGGAATATTGCGAGGTGCGAGGGCCGCGGTCGTCACTGATCAACAATCTTGTGTATCCCCTGCCGCACAGCGATGGATTGAGTTTGGGCGTTCACTTTACGAAGACACTGTGGGGGACGTTCTTGCTGGGGCCGACGGCGACGTACGTCGAGGGGAAAGATAATTACGAGAAGAACCGCTTGCCAATTGCGGATTTCGCGCACAGTGCGAAAACCCTCTTGCCGGAAATTGAAGAAAAGGACTTGCAGCTTGGGTATTCGGGGCTGCGGCCAAAGCTGGCGCCTCCGGAGCACAAGGGAATCGTGGATTTCGTGATTACGCGGGATCCCAGGGTGCCGCAGGCGATTCATTTGGTGGGGATGGAGTCGCCGGGGCTGACGGCGGCGCCGGCGGTCGCGGAGCATGTCTCAAAAATGGTCGAAGAAGTTCTTGGATAGGATTATTCGACGACAATTCGGAGGAATTTCTTTTTTCCTAACCGCAGCTCGTATGACGCCGCGACGCTACCATCAAATTTTGCTGCTGGGTCACTTAGAACCTCTCCGTTGACTTCAAGACCGCCTTGTTCTATTAGGCGTGCAGCTTCGGCAACCGATTCACTTTGGTCCAGATATTTCAACAACTGGCACCACTTAGGCGAGAGCGTGCTAATAACACCAAGAGAATGCTGCAAGTGGTTTTCGTGCCGGATGAGCCGTATTACTGGGACCTCGGAGGGCGCCTGGCGGTCGCGGAAGACGCGCTGGAAATTTTCGGCGGCTTTGCGTGCGGCGTCTGCACCGTGGAAATCGGAAATGACTTCCTCTGCCAGGCGCATTTTGGCGTCCATGGGGTGCAATTTGCCGCCGGCTACTTGCTGTTTGAGCGACGCGATTTCCTGCGGCGTGCGGTCGGTGAGGAGTTCGTAGTAAGACCACATCAATTCGTCGGGAATGGACATCATTTTGCCGAACATTTCGGCAGGTGGCTCGGTGATCCCGACGTAGTTGCCGAGACTCTTGGACATTTTGCGCTGGCCGTCGAGTCCGACGAGAATTGGCATCGTCAGAATGGCCTGTCCAGGCAAGCCATATTCGCGCTGGATTTCACGGTGCACGAGCAGGTTGAATTTTTGCTCCGTGGCCCCCAGCTCCACATCGGACTGCAGCTGTACGGCGTCAATGGCGGTCAGAAGGGGGTACAGAAGCTCATGGACGGAAATGGGCTGGCCCTTTTCCAGCCGCGAACTAAAGTCTTCGCGTTCCAGCATACGCGCCAGGCGGTAGTGAGAACAAAGGCGCACAATGTCTTCGGCCGACATTTTGCTGAGCCATTCGCTGTTGTAGCGGACTTCAGTTTTCTCGCGGTCGAGGATTTTGTAAACCTGTTCGAGGTACGTCTTGGCATTGGCGTCGACTTGTTCTCGCGTCAGCGGCGGGCGCGTTTCCGATACGCCCGTAGGGTCGCCGATCATGGCGGAAAAATCGCCAATCAGGAAAACGGCGGTGTGGCCAAGATCCTGAAAATGTTTGAGCTTGCGCAGCACCACGGTGTGGCCGAGATGCAGATCAGGGGCGGTAGGATCCACGCCGAGATACACCCGCAGCGGCTTTCCAGTCTTGCGTGAGTTTTCGAGTTTCGCGGCCAACTCGTTTTCGGGAATGATTTCTGCAACGCCTTTTTTGATGTAGGCGAGCTGCTCTTCGACAGGTTTGAATTTATGTTCCGGCATCTCGGGTTTCGGTTTCGCGCCTTGGGTCATGTTCGTACGTATCTTACGATGACAATCCTGAGCCATACGCCGAAAGACGCCCGCCTCAGAAGGCGGCGGCTACAACTGCAGCACGCGGCGGCCGGCGATCTTGTATTTTCCTTCCAGGACAATTCTAACGGCTTCGGAATAGATGCGATGCTCTTCTTTCAGAATTTTCTCGGAGAGGGAAGCCTCGGTGTCTCCATCGAGGACAGGAACGGTGGCTTGCAAAATGATGGGGCCAGCGTCGAGATTTTCGTCGACGAAGTGGACGGTGCAGCCGGCGAACTTCACGCCGTATTCGAGCGCCTGGCGTTGGGATTCGAGGCCGGGGAAAGAGGGGAGCAGCGACGGGTGGATGTTCAAGATGCGGTTTGAATATCTTGCGACGAAAAACGGAGAGAGCAGCCGCATATATCCGGCGAGACAGATGAGATCGACTTTGTGCTCGTCGAGAACGTCGGCGACCTGGCGGTCGTAGACTTCGCGTTCGAGGCCTTTCGACGGGATCACGCGCGTTTTGATGCCGCGTGCTTCGGCGCGTTGGATGCCGGGCGCGCCTTCGCGATTGCTGATAACGACGGCGATCTCCGCGTTCGGGATTCTTCCCGCCGCGACGCTTTCCGCGAGGGCTTCGAAGTTCGAGCCGCGGCCGCTCAAGAGCACGCCGATACGCTTCTTCATAAACGAAAAACGTTAGCACAGGCGGACGAATCGGCAAAACGAAGCGGCGGAAGTTCAAAGTTAAAAGGTAAAAGTAGACCTCAGGTGACGGACTTGCCGTGGAAGTTGCGAAGGCCGGTGGCGAGCAGCAAGGCGTTGAAGAATACCAGCCCGGCGACTACCGCGAGCAAAGGGAGATGCGGGAACTGGGGAATCATCGTTGCTCGAAGACCTTCGCTGGCGTAGACGAGAGGATTTACAAGTACGGCTTTTTGGAGGATGGGAAACTTTTCGAGAGCGCTCCAGGGATAGTAGGTGCAGCCGAAGAAAATCATGGGAGCGACGATCAGGCTGAACATGAGGCCGATGTGGGTCTGCTGCATGCTGCAGCCAAGCGCGAGACCGCCGGTCGCGGAAAAAAGGGCCACTAGCACCGCCACGAGCGCGAAGAGCAGGGGATGGGGCACGTTTAAGTTCACGCCGGGACGGAGGAGCAACCACGCGGCTGGAATGACCATGAAGCCGGCAGCGAGCGCTTGCAACGTGCCCGCGACGACTTTCTCGATGGCCAGCCAGGAGATTTCCATCGGAGCAAGCAAGCGGTCTTCGATCTCGCGCGTGAATTGAAACTCGGCAATCAGGGGCATGGCGACGGCCCAGATGCCGGTGCCAACCATGCAGATGGCCATGATTCCCGGCAGCAGGAGGCTCTTGTAAGAGGGCGGCATGTAGCCGCTGCCGACCATGACGCGGCCGAAGATGAAGACGAACATTAACGGCTGCAGGAAAGTTTGAAACAGCAGCGCGACGAAATTGCGGCGCGCGACGTGAGCATCGCGCGCGAGCATGGCGAAAAAGGCTTTCCAGTTCATTCGCGCAAGCTCCTTCCGGTGTGATGCAGAAAAAGATTCTCCAAGCTGGGCTCTGAGATGTGCACGTCGCACAACTCGACGCCGGCAGTGGAAGCCAGGCTGGCGACTTCGGCAACGAGCGAACCGCCGCGGTCGGCGTAAAGATCGGCGCCATTGCTGTCGTTGGCGCGGACTTCCCGCACGCCAGCGAGACTCTGAAGGCGTTTGAGGAAATCCGGCGAGTGCAGGCCAAAGCGGAGGCGCAACAAGTAGCCGCCTGGAACAGAGGCCTTCAGCTCCTGAGGAGTTCCGAGAGCGATGACGCGGCCGTGATCGATGATGGCAAGGCGCTTACAGAGTGCGTCGGCTTCTTCCATGTTGTGAGTGGTCAGTAGAATTGTTTTGCCGCTGTGGTTGTATTCGCGGACGATTTCCCATAGGAGCAGACGCGTTTGCGGGTCCAGGCCGGCGCTGGGCTCGTCGAGGAAGAGGACTTGCGGGTCGTGCATCATGGCGCGGGCGATCGAGAGGCGCTGCATCATGCCGCCGGAGAAGCCGCGGACCATCTGGTCGGCGCGATCGGTGAGCTTGAAGCGTTCGAGGAGGGCTTCGGCGCGCTTGGCGCGTTCTTGTGAGGAAAGACCGAAATAGGCGCCGTGGAATGTGAGAATCTCGCGCGCGGTCAAAGAGAAATCAAGATTGGGGCGCTGGGCCACGACGCCGATCAGGCGCTTGACAGCGACCTGCTCTTGCCAAACGTCGTGGTCGCCGATGAAGGCCTGGCCGGCGGTTGGGCGAACGCGCGTGGTGAGGACGCCCACGGTCGTGGACTTGCCGGCGCCATTCGGGCCGAGCAGGCAGAAGATTTCCCCAGGCTGGATGTCGAGGGAAATTCCGTCGAGCGCGACGATCTGCGGTTTGGGCTGTTTGGCCTTGGCTTTCGGAGCGCCAAACGAGAAGCCTCCGGTGCCCGCGGCTACGGGAGGAGGCGAGTTGTAGACCTTGCGCAGGTCGCGCGTGCGAATACCAGCTACCATGCCGGAGATTCCCTTCCCGAAGCACCCAAGATGCGCGTCTTGCGCGGACGGCCTTGAGGCGACACCACCAAAGGAACTAAGTACGCATGGGATGATTCCAGAGTATCGGGAAAGAAGTCAATTTCGGGAAGAAGTGGTGCCTTTAACCACTGGGGAAGGGCCGAAGAGACTGCGACATTCCAAAAACCCGAGGCTTTCGCGGTAGAATGCCGGTCGCATTGACAGGAATCCAACTGGGGAAATGCAAACGATGACGAATCAGAAAAAGAGACTTGGCAAGACGATGATGAACGGCGCGCTCCTAGGGCTCCTCGCGTTTGGGGCGACCCCGGCGGGCGCACAGCAAGCGGCTCCGCGAGACCCGGCGGAGCCTGCTCAGGGAAAGCCGCAGCCGAAGATTTTGGCGCGGCCGGCGGGGGCGATCGCGCGGACGTCCATCGATGAGAAATCGATGCGCGCGCTGATCGGGAAGTTGGTGGCGTGCGGGACGCGGTTGACGCTTTCTTCGTGGACGGATGAAAAGCGGGGGATTGGTTGCGGGCGGGACGCCACCGTGGCGCGATTGAATGAGATCGCGAAGGATTCCGGGGGAAAATTGCAAGTAGTGGTGGACAAGTTCGAATCGACTTCGGAGCGGACTTCGTCGAAGTCCATTCCACTGGAAAATGTTTACGCAATTCTTCCTGGAAGCGATGCGAAGCTGGCGAAAACGATTTTCATCGTTTCGGGGCACTTTGATTCGCGGCCATCGAACGTGATGGATCCGCAGGCGGATGCGCCAGGCGCGGACGATGATGGTTCAGGAGTGGCGGTGAGCGTGGAGTGCGCGCGGCTGCTAAGCAGGGAGAGGACGAACGGTGGAGCGTCGCCGTATCGCGCGACGATACTTTTTGCGGCGGTTTCCGGGGAAGAGCAGGGGCTGCTTGGGAGCACACATCTGATGGATTGGGTGAAGCAGCAGGGGTACACGGTGGGCGGCATGTTGGATGACGATATAGTTGGCGCCGATCCCGCGGCAGGCGCGCCGCATCGCGTGCGGCTCTTTTCCGGAAATGGCGATATCGACGATGCGGATTCGCCTTCGCGGGAACTGGCGCGGGCGATTGAAGAGATTGATGGGCGCAGGGCGATTCGCATGATTTTCCGCGTGGACAGGTATGGCCGCGGCGGGGACCACTATCCGTTTTACAAGGCAGGGCTGCCGGCGGTGCGATTCACCGAGCCGCTGGAAGATTACAATCACCAGCACCAGACGCCGCGAACGGAAAACGGAATCGAATACGGAGACTTTGAAAAATACTTAAACTTTACGTTTATGGGCGACGTGGCGAGGGACAATGCGGAGGCGCTGCGGCAGCTGGCGCTGGCTCCGGAACCGCCGAGAAACGCGAAGCTCACGGGGGCGGTGACACCGGATGCGAAAGTGTCGTGGTCGGCTGAGGATGATCCGGAGCGGGAGGGATTCGAGATTCTGTGGCGCGAAACGACCGATCCACGCTGGCAGGTTTATGATTTTGCGGCTTCGCCGGGCGAAACGGTTTTGAAGGGCGTCTCCACGGACAATCATTTCTTCGCCGTGCGGGCCGTAGGCAAGAATGGCGCCCGGTCGATTGCGGTGCCCACGGAAATGGAACGGCGGCCGCCGCCATTGCCTACACCAGCACCGACTAAACAGTGAGCGGCCGGAACTATTTTTGGAAATGGTCGGGATACCAGATCAAGGCGCACTCGGGGCACATGGTGTGGGTGAACTCGACTTGCGAACGATCCCGGATGTAAGACTCGATCTGCTGCCAACTTCCATTTTCGGCGTGGATTTTCTTGCACGAAGCGCAGATGGTCAAGAGGCCCGTCAAGGTGTCAAGTTTGGAGATGGCCTCCTGCAATTCAGCAATGACGCGTTCCTTCTCGGCTTCTGTCTGAATGCGCTCGGTGATGTCGCGGCCGTTGATGACGACGCCGCGAATGTCCGGGTGGTCCAGCAAATTGTAAGCGACAACTTCCAAAGAGACCCAGGAGCCGTTGGCATGGCGAGCGCGGTATTGGATGGAATCCCGAGCGCCGGGAATTTTCCAGAATTCGCTTAGCGCGTTTTCCACGGTGGAACGATCTTCGGGGTGAAGCAACTCAAAGCCAACGGAACCGATGATTTCTTCCTGCCGGTAGCCCAAAATACGATGTATAGATGGACTGATGTAACGGACGCGGCCGTCGGCATCGCGGATGGTGAGAATGTCCTGGCTATTCTCGACCATGAGCCGGAAGTGTTCGTCAATTTCGGAAACCGGCTGCTCCGAGCGCTCGAGACCAGCGATTTTCCGAAGGATGCAGCACACCAGAGGGCCATCCTGAACGTCCACGGAGCACAAACTCATTTCAAGAAGGACTTCCGTTCCGTCCTTGCGCAGACCTCGTAGCTCCAACCCTACGCGGCCGGGCCGGAGTCCCGGAGCGCGCGTGTAACCGGCGATCTGCCGTTCGTACTCCTCTCGAAATAATTGAGGCAGCAAGACGTTGAAATGCAGGCCGAGCAACTCGTTCGGGCCGTAGCCGAAAAGCTCTTCGCTCTGCGCGTTCACGTGAAGGATTTGGCCCTGGTGATCCGCGACGAGGATTCCTTCCGGGGCGGAGTCGAGCACGGCTCTGGACGCAGCATCACTGAACGCAGATCTTCCTTGAGACATGATTCCTTTCTCGGACGAACTAGCAGGCCTGAGGTTTAAATCGATTCAGGAGACTGCTGCTCTGGACGAGAACGAAGCGCAATGCTCACAAGAGTAGATTTGCACGCGTGGACTGTCAAATCTACTTGTACTGGTACCTTGAATAGTACGAGTACAGGTAGGTTTCGGCCGACGACTGACACGCGAATGAAGACCGATCTCGAAAAAAATCGGTTTAGTCGCCATCTGCGTGGTGCCGTCGAAGCGATTTACCTTCATTCGGTTTAGTGCTGGGGTGCAGCGACGGGCTGCGCGAAGGTGATGAAGTGGCCGCCGGGATCCTGGACGCTGAATTCTTTCATGCCATAGAAGGCGGTGCGGACGGGCATGACAATTTTGACGTCTTTCATGGCGGCCAGGACGGCGTCGAGGTTGTCGACCTCCATGTAAAGATAAGTGGGGCCTTTTCTGGCTTCAGCGGACATAGATGATGGCGCGTCTTTTTCAACGCTGGCGTAGGTTTGGTACATCACTTCGGCGGCCCCTTTCTGAAAAGTGACAAAACCGAGTTTGTTGCCGTCGGGGACTTCGATGGTTTTGGCGAAGCCGAGGCGACCGACCCAAAAGGGGACGACGGGCTCGATTTCCTTGACGAGCAGGACCGGAGTGATGCGTTTGACGTTCATGGAATTGATCTCCTGAGATGGATTGGCTTGCAGGGAAGAGAAACCGAGAAAGAAAGCGAGAGCGAAAAGGCTAAGGGTGAAGTGGCGCACGACCCAGATTCTCCTTGACGGAACAACTAGTCTAATTTAGACTAGTCAAGAATAAATGGCCCGGAAAGAAAAGTCAAGGAGGTTCTTATGAGCGGAACGGCGCGACAATTGGGAGATCTGATTTCGATCGGACCGGCGATGCTGCGCGACTTCGAGCAGTTGGGGATTCGCAGCGTGGCGCAACTGGCGCGGCAACATCCGCGGAGGATGTATGACCGGTTGGGCCGGCTGACCGGTCATCGGCAAGATCCTTGCGTACTGGACACGTTTTGCGCCGCAGTGGCGCAGGCGAGGAATCCGCGGCTGCCCGTGGAGAAATGCCAGTGGTGGTGGTGGAGCAGAAGGAGGAAGCAAAGAAGCAAGGAGACAGAGAAGTGAAGATTCCAGAGACAGTAATGGAAACACGAAGAAGAAAGATGAGAAAAGATAACGCAGAAACGCAGAGAACGCTGAGGAGCGCGGGGAGACCACCAGGAATCGCACGCGCAGGCAGAAAGTTGGCACTGACGACGCCGGATCTGGTGTTGCTTAGCCTCTTGGCGGAGCGGCCGATGCATGGATATCAGGCGAATCTCGAACTCGAGCGGCGAGAGATTCGGGATTGGGCGGGGATATCGCGGCCACAGGTTTACTACTCGCTGGAAAAACTGGTGCGCAAGGGGCTTATCCGCTCTTTGGAAACGGAAGAGCAGGCAGGGGGGCCGGAGCGCAGCACGTTTGAAACAACGGCGAAGGGTAAAGCCGCACTCGCAGCGGCTCTCGAACGCGAAGAGTGGACGGCTCAGCGAGAGCGGCCGCCGTTCTTGACGTGGCTTGCGCTTTCCTGGCAGGCACGGCCGGAGGCAGTGCGTTTACAATTGCGGCGAAGAGAAGAATTCCTAGGGCGGGAGTTGGCACGGGAGAAGGAAACGCTCGAATCGATTCTGAAGGAAGTCGGACATCCTTATCATGAGGCGGTGTGGATGGTGAGCTTGATGATCGAGCAGTTTGAAACGGAACGGAAGTGGCTGAAACGCGTACAAGGAGAGATGAAGCGGCGAGGGCTGGCGAAGAATCCGGAGTACGCGGGAGGCGGAGAGAATCGGTAGAGCAGGCTTGAGAGGAGAGAATCGTGAGGCAAGAACGGGAGAGTGGAAGGAGTTGTCGGAAGACGGTCCTGTTGAAGGCAGCGGTAGGCGCCGGACTGGCCGGAGCACTCATTCTAACTGCGACTGGCGGCCCGCGGGCAGAAGCTCAGGAGAAGCGGCCAACGGCGGCAGAGGTAGTAGCGGCGATTCAGGAGCACATTGGCCTCCCGTGGAAGACAGAGACAGTGGACACGTTCAAGGCGGGAAATCCGGAGACGCACGTTACGGGCATTGCGGTGACGATGATGGCGACGCTAGATGTGCTGCAGCGGGCGGCGGCGAAGGGGCAAAACCTGATCATCACGCACGAACCGACTTTTTACAATCACCTGGACCGGCCGGAAGGAATGGATGAAAACGACACAGTGTGGAAAGAGAAGCGGGCATTCATCGAGAAAAACGGGCTGGTGATCTGGAGATTCCACGACCACTGGCACTCGCGAAAACCGGACGGGATTCTAGCAGGCATGGTGCAGGCACTGGGCTGGGAGAAATATCAAAGTGCGGAAAACCCGCACCTATTCACGATGCCGGAAACCACGCTAGAGAAACTGGCGGTGGACGTGGCGAAGCGGCTGGAGACGCCGGTGCTGCGAGTGGTGGGCAATCCGGAGATGAAAGTGACGAAGCTGGCCTTGAGCCCGGGATCGGCGGGATTCCAACGAGAGACGCATGCGCTGGAGATGGAGAACGTCGAGGTGCTGCTCGTGGGCGAGACGCGCGAATGGGAAACGGTGGAGTATGCGGCCGACGCGGTCAGCGAGGGGAAGAAGAAGGCATTGATCGTGATCGGGCACGTGCCATCCGAACAAGCGGGGATGGAGGAATGCGCGAGATGGCTGAAAACCTTCGTGAAATACGTGCCGATCGAGTTTGTGGCTACGAAACAGCCGTTCTGGACGCCTGCGGAGCGAAGTGCGCGGCACTAAATTAGCGGCAATTAGGATACACCCGACCGCGCTCTGCGCTACCTCACTGGTCTTAGCGTCGGTCCCTGAGGCACCGTCCAGACCACGCCGCCTTTGTCATCGAAGAACTGAAGCGCCGGCTGGCCTGGAATCGCTTGCGAGTCACTCGGAAATAGGTAGGTCCGTCCTTTCTGCGTTATTTTTGGCGGTGATGGGTTCAGGCTCAAGCGCGCATAAACATGTCCGGCATCATCCTTCAAGATGAACTCTTGCGCCTCGACGGAGCCAGCGCGAATGACGTTAGGCTCAAGGCGGTCGGCGGGTTTCGCGCCCATCAAAACGACGGAAGCGATGGAGAGCACGAGCACGGCGTTAAGCAGTTTCCAGCGGTGATTCGAAGCTTCAAGACTTTGCACTCGCGCGGCCAGAAGATCGAGGTTCGCTTGCTGAGAATTCATAGCATACCTCCTAGATTTCGGGTGGGGAATCCTTGTGGATATTTGGACGTCGAGCGATTCCCACAGTGAGCACAGGGTACTCCAGCGTGGCGGCCATAGGCGACAGCTCAAAGGTTGAGAGTGCCCGAGTAACTCACGCGAGCTTTGCCGGATTCGCCGCGCTCGACGCGGCCGATCAGGAAGAACTTTTCGCGGTGCTTCTTCAGGTCGGCTTCGACGGAACGAACATTTTTCGGGGGCACGACGAGAATCATGCCGACACCCATGTTGAAAGATTGAAGCAGCTCTCCGGTGTCAATTTTGCCGAGCTTGGCAAGGTACTTGAAGATTGCAGGCACGAGCCAGGAAGCGAGGTCAATTTCCGCTTTCACGCCACTAGGCAGCACGCGGGGCAAGTTTCCGGGGATGCCGCCGCCGGTGATGTGCGCGAGGGCGGAAACCCAGCCGCGCGCGACGATATTTTTCAGCGCGGACGCGTAACACAAGTGAGGCTTCAGTAGCTCTGCGCCAATCTTATTTCCGACTTCCGCGACATACGTGTCCGGCTTCAGCTTTGCGACTTCAAAGACGAGTTTGCGCGCGAGTGAATAGCCGTTGGTGTGCAGGCCAGCTGACGGCAGTGCGATCAGAGTGTCTCCGGGCTGGACGCTCTTGCCGGTCAGAAGTTTTTTGCGCTCGACCGCGCCAACGATGAAGCCAGCAAGATCGTATTCGCCGAGAGGATAGAAACCCGGCATTTCGGCGGTTTCGCCACCGATGAGAGCGCAACCGGCTTTGCGGCAGGAACGGCTCATGCCTTCGACGAGCTGCTCGACGACATGGGGATCGAGCTTACCCATCGCCAGGTAGTCGAGAAAAAAAAGAGGCTCGGCGCCCTGCACGAGAATGTCGTTGACGCAGTGATTGACAAGATCGCCGCCGACCGTGGAGTGCACGCCCATGGCCATGGCGATTTTGAGCTTGGTGCCGACGCCGTCCGCGCTGGAAACGAGCACAGGCTCTTTCCATTTTTTCCGGTCTAGCGCGAAGAGCGCGCCGAAACCGCCGATGCCGCCCAGCACGCCGGAAGTGAACGTGCGGCTGGCGTGGTGCCGGATTCTCTGCTTGGCGTCATCCGCGACGGCGATGTTCACTCCGGCATCGGCATATTTCATGAAAGACCCGCTCGCTTCCGTCTCTGCTCTTTTTGATCGGGGCGTATCCGCCGCGGCGGGCGCCGGTCACTGACAGGAATTCCTTGGAACGCCGTGGAGGATCGCGGCGCTTATTCCCAAAAACGACTGTTCGACAAGGCTAAAAGGTCCGGAAAATCCGATTCCAGCGCACGATTCTTGGATGCAGCAGGGCATTTGCGTAAGCAAAAAAGCGCTCACGAATCTGGCCGGAATCCCAAGCGCCCTGCGGCGCGTCCAGTGACATGTAAATCATGACGGGAGTGCCGATGATGTCGTTGCGCGGGACGCAGCCCCAGAAGCGGCTGTCCAGAGAATTCTCGCGATTGTCTCCCATCACAAAATAACAGTCCTTAGGCACGGTGAGAGGGAGTCCTTTGAAATTCCCCATGAGGAGGGACGGATCGGGTCGTTCGGATAGGCCGCGCGTGTAGCTCTCCGTAAGGCGCTTGCCGTTGATCCAGACGGCGCCTTCGCGCACGTCGATCACCTCTCCGGGCAACCCGATGACGCGCTTCACGTAGTCCGGCGTGTCCGGGGCAAACGGCGGCTTGAAGATGATGACTTGCTGGCGTTTGGGATTGCGCCAGAGCGGCACGTGCCAATTGGTGAAGGGCACGCCGGCGTCGTAGCCGACGCGGCTCATGATGAGGTGATCGCCGATGAGAAGCGTATTCTCCATCGAGCCGGAAGGAATGACGCGCGCCTGGCCGATCGTGCCGTTGATGAGGAGAAACACCAGGCCGACCCAGAACCAGGCGATGATCTCGCGCTGAATCTTGGTTTTCACCGGTACGTTTGCTTCTTCTTCTTTTTTCTTTTTTTCAGATTTCATGTTCCACCACCACCGGCCGCTCTGCGGACGCGGGTTCACTACCATTGCCTTGAATAGTCTCGCCGGATTTGCCGTTGGCGGCGTTTTCGCGCACCTCAAGCTGCACCAGATCCGTCGGATAAACGCCCGTATAACAAGACGTACAGAACTTGCCAGCGGTATCGCCGACCGCGCGGCGGAGCGCTGGGAGAGAAACATAGCCCAGCGAATCGGCGCCCAAGAATTTGCAGATTTCTTCCGGGGTGTTCGAGGAGGCAATCAATTCTTCACGCGTGGGTGTGTCCACGCCGTAGTAGCAAGGCGAAATCGTCGGCGGGCAACTGATGCGCACGTGGACTTCCTTTGCGCCCACCTCGCGGACCATGCGGACGATCTTGCGGCTGGTGGTGCCGCGCACGATGGAATCGTCGACGAGAATTACGCGCTTGCCTTCGAGCAAGCCGCGGATGGGATTGAGCTTGAGCTTCACGCCGAAATTGCGGATGGCTTGCGACGGCTCGATAAAAGTGCGGCCGATGTAGTGATTGCGAATCAAGCCCATGCGAAAGGGAATTTTTGATTCGAGCGAATAACCCACGGCCGCGGGCACGCCGGAATCGGGCACGGGAACGACGATGTCGGCGTCGACGGGATGCTCCTGCGCGAGGAGGCGGCCGAGCATCTCGCGGCTTTCGTTGATCGAGCGGCCAAAAATAATGCTGTCCGGGCGGGAGAAATAGACGTGCTCGAAAATGCACTGCTGGAGCTGCTTTTCCGGCGCGAAGTGAATGGACTCGATGCCGGACTTGGAAATGCGCACCATCTCGCCAGGCTCGATCTCGCGGACGTATTGAGCATTGAGCAGATCGAAGGCGCAGGTTTCTGAGGCCACTAACCACGAGACGAATCCGCCAGGTGTGGTCAATTTCCCAAGCACCAGCGGGCGGAAGCCGCGAGGATCGCGTACGGCGTAGAGTTCATCCTGCGTGAGGACGAGAAGAGAGTAGGCGCCTTCGACTTGATTGAGCGCATCGCCGATCGCGCCGGAAAGATTGCGCGCTTGCGAACGGGCGATCAGGTGGACGATGACTTCGGTGTCGCTGTTGGTCTGGAAAATCGAGCCGCGATGCTCGAGCTTGCGGCGCCATTCGGCGGCGTTGGTGAGATTGCCGTTATGGCCGAGGGCGACTTTGCCCTTGTTGCAGTCGATCATGATTGGCTGAGCGTTCAGGAGCGCCTTGTCCCCCGCCGTTGAGTAGCGCGTGTGGCCGATGGCGAGGCTGCCCGGGAGTTGCGCGAGCACGCTGGGCTGGAAAATTTCTTCGACTTCGCCCATCGCGCGATGGACGTACAGCTCTTTGCCGTCGCTGGAGACGATGCCGGCGGATTCCTGGCCGCGATGCTGGAGCGCGTAGAGGCCGAGATAGGCGAGGTTGGCAGCTTCGGGATGGCCGAAGACGCCGAAGACACCACACTCGTCGTGAAAATGATCGTCGGCGAAGGCGAGTTTCTGACTCATTTTGCGGCTAGCGTTCTTTCCAGTGAATGGGCCCAGGCGTCGCGGAGCGTGTCGACGGTACTGTCGATCACCGGGCTCCCTTTATATTTGATGCGGAATGAACCTTCGCGGATGACCTGGCCAACCTCGCGCGCCTCCACGCTGTATTGTCTCGCAATTTCGAGAACGCGGGCAAGCTTTGCGGGCGAGCCGGAGACGACGGCCCGGGCGCCGCGTTCGCCGAAGAGAATGGATTCGACAGGGGCGGCATCATCGAGGCGGACAATTGCGCCGAGGGCGGGCGGGGTAAGCCCCGCCCCTACAGAGGCGAAGCAGGATTCGGCAAGGGTGACGGCTAGGCCGCCGTCGGAAATGTCGTGGGCGGACTGCACGGCGCCTTCGGCGGCGAGTGCGATGAGGCAATCCTGGAGACGCTTCTCGGCGGCAAGGTCGATAGCAGGTGGTTCGCCGGCAAGGATGCCTGCGATCGTCTTGGAGTATTCGGAGGAGGAGAATTCGCGGGCCAGCCTCCATGTAGGGGCGGGGCTTACCCAGCCCGCGGCCGACCCAAGGGTCGCCCCTACGCCAAAACCATCCAGCACAACAATGACGTCACCTTCGTTGCGGAACGCGATCTTGAGGACGCGGGAAGCGTCGTCGAGAATGCCGAGAACTCCGATGACTGGCGTAGGGTAGATGGATTTGCCGAGAGTTTCGTTGTAGAAGCTGACGTTGCCGCCGGTGATGGGCGTACCGAGAGCGTTGCAAGCTTCGGCGAGGCCGTCGATGGCCTCAGAAAATTGCCACATTACTTCTGGTTTTTCCGGGCTGCCGAAATTGAGGCAATTCGTGGCGGCGATAGGCCGCGCTCCGCTGGCGGCTACGTTGCGTGCGGCTTCGGCGACGGCATGCATCGCACCAACGCGCGGATTCAACTGGCACCAGCGGCCATTACCGTCGGTGGAGAGTGCTAGGGCACGCTTCACGACGCCCGTCTTTGGATCTTTGATGCGCACAACCGCCGCATCGCTCGCGCCCGGGCCAGCCAAAGTGTTCGTGCGCACGCTGGTGTCGTACTGCTCGGTGATCCAGCGCTTGGAGGCAATCGCGGGCGACGCCAGCAGCTTTACAAAATTTGCGGTGAGACTCGTGCCTTCGGGAGCGAATGCAAACCAGTCTTTTTCTGACTCAACATGTGGAGCAGGCGCGGCGATCGGGCGACGGTAGACGGGCCCTTCTTCAGCAAGGGGATGCGCGGGGATTTCCGCCGCGACACGTCCATTGTTGTTGATGCGGGCGATGCCGCCTTCGGTGACGTCGCCGACGACGACGGCGTCGAGGCCCCATTTCTTGAAGACGGCTAGGACTTCGTGCTCGCGGCCTTTTTCGGCGACGAGCAGCATGCGCTCCTGCGATTCGCTGAGCATGATTTCGTAGGGCGTCATGCCGGTTTCGCGTTGGGGAACTTTGGCGAGATCGATCTCGATGCCGGTGCCGCCGCGCGAAGCCATCTCCATGGTGGAACACGTAAGGCCGGCGGCGCCCATATCCTGAATCGCGACGACTGCGCCGGTTTGCATGGCTTCGAGGCAGGCTTCAAGCAACAATTTTTCCATGAAGGGGTCGCCGACCTGCACGTTGGGGCGTTTCTGTTTCGATTCTTCTGTGAATTCAGCAGAAGCAAGAAGGGAAGCGCCATGAATTCCGTCGCGGCCAGTTTTTGCGCCGACGTAAATCACGGGATTGCCGATGCCTTTGGCTTTGGCCAGAAAGATTTCTTCTTTTTTCGCGATTCCGAGCGCGAGGGCATTGACGAGAGGATTCTGCGAATAACACGGCTCGAAGCCTACTTCCCCGCCGACAGTGGGAACGCCGAAGCAGTTCCCGTAGCTTCCTATGCCGCGGACTACGCCATCGAGGATGCGGCAGTTCTTGGCGGCGTCTTCTTCTGTCGTGTTTTTACCCGGCGTGATTTCGCCGAAGCGCAGAGAATCGAGGACTGCGATGGGTCGCGCACCCATGGTGAAAATGTCGCGCAGGATTCCGCCGACACCGGTCGTGGCGCCCTGGAACGGCTCAACGTAACTCGGATGATTGTGCGATTCGATTTTGAAGGCCGCAACGAGCCCATCACCGATGTCCACGACGCCGGCGTTTTCTCCCGGACCCTGCACGACGAGCTTGCCGCGCGTGGGCAAACGCTTCAGGTGGACCTTGCTCGATTTGTAGGAGCAGTGCTCACTCCACATCACGCTGAAAATACCCAGCTCGGTGATATTCGGGTCGCGGCCAAGGATTTGCTGAATGCGCGCGTATTCGTCGCGCGTGACGCCATGTTCCGCAGCGATCACCGGAGTGACTCGAATTTCAGTGCTAGCAGTGGCCATTTTCAAATCTGCGAGAAGAATTGGAAACCGCTCACGCTGTCGCCTTGGCCGCGCCGACGAGCGCTTCGATCATGGAGCGGAAAATGGCCAAGCCGTCAGCGGAGCCGAGTGCCGGTTCCACAGCGCGCTCGGGATGCGGCATGAGTCCAGCGACGTTGCGCTCGCGGTTGCAGACTCCAGCGATATTGCCAACTGCGCCGTTGGGATTGCCAGCGCTGTCGTCAGAACCGTCGGGAGTCGTGTAGCGAAAAATGACTTGGCGATTTTTCTCGAGATCCGCGAGCGTCGCTTCGTCGCAGTTATAGTTTCCATCCGAATGTGCGATGGGAAGCTTGAGAATCTGTCCCTCTTGCGCGGCGTTGGTGAACGGCGTGTCCGTCTGCTCGACGCGAATGTGCACGCGGCGGCATATGAAGCGCAGGCCGCTATTGCGCATCATGGCGCCGGGAAGCAGGCCGGCTTCGCACAGAATCTGGAAGCCGTTGCAGACGCCGAGTACCATCCCGCCGCTCTTGGCGAATGTCTCGACTGACTTCATCACCGGAGAAAACCGCGCGATGGCGCCGGTGCGCAAATAATCGCCGTAGGAAAATCCGCCGGGAAGGATGATGGCGTCGCAATTCGCGAGATCTTCGGATTGGTGCCAGATAAATTCGACGGGCTTTTGCAGGACGTTGCCGATGGCGTAAAACGCGTCGTGGTCGCAATTGGACCCGGGGAAAACGACGACTCCAAATTTCATGTGGTGCCAGCCCCCTGTGGATTGCGGGAACTTCTATTTTAGCACAGCGCCGGCATTTCGGACGGCATAGGAAAAGGGACAACGCAGAGACTCAGAGGACGGGTGGAAACAGACTGTTGAACTATCTGCGTTTGCGATTCTTCGCGGAACGACGCGTTTTGCTTTTGCTCCGCCCGCGGGATGACTTTTTTGGTTTTTCAGCCGCGGCCAATTCACGGCGCTTCTTGGCAGCCCAGCCGGGTTTGTTGACCTGGCGGCCACGGGCAATTCCCAATCCATCGGAAGGCACGTTCTCCGTAATTGTCGAGCCGGCGGCGATGTACGCGCCATCCCCAACGCGCACGGGCGCGACCAGGGCCGTATCGCTTCCGATAAAAACTTTGTTCCCGATCGATGTCGGATACTTGTGGAAGCCGTCGTAGTTGCAGGTAATCGTGCCCGCGCCGATGTTGCTCTTCGTTCCAATCTTCGCGTCACCCAGGTAGGAGAGGTGCATGGCTTTGGTGCCTTCGCCGACGGTGCTCTTCTTGAGTTCGACGAAATTGCCGATGCGCGCGCCGGCTTTCAAGTGATTGCCCGGGCGAAGCCGCGCAAAGGGGCCAATGATAACGCCATCGTCGAGGCGGCTCTCCGCCACCACGCAATGCGGTTCGACGGTGACGTCATCGCCGAGAAGGGCGTCGGACAGGACGCTGCCGGTTCGAATCGTACAGCGCGCGCCGATTTTCGTTTTGCCCAACAGCTGGACGCCAGGCTCGATCATGCTGTCTTCGCCCACGGTCACGTCCGGATCGATTAGCACCGTCTCCGGCAACTGGATGGTGACGCCGTCATCCATCAGGGCCGCGCGCTTCCGTTCCCGGAATACGCGATCGACTTCGGCGAGATCCGCGCGGGTATTGCAACCGAGCACTTCGCGTGAATCGGCGGCCACTTGCGCCAGCACGGTCTCGCCCTTGGCATTCAGCACGGCGATGGCGTCGGTCAGATACAATTCGCGATGCTTGTTGTTCGGCTTCACCTGCGACAAGGCGGGCCAAAGTTTCTCCAGCGTGAAGCAATAAATCGCCGAATTGATTTCATTGATGTCGCGCTGTTCGTCGGTTAGCTGCGATTCTTCGACGATGGCAGAGACGGCCGTCTCCGTCTTGCGGACGACGCGGCCGTAACCGGAGGGATCGGCAAGCACGGCCGACAGAATCGTTGCAGCAGCGTTTCCGTTGCGATGCGCGGCGACGAGCGCTTTCAGGGATTCCGTGCGCACCAGCGGAGCGTCGCCCGGAAGCACGACTGCCAGCTTCGTGCGTCCCAAGGCGCGCTTTGCAATTTGCATGGCGTGGCCAGTGCCGTTCTGCGGTTGCTGCAGGACTGCAGCCACCTGGAAAGGTTCAACAACAGCGGTGACTTGCTCGGCCTGATGGCCCACGACAACGACTGTTTCTCGCGCTTTGAGCGGCTCGCAAGCGCGAACGATATGCTCCACCAGCGTGCGCCCGCCTGCGCGATGCAGCACCTTCGCAACGCCGGACTTCAGCCGAGTCCCTTTCCCGGCCGCCAGAATCACGATGCCTAGGTCATTGTTCGACATAGTTCCGAGCCATTCTGCGGGAGTGGCGGATATTTCGCAACGTGGGGTTGCTCGCGGCGGGGCGAATCGCTAATCAGCGGCGGGGACGGGAGAGAGCGCAGTCAGGTAGGTTTCGCTTTCGGGGCGGGCGGCTTCCCCCGTGGTAATGGTCCATAGCGAGGGATCGGCCAGGAGGCGGCTGACCAGTTGCGTATGCAGGGAGTGCCCGGCTTTGTGGGCTTCGACGCGGGCGAGAAGCGGCAAGCCCGCCAGGGCCAGGTCGCCAATCAGATCCAGAGCCTTGTGACGTCCAAATTCATCAGGGAAGCGCAAAGGCCCGTTCATGACACCGTCGTTCGTCAGAACGATGGCGTTCTCGAGCGAGCCGCCGCGAATCAGCCCCATGGCCTTGAGCGGCTCGATATCGCGCTCGAAACAGAAGGTGCGCGCGCGCGCCAAAAGGTGCCGGAAAGTATCCGGCCCGACCAGCATCTCCACTTCCTGCTGGCCCACCAGAGGGTGCGGGAAATCCACGTAGCAGCACACCCGCAACTCGTCGGCAGGATAGATGCCGATCCTTCGGTCTCCTTCGATGACCTCCAGCGGCTTCAGCACTTTCAGATAGCGGCGCTTCCGTCGTAGTTTGCGAATACCGGAATGCTCCAGCATCTGCATGAAGGGCTCAGCGGAGCCATCTAAAATCGGCACTTCAATCGAGTCAATGTCGATGTAAATGTTGTCGATGCCGCAGGAATAGATGGCGGCAAGCAGATGCTCGGTGGTCGAGAGCAAAACGCCTTGTTTCATCAGGCTAGTGGCGTAACTCACCCGAGCGACGTTGTGTCCCTGCGCTTCGATAGGGAAATTGTCGAGATCAACGCGGCGGAAAACGATGCCGGTTTCAGCCGGTGCGGGGGCCAAACGGACGTGACCGTACACCCCAGTGTGGAGGCCCACACCCTCAGTGGATGACTCTCTCGCGATGGTATTTTGGAACATTTTCCCACATTTATTTTAGCATGTTGTTTGCCAACAAATGCCCAATTTGTGCTTTAGTATCAACAGCTTATAGGTCACAATTGATGCGAAAGAGTAACTGTGTGGTATTTACGCAACATTTTGCGGTCTCCCGCGTGTCTCTTAAGCAAGAAGCACCCGCCCGGCATCCGCCTCAAATGTCCGCGGCTTCCTTTTCAATACGAGGCCCGTCCCATCATTGACGGTGATACAATAAGGGCCTGAGGTTTTCGTTGAAAGGGTGAGGCATGAGTCGAGCGGCTCGCATCGGAATTTTTTGCGTATCGGTAGCCATCTTTGGTTTCGCAGGCATCGGGCATATCCTGCTCGGCCGTGCGTCAGACGACAAAGCCTATAAGTCGCTCACGGTGTATGGCGAAGTTCTGCAAAAAATCCAGCAGGATTACGTCGACGATCCCAACATGCACACGGTGACCGCCGGTTCCTTGCACGGGATGCTCGAATCCCTCGACCCACAATCCAGTTACCTCACGCCCCGCGAATACGAAGAATACAAGAAAAAGCTGGCGACCGCCGGCACGGGCGAGACGGGTCTGACGCTCAGCAAGCGCTACGGTTATGTCATCGTTCTCTCGGTGCTCCCGGACAGTCCGGGAGCGAAGGCAGGAATTCGCAGCGGCGACATTTTCGAGTCCATCAGCGGGTTCACCACGCGCGACATGTCCGTGGGACAGGCCATGAATCTTCTCAATGGCCAGGCGGGCACGGGCGTCAAGGTTGGAGTGATCCGTCGCGGCAAAGCCACGCCGGAGGAAGTCGATCTGGTGCGTGAGAAGCTGGCCACGCCGAAGATCATCGTTCAGAAAGTGGATCCTGACATTCTGGTTCTGCGCCTTCCTACGCTGGACCCCGGCCGCGCGGACGAGATTCGCAATCGCCTCCTGGACGCGGAAAAACAGGGTATTCACAAGGTCATCCTGGATGTGCGGGAATGCGGCCGTGGCCCGGTCTCGGAGGCGATTGCAATCGATCGGCTTTTCGTTTCCTCGGGCAATCTGACTACGCTGCGCGGTCAGACGGTCTCGACACAGGTTTTTTCGGCCGAGCCGAAGCAAGTGATTTGGAAGAGCCCTGTCGCAGTGTTGATTGACGCCACTACGTCGGGAGCCGCGGAAGTATTGGCTTCAGCGATTGTCGCGAACCATCGCGGAGATGTCGTGGGAGAGCGCACATTTGGCCTCGCATCCGAGCAGAAGCTGATTACCCTGGATGACGGCTCGGCGCTGATCCTCACGGTCGCGAACTATTACAATCCCGGCGGCAAATCGATCCTGGAAGAAGGCGTAACGCCGACGGAAGTGGTGCGCGCGGTCCCGGAAGATGATTCGGACTCGGCCGATGATGATGCCGCTCCGGCTCCACAAACTCAGAAGGAACCCGGGCTCGGACCGCGCCCCCTTTCCCCGGAAGACCCCATTTTTCACCGCGCGCTCGACCTGCTGAAGGCCCCGGTGAAAAAGGCTGCTTAGTTTTTCCGTGGCCTGGCAGCGCGACTCGGCTCAAGCAAACCTGCGTAGCTTTCGAATCAAGATAGACGGTTCAGCTAGTTTTGCACTCCTGGGGATTTGCCTCTTTCTCACAGCCCTTTCCAGTGGTTGCAAAAGGAATGAAGAAAACCGTCTTACACCCGCGCAAGTTCACCAAATCACGCGTGATCTGGCAGCCGCAGCCTCTTCTGCGGTGCCTCCCGGGACTCCCATCAAACTCCGTCAAGGCGCTTCCGGCCAGCAACCCGGAAGTACCTATTACCTGCGCATCGTGTTGAAGAGCGATTCCGCGACAGACACGAACCGGGCGGCAATCGCAAGGCTCATGCAAAGTCTCAACGGCGTCGCGACGCGGAATCGTCTGACGGAGGATCCTCCCGTTCAAACCGGAGATCTCCTGCACTTCAAGCTTCGACGTGCAGGGGTGCCGGCAATCGAAATTGAAATCGCGACGCACGCAACGCCCGTTTCCCGCGCAGAAGCGAAGAATCCCGGCGGAAAACCTGAGAACGCGCGGCTTGCGATCATCATTGACGATCTCGGCAGTGACCGCGCAGCCGCCGACGCCGTTTTCGCTGTGGGTTATCCCCTCACGATTTCCGTCTTGCCCAATCACGAACACTCCGTGGACATCGCCAAGGAAGCGCATCGCCGCGGATTCCAGGTCATGCTTCATCTGCCGATGCAATCGGTCGCCAACGAAACGCCTGAAGCGCGGGAACTCCGCCCCGGCATGCCCGCGCCCGAAGTAGCGGCGATGGTCGATCAATTTCTGGAAAATGTTCCGGACGCCGCCGGCGTCAACAATCATCAAGGCTCACAGGCGACCGCCGACGCTGGGCTGATGGACGAGTTGATGCCCGTGTTGCGCGATCGTCATCTCTTCTACGTCGACAGCCGCACAACTGCCGCTACCGTGGCTTACGATACGGCGCAGGACTTTGGAGTTCGCTCCGCCTTCCGCAATGTGCCGTTCCTCGACGATGTCGCAGAAGTGGCTGCGGTTCGTAAACAGCTTGAATTGGCGCTGCGCGGCGCGCGCGAAAAGGGCGACGCCGTAGCGATCGGCCATCCCCACCCCGCAACGCTCCAGGCGCTGCGTGAAGTCTTGCCGCACGCGCAGGAGCGCGGCGTCCGCCTGGTGCTAGCATCGGAACTTGTGCACTAATTAGCCTGCTTTTCTTGTATCTGCGCAGGCTCTGATTTCTTCGCGGGAAAAAGGAAATGAATGGCGATGGCAAGAATCCCCATCGTCAGAAAGCTGAAGACGCTGCCTTCGGGACCGACCGTACCGCCCGTCTTCCAGTCGGGACCGTGCAAGGATGCACTCGACAGGTGCCCTTCGAGCACGAGGCCGCTATTCGGCACGGAATATAGAAATGTCTCGCCGAAATCAAAACTCGCGTGCCATCCCACGGGCAGCCAAAGATTGCCGGTGCGCCGCAAGGCAAACGCAAAGATGAGTCCGATCGCTACAACGCCTGCTGCTCCCACCCAGCCTTCGCCGGGATTCCCCAAGTGCACGGCACCAAACAAGCAGGAGAGTACGATCGCCGCGGGCCAGAAACCGATGCTGTCCGCAAGCGTATATTGCGTATAGCCCCGAAACAAAAATTCCTCAAACAGGCCCACAAAAATGAAGAACACGGCCCAAAGCATTCCCCAGCGCAACAGCTCCTTGCCGTGCAAGGCAAGGCCGCCAAAGGAATACCCGCCGAAGGCAGCGATCAAGCCAATTAGTATTGAGATTTCTATCAATCCGATGAGGCAGCCCTCCCAGAACAACTTCCCGAACCCTCCTCTCAGCGGCAAGCCATAAACACCGGGAGAGCGGCCCTCGATCTGAGCCATGATCAGGGCAGCCCCAAAAACGATAGCGAAGGAGAACCCTTCGGAGACGAACGCGGAACCGAAAGAAAAAACTCCGCTCGGGGGGCCAGCGAATTGCCGGAACACCGCGAATCCCAGCGTCACGAACCCGGCGTAGATCAGCAGGCGCCACCCGCCACGCAATCCTTTGTCGTTCAGAAAAATCTTGCTAAGGATTCCTTCGGGAGGCGGAGCCTGAAGCGGTGGACGGGAAGAAGGTTCCGCTGACGGTTTGAAATCCAACGTTCACCTCGAGAAAATGTCGAGCTCCGCAGCTCTGTCTGACGCGCTGAGTGTTTCGCCGTAAGCAGCTTTGAATCTCAACTGAGAAAAGTTTTATTTGAAGGACAAAGTCTCAGTGAAGAGTAAATCCTTTTGCCGCCGAACCTGATAGTACCTGAGAAGGATGGATTTCCGGAAGAACTGCTCCTGGCGAGCAAACCTCGAGCCCGAATCGAGACTCTCTAAGCTTATTGCGCCATACGGATCTCTGCCGCTCCGAGAATCCGTCGGCTCTTCTTTTCCTGCACGAAAAGCACAGCCTTCAGGTTCTCGCGCTTCCACTCTTTCTGAAGAGGAACACTTACGTCTCCGGTGAAGGAGGTTTCGCCGTCGCCCTTTGCCTCGCCGATCTTTCGCATGAAGCGCACGATCGCGGCGTGGTGCAGGTCTTCGCCGGCGTTCTCGCCGCGTGTCACGGAAGAGTGCAGCCCCGTTTCCGTAACGGCCAGCCACACTTCCGCGGCATCGCCCTTTGTCGTTCCTTCCAGCTTGCCCACTCTCGCGGACAGATTTCCTTTGCCCGATCCAACCGCGTTGCCCTGCGCCAGCACCACGGGAATTTTTGTTTTACCGGCAGCTTTCAGAATCGACTCTCGCGCTTGCTGTGTACGGCTGCCCACAAACTCTACCGTCCCGTCGACGACCATTTGCGGAGTGTACGCGTTTCCGTTCCCAAGTGCTCCAGCATAAACGTATTGACGCGCCGTCCAGTCCCGCGACGAGAAAGGGTCGGTCCAGCCTAAATCGTTCCAGTAATCGACGTGCTCCTCCAGGGCGATCAGTTGCACGTTCCCGCCAACCTGTCCCTCCGATAGCCGGGCCAGTAAAGCGTCCGCTGGCGGACAGCTCGAACAGCCCTCCGAGGTAAACAGCTCGACAACTACTGGTGTGCGACTCGCATCCGTTGACGACGCCTGCACGTGCGTCCGGACCAAAGCCAAAGTCGCTACCCACAAAACGGAAATGAGAGTGAAAACTGCCAATAGGTGCTTCATCAGAGCCCTTTCCTGCCTGCCAAGCATATCTGATCCTATCGCCGACAAAAAGTTACCGTGAGGACTCATTAGAGATCGCTTTCTTCTGCATAACCGTTATGCTAGCTTTAACTGGTTATCGAACGAAAGCGGACTCTTCGAAGGAGGTCTTCCAAATGCCTTCTACCGCGTCACCTCTACCTCTGCTGGGAGGCCGGCTCTCGCTCGATTTTGTCAACTGTACCCCATCCAACGCCGAATTGTCCTGGGAACGTCTTATCGAATTCCTGGAGTCGGCGAGCATTGTCTCCTCTGAGCGTGGTGCCCAGCTTCTAAGCTTGCCGCAATCCGACCCGCATGCTGCGGAAGGATTGCTCTTGAAAGCCCGGCGGCTCGGCTTTGTCTCGCGCAAAGTGTTTGGGGCGATGCTCCGAAAGCAGAGGCTAGCTGGGGAATGGATCGAGCCGGTAAACGAAATCTTGCGTATCACCGAGGGGCATGACGAGCTTGTTGGCCAGGACGGCGTCTGGAAAATCGAATTCGTCGCCAGGGAGGGCGGCCTTGACTGGTTGCTCGCCGCGGTAGCCCGTTCCGCGGCGGAGATCATCGCCGAAGGAGCCCGCGCGCGCCTTCGGCATTGCGCCAATCCAGCTTGTGGTTTGTTCTTCTACGACAATTCACGCACGCGCCGCCGCCGATGGTGTTCGATGGCCGTTTGCGGTAACCGGAGCAAAGTGGCTGCGTTCGCCCGCAAGCACGCATCGGCACGCAATACCGCATAGCCAGCAAGTCCCGATTCACATGCGGTTTTGCGCCGGTCTACTTCACATACTTCGGTGATTCTCCCTTTGACCAAGGGTCGTAACCATGCGCGAACACCAACCTCTCCGCCAGCGGCGGGTGTGAATACAGCCAAAACGTGATGAACGGCGGAGGATTGGGGTCCGACAAATCCAGTTCGCCTAGAACCTGAAACGCGTGCGCGGCAACCTCCGCGGAATTTGGCACCAAACCGTGAATGACTTCCAATCCGTAAATGTCCGCGGCATGTTCCTGCATCCGGCCGTAACCGCTGATAACCGGCGAAGAGACAAACAACAGCCCCTGCAGCAGCAGAAGCAACACCGCGAGCGAGGCCCAGTCCTCCTGCCCGTAGAGCTTCCAATCCTTGGCCCAGCGATCCAGCGCCCAGTGCAGGCCTCGAAATAGGCAATAGAGCGCAAGCAATAGCCCGGCTGCTCCCACGAAAAAACCCTGACGAACGTGTCCGAGGATGTAGTGTCCCAGCTCATGGCCGACGATGAACAGGGCTTCTTCGTTGGACATCTTTTGAATTGTGGTATCCCAGATCACGACGCGCTTTGACGCTCCGAGGCCCGTCACGTAGGCGTTGATGGTGTTCGTTTTCTGGCTCGCAGCCATCAGGAACATGCGCTCCGGCGGAATGGGGACACCCGCATGCTTCGTGAGTTTTTCGATAGCAGCAACCAGGTCAGCATGTTTGTCGCTCAATGGCTCAAACTTGTTGAAGAGCGGGTCGATTACCAGAGGGGTGATCACGACAAGTCCGAAGAGAATCAAGACCGCGGGAAACCAGAAATACAGCCACCAGCGCCGCGGGCTGCGCCGCATCACGGCGAACAGGATCAGCACTAGAACGATTCCAAACGCCGTATCGAGCAGTTCGCCCTTAGTCCAATCCCAGAACCACGAGCCCCACCCTTGAATTGACTGTTCGTAGTGTAAGGAAAGCGCATGCCAGTACAGGTGCACGGGCAGTTTCAGAACGCCGATAGTCAGGAATAATAGCGGGACGAAAATGAATCCCTGAATCCATTTCTTCTCACTGGCATTTTCGGCGATATCACGAAACTTTGCGGCCCAACCCAGCCGAAGGATCAAGAACAGCAAGAGTCCACCGAGAAAATAGGAAATGAAATAAAGCGTATAGCCTGCCCGCGAATACGCCACTGCTTTGGCCTGGCGCTCATGCGAAAGCGTGTATTGTTCCGTCGTTGTCTGTTCCGCAGTCTTCGATTGCGCAGGCGCATTCGTCGAAGGACTGGTTTGCTGCGATGGCGATTGCAGCGCGAGCGTTTCTCGAAGGGCGGACTGCACGGTGTCCGTAAAACCGTGCGGCGCCATCGCTAAATATAGACTCGCGCAAAGGATCAGCGCGAAACGGTGAAAGGAGATCCACTTAACGATGAGGCCCCATCGGGCCTTTCCCGATGCCAAAGCGTACGCGGCTCCTGCCAACGGCCGCGCGGAGTGCGGGTTTGCCGCACCGCTATTCCAATCACGAGATTTCATCACACTGAGTTAGACGCGACGAACATGGCTGCGTTTCGATCATCAAGCCGACGTGCGCCTCTATGGAGTCGTTCCAGGATGTGCCGTTTTCAAACAATAGTTGCGCACCGCGCCCGACGTCGCCAATCCAAAGTGCACGATCGAAGTCCAGCGTTCCAGCTTGTGATGGCCGTAGCGATGGAACAAGTACGACGCCCCAATCGAGACGCCGGTTCCCGCCGCCTCGACCACTGCAAAAGCCGCGTGATTGTCCACCAGATCGTTGGTAAGCAGGATTTCGTGGTCTCCGCGCCGCCTCATGTTCAACGTCGAAAAATAATCAAACGTACGAGCCGCTCCGACGCCGGCAAACAACAAAGCATTTTTCTTATCCCAGAATCGATGAACCTGTATCCAGTCCTGGGTCTGATTCTTCCCGACAGGAGCCAGAACGACTGGCGATGGCGTCTGCGTCTCGGTCTCGGGGGCCTGAGCGCAGACTTCGCCCGCTCCCAAACTAGTTGTCAGAGCCAGCAATAGAATCATCCTAAGACTCAGCAAATCTTCCGCCCGGGGCTGTCCCCTTTGTTTTATTTCTCAGTTCAGTATAATCGCAAGGGCGCTATACTAGGCCACACTCTCCGTGTAGGAGTCCTTCCATGACACGCTTCCGTCTCGTGTTCACATCGATTCTCGTTTTCGCGCTCGTTGCCGTAGTTGCCGTCCACGCAGGCCGCAGGACTGCCTCGGATCCGAGTGCAGCGGCGCCAGCGCCATCGCGCTCGTTTGAATTCACCTATCAGGTGCACGTTCCAGCCAATGCGGATTCCTCGGGTTCCACCCATCTCTGGATTCCCTTGCCGCAGGCCGATGGCTTTCAGGACATTCGGGGCTTGCACATCGAGAGCCCCGTGAACTACGTCCAAGGCCGGGATCCCGAATACGCAAATGCTTTTGCGGCCTTCGCGCCGACGATGCAGCAATCCGCCGCCGGCTTTGATGTCGTCCTGCGTTTTACGGCTGTACGCCGCGAGCACAAGGTCGCTTTGGACGCGGCTGCGCTCCAGAATGTCTCCGCCTCGGCGCCCCGCGATCCGAACCTGCAGCGTTACCTCGAACCTGACAAACTCGTTCCGCTCAATGGCACCATCGCCGAACTTGCCAAGGAGCATACTGCCGGCGACACCACGCCCATCCAAAAAGCCCGCCACATCTACGACTACGTACTCGCGACTATGCGCTATGACAAGACCGGCGAAGGCTGGGGCCGCGGCGACGCCATCTGGGCATGCACTTCAAAGCGCGGCAACTGCACCGATTTCCATTCTCTTTTCATCGGCATGATGCGTTCGTCCGGCATTCCCGCTCGCTTCGAAATCGGTTTCCCGCTGCCTGAAGGCAAGACTGAAGGCGATATCGCGGGCTACCATTGTTGGGCTGAATTTTATCTTGCCGGGATCGGCTGGGTTCCCGTGGACGCTTCCGAAGCCTGGAAGAATCCCGCCAAGCGTGATTTCTTCTTTGGCGCGCACGACACCAACCGCGTTTTCTTCACCTACGGCCGTGACATTCGTCTCTCTCCAGACCAGAAGAGTGATCCCCTGAACTATTTTATTTATCCCTACGCGGAGACGAATGGCCAGCCGCTGAAAAATTTGCAAACGCACTTTTCGTTTCACGACGTTTCGGCGGCGCAGCCCGCCGCGACAAGCGACTGATAAGTCGTTCCTTTTGACTTACTGCGTTGCCTCCATGCGCACCGGCCCGCTACTTGGGATTGTCATTCCCATTCTGGTGGCGTATCTTGAAATTTGACCCAGCTCAGATTTTCATGAGGAGTAGCACTATGTTGCGCTGCATCCCAATGCGCCTTGCGCTGTTGGCTCTCTTGGCGGCAACACTGCTTCCCGCCTCTGGCTTTGCTCAATCGCAGGATACTCAGTCCGTTGCAGAAGCCGCCCGCCGCGCGCGCGCGCAGAAGAAGAACTCTGAAAAGCCAGCCAAGGTCATCACGGACGATACTCTGGAAGTAAAGAAGGGCGACGTGCAGAGCGCGACAGCGGAGCAGCTCCGAATACCGGGCACCCCCAAAGCACCGGCCCAACCTGCCTCAAACGCGCCGTCCTCTGCGGCCCAGAGCGAAAAAAAAGCTTCCGACGATGAAAAGCGTGCCAAGGACATCGCCGCGTTAAAGGATCAGATCAAGCAAGCTCAGAGCGACCTCGATCTTGCCAAGCGAGAACTGGCCTTGCAGCAGGATACCTACTTTTCGAATGTCAATTACGCCCGCGATACGGCAGGCAAAGCAAAGGTCGAAGATCTGAAGCAACAGGTCAGCGATAAGCAGCAGGAACTCGAGCGCTTGAAGGCCCGTTTGACGGACTTGCAGGCGGCGCTGGGCGGCTCCGAAGCCAACCCGCCGAAACCGTAGCTTTTAGCGATTCAAAGTCTCAATCAATTCCGTGAATCCGCAGGCTGACCAGTTGCTCGATGGTCAGGTTTTTCATCCCACGCGACTGCAAGCCAGTGATGAAGTCGGGCGTCACTCCGTGGATGCGCATGGCAATCAATTGATCCGGCTGCGGATGAGAGTATCCCAGCTTCTGAAGCTGCCCGATAAAATCCGGCGACACGCCATGGATCCGGAAGGCAATCAGCTTGTCGAGGTCCACGTGGTCGTAACCCTGTTTCTTTAGCTCCGCCACCCACTCCGGCGTCGCCCCATGAATCCTCATGGCGATCAGCTTGTCCGCGTCAGGCTCGTACCCAGCCTGTTTTAGGCTGCGAACCATCTCCGGACTCACGCCGTGGATTCGGAAAGCGATGAGCTTGTCGCTGTCCACGACATTCAGTCCCGCCGCGCGAATTCCTGCAATGAACTCCGGCGTCACGCCATGAATGCGGAAAGCGATTAGTTTGTCGCTGTCGGACACGTTGACACCGGCGGCGCGAACGCCCGCGATAAACTCGGGCGTCACACCATGAATCTTGAAAGCAATGAGCTTATCCGTGTCCAGCCCCTGCAAGTTTTGGGCTTTGATGTCCCGCGCGAATTTCAGGCTGACATCGTGAATCGCCATCGCCCATTGTTTATCGCCATCGATTCTTTCGAATCCCAGCGACTTCATCTCTTGCTGATACTTCAGGTCCGCTGTGAAATGAAACAGTCCCGCGCCCTCGCCGTCCTGAAGAAATCCCTCGCATTCGAATTTCCCCGCGTCACGCGCGATCGTAAAATGAACTTCCTGCCGTCCCGCCTTGGAAAAATCCAAGCCGGAGAAATCGCTCGCCGGCCAATCGGAGCTGGTATGAAAATGGTGCCCGGCGCGCGAATCCATCAACGAAAACTCCACTTTCCCCGGAACCTCCGAGCGGCGGATGGTCCAATCGCCGCTCTGCGATTCGCCGCCAAGAGCTTTCGCCACGCCCAGGATTACGCCCGCGATGACCAGGATTAAACCGATCGTTCGTTTCAGATTCATGAGACTTCACTCCTCTCCGTATTCCTCGCGAAATTCACAAAATGTCCGCGTGTTTCAGCGCGATCAACTTGTCCAGAGTCAAATTCTGAAAACCGTGCTTCCGCGCCTTCTCGATGAATTCCGGCGTCACCCCCTGCACCTTCGCGCCGATCAACTCATCGCAATCCAGATCCTTGAAGCCCGCCGCTTGCATCGATTTCACGTACTCTGGCGTGATTCCCTGCACTTTCATTCCAATCAACTCGTCGGTATTGGGTTTCAATCCGGCGGCTCGCATTTCCTTTACGTAATCCGGCGTCACCCCCTGCACCTTCAGCCCGATGAGTTCGTCTGCGCTCGTCTGCAAACCCAAGTCGTGGAATTCGCGGACATACTCCGGCGTGATCCCCTGCACTTTCATTCCGATTAGTTCGTCGATGCTGAGGTTGGAGTAGGTTTTCCGCGCCTCACGAAAGTATTCCGGGGTGATGCCCTGTACTTTCATCCCGATCAGATCATCAATGCTGGTGTTCGAATCAAACTTCCGCATCTCGCGAACGTATTCCGGGGTGATGCCCTGCACTTTCATCCCGATGAGTTCTTCCGCGTTGGGTTGCAATCCAAGATCGCGCATCCCCTTGATGTATTCTGGCGTTACGCCCTGAGTCTTCAGGGAAATGAGTTCGTCCACGTCCGTAATCTTGACACCTGCCGCCGCCATCGCATCCATGTACCATTGCTTCTTGCCATCGTTCGCTGTTTGCGGCTCGCTGGCTGGGTTCGGTTGCGGTTTCGGTGCGGGCTGGACCGCGGGCGCTGGTTTCGCGGCTTGCGCGGCGCGTTCCTTCGCCGAAGCAGGCTCCGGGGTAACCACAATCACGGTGCTGCTTCCCTGCTCCTGTCTCCCAGGAGCAGCGCTGCCCCACGCCGCGTGCGCGACGCCCAGGAACGCGTTGGCTGCCAGCAGCGCTCCCACTAAGCAAACGAAACTACCAGCCAGTCCCGGCACGCGAATTTTTCCGGCAGCTCCGTTCCATCCGAGTAGCCGCATCACGCGCTCCCCAAGCGGGCTGCGATTGGCGGCCATCATCAAGGCAGGCGCACTCCGCCACTCTTCCATCAGCGTGAGCGCTCGCGCGTAATTCACGGCGTCGCCGCAAACCGCAATCGCTTCGTCGTCGCAGCAGTTCTCGCGCTCGGCGCGAATCCGCTGGCTCACCCACCACACGGCCGGGTGGTAGAACAGGAGCGTTTCCGTGGCGATCTGGAAAAGATTCACGAAGCAATCGAGCCGGCGAATGTGCGCCAGCTCATGCGCGATGACCGCTTCGATTTGCTCTTGGGTCAAGCCTGTCAATGCCCTCACCGGCAGCAGTACCACAGGGCGGAACCACCCCAGCACCGCCGGAGCGTCGAGTCGATGACACTCGCAGTATTGGATGAACCGCTCGATACCCATTCTTCTTTGCAGCGCCAGGCATCTCGCGTACAGCTCTTCTCCCACCCGCTTGATCTCTTTGCTCCGCATTCTTTCGATCAGAATCAGCCCGCCCGCGGTTCGCAAGCTCAGCAAAAGCACGCCAAGGAACCAAGCCTCCACCAGCCACAACATCGTCATCGGTTGTTGGGTTCCAGATTCAAGAACCGGGGCGCGGGAGCCTGACAGCGCGGTCGCGTTTTGGGTGGGTGTTCCCGCCCACGTCAAGGCTCCCTCCGCCCCGGTCCTAACGGCCGGATTCGCTTGCGCCCGCAACCATGTGAATGTCACAACCGGCGACACCAGCATCAAGACAAGCGCACTGACCGCCAGCGCGTAACGCGCCGAGGCGCTTCGGCAAACCGCTGCCGCCACCGCAAACAGTGCCGCCAGCCCTGCTCCTTGCCAGAGGAAATGAAGCAAAGTCCAGCCGAGCGTCAGCAAAACTTCAGGCGATAGCCAGTTCGCTATGATGCTCATCGGCTTCTCCCCTCGTACTCGTCCAGAAGACGGCGCAGCTCATCCAGTTCTTTCTTGGACGTTCGCCGGCCCTCCAGCGCATGGATCATTAATTCGCTTGCCGATCCCTCAAACACCCGTTGCAGGACGTCGCCGACGAGTTGCCGCTTGGTTTCCGTCGCCGGCTGGCATGCCTCATAAACGTGCGCCCGTTGCTCTTCGTTTCTGCGCACCGTGCCCTTTGCAGTCATGATTTGAAGCAGTTTCAGAACAGTGGTATAGCCGAGGTCTTTCTTTTCCCGCAGCGATTCGTGCACATCGCGGACCGTCGAAGGCCCGCGCTCCCACAGCACTCGGAGGATTTCCAGCTCCGATGCCGTAGGCTTTTGCAAAGGTTCGTTCGTCATGCGCGGAGCTTAATACGAAGGTTTTCGTATTGTCAACGAAAATCTTCGTACTTCTTGTTCGGTCCGATTGTCAGGTCGCAGACCCTTTCCAGAATGGACGGAACACTCTTTGGTTGGTTTATTTCGGTTCCAGCACCAGCGGCAGCCCATTCTTCGGATTGCCGATAATCACGACCTTGGCGTTCGAGCTCGCCGCCAGCTTCTCCGTCGCCTCGATGCCCTTCCATTCGAGCAGTTGCGTGCTGATGCCCGCCGCCACGATTTTCTGAAAGTCCGCAATGCCCTGCGCTTCGATGCGCTTGCGCTCGGCCTCTTGCTTCTCCTTCTGCAGGATGAAGCTCATTCGCAGCGCATCCTGCTCCGCCTGCTGCTTCGCTTCGATCGAGCCTTTGAGCATCGCCGGCAATTGCACGTCGCGCAGCAGCACGTTTTCCACGATCACGCCGCGGGGCGCGAGCTGCTTCGTCAGCTCATCCTGAATTTGTTGCTGCACCAACTCGCGCGCGTTTGTGTATAACGCATTCGCCGTATGCGCGGACGTAGACGCGCGAATCGCCGCCCGCAGCGTGGGCTCGACGATCTTCTCCACATAATCCGCGCCAACGGTCTGGTACACTTGCGCCGCCATCGTTTTGTCCAGCCGGAACAGCAGTGATGTGTCCAGCGCCAGGATCAGACCCTCATTCGAAGGCACATTGGCGCTCTCTTTCAACGACTGTGTCTGAACGGAAAGTTTCTGCACCGATTTCAATGGATTGACCAGGTGGATTCCTTCCGGAAGTGTTTCGCCCGTCACGCGCCCAAACAGCGTCAGGACGCCGACGTTCCCGGTCGGAATGGAAGTGGTGCTAGCCATCACCACGATGATCACTGCCACCAATATCCCGAGCTGCAATATTCTTTTCCCGGCACCGCTCAGGTTTGGCATCGACGGCAATCCGCCGCCGCCCAGATCGAATCTTGTTGTCGTTGGCATTTTTTCTCCGTCTGCGGCTCATCCACGAAAGAGTCCGCAACTATCACTACCCCTAATACGTTGGAAGTGTACTCTCGATTTCCCTGCCGGCCTGCGCCTGCCGCCCGCTTCGCTTGGCCGGTCTTCCTCGAGTTAGCAGTCTGACGCCTCTCCTCGGAAACCTTACCACAATATCTTGTAGCCTTTTCTCTTGACACCACAGGCCGCTCGCGGCACAATCCCGGCCATCACGTTGGCCTGCGCTCACATTTTTGCGCGGGGTGTTTCCGGGCCTTTTTCGCAGGGTGTTTGGTTACCAAGGGGAGAGCTCAGAATTTTTGGTCGCGACCGCGCAATGGTCGCGCTCCAAATGAATTTGAGCTTTGCGGCTTCTGGGGGAGAGAAAATGCAATTTTTGCCCGGCTTCACGGTGCAATGTATCAATCCGCTATGCGAAGCCCGCGGTCACTGGCTTCGCGCCGACGCCACCACTCCTCTTGGCAGCGAAGGCCGCTGCCCCTGCTGCGGCGACTTCCTGCGCAACGTTCCCCCGCCGCTCAGCCCGCGCTTCCGCATGCGCCCTCGTTCGCTCACCGCTCGCCCACCCCTCCGCCCGCGCCCCCGCTAGGTCGCGACGACATTCGTCCCGGATGCCAGCGATGTCTTACTTGTTGCTGGCGGTATGGTAAGTTTCTCTCGCTTTCCTTTGAATTAAGGAGTGCGCCATGCGTCGGTTCCGCGTATGTTCTTTTCTCATGACCTACATTTTTCCACTGTCCACCTTCTCTTTAAGGGCGCAAGATGCTTCACCAGTGCACACGCCTATACTCCCGCAGACGTTCCAAACTCCGTCGCAGGCTTTCAGGCTCAAGTCGATGAACTAGTCCGCGTCGGGAAAATGCACGACCAGGCTACGTGGAATGTTGCGCTCGATATGTTTGCTCTGCCGAAGGGAAGTGTATGGTTTGAAGCAAACTTCGCTCAACAGCATGTCGCGCAATTGAGCCAAGATTATCCAAAGGTTCGGGACGGTCATCTGGGGCACATTTCGTGGGTGCTGGGTCATAACGTCGATGCACCCGGATTCACGATCAAAGTTGAGCCATCAGAGATGCCCGCCGCTCCATCGGACTCGGGCTTCGAATCTCGCCTTCCGCGCCCGCTGCATCCCGTCACGCTGCAAAATTTTCGCTTAACTCCCGTCGCCAACTCAGGATCCATGCCGCCTTCCTGGGTCAGTTCCTTTGCTTATGTCGACGGCCACTTTCGGATCATCGGCGGCACTTATCCCTTTTGGGCGGAAAAACTAACCCCAATTCGTGGCCTTATGTCTCTTCCAGCTGCCACTCTTCATGGCATGACGGTCCAGGGGATGGCCTTTCAACATGATCAAAAGGGGGGAGGAATCGTCGGAATCGTGCAGTTGGAAATTAAAGTGGAGCGCGACGGTCACGTTTCCAAAGTCAAAGTGCTCTCGGGGGACCAAGAGTTCGTCGAAGATGCGAAGAGTTACATAAAGGCCACCCACTTTCCGGCCATGCCGGACATTCCTCAACTCGCCAACGCTGAGAGGAAATGGGAATTCGAGGTGGCCTTCTTTGCGCCTGCATCTCCATCTCCTCCCCGCTGAGGAGAGGAATCTCTCAACCTCAGATCTGCAGCCACTCTACAGGTCCCGCGGAACCTTTGGCTTATAAGGGTAGCCCCAAGCCTTTGGTGCGTGAGAACTGCGGTAGTCGTCCAGGTCTGTCTCGCTGATACAGTAATGTGCCTGCGGAGGATGGTTTCCGAAAGCAGCCAGCTCACGATGGAGCCTGCGCGAGCAGATCTCGGGAGCGTCTTGAAAGCGCACACGTCGGGAACCAAATGCCTCGTTCCCGATTGTTAGGGTAAATTCGCTGGTCTCGTCTAAGGCTCGCCGCACGATAAATTTATACTCACGCACGAGCGCTTGCGCTTCGAAACCGACGAACTGGACGATAACGCTATCGCTCATAAGAGCCTCTTCGTTCCAGCCGGCGAAACCCTTCTTTGCTTCCCTCTTTGCTTCTTGGCCGTATTGCCTCTGCTCCCTGCCCAACGCTGGATTGCCCTTTTCCTGCCGTTAAGCTGTAACTGTTTCTCAATCCCTTCAGCGTCCAGGTATTTATGCATCGGGGCGACAGCCCCTTCCGGCTGGGACTGGCCTGGTGTTTTCTTTCGCAGGGTCTGGGTCGTGAGTGCCCGAAAATGGAGCGGGTCCCTGAGGTTCTGCAATTCCCGATAATAATAAAGCGGCGTCGGATGCTTCCCGTTGAACCTGAGTCTCTTTAGAAACTCCATTTCTTCCTCGGTCACATGAACGCTGACGGACTGGTGCCTAAGGAATTCCTTGAGCCCGGGCTCTTCCTCGGTTTGAGCAAATTCCCTTTCGACAAACTCAAATCTCCTTGCGTAACCCGGAATAAGTCTGCGATTCAATACGATTTCCATCCCGAAAGTTGCAAGATCGATATCCCAGGATTCGATCAGCGGTTCCAGGAAGGAAACGCAGCTCTCGGCAGAAACATTGAAAGCATCCGCGTCCAAGAACTCCAGGATGCCGACTCGCAACGCTTCATAACTTTGGCCGCTGAGCCGCGCCACCGAGTGCAGCCAGGTTTCACTTTCCAATTCGTCTTTTGCGACTCTCTTGACCACGTCCAGGAGTTTTTGTGTGACGAGCCGCTCGAGTTCGCCGAAGGGCTGCTTCTCAAAAATCGCGCGTATCTGTTTTTCCTTCGTGGGTGCGCACTTGCGAAGAATCAACTCCCGAACTTCCTTAAACAAAGGCTTGGGCGTTTCGTTGAGGTTGCGCTTCAAGTCTTCCTTGCGCTGGTGGTCCGCCAGCCTCGAGAGTTTGCCGCTCGGAATCTTGAGAAATTTCCCTATCTTTTCGTAGATGTCTGTCCGGCTGGGTTCCGGGGGCAATTTCTTCCCGGTCAGCAACTGCGAAATATAGGACTCTGTAACCTCGGCGGCGGCCGCCAGGTCTCTTTGCTCCAGGCCCAGTTCTTCCAGCCGCTGCTTGATCACTAAGCAGACATCCATGGGATTCTCCCGCTCGATTAACCATATCTGATTAAGTATATATAACACTCTCAAATTGTACTTGACACGTCAAGTGAATTAACCTAATGTAGTTAACTGACAGAGGGTGCTTTCATCCTGCCTAAACCAGTGGAGGTTAGCTGAATCCCCCGGTCAGCCAACCAAGGAGGTTGCCATGTTTGCACGCAAAGTATCGATGCACTTGAAGGTCGACGGCGCAGCCGAATTCAAGAAGAAAATGGAGGGCGAAGTGATTCCCATCCTGCGCAAGCAGGCCGGGTTCCTCGACGAAATCACTTTCCTATACCCAAGCGGAAAAGAAGTTCATGCCTTCAGTCTGTGGGAGACCGCGCAACACGCGGATACCTACAACCGTGGAACGTTTCCAGAAGTGACCAAAATCCTGGCGTCCGTGATTGAAGGCACAGCTCGGGTGCAAACGTACGAGGTCCTCAATTCAACGATCCAAAGGACCGTCGCCGCAGCTTCCGCTTAGAACCAGGCAGTTCTTCGTCACGACGGCAAACGCGTTATCGCCGAGGGCAAAGGAGAATGTATGCACTTGCTGCTTTGGATTTTCGTTGGATATGTTGTCGGCTGGCTCGCTGGGATGAGCCCGGAGCGCAAGAGATACGGCCCCTCGATGGGTGGCACCATGCGATTGAGACCCTGCTTGGCGCGGCTGCCTTCGGGTTCTGCTCGATAAAGCGCCGATGTGAGGAAACGACTCGCCGGGTTGGTCAACGGCAGAAGGCTGTACGCCAGGCAACTCTAAGCATCATGGATTTGGAGACTTAAAATGCCAGACATCAATGGAACCGAGGCTATTTTCATCCAGGAAGCCATACTGTTGCCGGCGACGCATTCCATCAAGAGCGAGAAATTCCTGCCGGGCTGGAGAGTCGTCAAAAACCTCGATAGCGATGCCCTGGCCAGAACCATCGAGGATGCGGATTGGCACTCTTTCTATCTCGCTGGTGAAATCAAAGCCACCGTCTTTGGTCTTAACCGGCCTGGCACCATCCGCAGGGCAGTAAGATCTGTCCTGGCCAGGCAGAGACCGCAGAAGTTTAATTGCCTGGAAGTAACGGGTGTCATTTCGAAGCGGTTTCTCGGCATTCCCTTCGTTAGCATAATTGCCCATTCTCGCCATATTCAACACGGTTTTGGACTCGTACCTGCGAAGGATTTTGCCTTGCAAATGCCTATTGCTCCGCGCGGAGAAGCTGCCGCACGGCAATCCGCTGATCGGATTTCCCCTTCTTAAGATTTTGTAGGAGACAAAAATGAAAGCGATTCGCAATTCAGTCCTCTGCCTTGTTGTCCTGCTCCTTTCGACGCCCTTGCTTGCTGCGCAGGATCTTTCCAAGTACCGGCAATTCACCCTTGGAACGAACTTGCCCAAAGTGCTGGAGCATACTCAGCAAAAGAGGGCCGATGTAAAAGTGGTTCATGGCCGTCCAGTGCTGATTCAGGAACTGAATTGGTGGCCACCGAACCTTCCCGGGGCTTCTTTCAAATCGGATACCGTCGAACAGATCCTTTTCTCCTTCTACAACGGCGAGCTCTACAAGATTTCCGTGATTTACGATCAAACCTCTACGGAAGGTCTCACCGCCGACGACATGGTGAAGTCCATTTCGGCCAAATACGGCCCTCCGACAAATGTTGTGCTGGAACTCGATTACGCAAAGATCGACCGGTATGACGTGAAGCAAACGGCCGTCGCGTCTTGGGAGGATAAAGAGTATTCCTTCAACCTTGTACGTTCTTCCTTCACCGATCATCTTGGGCTGGTCATTTACTCCAAGCGAGTCAATGCCGAAGCTGAGCTTGCCACCGCGGAAGCCGTGAAACTCGAACAGCAAGAGGGTCCGCAAAGAGAAGCCGATCGCCAGAAAAAGCAAACGGATGACCTGGAAGTAGCCCGGCAGAAAAATCGGAAGATTTTTCACCCCTAGTGTTGACCGGCCCAGAAACGGGGTCTAGAAAGTAACGGCCCGCGGGCTCACGGAATACGGATTACGAACCACCAGTCACGACTCGACGAGGCCCTTGTCGAGCATCTCCTCGTCGCTGAGCCACAAGTCAGGGATGTTGGCTGAGCCAAGCCGAAGGATATCTTCCAGCGCCCCGCGCACTTCGCCGAGCCGAAAGTCCACGCCAATGCGCTCGAGCAGTTCGATTAGCGCGTGGGCTCCTTCCGCAAGCAGCGGCTTCGGCGGCGCACTTGTTTCGCCCGCCCCAAACGAAGTGGAATGTACCGAACCGTGTTCTTTGTGCCCCGAATGGTCTTCTGTCGCCGAAGAGCCGTCGTGGTCTAGCCGGTGGTAGGTCACGATGTAAATGGCATGGGGTCCCCCACCATGTCTCACGATGTGGAGAAATCCACGGGTCTTCGGTTTTACCGGGGCCAGCCGTGCTGCTACTCCTGAGCCGGAGGGGAGGGCGCTCATCGCGTTTGTGGTCTCGTCTCTCCTTTGTGTCTCAACTGCATCCGCTCGTGCTGCCGCAGTTTTCGCACTTGTAGCATGCGCCGTTCGGCACCATCAGCATGCCGCACTCGCTGCACGTCGGCGCGCCTTCATGCGCGTTTGTCAACTTCAGTGGCTCTGGCGTCCAATTTGTTCCGCTGCCCAACGCCGGAGATGGCACAACAGTAGGAGCGTGAGCTTGCGCAGCTGATGCCTGTTCGCCGTTCAGTTTCAGATAATCCGTGGAGATGAACCGTCCGCCCAACCACCGCGCGATGTAGTCCAACACCGACGACACGAAGCGGATGTTCGGGTTCGCGGTGATGCCGGAAGGCTCAAACCTTGTGTTCAGCAGCTTGTCCACAAACACTCTCAGCGGCACGCCGTACTGCAAGCCCAGCGAAATGGTCAGCGCCAAGCCGTCCATTACGCCGGAAAGGGTCGAGCCTTCCTTGGCCATCTTGATGAACACTTCACCCGGCCGCCCATCGTCATACATACCGACGGTGATGTAGCCTTCGTGTCCGCCCACGCTGAACTTGTGCGTCACCGATGCGCGCTCCACCGGCATCTTCTCGCGCACCGCCCGCGCAAATAGTTCGCGCTGCGTTGGCTCGAGATTTGTCGTTGTCGCCGCAGGCTCGGCTTTCTTTTCTTCTTTCTTCCCGCCGGCGTTGAGCGGCTGCGAACGCTTGGAATTGTCGCGGTAGACGGCCACGGCCTTAAGCCCCAGCCTCCACGACTCAATATACGCGTTCGAGATGTCCTCGACTGTTGATTCCTCGGGCATGTTAATGGTCTTCGAGATCGCGCCGGAGAGGAACGGCTGCGCCGCCGCCATCATCTTCACATGACCGGTCCAGGTAATCGAACGCCCGCCGCCCTGCGGCGCCAGCGAGCAATCGAACACCGGATAATCTTCCATCTTCAGATGCGGTGCGCCTTCAATTTTTCCGTTCTTGTCGATGTAGGAAACCACTTCGCTGGTCTGTTCCGGCGTGTAACCCAGCTTCATCAACGCCTGCGGCACGGTATTGTTCACGATCTTGATCAGCCCGCCGCCCACCAGTTTCTTGTACTTCACCAGCGCCAGGTCCGGTTCGATTCCCGTGGTGTCGCAGTCCATCATGAAGCCTATCGTGCCCGTCGGGGCCAGCACCGTCACCTGCGAATTCTTGAAGCCATGCTTTTCGCTGTGTGACAGCGCCGTGTCCCACGACTCCTGGGCGGCCATGAACAATTCCGTCTGCACGTGTTCCGGCTTGATCCCGCGCAGCGCTTCGCGGTGCATACGAATCACGTCCAGCATGGGTTCACTGTTCACTTCGTAGCCTGGGAACGGGCCCATGCGCTCCGCGATTCTCGAAGACTGCGCGTACGCTTCGCCGCACATCAGCGCGGTGATTGCTCCGGCCATATCGCGTCCTTCGTCGGAATCATATGGCAGCGCCATGGACATCAGAAGGGCACCGAGGTTGGCGTAGCCGAGGCCGAGCGGCCGGAAGTTGTGCGAGTTCTCCGCGATCTTCGGCGTCGGGTAGCTGGCGTTGTCCACCAGAATTTCCTGCGCGGTGATGGTCACGTCCACGGCGTGCTTGAACGCCGGCACATCAAATTGTCCGCTGGCGTTCACGAACTTCATCAAGTTCAACGAAGCCAGGTTGCACGCCGTGTCATCCAGAAACATGTATTCCGAGCAGGGATTGCTCGCGTTGATTCGCGCCGTGGTCTTGCAAGTGTGCCAGCGGTTCACCGTCGTGTCGTATTGCATCCCCGGATCGCCGCAATGCCAGGTCGAATCCGAAATCTCCATCATCAAATCGCGCGCCCGCAGTTTCTCATTCGGCTGCCCGTCGAGCACGTTCTTCGTCCACCAGTCCTTGTCCTCCACCACCGCGCGCATGAAGTCGTCCGTCACGCGCACCGAGTGGTTCGCGTTCTGGAAGAAGATCGAAGCATAGGCGTCGCCGTCAATCGAGCTGTCATAGCCTTGTTCGATCAGCACATGCGCCTTGCGCTCTTCCTTCATTTTGCATTCGATGAACTCGACAATGTCCGGATGATCGATATTCAGGATCACCATCTTCGCCGCGCGGCGCGTTTTGCCCCCGCTCTTGATCACGCCCGCGAAGGCATCGAAGCCCTTCATAAAGCTCACCGGGCCGGACGCAATTCCGCCGCCGCTCAGCGTTTCCCGGCTACCGCGCAGCGTCGAAAAATTCGTTCCCGTGCCAGAGCCCCACTTGAAGAGCATCCCCTCGGTGCGCGTCAGCCCCATGATCGACTCCATGTTGTCGCTGACCGAGTTGATAAAGCACGCCGAGCACTGCGGCTTCGGCTGCACGCCTACGTTGAACCAGACCGGTGAATTGAACGCCATCTTCTGCTCGACCAGAAGGTGCGTAAGCTCGTCGCGGAAGGCGTCACGCGACTCCGCGCCCGCAAAGTACCCGCCCGCTTCGCCCCATCGCACGATGGTATTCACCACGCGCCCGATCAGTTGCCGCACCGATCCTTCGCGCTGCGCCGTTGCGGGCTTTCCATGGAAATACTTACTGGTGACAATGTTCGTCGCCGTCTGCGACCAGCCCTTCGGCACTTCCACGTCTTCCTGCCGGAAGATCGTCACGCCCTTCTCGTTGCCGATCAGGGCCGTGCGCTTCTCCCATTCGACCGCGTCGAAAGGAGACTTCGCCCCGTCGGTAAAGTACCGCTCGAAGCTCAGACCTTTTCCTGCCCCGCTTGCTGCCTTCTCGGCAGCCGTATCCGTGGCAGCGGATTTTCCGCTCAATGCATGTTTCACTGTCGCCATCCGTCCCTCCGCGCTTCCTGGGTCCCCACTCGCGCGGGGGAACCCTATCATTTTACTCTGCGTCCCACAGAGTTGCCACGCACGGCTTCAGGGTCTGGGCTGAAGTTGACGCGACTCAGATTCGATCGATTTGTGAAAGCGGGCAACGAAAAAAAAGCCGACCACTCTTTGGTCGTACTTAAGTTCCAGCGCAAAATGCCAATGCGCTGCCGCCGGCCGGTGGTTCGCACTCAGCCTAACAGCAGGTGCTCCGCCTCAAATACGGGCGCGGAGCAGGTACCTCGCGCTCGATTTTTTCGCTTAGAAACTGGGCCGCTTCGTGGCCGCGCGCGAACCTTGATCCATCCCCGACTCGGTCCGCCTGGCGCTTCCACGTCCCCCGAATCTGGATTCGCAGTATCCACGGAAGAAAATTTTCTGTCAAGAGAAAAACGCAAAATGTGGGTGACGTTTTCGTACTGCGTCTATTTGTAGTGGTGCTTATTCTTCTCAACCGCTTTCGCTTCAACGCTTTTCGCGCTCGTACCTCTCACGCTACACTCTTCGCATCTAATTCAATATGAAACGCCCTCGCGCTACTCTCATCTTGCTCTTACTTCTTCCTCTCCCCCTTCTTGCGCAAACTGCAGCGCCAACCTCCGCGCCTGTCGCTGCTCCCGCCTTCCCGCCGCTTGCTCACGGGGAGAAACTGCGCATCACCGGAATTCCCCACGCCGGAAAAATCAGCGAGACCCTTTACCGCGGCGCGCAACCCCAGGAAGTGGGCCTCTCGGAACTGAAATTACTAGGCATCACCACCATCGTCGACCTCCGCGGCGAGGACCGCGACAAAATCGCGTGGGAGCGCAAGCGCGCCGAATCCCTCGGCTTGCGCTTTGTCCACATCCCCGTCGATGGCTGGTCTCCCCCAACGGACGAGCAAGTCGTCCAATTTCTCTCGCTTTTCCGAGACAATCCAGGGCAAAAAGTGTTCATGCACTGCCACTTCGGCGAGGATCGCACCGGCGTTTTCACCGCCATCTACCGCATTGCCTTTGAGAAATGGTCTGCAGATCAAGCCATCAAAGAAATGTACTTCTTCGGCTTCAACGGCGTATGGCACCCCTCGATGAAAACATTTGTCCGCGATTTCCCCGCGCGCTTGAACTCTTCCCAGGCCCTCGCACCACTCCGCACTCCGCCTGCTCAACAGTAATGCTGCCGTTGTGCCTCGCACGAGCACTCAGCCAGCGGAGGCAAGTTTGGGCATAACCTCATCAGAATCTGAAGGTTAGAGCTTCCTTAAATTAGTCTCCTTACTAGTACTAACGTACCCTTCTCAACAGGACGCTTGCTTCATTTAATAGAACATATCCTTCCCCCATCATTGGCAAACCGAGATAGCAAGTCTGAGGAAGAGGTCCCCGTGCAAGTCGGACGCTACGAAATTCTCGAAATAATCGGCAGCGGCGCTCATGGCCGTGTAGCTCGCGCCCACGATCCCATGATCGGCCGCTTGGTCGCCATCAAGCTGTTCCCCAAGGAATTGGCCAGCGGCGAAGCTCGCCAGCGCTTTCTTCAGGAAGCGCGCGTAGTCGGCCAGCTCTCGCATCCTTCCATCATCACGCTCCACGATATGGGCATTGACGAAGCCACGCAAACGCCCTATCTGGTTATGGAGTTCCTGGAAGGCCAGCCACTCGATCGCATTCTGGAGAAAGGCAGTGTTCCCTTTCCGAAAGCCTGCGCCTGGGCCGCGGAAGTGGCTTGCGCCCTTGGTGCCGCGCATCGCAAAGGCGTGATTCACGGTGACGTCAAGCCAGCGAATATGCTCATCACCGATGACGGCCGCCTAAAGCTGATGGATTTCGGCATGGCGCGGCTTGCCAGCCACGATTCCAAAGCAACGCCGCTCGTCGGAACGCCCGCTTACTGGTGCCCCGAACAAATCATGGGCAAGCCCCAGGACGCGCGCTCCGATCTTTTCTCTCTGGGCATCGTTCTCTATGAAATGGTGACCGGCAAGCGTCCGTTCGACGCGGAATCACTTCAGGCCATATGCGGGCGGGTTCTCTCTTCGACGCCTCTGCCGCCGTCGCACGCTAATCCGTCCGTGCCGGCGAATTTTGACGGCATCGTTGCGCGTTGCCTGGCGAAAGATCCGGTGGCTCGTTATGCGCCGGCCGAAGCTCTCGCGGAGGAGCTCTATCCGCTCGCTCGCCGCAAAGAGACCCCGGTTCCCGTGCTGCAAAGCAATGGCAATGGCTTACGCGATCGTGCAGCGCGCATCCTGCGGTCCGCCTGATGATTACCTTGCAAAAAGGCCGCTACGAAGCCCTCGAGCCGCTCGGCTCGGGCGCCACCAGCCGCGTTGAAATGGCCCGTGACAACGTGATCGGCCGCACCGTGGCCCTCAAGACTTTTGTGAATGGCTTCGGGGAAGGCCAGGAGCAGCAATTCCTGCGTGAGGCGCAGATTATCGGCCAGCTCTCTCATCCTTCGATCGTCCAACTCTACGACGTGGGAATCGACGAGCGGGGAACACCGTTCCTGGTGATGGAGTACATCGCCGGCAAAACCCTGGAGCACCATCTCGATCCGTCCGTGCTAACGTGCCAGCGCGCCTGTGCGTGGGCCGCCGATCTAGCGGGCGCCCTGGCAGTAGCGCACCGGGCGGGAATTCTTCACGGTGACGTGAAGCCCGGAAATGTTCTGGTCACGCCGGAACACAAAGTAAAACTGGGTGATTTTGGCATCGCACGCTACGCGTCGCAGGTTTCGGGTTCCGGCCGCCTCATGGGCACGCCGGCATATCTCGCGCCGGAACAGATTCAGGGGCAACCTCAGGATGCGCGCTCCGACCAGTTCGCACTTGGAATTGTTCTCCACCAGATGTTGACCGGCGTGCGCCCCTTTGATGGAAGCTCCCTCGGGGCCGTTTGCGCGCAGATTCTGAACGCGGCCCCCGAGCCGCCTTCGCGGCGCAATCCAGCGGTCTCGCCGGCGCTCGATCGCGTCATAGCCCGCTGCCTGGCCAAGAATCCCGCGGACCGCTTTGCTTCCTGCGATGAGCTGGCTTCGGCCCTGTATCCGCTCGCGCGCGCGAGCGCCCAATCGACGGCTCCAACAATCAAAAGACGATCCTGGTGGTCGCGGCCAACGCGCCCACAAGACGTCGTGCTCATGGCGGCAGCTTGCCTGTTGCTGGCGTTGAGCTTTCAGGTAATCCGTTCCCTCCGGGCCGGGCTTGTCGTTCCTCCGCCTCCAGAAGCTGTTCGATTTGCGGCGGCAGTGCCGCTTGATGCCTTGATCCACACAACGCAAACAGTAACGGAGGCGCCGCCGTCAGGTATCGCTGACGGGGCATCGTCTGCCGTTGACGGGAAAGAATCTTCAACTAAGCCAAGCCGTTCCGCAAAGCCTGCTTCCTCCCGTCAGAAGCGTCCCTTGAATTTGCAGAGCTCGCCATCGAAGGCGCTTTCTGCGGCCCTTCCATCTTTGCCTGTTGTCAAAGAACCTGCCGCTCCGGCGGTTGCCAGTTCAGGCCTTCAAATTGAGGTTACTTCGGCGGTCGCTGAAGGGACATTGACTGTCTTCGCTGATCGCGAATTACTCTTCTCAATCGATTTGGCGTCGGAAAAGAAGGGCCAACCATTACATTTCAAGAACTCGCTACCGGCTGGACCGCACCAATTCCGAGTAGCGCTATACAAGGCGGACAGGAGTCTGCAAGTGGAAAAAGAGGGCTTCGCGGAAACTCGGAGCGACGGTGCAAACACGCTGGCGGTACATATCGCTCGTCATGCCAAGTTGCTGGTTCGCCGCGAGCTTGCGCTCGAAGTTACCTGGCCCGGCACGCCGGCTCCGCATGCTGAGCGTACGTCCGGAGCTGGGGCCCTAAGAACTACTGCACTCGTACAGTAGTGGACTGCTTATAGATTAAGAAAAAAGAAGAGGATCGATCGCGTTATTCGTAGCGCAGGGCTTCGACGGGATCGAGCTTCGCCGCTTTCATCGCCGGCCACACCCCGAAGATCAATCCAATACTCACGCTGACGGCGACCCCCGTCCCAGCCGCCCACACCGGAACCGATCCAGGCCACTGGAGAGTCGCACGGATCAGCAAAACGAGAGCATTGACCAATAGGAGTGCAATGACACCTCCCGCTCCCGTGAGGGTCATCGCTTCCAGTAGAAACTGCCAGGTAATGTCCCCGCTCTTGGCGCCGATCGCTTTGCGAATTCCAATTTCGCGCGTCCGCTCGGTTACGCTCACCAGCATGATATTCATCACGCCGATACCGCCCACCAGCAGACCGATGGAACTCAGCACCACCGTCGCCAGGGCCACTTTGCCAACGATATTGTGAAATTCCTCGACTTGTTGCTCAGCGGTAGCAATTGAAAAATTGTCCTTGCCGCCGAATGGCACGTTCCGCCGACGTTCCAGCACTTCGCGGATTTGATCCACAGCCTGGTCCAGCATTTTGGGGTAGGCTTGTGCGCGCATGTTGACTTCGTCCGCTGCTGGATAGACCTTGCGAAACGTACTGATAGGAATCAGTACGCGCCGGTCTTCGTCCCCCATGCCGAATCCGCCCTTGGGTTTTTCCACGACGCCGACGACCTGGAAGTCCGAGCCGTCGATCATTACGTCTTTGCCGACAGGATGCCCCTCGGGAAACAGGACCGGCGCGACGTTCTCCCCGAGCATGACCACTTTTTCCTTGTGAAGATCGTCTCCTTCACTGATGAAGCGGCCGTCGAGAGTCGCGGCGTTGGCGTAAACCTCGCCGAAATTCGGCTGGACGCCGCGGAAATCGATAGCCGTCACTTGACCGGCTTTCGTGCGCACCGTATGAGCATGGTCCCAGTTCGTCATCAGAAAAGTAGTTACCGTCTTGACCGCCGGGCACCTTTCCTGGATGGCCCTGGCGTCCTCGACAGTCAGCGGTTTGCGCTGGCGTTCCTCCAACGGTGGTGGGCCGCCGTGCCGTCCCTGGTCCCATTTGGTGATGAACGCGGTATCCGCACCGAATTGTTTGATGTTTTCCTGAATTTTCTGGTCAAAGCCGGAGATAAGGGCTGCCACCAGCATGATGACGCTTACGCCCAGAACAACGCCGAAGACCGTCAGCGCGCTGCGGAGCTTGTGGGTCCGCAAGGTGTCCAACGCCTGTTTCAGGTTCTCGCCGTATGCTTGAGCCATATTTTCTTCTTTACCCCTCCGCGCGCAAGGCTTCGATGGGATCCAGTTTGGCCGCCCGCATGGCCGGAAAGATTCCAAAAAAGAGACCAACTCCGGTCGCCACGCACAACGACAGAATCACCGCACTCAGCGGAGTCTCCATGGGAAAAGAAAACAGCGCCTTCACCAGGAACACCAGCGAGTAGGCCGCCAGAATTCCGATCAACCCGCCCGTAGCGGCAAGCACGGCGGACTCGGTGAGGAACTGCAGCATGATGTGTTTTTTTCTGGCTCCCAGCGAGCGCCGCAGCCCAATCTCGCGGGTCCGCTCCGTCACGCTGGCAAGCATGATGTTCATAATCACGATCCCGCCGACGACCAGAAAGACGCTTACCAGGGTCATCGCGACGAAGGCCAAATTTCCTGTCAGGTCATGCCACAACTGCATGATGGAGTCGGAGCCCAGAATGGCGAAATTGTCGGGGGCGCTGTAAGGCAAGTGGCGCCAGGCGCGGAACAGCATGCGCGCTTCGTCCTGGCTTGCCTGCATCAATTCGGCGTTCGGCGCTTGGACGAAGATGGCGACCCAATCATTGTTGGTGTGCCAGCCTTTGCGCCACGCGGAAATCGGCATCACCATGTAGTTGTCCTGGGACTCTCCGAAAGCGCTTCCCAGCGGCTCCGCCACGCCGATCACCTCGTAGGTGTGCGTCTGCACGCGAATTTGTTTTCCAACCGGATCCACGGTGGGAAAAAACTTGTGCACCAGATCCGGTCCGATGAAAACCACCTCGGAGCGATGATCCTCGTCCGCCTGGGTGATAAATCGCCCTTGGGCCACAGAAAGGTTCCGCACCTGGGCAAAGTTCGCGGTGGCTCCCATCATTCTAGTGCTTTCCATGGTGAGGTTGCCGCTGCGGACCTGGACGTTGTGGTCTTCTTCGGCGGCCACAGCGCTCGCGATTTTCATGTTGTCACGGAGCCGTTCGTATTCTTCCATGGTTACAAGCGGGCGCTTCTGCGCCTTGATCCACGCGTCTTCGCTGGTGATGATTCCGAAGCGGTGGACGAGGTAGACGTTTGCACCCAGATTGGCGACACGGTCGGCAACATACATGTTTAGCCCCGTGATGACACTCATTACAAAAACAAGCGTGGTCACCGCCAGGATGACGCCCAGCAAGGTGAGGAAGCTGCGCAGTTTGTGCGCGCGAAGGGCGTCCATTGCCAACTTCAACGTTTCGACAATCGTGACCCAAGCCGTCCGGATGCCGGCAGCCCTGGACGGGCTGCTGGTCGCCGCTAGGGGAGCAATTTCCGTCATTCGGCCCATGGGAGTTACGCCCAAACAAACCTCCAACCTTCTATGTCTAATACGAGTCCGTCCGTCGAATCGTTCCTTGCTATATAGACGTGCGAGCAGGCACTTTGCTTTCGGCTTTTCCTGGAGTAGCCCTTACGTCCGGCCCAATCCCAAGGGGAGCTACGGCCGAGACCTCTATTGTACTGTGTTGCGCGGTCAATTCGTGTCAATCGGAGGATAAGACGGCTCGCAAGAGTCAGCACCCAAGGAGGACGCCATGCGTCGTGTTTGTCTTTGTTTTCTTATACTTACAGCATTCAGCCAGAGCCTTATGCTGCCATCCAGCGAGGCTCAGGACAGCCCCGAGCACAAAGCCCCTGCGGTCGCTCCTGCCACGCCGACATCAGGCTTCCGGGCGGAGTTCCTCGAAGGGATCGCGTATTACGAGCAGAGATACACTCGCCTGGCGGAAGCGATGCCTGCGGAAAAGTACATCTGGCGTCCCGGCGAGGGGGTACGTTCGGTTGGCGAAGTTTTCACGCATATCACGGGGGCGAACTACGGGGTGGCGCGAGCACTGGGCACGGCGCTTCCCAACGGCGTCGATCCTAAGGCAATTCAGGCGCTTTCCGCCGACAAGCCGAAGGTCTTGCAAGCATTAAAGGAATCGTTTGCCCACCTGCGCAGCGCTACCCTGGCGCTGAATGACGGCGACGAAGATAAGCCACAGAAAATGTTTGGGCGGCAATCAACACTGCGCGGCTCTTTCACCATGATTATTGGGCACTTTGGCGAGCACCTCGGCCAATCCATCGCCTACGCGCGCGTAAATGGCGTCGTGCCGCCTTGGACGGAAGAGGCCCAACAGCAACAACATAAGCCCGTCGACAAACCGAAACCGTAGGCAACTCGAGCGAACAAACTGCCATTGACCTTTTGACATCCACCGGAGCATTCCGGCACCTGGGCGGTGTACAACAATTGTGTGCTTGGACGAATCCAATTAGAGTTGGCGTTGACGGACTTCCAGCCCCTTTACATCATGCGCAAACGTATTTTCATTCCCATGGCGCTGCTGTCGCTAGCTTTCGCCACTGACGCGGTCGCGCAATCCGTCGTACCGGATACCACGCCGACGATTGGACCGTCGAGACCAGATCTCTTCAAGCGCATCATCGCCAACCAAAAAAAAGACGAGGCCGCCATGGACCTCTACGAACGCGTCGAACGCGTGGAGACGCGCAAGAATTCCAGCGACCCCAATCCCCCGGTCGTAAGGGTTTCGCGAGTGATTCCTTCGGGCACGGGGATGTACAAGATTGCTGTCGGTGACGACGGCAAACCCAGGGATGCAGCTGCTTATCGCGCAAGTCTTGAGGGCCTGGCGCGAGCGCTGACGCAGCTTGTCAACGACACGCGATCACAGCGCGACGCCCTGGAGAAGTACGCCAAGAGGAAGAAAGATCGCAACGACCTCATTGATGCCACGCACAATGCGTTCCTCTTCGCTCTTGTCTCCACGGAACAGCGCAATGATCACACGCTCTCCAAATACAGGATGGATCCCAACCCCGCCTTCAGACCCACAACGCGCTTCACTACCATCTTTCCCAAGGTGCGCGGCTTCGTGTGGATCGACGAAGCCTCCGGTGAACTTGCCCGCATCGAGGGCGACGTCACTGAAGACATCTCCGTCGGCCTGTTTCTGGGAAAAATCTACAAGGGAAGCCACTTCATGCAGGAGCGCTACGAAGTTCAGCCCGGCCTATGGCTCGCCAGTTTTACACAGTACGATTTCGACGGCCGCAAGTTCTTTTCCGGCTTCTCCATCCATGAACGGACCTTTTATTCGAATTATCGCTACGTCGGCCCGCCCAAGGAAGCTCTCGCGGCCATTCGCGAAGAACTCGAGCATGCCGAGTAGGACAAGCAACGCGCAGGCACCGCCGATCCGTGAGACTTTTCCTCCTAGAATGGGTTTGAGACAGTAGCGTCCTCGACTTTGCGAGACTGGAGGCTTTATGCCCCGTTCGCTCTCATTCGCAACGATTTTGAGCCTTTTCGCGGTAGTTTCCCTTGCCGCACAACCCCAGGACAGCAACGCCCCCGCGCCGCCCGCTCCATCCCAGGATTCCGCAACACCTGTCGAAACGAAGAAACCGAAGAAAGTTTGGACCAACGAAAATCTCTCGGGCGCGAGTGGCACTGTTTCTGTTGTCGGCGACCCCAAGAACAAGCCGAAGCCGACGTCTTCCAAGCCGGTGGACGCGCGGTATGTCGCATCAGTTCGCAAGCAGTTGGACAAGCTGCAGGGGCAGGTCGCGGACATCGACAAACAGCTTGTGGATCTGAAGAACTTCAGTGAAGGCGAACCATCGACGTCCGCGAGCGGCATGAAACTCCGCAAGAGCTACAGCAGTGAACCTATTGAGGTCCAAATGCGCGCGTTGCGGAACAAGAAGAGAGACCTCGAATCCAAAATCGATGTGCTCCTGGATGAAGCTCGCAAGAAAGGGGTCGAATCCAGCCAGCTGAGATAAATACCCCGCGGTGTGGTCCTAAGCAGTCAGTCTCGAAAGACTTGCTTGCGATACGGACGAAATCAAACTTTGACTATCGCTATCTCTTGGGAGCCGGCTTCGCCGCTTCGAAGCGAATCTCTTTGAGCATCTCCGACTGCCGGTAGAGTTCCGTTTTCCCAGCTGGAAACTTGTTGACGCTCAGCATGAAAGCCAGAATGTCGGCGTCTTGTTGCCGGGTGAGGCGGCCCGGAGCGCTCTGCGGCATGGTCTTGCGAATTCTGTCGAACAAGTCACCCATCGTGAGGCCGTTCCAATTGGCAAGGAACGCGCCACCCGTCAGCGGCGGCGCGGACTCTCCGCCGGTGAGCATATCGCCGTGGCAAGCCGTGCATTCCTTGCGGTAAACGGACTCGCCCCGTTTGGCTTGCTCCTCGGTGTAGACGCCGTCCCACACGGAACGCGACTCCGCAGCCGGCGCCTGCGCGCGAAGCAAGCAAAGCGGCGAAGCGATCACCGCCAGAATGATGATTGCAGCTGGAGTTTTTACGTTCACGTCGTCATCGTCTTCGCGCCGCATGGAGTTGCGCGTGACCGCGCGCGCGTTCATTCCCCTGCCGATGGCAATGTGTAAGCAATGTACTCGCCGGAGTAGGGGCCGCCACTGACGGCTACAACAATATATTGTTTCCCACCCACCATGTAGGTCATCGGAGATCCAGTCTGTGGGGCGGGCATGTACACCGCGCCGACTTCTTTGCCGGTCATTTTATCGTAGGCACGGAGCATCGCGCCGCGCGGATGATCCGCCGTCGTGGTGACGTTTCCTTCGCCCGCGATGACCAGCGCCTTGGTGACCAGCGTCCCGACGTTGTACGTTGTCTGGCCTGTGCGAGGAATGTTCATGCCCTTGAGAATCGCGGAATTCCTCACCACGTCTGGAGTCTCGCCGTGCGCGATTTGCCAGACAAATTCCCCTTTGTCGAGATTGATCGCCGTGATTGTGCCGTAAGGAGGCTTGATTAGCGGCAATCCATCGACGTCCATGCGAGTGAAACCGCCGCCGGCCGGTTTCTTCGGAGGCCTGGGAGAATCGGCTCCAGCGTTTTCGCCGGGACCGTGGAGAATCTCCACTTCCCTCCCGGCCGTTCCCGCAATGTAGGCAATGTCGGAGACTTCCTTGGGAGCGGCGACGAGCCCGATTGGCTCGATGCAGGAGTTACACGAATAGACATAAACGTTGTGCGTTTCGGGATCGTAGGACCCGCCGGGCCAGTTTGTGCCGCCGGAGGCCGTCCCCATCGTGAGGGTGCCGAGCGGGCCTTCCAGTTTGCTCGCCGTTGGAGGCGTGTAGACCGGGCCGAGGTGATATTTTGAGGCAACTTCCTTCGCGCGTTCGCGAAGTGCGGGCGTGAAGTCGATCAAGTCGTCGATGGAAACGCCGTTGCGGCTGTAAGCTGGCGGCTTCGTGGGAATCGGCTGAGTATGCGAATACCATTCGCCCGGCACGTTGCCGACTTCCACAGGGCGCTCCGGAATCGGCCAGATGGGCTTGCCCGTCACACGATCAAAAACGTATAGAAAGCCCTGTTTCGTCGGCTGAGCCACAGCTTTGACCGGCTTCCCGTCGACGGTGATATCCGCAAGAATGGGCGCAGAAGAAATATCCATGTCCCAGAGCGGATGGTGCACCAATTGGAAGTGCCACTTGCGCTCACCAGTTTTCAAATCGACGCACACCAGGCTCTCGCCAAATAAATTGTTCCCCGGGCGGTGTCCACCGTAAAAATCGCTGGTGGGCGACTCCACGGGCAAGTAGACCAATCCGAGCTGCTCATCGACGGTGATTTGCGTCCACACACCGGTGTTGCCGGTGAATTCCGCTGAACCTTTTTCCCAGGTGTCGTAGCCAAACTCACCCTTCTTCGGAATGGTGTGAAAAATCCAGAGCCGCTTGCCGGTTCGCACGTCGAACCCGCGCACATATCCCTTATTGTTGCGCATGCTCTTCGGCGTCATGCCTTCGCGGAAGGCCGCGCCGATGATTATGGTATCTTTCGCGACCACGGGCGCAGACTGAATGCCGATTTCTCCCGTAGTCAAATCCGGGAAAATGTCCTGATCGTCGTTCAGCTTCAAGTCCACTTCACCGTTATCCCCGAAGGAAGGAATTCGCATGCCGGCCTTCGCGTCCAGACAGATGAGACGAAAGCCGGGGGTCACATAGAAGATTCTCTCTTCTTTGCCGTCGGACCAATAGGCAAGTCCCCGGCCGGAGAGTTGCCGGGGGGCGGCACCGCCGCGTTTTCCTTCATGCTCGCCATGAATCCAGAGCAATTCTCCAGTGGCCGGATCCAACGCAATCACCGCGCGCCGCGATCCCGCCGTGGCGTACAAAACGCCGTTCACCATCAGCGGCGTTCCTTCAAGCTTGTACTCCGGCCGGTCGCCGAAATTGTCGGTCTTAATGCGCCAGGCGATCTCGAGATCGTTGAAGTTGCCGGCGTTGATTTGGTCGAGCGGGCGATAGCGAGTGCTCGCCAGATCGGCGGCGTAGGACGGCCACTCGGTGTCCTTGGGATGAAACTGCGCGTAGGCAGCCGCGGGCCAGCAAAGGAGCCCGGCCAAAAACAGAAGCAACGTGCTGTTCAGCCGTTTTGGTCTCTTCTCGCGCATTTTCGTTCCTCCCTGGCAGGAAGCCCGCGGAAGTCTAAGTCAGTGAGGTCAAAGAAACAATGTTTCGTTCGAATCTGGAGCGCACGGAAGAATTGAGGATGAGTGCTCGTAGCCCTGCTAGAATGCGCGCTATGCGTCCCCTTTTGCCATTTCTGTTTTCGCTGTTCTGTGGCGCCGCCGTCCAAGCTCAGTGGTGGAAAGTGCAGACGAGTGGAATTAACAGCAACCTGCGCGGAGTCACCGTTGCCGAGACGCAGGACGCGACGGGTGTTCCCGTGCCCGTCGTTTGGGCCTCCGGTTCGAACGGCGTGATTCTGAAATCCGTCGACGAAGGCAAAACGTGGAACCGGCTTCATGTCACCGGCGGCGACGCGCTCGATTTTCGCGGCATCATCGCCTTCGACGCCAGCACAGCTTATGTGATGTCCAGCGGCGAAGGTGAAAAATCACGCATCTACAAAACAACCGACGGTGGAGAGACCTGGAACCTGCAATACTCGGACAAGCGCAGGAAATTCTTTCTCGATGCGGTTGCCTGCTTATCGAAAACGCACTGCTTTGCTCTCGGTGATCCCATTGATGGCAAATTCCTATTGTTGGCGACAACGGACGGAGAACACTGGAGTCCGCTCCCCAATGGCAGCATGCCCGCGGCGCTGCCCGGGGAAGGCGCGTTTGCCGCGAGCAATACTTGCCTCGCAGTTTTCGGGAAGGAGATTTTCTTTGGCACCGGTGGTCCCGCCGCTCGAGTCTTTCACTCCACTGGTTTGGGCCGCACCTGGGCTGTCTCCGAGACCCCCATTGACAGCGGCAAGCCATCCGCCGGGATCTTTTCCCTAGCACTTAGCGGCGGCAATCTGATCATGGCGGTGGGCGGCGACTACAAGGAACCCGGCCGCCCGTACCGCGTGGCCGCCTATTCAGCCGACGACGGCAAGACCTGGCATCTCGCTGCGCAGCAGCCCAGCGGCTACCGCTCCAGCGTAGCTCGCATCGATGATGGGTACAGAGTGGCCGTCGGTCCCAACGGCGAAGACGTCAGCGGTGATTCCGGGGCCCACTGGAGACACACGGATTCTCTAAATCTCAATGCCCTAGCTATCCTGAACATACGGACCGGCTGGGCCGTGGGACCTAGCGGCACTATCGCGCGCTTCGTCAACCACCACCAATACGAAATTCATGATCACCATCCGCATGGCCACCAAAAGCAGGCTTCTTCCGCCATTGCCGACTAATTAGAGAAGGTATAATCTCCCGCGTTGAAACGAGACGACAAGCCCTGGCTTCTGTCTCGGCACGAAAATCTTTTGCGGAGGTTGCCATGCGAAATCCTTCAAGCTCCAATCCTGACCATTTCGAAGACGAGCGCGAGCAAGACCGTTCGAATACAACTCCTCTTGCCTCTTCTTCGGGCCGCCGCACTTTCCTCCAAGGCGCTGCCGCCGCCGCGGTAGCCGGGACGGCGACGCTTGCCTGGCCAACTTGGGCCCACAGTGCGGCCGCCGCCGGCGATCTCGAGGCCATTAGCGCCGAAATCGAAAAGCGCCACGACGAATCGGTCAAGCGCCTGCAGGACTGGATCCGCCAACCCTCCATCGCCGCCGAAAACCGTGGCATGAACGAGGGCTGCGACATGATGATGCGCATGCTGCGCGAGGCAGGATTCCAGCAAGCGACGAAAGTTCCTACGGACGGGCAGCCGGGCGTCTTCGCCACTCTGGATGCCGGCGCTCCGCGCACGCTAGGCCTTTATTACATGTATGACGTGAAGCAGGCCGATCCCGCCGAGTGGTCTTCGCCACCATTCGAGGCAGCCCTGGTGGACAAGCCCGGACTCGGAAAAGTCGTCATAGGCCGCGGCGCCGTAAACCAGAAAGGTCCGGAAGCATCGTTTCTCGCGGCGCTACACGCGATTCGCGGCGCCGGCAAAAAACTCCCCGTGAATTTAGTATTCGTGGCCGAGGGAGAAGAGGAAATCGGCTCGCCGCACTTTCCGCAAATTGTGCGTCGCCCGGAAGTGATGGCGGCCCTGAAGAATTGCCTCGGAATTTTCATGCCGAGCGCCTCGCAAGGTCTCGACGGCGAAGTCACCATGACGCTGGGCGCGAAGGGAGTGATCGAGTGCGAACTGATCTCCAGCGGCGAACGCTGGGGCCGCGGCCCTCGCAAGGACGTGCACTCCAGCAACAAGGCGCGCCTTGACAGCCCGGCGTGGCATCTCGTCGAAGCGCTTACAACCCTCGTCTCGCCCGATGGCAATGAGCCCGCCATTGAGGGTTTCGCCGATAGGGCGCGCCCGATTTCGGAAGCCGAGAAAAAGATGATCGCGGAGGCGGCGCGGCGCCTGAGCGAGGCGGAGGCAAAAAAACTTCTAGGCGTGGAACACTGGGTTCACGACGTGAGCTGGCGCGAAGCGCTGGAGTTGCTGATGTCGCGGCCCACCGTAAACATCGAAGGTCTCGTTGGCGGATACACCGGCCCAGGCGGAAAAACCATTCTTCCCGGCAAAGCAGCCGCGAAGCTCGACCTCCGTCTCGTTCCAGACATGACCGCCGCCGATGCGCTCGCGGCGCTCAAGGCCCATCTAGCGAAAAAAGGCTTCGGCGACATCGAAGTCCGCATGACAGGGGGATACGATCCCAATAGCACTGCCGCTGACGCGGCGCTGATCCGCGTCGAGACCGAAGTGTATCGCAAAGGCGGGATTGACCCGGTCGTTCTTCCGCGCAGCGCCGGTTCGTGGCCCGGCTACGTATTTACCGGTGAGCCGCTGCACCTGGCGGCGGGCCCATTTGGACTCGGCCATGGAAGCGGAGCGCACGCTCCCGACGAATACTACGTGATCGAGTCGAAGAATCCCAAGGTCCACGGGATGGACGGCGCCGTCCGCTCGTATGTCGAGCTTCTGTACGGTCTGGCACAGTCAACCTGAGCGCCTTCCCACTACAAGGACTGGCTCCTTTGCGCTCAATAGAGATGGAAATAGCCGTCGCTCTGGCCCAGCCGCGCCGCAACACCGAACAAATCGGAAAGCTGATCCTCGGTAACAACGGAGGACTTCGATCCATCGCGGAGAATGCGGCCTTCTCGCAAAAGAATCACGCGTTCAATTTCCGGGATAATCTCGGATACGTGATGCGTGACGAGCAGAATCCCCAGCCCGGATTGCGCAAGTTGGCGCATCGTGTCCCGAAGCTGGAGTTGCGCGCCGATGTCCAGCGCGTTGCTGGGTTCATCAAAAAGGAGCGTCTGTGGCTGATGCACCAGCGCCCGGGCAATCAGCGTCCGCTTGGCTTCGCCGGAAGACATCTCCGCAACGGCGCGATCAGCAAGGTGCGCAATGCCAAGCCGTTCCAGAGTTTCCTCAGCCTGGGCGAGATGCTGGGGATCGGGCTGATGGTGTGGAAAAATGCGCGTGCTGCTGAAAAAGCCGGAGAGCACCACATCGCGGCCGGTGGAATCCGTGGTGCAGGACGCCAACAGGTCCGGCGAGACGATTCCGAGCCGCGTACGCAGCTCGAAAATATCCCATCGCTCGCGCCCGAGGATGGAAATCCGGGAACCCTCCCGCGCGAGTGGATAGCACTCCCGCGTAATGGTCTTGATCAATGTCGACTTGCCGCAGCCATTCGGTCCCAGGATGCAGACGTGCTCCCCGCAGGCGATTTCCAGGTTAATGTCGCGCAGGGCCTCACGGTCACCACGCATCACCGTCACATGAGAAAGGGACAGCAGTGGCGCTGGGATCACACGGTCATCTTAACCGAGCGCAGGCGTGATGCAAGGCACCTGCACCCCAATGAGGGGAGGCGAAGAAGGTCGCCAGGATGAGGCGGCCAATGGTCCACGTTTCATTTTGAAACAGGGGCAGGGCTAAGGCAGGAGCCAGAAACAAAAAGGAGGTGAAAACAGCTTCGTTTTCACCTCCCGGGGTGGGTGGGGTGTTGCATGACAACACTCTTTGCGGCTCAGCAGCCTGCCCTGCCAGGCAGGTCTGCGGCCTCACTCGCGATTGTTTTTGCAATTCGTTAGGAGACTCACCACCAAAGAGCTTGTCTTTCTGCGGTTTGTAGCACCGCAAAACGCGGGTGTCAACGGTAAAAAAACAAACGGATCGATTGGAAAAATGCGACTCTTCATTTTTCGCGGGTTCTTGAATGGCCGCGTCTCTCGCTCACTACCGTCTCGAGCGCCTGCATCAGTTCGATCCCTTTCGCTTTTTCGCCTGGTCTAGTATTTCCCGCACTACGCGGCCGAGTGTCGTGGGGCTGTATGGTTTTTGCAAATAGCGTGCCTCGGCCATGGCAGGCGAAACGTTTTCCGAATCCTGCGAATATCCACTGGTAAAGAGAATGGGCAGGCCGTTGAACAAAGTCGTGAGCTTCGACGCCACGGCCGCGCCGCCTAGTTTGGGCATAATCATGTCCAGAATCGCAAGGGAGGGCGCTTCTCTCTTACAAAGTCTGAGCGCCTCCTCGCCATTACAGGCGGAGAGAACACGGTAACCGAGATTCATGAGAGCCTGGCGCGCCATCTCGCGGATGGATTCATGATCGTCAGCGATGAGTATGGTTTCCCAACCGCGCACTTCGACAATGGGAGGAGTGGGTCCATTAACTGATGCTCCATTCGCAACGAAGCCTTCGAGTGCCGGCAGATAGACGCGAAAGAGACTCCCCTGGCCAGGTTCGCTGTAAACATGAATGAAGCCCCCATGTTGTTTGACGATACCGTAAGTGGTGGCCAGTCCCATGCCCGTGCCCTTCCCCCGCTCCTTGGTGGTGAAGAACGGTTCGAAGATGCGCTCGCGGGTTTCGGAGTCCATGCCTATGCCCGTGTCGGAAACCGACAGCACCGCGTAACGGCCAGGCTTGACGTGAGGATAAAACCGGCAGTAAGAGTCGTCCAGGTCCACCATCTCGGTCTCGATCAGTAATCGCCCTCCGCTGGGCATGGCGTCCCGCGCGTTCAGGCACAGATTCATGAGCACCTGCTCAAGTTGCGTCGGGTCCGCTTTGACGTAATCGACGGCAGCGGTGATAACTTTGAGCTCGATATCTCTTGCGATCACTTTGTCCAGGAAGCTGACTAGCCCGCTGGTGATGGCATTGATGTCCACGGGCTGCGGTTGCAGCACCTGAAGCCGCGCGAAGGCCAGCAGTTCGCGCGTAAGCGCGGCGGCTCGTTCGGCTTGTTCGCGGATCCTCGAGAATCGTTCGGAAACCTGATGGTTGGCGCGATTCTGCTCGAAACCGAGTTCCGCCCAACCGAGAATCGCCCCTACCACATTGTTGAAATCGTGGGCGATGCCTCCCGCAAGCTGTCCGATGGCTTCGAATTTTTGGGCCTGCCGCAACTGGCGCTCCATCGCGCGTAGATCGGTCACGTCTTCGGCGATAATTTCGATGGCCCCGGCATGATCGGGGATGGAGAGAAGGCGCACATGGAGGCGTACGGCCACCAGTCCTCCATCGCACCGCCGCCATTCGCTCTCGGCACCGTGAACCTCTCTCTGTTCACGGCAGGAAGCCATGAGCTTTGCATGCTGTTCGGGGAAGCGAAAGACATCATTCATCAAATTGAGCGCGTTCACATCCTCGGCGGTAGTGCAGCCGAGAATGGAGAGAAACGCTGGGTTTGCGTCCAGGAAGGTGCCATCCGCCGCCACGCGCGATATCCCGTAGATCGAATGTTCCACCAGATCGCGGTTCCGCGCTTCGGATCGGTCCAAAGCTTCCTCCGCACTCTTGCGATCGGTAATGTCTATGGCCATCATTGTGGCCGATGAAACCGCTCCGTCCTCGCCACGCAGGGGATAGAAGTTGCACAGCCATTTCCGCAAGGCGTCGGGCTTCCGAAGCGTGCCGCCTTGTAGTTCGATGTTCGAGACGGACTCCCCCGTCTGGAAGACCTTCCGCAAATAGCCTTCTACTGCATTCGCGAAATCGGGTGCAACCTCGCGAACCGTAAGTCCGATGTGTGCGACGGCGGGAAGCCCATCGAATTTCGCGACTTCGTCGTTGACGCGCAAGAAGCGCATGTCGCAGCCGAAGACCGCCAGCGCAACAGGCAGCGAGCGGTACAGGAGATTCAGTTCGGCAAATTGCTGGCGGCCCCGTGTTTCGCTATCCGCGAGGGCCTCTTGTGCTTGCTTGGTTTCCTCGCGCAGCGCTTTTTCACCGATGGCAAGTCTCAGCGCCCCAGGGAGGCGCGAGATTTGCTCTTTGAGAATGTAGTCGGTCACTCCTTGTTTGATGCATTCAACCGCCGCTTCCTCTCCTTGCGTCCCGCTTACCAGTAGGAATGGGATTTCACGGCCGGTGGCGCGCAATTCCTGGAGCGCTTCCAGACCGGTCCAGTTCGGAAGCCTATACTCGGAGAGGATCGCGTCGAAATTTTCATATTGCAGCGCGCGACGAAACTGCTCCTTATTCTCGGCCAGCGTGTAATCCAAATAAAATCCGGCTTCTCGCAGTTCATGAAGTATGAGCTCGACATCGTTTCGCGATTGTTCCACGATGAGCACATGCAGCGGCGCCATCGCCCTTGATGTGCCTGCTTCTTCGAGTGTGCCTGTCTTCATTGCTACCCCTTGCCCAATCTCCGCCGAAATTGCAGTGCTCGCTCAGTATTGGTGGCCGCGTTAAGTGCCTTCCGCGGTACCGTCCTTCCGGCAGATTGCACCGGCGGAAGCCGCAACCCTGCCTCGACGCTGTCCAGGAATTCAGAAAACGTAATCGCCTCCTTGGGAGACCAGAAGAGCGCGCGCATGCGAAGTTCCAGCGGGCCCCATGGCCCCATGTCTCGATTGAGCACGGCGATGCGCTTTTCCAAACGCTGGCAGAGGACCGGTGCGCTAGGCTCCACTGCATCGACGGCAAGTGCCGCAAATTGCGATTCGTCAAGACGGGCAACGATGTCCGTCCGGCGGAAACTTCCGGCAAGGAGCGCGGCTATCCCACGCAAGGATTTTTCGGCGGCGTTGGAACCAAATCCTGCACGAAGCGCTTCCAGATTTTCGATTTTCATGTACAGTAAGACCAGAGTGCTGCCGTTGCGCTTCGCCGATTCCATCGCGCGCTCCCCGAGCGTGAGAAAGCCCTCGCGGGTGTAGAGACCCGTGAGGGAATCCCGCAGTAGATCGGCCAACCCGCCCAGCGTGTTGTGTTCCAGAACCGCGCGAAGCACACCTTCGAGTGTCCGGCTATCGATGAATCCTTTGATGAGATAATTCAGCGCCCCTTGGCTCAGGCTTCGCACGGCGCAATTCTTATCACTGCCGTCGGCGAGCACGATTAGGGGCACCTCTGGCGCCGAGCGGTGTACGTGGCGGACTGCCGCCAACGGATCGGAATGCGCGAGCGACAGATCGAGGAAGATGACCTCCGGTTTTACGATTTCGAGTGTGGCGATAAGCGTCGAGACCGAGGAAACGTTGGTCAGTTCCAGACCGTCGTGTCCCTCCGCGTAGAGAGCGCGCAGGGCGGAAGCGGTCTCATCCGGGTGAGCCTCGGCAAGCAAGACGTGCAGTTTCTTTTCGTTCATTCTCGCTCCATCGCTTCCACGGCGGACCGCGGAGAAAGACGATCGCGTTCTCCAAGAACGGCGATCAATTCGAATCCGGTAACAATCCATGTGAGACGACACTTCATCGCAGGCCGGCCAGACTCACGAGACTGGAGAAGGCAGTCTTCTAGGTAAACTACTGTATTGGAAGGGGTTTATTCATTCTGCCCTAGTAGTGACAAGTGTCAAGCAGACTTCCCTGTGAGTGTCGGAAACGCTAAGAGGCCTGGGGAGGAGTTTGTGAGTACCCGCAGCAGAAAACGCCGCTAGACGTGCGGTGATGATTACGCCCTCCCAAGCCATGTCCGTGGACAGTACTGGCGGCGCCCGCTTGTGTAGCGCTGGCTCGCAGCGAAGCTAAGCTGTGCGTCCGCAGCATTCGCCATCGTATGCCACTTGGTGATACCACCTACCCAATCACAGCCACGAGATAAATCAGCAGCACTGTGATGAACCGAGTGAGTGGAACGCGCGACAATGCGCTGCACAGCGCAGCCGGCGGCTGCAGATAAGGCATTATTCCAAGAATCAGCAACGCTAGCGCCCAACGCGCAGCAAGAAAAACCCATTTACTGCCGGACTTTCTCGGCTAGGAGTCTGCGGTCATTATCGGCATTGATTTCCGGAGGGAAGCCATCACGCGCCGAAGATTTCGTTAATTTTTTCCGCTAGCTTGAAATCGTAGTCGCTGATGCCCTTCACGCTGTGCGTATTCAGGTCGATCACCACTTTATTCCACACGTTGAACCATTCCGGATGATGGTTCATCGCTTCCGCCACGAGCGCGACGCGCGTCATATTGCCGAAGGCCGTGACAAAATCCTTGCACGCAAACTCTCGGTGCAGCTTACCGTTCACGACGCTCCATCCTGTGGCTTTGGGAAGCAGTGCGGTAATCTCGGGATCGGAAAGTTTTCTTGCTGGCATCTTGCATCCTCCGGAATTGGCTGGCATCTTCCAAGCCATTATGCGGCGCAAGCCCCGCGCCAGCAACAATTCCAGCTCTACTCGCGCGAACTGTGGACCGTTCGAAGGTTGGAATGGTTCTTCGTTGAATGCGCGCCGGAATTCCATTATCGTAGGGGTTTCCTTTGAAGCCAAAATGCGCCCTTGGGCGCGCATAAAACCGGCAGCGGAGAACGATGTGAAAAAGAAAATTCGCGCCATCCAATATGGTGTGGGCCCGATCGGCGCATCCATTGCGCGGTTGATGCGGGAAAAACAAGCCATTGAAATTATCGGCGCCATCGATACCGATCCGGCGAAAGTCGGTCGCGACCTGGGTGAAGTGGTCGGCGCCGAGGACGCGCCGTGGGGCGTGAAAGTTTCCGCCGAAGCGAAGGAAGTGCTGGAGCAGGCCGCGGACGTGGTGATCCATTCGACGTCATCGTCGCTTGCGAGAGTGATGGACCAGCTGCTGATGTGCCTGGAAGCGGAGTCGTGCATCGTTTCGACTTGCGAGGAATTGTCGTATCCCTTTCGGACGCACCTGGAACTGGCCGCGAAACTGGATACGGCGGCAAAAGAATGGGGCGTGGCGCTGGTAGGCACGGGCGTGAATCCGGGCTTTGTGATGGACAAGCTGGTTGTCACGCTGGCGGCCGTTTCCCAACGGATCGAACATGCCAGGGCGCTGCGCGTGGTGGACGCGTCGAAGCGGCGGCTGCCGCTGCAGAAAAAAATCGGCGCGGGAATGACCGTTGAAGAATTTCGCGCACAAGTGAAAGCCGGCGTGATCAAGCACGTCGGCTTGCCGGAATCGGTAGCCATGGTGGCGGACAGCTTGAATTTGCCGGTGGAGCAAATTACCGAGACCATCGAACCAAAGGTTGCCGCCGAGCGCGTGCAAACTGAATACCTAACCGTGGAGGCGGGCCAGGCGGCCGGCGTACACCAGATTGGGCGTGGCCTTTCGAAAGACGGCAAAGAGCTCGTCTATCTCGAGTTGCAAATGTATGTCGGCGCGAAAGATCCTGCCGATACGATTTTGCTGACGGGACATCCCAACATCAGCTTGGTCATTCCCGGCGGCTCACACGGCGACATCGCCACAGCCTCCGTGGTTGTGAATTCGATTCCCGTGATTCTTGACGCTCCGGCAGGTCTGCGGACTGCGCGCGACTTGCCCATTGGCTTCTTCTCGCCAAACGCCCGCCCATAACTGCACGGATCGACTGCTGTCTACACCGCTTCCGGCGGCGAAGTTACCGTCTCGCAGCAGCCTGCAAAATTTCTCCTCCACAGGGGACCAGCGGAGCGATGATGTGGGCAGGCGCGGAAGGGGCAGGTGCGCTATGAAGCCCACGGGCATCAAGCAATCATGGATCATGGCCGGAGGCGTTGTCCTTGTCGTTATCGGTCTGCTTTTCGCGCAGTTCGTCATAATGAAGACCGCACGGTGGTTCCAAGAAACGCGCGAACATCGCATCACAAGGGCCACCGATAGCGTGACCCCGGATCGGCTGATCGCGCGGTGCGGCGCGCCGGTCGAGGACACGACCACGGATGTGTATCCCGTCGTTAGGCGCACCATGCGCTATAAAACCAGCGGCCAGCAGAGTGCTGTCTTCACCTTCACAAGGACCGCTGACGAACCCCAAAACTGGGTGTTGCTCTCCATGAAAGATTCGGCGGGAGTCGCGGCGTATGAGACTCCCGAGGCGAAGATTTCTGCGCTCTCTTGTCTCGACTCCACCAAGTAATTCGCGCTTGGCGGATGTCCATTTCGCTCGAATTGCCTGTGCAATTCGGTTTAGTTGTGTTTCATGAACTCGCCTTTATGGCCGGTCAGCGAGTTGTACAGCGTTTCGATAAAAGCATCCGCATTGACGAACTGCCCTGAAAACTTTTCCCATGGTGCGAGAATTTTTTCCTGCTTCATCTGGTCCAGCGTTTTGTGGTCGTTGATGGCTTTCTGAACCACTGCTGAAGTTTCCCTTAGCATCTTGGTGAACGCACGGACATCGTCAAGATTCGAGAGCGCACCGTGGCCGGGGATGACTTTCACGTCTGCCGGTAACTGCGCCGTAGCCTTTTCCATCGCATCGATCATGCCCTGCACGCTGCCACCACTGGCCACGTCAATGAAAGGGAAACCGTAGCGCACGAAGTCGTCGCCCATGTGCACGACATTGTTCTTCGGAAAGAAGATGATGGAGTCGCCATCGGTATGCCCGGAGGGAAAGTGCAGCGCCCAGATGTCTTCTCCGTTCAAGTGAACGGTGACGTCATGCTCGAACGTGATGACCGGCAGGGCTGCTTTCTCCGCGGGCTTCACGTCCATTTTGATGGAGCCGCCGTTGCCGGCCGTGCCGCCGGATTCAAGGCGCTTGCGGACATTGTCCTGCGCGATGAGCGTGGACCCCGCGGTGCTGAAGGGCACATTTCCGCCGGTGTGGTCACCGTGGTAGTGCGTGTTGATGACGAAACGCACGGGCTTGTCCGTAATCTTTAAATCTTTCAGCGCCGCCTGGATTTTTTCCGCCAGCGGAGCGAACTGATCGTCCACGATAACGATGCCGTCTTCGCCCACCGAAGCGGCGATGTTTCCGCCCTGGCCTTCCAGCATGTAGATGTTGCCGGAAACCTTGGTCACCTTGATTTGCACCTTGGAAAAATCCGGCTGCTGCTGCGCCGCTCCAGCTGGCCCGCAAGCCAGCGCCGCAACCACCAATGAGCGGACTCTCCGAGCCCATATCCTATTGCCCATCTCGCTCCTCCTCAGCAAACCGCCGGAGATTCTACCACTCTGGACATTCTCTGCTGCACATCGCAGAGGCCCTGCTAACGTGCGGCGGCGGAGTTCGTCTATGCCATCGCAGGACTAGGTCGCCATGCGACATAGTTGGTCCGAATTTGGAGAAGAGAGGAAACACAATGATTCTCGATCACCCCGTAATTCCGTTGATCGGACGGCTGATGATGACCTACATTTTCGCGACTAGCGGGATTGGAAAGATTTTTGGATGGTCCAGCAACGTGGCGTACATGAACACCAGGCACTTGCCGCTGATTCCCGTGCTCCTGGCTGTGGCGATGGTGATTGAAGTGGCGGGTTCGGCGTGTTTGGTGACGGGATACCAGGCGCGCGTCGCGGCGTTTGTGATGTTCTGGTACACGACGGCGGTGACGGTGCTGTTCCACAACTATTGGGCGTCAAGCGAAATGATGGCGGCAATGCAAGAGACGCACTTTCGCAAGAATCTGGCCATCATGGGCGGCTTGCTGATGCTTGCCTACTGCGGGCCCGGAAAATGGGCGCTGGGCCGGCGCAGCGATTCGCGAAGCGCGGCGATTTTGTAAAGAAAGACGGCCTCCCAATTTGGATGTCACGAAGCCGGGCCGATTCCCTTCTAATAAGAAGCGAAGAAAGGAGAAACCCATGCTCGAAGTGATCCTGAAACGATTTGAACAGCCGGACGAAATTCGCACGTTTGAGAAGGGTAGATTCGAACTGGTGCGGCTCGGCGGAATGACCATCGGGCGCGCGACGTATGAGCCGGGGTGGAAATGGTCGGAGCACGTGGGACGCGCGACGGGAGCCAAGAGCTGCGCCGTGGAACACGTCGGAATGGTGCTCTCTGGCCGCGCGACGGCGGCGATGGATGACGGCCGCGTGATCGAGATGAAAGCCGGGGACGTGTTTTACATCGCGCCAGGCCATGACAGTTGGGTGGTGGGAAACGAACCGTACGTGTCGATTCATTTGATGGGCGCGGACGCATATGCAAAGGGAAAAGGTTGAATGCAAATAGAGGGTGGGGCCGAAGAGTGCACGGCTTACCTGGCAAGGCGGGCGTCAATATCCTCTTGACTTTTCGCATCCGCCAGTTACAATCCGCCCAAATCTTTCCCGAGGCTCAAGACCATTTTATTCTGAGTTCTGGAGGCCACAGTGGGGTAAGCCGCGTTCCCCGCCAACTCGCTTGGCTTCTGCTGGGGCTTCTCTTCAGTAGTCAAATGGGCTGCGGAGGAGGCGAAAAGCGTCCTCCGCCCCAGCGGCCATCGATCTCAACGTCCTCTCTTCCGGTCGGCACCGTCGGCGCCGCTTATGCAGGTTCTCTGGCTGCGACCAGCGGTGTTACTCCGTACACTTGGAGCATCACTTCTGGCGCGCTTCCTGCGGGGCTGTCGCTGAACGCGAGCACTGGCGCCATCGCAAGCACACCCACGGCTTATGGCACGTTTAATTTCACCGTTCAAGTGAAGGATGCGAACAGCCTTGCTGACACGGCCGATCTCAGCATCACGATCACTCCGGCCCTCGTAAAATTGAGTAGCGACACATTTACCAACAGCACCGGCCAGCATGCCACGGAGGTGGAGCCTGATACCTACGCTTTTAGTTCCACGATCGTGACCGCATTTCAGGTCGGTCGAATCTTCGCCGGAGGCGCGGAGGCCCTTGGATTCGCTACATCCAGCGACGGGGGAGTTACTTGGACGCATGGTGTGATTCCCGGAATCACCATCTTCCAGAGTGGTGCCTCCGTCGCTGTCAGTGATCCTTCTGTCGCGTACGACGCGTTACATGGCCAGTGGATCATCGCTTCGATTGGCGTCGTCCAAGATGACGCGAGCGGAAATCCCTTGACCGAACAGATTTTGGTCAGCCGGTCGCCGGATGGCGTCAATTGGGGCGGTCCGATAGCGGTCAATCCGGTGGGTTTTTACGACAAGGATTGGATTGTTTGCGACGACACACCTACGAGTCCTTTCTACGGACATTGTTACGTTCAGTGGAGGGACAACGGTCTCAACCGGTCGAGCACTTCAACGGACGGAGGGCTGACCTGGCAGGCTCCCGTGTATACGGCGGACAAGGTTAACGGCCTTGCCGGGCAGCCACTAGTTCAGCCAAATGGTACGGTAATCACTCCCATCATAAAGTTTCTGATGACCGACTTGTTGTCGTTCACCTCAACCGATGGGGGCATCAGTTGGACCGCAAGCACGGAGATTTCCACGATCACCGATCACGTCGAGGCTGGTAACCTGCGCAGCGGTCCGATACCAACGGCGGAAATCGACGGTGCAGGCACGGTGTATTTGGTCTGGTCGGACTGCCGCTTTCGCGCGAGCTGTTCTTCGAATGATCTGGTTCTGAGCACGTCCGCAGATGGAATAACCTGGACGGCGCCAGCACGCATCCCTATCGATCCGGTTACCAGCAGTGTGGATCATTTCATTCCGGGGCTTGCCGTGGATCACACCACGTCGGGAAACACTGCCCATCTCACCTTGACCTACTATTACTATCCCGTTTCCGCCTGCGGGACGACTTGCGACCTGTATGCAGGTTTCGTCTCATCGCAGGATGGAGGCCAGACCTGGAGCGCCCCCGTTCAGTTAGCTGGACCAATGAAAACAGACTGGCTACCGAACACCTCGGGAGGCGTGATGGTCGGGGATTACATCTCTGGTTCTTACGTCAACGGGCAGCCGTTTGCGGTCTTTGCCGTAGCGGCCGCCAAGTCCGGTTCAGTCTTTGACGAGGCGATGTATACGACGGCGTTGCCAATGTTGCAGCCCACCCACTTAATTCGATTCAGCTCTAAGGGTGAGATGCCTGTGCCCAACGCCAAGTCCGACCATGCACCCAGGGACTACCCCGAGCGCAGGCACCCGCCCTTCTGATCTGCCCAAGGCAGTTGTAACCGTGCCGAATGTCCTATTGAGGGGTCCAGAGAGTTCGCTAGGGGAACAGTAAGGAGAACTATGCTTAGTGGCCAAAGCGGCTTTTTTTTGGTGCTTATGAGGGCCAGCGAGGGAGGGGGCGGCGGTTGAGGAGTGCTTCGGCGGCCCATTTGCCGAGGTACACAGAGAGGGCGACGCCGTGGCCGTTGTAGCCGGCGAGGACTAGAACGTGTTTGCTGCGAGGATGGCGACGGAAGATGGGGCGCATTTTTTCCGTCAAGAGAATCGGACCACCCCAGCGGTGCGTAATACGAACATCGGCAAGTGCGGGGTGCAAATCACGAACTCGGCTTTCCAGCCAGCGAAGACGCTCGGCGGCTTCGCCCCCGCGAACATCGTAGCGGTGTAAATCGCGCGCAGCGTTCTTATTGGAGCGGCCACCGAGAGGAAAGCGAGAGGGCGGGCCCACGTAAGCGGGGACGAGACCCGCTCCAAAGATGACGCCATTCGATTCGAGCAAGCGCCCCCACAAATAGGGCAGGTCGATGGTGTAAAACGGGCGGCGCGAAGAGAGCCCGATAGCTTTGAGTTGTGCAGCCGGCAACGGAGCGGTGGCCAACGCAAAGGTGAGTTTCGGAACAGCAGCGGCGCGCAGGCCGGACAATTCCAGCGAGTAGGCGTTGGTGGCGAGCAGGACTTGCTCCGCGCGAATTTCTTTGTGGTGGAAGCGGCTGCGGAGTTTGTGACGGACACGCAGGCGCGGCGGATTCGAGAAGTCCAGAGCGCGAACTTCAGCATGTTCCGCGATTTGAGCCCCGGCGTTTTCTGCAGCGCGCGCCAAGCCCGCGAGCACTTTGCCAGGGTCCACCGTGCCGCCGGGGATGAGGCGGACGACCTTCAGCTCACCGGAATCGCTCCAGCAGATCGGCAAATTTTTCGATTGAGTGGAACGGCCAAGCTCCCAGACGCCAGGAAGCGTTAAGCGCGAGTCAATGCGTAATGCACGGAGAATTTTCTTGTAGCCGGTCAGCACATCGCCGAGTCCGGGGAGCTTGCCGGCGGCGGTTTCCGCCAGCGCCATGCCGCCGGTGCGGCCGCTGGCGCCGCCCCCGAGTGAAGCTGATTCAAGCACCAGGACGGACCGCCCGGGAGCAAACCGGCGCAGCCACGCGGCTGCGGAAAGACCCGAGAAGCCGCCGCCAACAATGGCGAAATCCACTCGATCCGGGAGAGCGCGCGGAGCGGGACGGAAATCAACGGTCCACGGCGGCGCGCCCCAGGAATGCGTTTTGCGGAACATGGCTTTTCTTTGATGATCAGCTCTTTAGTGGCGTGACACGAGAAACGAGGACGGCTGCCATGGCGAGAGCGCTCACCAGGATGGGAAACCACACCGGGGATAGCCAGGGCACCGGAATGAGGAAGAGCACATCGGGATCCTTGAGCGAAAGGGGCCACCGCACCGTGGCCCAAAGGGCGGCGTAGTAGACGATGTCCCAGATGGCAAAGGTCCAAAGGAAAATGGCGGCGCGAGCTCGGGCGTTCGCGGACGTGAGCAAGGCAATGCTGAGGAGCATTAGGATGGTGGCCGCCTCGCGAAGGACTTCGAGGGTGAGAAGGCTCCTCGGAAATTGGCTGATCACTTGTGTCTGCACATAAAACTGTCCTGACATGCGAATAACGTCGGAGAGCGTTCCCTGATACCCGGGCAGCAAGCCGACGGCTGCGCGCAGATAGACCACAACTACGGCTTCCAGGAATCCGAAGGACGCTGCGAAGAGGCCACTGAAGAACAGTTGCCGCGCAGTGACGGAAACGCCGCCGCGTCGCCAGGAGAACCAGGCCAGCGGCGGAACCAGAACGATGAAGTTTACCCACCAAGGCTGGGCGACGAGTCCGATGCTCATGGGATGATTTTACTGTGAGTCGAGGTGACGCTGCTGGAATTCCACCGCTCACAGGCTGGTGCAACTTCAGATAGTGGTTGCCGAAGTGAAATCTCGAAAACTGGGTCAGCGAGCTTTGGCGATGAATAGCGTAAGGTCATCGGCCTGACTGGCGCCGCTGAATTTCTGGACGGCGTCGAGGATGCGGGCGAGAAGACCGTTGACGGGCTCGCGATGATGGGAGCGGAAGATTTCCTCGAGGCGGGCTTCGCCGAATTCTTCTCCGGTGGAGTCGGGCGCTTCGGTGACGCCATCGGTGTAGACCAAGAGCGTGTCGCCGGGGCGGAGAGAAATCTCTTCGATGCCGCATTTCCATTCCTTGAAGAGGCCCAGCACGGTGGCGGTGGCGCCAAGCCGTTCCAGGTCGCCGGAGGCGCGCAACAGGAGAGGAGGATTGTGCCCGCAGTTGGCGTAACGCAGGCGACGCGTAGCGTCATCGTAGTCGGCAAAGAAGAGTGTGGCGTAGCGGTCATCGGGAGTGTTTTCGTAAAAGAGGCGATTCACAGACTGAAGAAGGCGATGGGGATCTTCGAGCGCTACGGCGTACTGGCTGCGCAGATTGGCCTGAAGATTGGCCATGAGCAAAGCGGCGGCAATGCCCTTGCCGGAAATGTCCGCGAGGACGACGCCGAGACGCCCGGGGCCGAGATCGAGGAAATCATAATAATCGCCGCCGACCACGCGGGCCTGGATGCAGGCGCCGGCATAGTCGAGAGTTTGCAGAGGCGGCATCGCTTGGGGAAAGAGACGCGCCTGCACTTCGCGGGCGATTTCCATGTCGCGGGCGACACGGCGGTCCGCTTCCATGCGCTCCGCCATTTTTTCGGCGAGATGAATATTTTCGAGCGCGATGCCCGCCTGGCTGGCGACGGAATCCAGCAAGTGTTTGTCTTCGCTTGAATAGGGTTCTTCGGAGAGGCGTGGACCGAGAACAATCAGGCCGGAAAGGCGATTATCGTACCGCAGAATGGGAACGAGGCATTCTGGGTTGAGGGGCGCAAGGACCGAGAGCGCTTCGGGCGAGTCCTCGCTCAGGTTGGAAACTTCCCAGGATTTTCCATGGACGGCGAGTTGGTGAAGAACCGGCAAGTTGGAGGGAAGCGTTTCGGAACCCGGCGGAACGCCGCGCGACTGCGTGACCAGTCGCGAGTCTCCGTCTTCGACATAGCAGGCCAACGTTTTTGGACGCAGGGCTTTGTTCAGATGGTCTTCGAGAAGAGCGGCGAGTTCGGCCCGTCCGGTGACAGTACGCGTTTTTTCGGATCGCGGCACGCTCCAGAACGATAGGCATCACCCCGGCCAGCGTGCCCCAGAAAATTACGCGCGACTTGCGGCGCGCTTCGATGGGAACAGAAGAAGCGAAGGAATTTTGCGCGAGAGAGATTAAAGCCAGGGCAAGAAAGCCATATCTGGACGCCAGCACGAAAATGCGAGAAGCATGCTCGCCTACAAGCTTCGTGGTCACGGACACGGGGCTGAAACTCTGCGACTGCTCCCACGGCTGGGCCTGAATCATTCCTACAGCGAGCGCCACCCACTTCAGCCAGGGAAAGCGGCGGTCCAGCGGGGACCGCACCGGAAAAACGGCGAAGAAGATATAGAAAAAGGACGTGAGCATGCCGTTGAAGACCGACCGATAGGCAAACGCAAACTCCCGCAGTCCAGAATGTACCGCCGCGGTGTTCAGGAAATCCGGAGCCGCGACGAAACTGCAGAACAAAAGGGCCAGCAACCACGCATTGGCGTCCTCAAGCCGTAAAAATAAAACCACAAAGCCAACCACGAGAAATAACACGGGGAACGAGCCGATGATTTGGAGTGCCGAAACCCTGGCTGTCTCCTCGTACCCGGAAAGAAACGGAAGAACCCGGGCGGCTCGGAAGACCCCATGCAGGGTTCTCGGCTGAGCCTCTCCAGCGCGCTCGACAGTCAAGTCGATGGCGTCGCCAGGGTGTCCGCGCCTGTACGCATCGTCAAACGGAGCTGAGGTGACGAGAGGCTGGCCGTTGATCGCCACAATGCTGTCGCCGACTCGGAGACCTGCATGCTCGGCAGGACTGCCGCTCACGATATCGATGACCGGAATCGAGTGCGTGCTGGCGTCATATACACCTGTGCTCGTTTTGTTGAAGCCGAGCTCAACAGACGGCCGCGCGTGACGCACGTCGTACATCCAGATCGCGCCATAGAGAACCGAGGCGACCGCGAGGAGCGTGGCCACTGTCGCGAGGAATGGGCGTGGCAGTGTGGACCAAGCGCGCATAAAAGGCGGGCACAGAGCGAAGAGTGTCCCGCGTTGCAGCCTACGATGAGCAGACGGGCGAGTCAATCAAGACGCTGCAGAGAGGAACGCGCCCTCCACGAAAGTGGAATTCTCTTAGGGGCGCGTGCCGGTCCCGATGACGATTTCCAGGGGCATGTTCAATTCCTTGCCGTCCCAGAATCTTTTCAGCGCGGCAAAGATTTCCGACCTGGCCTGAGCCATTTTCTCGGGTGTGAGTTGTTCGATGAGCGGGCGGAATAGCGCTGCGACTTCGCTAAACTGCTGCCAGTATTCTTCGAGCGATAACGGCCAGCGCCCGGCGATAATGCGGTCTTCTTCATGAACGTTGCTGAACCCGGCGGCCTGCAGTGCGCGGCGGAGCCGGTCGCGCTCGCCGAACATGAAGAGACTCGGGCCATCGGGATCGGGTGGCGGCGGAGGCACCGGAACGTGTTTCAGTACGACTCCCGCTGTGGTTGTAAAGAAAGGCTGCTCTTTCTTGCCCCAGGCCACGAACGCCGCGCGCCCGCCGGGCTTCAGAACACGGAGACATTCGCGGAGCGCTTTGGGCAGGTCCGGAAAAAACATAACGCCGAAGCGGCACGTTAGGACATCGTAAGATCCGTCAGGGAACGGAAGCGCCTCGGCGCTGGCTTCTCGGAATTCAATGTTGGCAAGCCCTTTTTTGTGCGCCAGCTCTTCCGCCAGCGACATCATGCCCGGTCCGAGATCGGTGGCGGTCACGCGGCCGGAGGAACCCACTTCCTCGGCAATCGAGAGGGCAGGATCACCGACGCCGCTCGCTAGATCAAGAACGCGCATCCCAGGTCGAAGATGCGCGCCTTCCAGAATAGCCTTGGTGGCGCCGCGCGTAAACGTGGCAATCTGGGCATGCCATTTCCGCCACGCGGCCACGGTTTTGTCGCCAGTCCATTCCTGATGAAGGACCTCGCGAAACTTTTGGATCTTTGCCGGATCGGGAGAAACACTCGGCGTGCTCATGGGCGCCCTCCACTTCACTGAAGTGTAACAGAGGGAGGAAGTGGGCGCAGGAAGTCAGTCAATCAGCGAGCACTCGCCGGAGCCGTCTGGAGCCGAGCGAGATTTTCGCGGAGTTTGGTGGTGTCGAATTGGTCTTTTTCGAGCGACTCGATGGCAGCATCGATCAACTGAGCGCCCTGACGCGCGTCAAGGACGCGACCCTCGTGATCGAACAACGGGACACCAGCATCAACAGCGACGGCGAACTCAAAGGTGCAGCCATTGCTATATTGCCAGTTGAGATTGAACCAGCTAGAGTTTATGCGGGTGCGTACGAGTTGCTCCCAAAAGGCGAGGTATTCGGGCTGAGTCCAGCCAGGGGCGGAGAAAGGCGCGGGAGTAATAACCAGCGCTTTGTCCTGAAGCCTAGCGCGAATGCGCGCAGCAAATTCGCTTGCCGACTTGACGTTGGCGTCCCAGATGTTGGCGGAGTACCAGTCTTTCCCTCTTGACTGTTTCAATTCCGCAACGGTCTTCACGCCGGCTTCACGCATGGCGTTGTAGAGGCGGATGCCAGTGGTCAATTCGGTGCTGGCGTAGACAGCCTTTTCACCATTCAGAACGCAATCGATCGCAGAGAAAGATATCTCAACCTCTTCGCGATAGAGGCGGGTGAATGTCGAATCACTAAGTCTGTAGAAGATCATGCAGCATTAACCTCAACGAAAAATTTGGAACGCAAACCGATTCATACAGTGCAAATACTATAGCCGCAAGAGGCACACGTTTGACAGCCTGCCTGCATGACCAGTGGCTCGCCGCATTCGGGGCAAGCTTCAGCGCCGGATCCGGCGCGAAGGACCTGGCGGTTCTTGCAGCCATCGCGGAAGACGGTGACACCCTTGCAACCGGTCTCAAACGCAAGCTGATAGGCCTCGGCAATGGCCTCTGGACGTACCGAGTTCAAAAGATTGATGGTCTTGCTGACGGAAGTGTCCGTGTGGCGCTGGAAGGCGGCCTGCATGCGAACGTGCCACTCGGGAGCGATCTCGTGGGCCGTGGCGAAGAGTTGAGAGAGAGTCTGAGGAACGAGCGTGCTGTCCAAGCGACCCGTGGCACGGATACGTTTCAGGATCGGCTCGAGATCCCCAGTCTCCTGCGAGAGGAGGTGGACTAGGGCGGGATGCACGTCGATCGTTTTTGTGGAACCGATGACTTCGCGGCGATAGCTGAGCGCAAAAAACGGTTCAATGCCGCTGGAGCAATCCGCGAGAAGGCTAATGGTGCCGGTGGGCGCAATGGAAGTGACGCAAGCGTTGCGTTGAGGTGAGGCATCCGCGCGGGCAAGGCGGCTCTCCGCATAGGAAGGAAAAGGCGCACGAGTGCTTGCCAGGTCTTGGGAAGCGCGCTTGGCTTTCGTTTGGATGAAGCCCATGAGCTCATCCGCAACGCCGGCGGCCGTTTGCGAAGCGTAGGGGATGCGCAGCTCAACGAGCAGATCGGCAAAGCCCATGATGCCAAGGCCCACTTTGCGATTGCCGAGAGTGACGCGGCGAACCCCTTCAATGGGATAGACGTTGTCGTCGAGCACGTTGTCCAGAAAATGAACGGCATGAGTGATGACGGCGGCCAGGCGGTCGTAATCGACGGCGCCGGAGCGGACAAAGCGGGCAACGTTGATGGAGCCGAGGTTGCACGATTCGTAGGGAAGCAAGGGCTGCTCGCCGCAGGGATTCGTGGCTTCGATGGGGCCGAGATGTGGCGTGGGATTTGCAGCATTGATGCGGTCGTAGAAGAGTAAGCCGGGATCGCCGGTTTCCCAAGCGTTGGCGACGATTTGGTCGAAGAGGCCGCGAGCGGAAAGATTGCCGCGGATGGAGCTAGTGTTCGCCGGAAAGCGCAAGGGAAAATCTTCGCCGCCGTTGACGGCGCGCATGAATTCGTCAGTGGCCATGACAGAGATATTGAACGAAGAAAGGCTTTCGAGGTCCCGCTTGGAACTCACGAATTCGAGGATGTCCGGATGATCGTGGCGAAGGACACCCATGTTTGCGCCGGCCCGCGTCCCGCCGAGACGATTCACTTGCGTGGAGTAATCGTAAAGACGCATGAAAGAAACGGGGCCGCTGGAGACTCCGCGTGTGGAACGAATGTAGTCGCCGCGTGGACGGAGATGCGAAAAGGAGAAACCCGTGCCGCCGCCGGTCTTCTGGATCAGAGCGACATCGCGCAGAGTGCCGTAGATGGATTCCATGGAATCCTCGATCGGCAAGACAAAACAGCCCGCCAGTTGACCGCGCGGGGTGCCGGCGTTCATCAAGGTCGGGGAATTCGGAAGAAACGTCAGAGAAGACATCAGTTCGAAGAAGATTTCCTCTGACTCCTCGCGGCGGAAGTCACCGTAGGTATCGTCCATAGCAGCGACGGCGCGGGCGACTCGACGGAACAAGCCCCTAGAGTCTTCGATCAATTGACCCTGCTCATCGCGCAGGAGAAAGCGCTTCTCCAGGACGGAGCGGGCATGATCGCTGAGTGCCCTGCCGCGTTGCATGGGGAGTATCGTGGGGGTGGTCATGGCCGTCACGCAAGTTAGATTGGACATCGCCTGAATCCGTTATGGCGAACAAAAGGCGAATTAGAGAATAGCGCGAACGAAGCCCTCGGTCAAGTTGGAATCCTGGAAAGTAACGAGCGTCCGTAGCCTACGGTCACGCCCCACTTTTTTGGCGGGGTTCAATGTAGTTCCAAAAAATAATCTCGTTGAATCCGAAGAGCAACTCACCCAGAGCGAGAACGGCGGTCTGCAAGGCGGCGCGAACATCGGGATGCTCACACCAGTCTTCCAGCATGCGATGAGGTTCCGCGTACGTCAAAAGATTCGTCTTTGCATCCAATGACCTCGGCACCATTTCAACCTGTCTCCAGATATTGTAGGTGTCAACTTCATCGCGGAAAGAGATGTGAATAGCGCCTTTTACGTACTTGCTACCGTAAGAGCGCTGTGGCCAAGGGAGAGGAATAACAATGAAGCTACCATAGCCACCACCAGATCGATCTTGAAAATAATTGGAAAGAAGAATTCTCTCTTCAGCGCCAGCGATGGTGCCCTTGCTGTTGTCAAACAGGAGGATTCTTTCGGCTTCGGCTTGGTAAGACGAAACCCACCAGCGAATCTGACCGGTGAAAACAGATACCCAGGCCACCGAGCGTTTCGTAAACGGAAGGACGGCGCTTCCAGGAGCAGAGGCAATGTAAAAGAGAGTAGTCTGATCCTTCGAGAGAGCGCTGATGTTGACGCGCACATGAGGAAGGGTACCGCGGTCTGGTATGCCCTTTATCCTTGACTCGATGAGATCATTCAAGTTCTTGCGTATGGCGTCGGCAACACGAATCAAGTTTTTTTGCTGATCGACAACGACCTCGGCCAAGGCGCTAGTCATTGTTTGGTTCTTGCCTTGAGTCAGGTTGATAAAGGTATCGAAAAAAGTGAGAACTGGGATCTTTAGAGAGAACAGCCAGTTCGCAAAGCGCAAGAACCAGTAGGACACCCAGTCGACAACTCGCCAAAACAGGGAAGTGAACCAAGTTACGCTCCTGGTCCACCATTGGGATTGAGCGCTACTTCCTACGGTTTCTCCGGTGTTGCGGGGCGGGTTGCCGCGGCGCGCAAGGGGATAGTGAATGACAGCAACACGCGAGCGAATTGCCTCAGCGAAGGCGCGTACCAGGTTCATTGCGAAGAGCTGCAGAAAAAAGAAAAGGATGAAGCAAACGATGTAGTACCACCTGCTGTCCGGTGAAGGCTGCTGGTTTCCAAGAGTTTTGGTGATTTCGGCGACTACAAGACCTCCTAGGCCTGCGACAACTGTCTTGCCAAGCCTACTGGTGAACGGCGAGTAGTCGGATGCGGTTTTTGAATTGTCCTTGCTGTCGGGTTTCTTGTCGTCGTCAGGTTTCTTGGCTATGGGGTCGTCGCTCGGGGGGATTTGCCAAACAGCGACCACGGTAAGAAAAGCCGCTAGCAGGGCGATGAGCAGGACGGCGGCGCGCTCGAGTGGACCATCGCTGTGATTGAGTTCCCAGACCCAATTCACCGCACCGAAGACACGTGCTAGCCAGCGCGGGCGATGGTGGTCGGCGATTTCCGTGCTTGGCTCCGGATTGAATGCTCTTGTGAGACCGTCGTACCAATAGAAACGATTGGTGACTCGATCGGGACCGACAGAGACAACCGAAAAGCCGCGGGCTTGTATCGGCGAGACGTCCTGGCTCTTAATAGACAGTGGCGGCGCAAGAAAAAGTTTGCGGTAGCCGAGTTGGTGATCCTTCAGGTTCGACCAAGCATACGGCCGGTGATAAATCTCTTTGTGGTTGTCGTGAAGGTGGCCGGCGAGAACGACGACGACGGAATCCGACTGTAGAACTTTCATCCAATCGTCGAGCACAGTCTTTTCGACGTTCCAGGTGGAGTCGACAGACCTAGGATTGTCTTTGACCTTATCCTTGTTCTCGGACTTAGGTGGCCTCACGCCGGCGTAGTTTCTCCGTGCCTGAAGGAAGGGATCATCCATCTCAGGGATGTGCGTAACGATGATAATTTTCTTGCCGTCTTTGACGGCCCGATCCAACAGCCCCTTAAATGTGGCGAACTGGGCAGATTGCAGTGAGTGATTGTCCTCGTAGGAATTATTCGTCTCTCTATTCTTGAAGGACTGAGAAGGAAATCCGATCAAACGATATGGCGTTCCCATGATGTCAGCTGAGCATTCGGAAATAGCACCGCCGCTAGAGGCGTAACATCCCGTTAGATTGTGGAGGCGAACGTTCGCGTTCTTGGCTGACAACTTCGTTTGAACCTCCTCAAAGAAACTGTTGAAGTAGGAAAGCGCGGTGTCGGTTGCACTCTCTTGAGGCAAGTCGTTGTTTCCGGCGACAAAATAGATGTCCCGAACGGGACTCTCCGCGAAGTGTTGAACGAACTTATTTACACTGACGTCTTTTTTAGCTTTGTTTAAGTTATCGCCAAGACATTCCTTGGGCGTGGGTGACTTCGGGTCCGCTACGATGGCGTCATCGCGAAGTATGAGGCAGGGATCTACGCCAAAATCGCCCGTGATGACTACAAATTTCGGAGTTCCCTCGGGACGAGGCAGCGAGCCCAAGCTCTTGAAGAAATCCTGGAACGCATTGTCATCCTGGTTCTGCTGAAATTGCCAAATATCAGCGGGGTCCGAGCCGTCCATCGCTTTCGGCATGGGAGGCTTCCCAGGATCTAGTTTTTGGGAGGGTTCAAGATAAAGGTAGAGGTGCGGGTCCGTTACGTGGACAAACGAGATGCGTTCGCCCTGGTCGTCACGACCGGCAACCTTTGAACCACAGGAAGTGGCCAACAGTGGTGCTAAAACACAAGCACTAACAAATAGAAAGCGACCGAAGTTTCTTGAATGAATCACGGAGGCAACTCCTCAACGAGCTCTCGTGTGGGAGAACACGAGATGATGCGCAAGTCAGACAGCTGTTTTATAGGCGGATCAAGTAGCAAGACTCTACTGATTCCCCGCGCGGCGGTCAATCGAAAAGCAAGAGCGGACTCAAACTATTTTTCCCAGAATTTCATGACCGCGGAATAATCGAGGTCTTCCTTGGCTGCACCTTTGACATAGTTGTAAGTTTCCCGAGCCGCGGCTGTAGCGGGCAGCGCGACACCGAGCTGATTGGCGAGGTCGAGCGCAAGCCCGAGATCCTTGTGCATCAGGCGCAAGGGAAAACTTGGAACGTACTCGCCTTTCAGCAAATTGGGAGCCTTGACGTCCAGGACGCCGGAACGCGCCATGCTGGATTGCATGACTTCCACAAGTTTCTCACCCTGAATGCCGGCTCGAGTTGTCAGTGCGAGAGCTTCCGCAAGGGCATCAACCTGGAGCGCAAGGATCAGGTTCATTGCCAGCTTGACGGTTTGACCGGCTCCGTTAGGGCCCAGGTGAAACCATTTCTTTCCCATTACGCCGAGAATAGGCTCGGCTTCCTTCAGCGTGGCCGCATCGCCGCCAATCATGAAAAGTAGCTCGCCTTTCTTCGCGCCCCAATCGCCGCCAGTGACTGGTGCGTCGAGAAAACGCACGCCGCGTTCCGCGCACGCCGCAGCGGTCTTACGCGCGAGCGCTGGCGAAATGGTGCTGGAATCCATATATGTGCTGCCTCTCTTGACCGCCTGCATCGCGCCGTTCGGGCCCCATAAAACTTCTTCCAGCGCCGGAGGATCGCTGACCATCGTGAGAAGAAAGTCGGAAGCGGCGGCAACCTCCTGCGGAGATTTTGCGAGTTTCGCGCCGGCGGCCACCAACTCATCAGCGCGCGAAGCGGTGCGGTTCCATACGGTGACAGAGTACCCGGCCTTGATGAGATTCATGCCCATGGGGCGGCCCATCAAGCCGAGACCGATTAGTCCAATTTTCTTGGTGCTTGCGGAAGATTCCAATGGAGGCCTCCTTGAAATTGCCGGGCGCAATGCAAGCCTGCAAGTTCCTCAAAACGAAAAGACGATTGTAGCCGAATCCCAATTAGGAAGTAGAGAAAGCGAATATTTTTGAACGGATTAGGCGGTCTTGGAGCGATGGGAAAAAGGGAGGATGCCCGAAGCGCCTCCGGCAGAAGCCGTGGCTGCCGCGCTCAAAGGCTTTTCGGCCGCTTTGGATTCCGCAGGAGCTTCAGGTGCGGCCTTGGAAGCCGCGGTGACGGAAGTCCCGTTTGCAGAGGCGCCGGAATCGGGTTTTTCCTGAATGCGCACTAAATACTGGTAAGGGATTTCCCAGCGGAAATGCTTGTGCTGCCCGCGCTGTTCGAAATTCTGTTCGAGGAAGATGGAACGGCCGGAATCGGCCACGAAAGTGCCCGAGGCCGGCAGTAATATATCGCCGGCGCGGTATTGCACCTCCACACGACGCCCGAGAAAGGCTGAGTATCGAGCCATCCTGTACTCAGTGTCTGAAACTAGTAGTAACAGGGTCAATAGTACGAAAGGACTCCCTCCAAAGAACTGTGGAAAAACGGTGGGGCGAATGTGGAAAGAGCGGCGCGAGGAACGTGCAATATGCAACACCGCTCAAAGCACGGGGTTGACGAATCGTTTGACTGCCTCGAAGAGATCAGCGGCGGGAAAGTTTTGCGGCGCCGTAGCTCGATTTTTCCAGCGCGTCGGACTGCAGGTAGGACTTCGCCCGCCCGCTTTGGGGATGGATTTGGCAAGAATAGCCGAGGCGTCGCACAGCGCAGACCGTTGAAGCGAATCCTTGACTTTTCCACTAGGAGGGCTATTGTCGGCGTCCAGGGAAATGGCTGGTGCGGCCTCTCGTCTATGGAATAAACCCGATGGCGCTGGAGTTCATCCAGGTAGCGGGCCGCATGCGAAGAGGTCTTTTTTCATGCCAGAAATCAACGATACAGTTGCCGCGGGCCTGGCCGCGTATTACGAATATGTGGCGGCCGATTTGCACAAATGGGTGGACCCGTTGTCCAATGAGCAATTCTGGCGCAAGCCCTATCCTTATGGAAACAGCGCTGGACACCTGGTGCTCCATTTGACCGGCAATTTGAGCTATTACATCGGGGCACGGATCGCGGATACCGGCTACGTGCGGGACCGCGATCGCGAATTCACGGAGAAACAACCGCCGCACAAGGATGAGGCCCTGCGCGCCTTCGATCGAACGATCGCGATGGTAGTGGCCACGATTCGGAAACAGAAGCCTGCCGATTGGGGGAAGCCGTACACCGCCGATCGCGAACCGGAAGCTGCGGACCGTTTCCAAATTTTCGTGCGTTGTGCCGGGCATGCGTATCATCATGTAGGGCAGATGGTGCACCTGAGCCGAGAGTTGGCGAGAACTTAAGGCCGGGAAAAACGCCGGTGCGATGCAGAGTGGCATCGCAAAGGCGGGAACTGAAGCGCGAGTGGTCGAACAGAAGAAACTCACGAAGGGCAGGGCTGCCCTCTTGCTGATCCTGTCTGCCTTGGGCGCGATCGCGTCGGCAACGATGCTGCACGGATGGCATGTGTATCTGGGACTTGCCGTTGTGGGGATTGGTCTCTTCATAGGGTTCATCCTCTGGAACCGCCAACACTGAGTTCGCGTCCTAGCAATAAATGGGGGTATCGAGCGATGCGCAAGGTGTCTTTGATTTCCGTTGCGTTGGCAGCGTGCGGGTTGCTGGTGGCTGCCGCCGGGGCGCAGGAGACGGGAAAGGCCGCGAAGGCGGCGGCTTCCACGACGCCGGCCATTGATCAGTCCCTGGAATGGAAGAGCGCGTTCAATCCAAGGATTTCGCCGGATGGAAGGCGTGTCGTGTATGAAGTGCAGAAAGCCAATTGGGAAGAAAACGCATTCGACCGAAACTTGTGGATTGTGGACATCGCGACAGGCGAATCGCACGCGCTGACGTCAGCGAAAAAATCGAGCATCAATGCGGCGTGGTCGCCGGATGGGAAATGGATCGCGTTTCTTTCCGACCGCCCCGGACAAATCAAGGACACGCCTGAAGGAAAAAAACAACTCTACGTCATTTCCGCGGACGGCGGTGAGGCGCAGCAACTCACCAAAGTGGAATACGACGTGAACGCTTTCGAATGGGCGCCGGATTCGCAGCGCATCGCTTTTTCCATGACCGACCCGGATCCCAAGACGCTCAAGGACCGCAAGGAAAAATACGGCGAGTATTCTGTCGTTCATGCGGATTACCAGATGACGCATCTTTGGACCGTTGAAATTCCGGGCGCCGGTTCCGCGGCTGGAGAACCCAAGCGGCTGACGGATGGCGACAAATTCAGCGTGGGAGAATTTTCATGGTCTCCCGACGGGACGCGCATCGCCTTCAGCGCGCAGAAAGACCCCGACCTGATTTCCTCCGAGACGGCGGATTTGTACGTTGTGACGATGAACGACGGCGCGCTGAAGAAGATCGTTAGTACTTTGGGGCCGGATACCAATCCGAAATGGTCGCCCGACGGAAAGAAAATCGCCTTCGAGACCGCCGCCGGGGCGAAATATTACTACTATATGAATCAGAAGATTGCGGTCGTGGCTGCCGAGGGCGGCACGCCGCAAATTCTGACGGAAGCCTTCGATGAAGATCCGGGACTCATTGGCTGGGGACCGGATGGGATTTATTTCGCCGCCGAGCAGAAAACATTCGCGCATCTTTTCCGTCTGAATCCCGCAACAAAGGCCGTCGAAAGACTGAGCGCGCCTGAGCACATGGCCTCCTTTTCTTTTTCCTTTTCGCAGGATTACAAGCAAGTGGCGTACCGGTCCGCGCTCGAAAATCAATACGCCGAGATCTATTCGTCCAACGTGGCGCCGTGGCAGGGCAAGAAGTTGACCGCCATGGGTGATCAGCTCAAGGGATTTACCCTGGCACGCCGGGAAGTCATTTCCTGGAAATCGGCCGACGGAACGACCATCGAGGGGGTCGTTTACAAGTCGGCGGACTTCGATCCAAGGAAGAAATATCCACTACTGGTGGTGATTCACGGCGGGCCAACCGGAGTGGATCAGCCCATCGTGAATCCGGACCGCTACTATCCGGTCGAGCGCTTCGTAGCCAAAGGAGCCCTGGTGCTGCGGCCGAATTACCGCGGTTCCGCGGGCTACGGCGAAAAATTCCGCGCCCTGAACGTCCGCAATCTCGGTGTCGGGGATTATTCCGACGTGATTTCCGGAGTGGATGCGCTGATTGCCAAAGGCTGGGTGGATAAAGACCGCGTGGGCGCAATGGGCTGGAGCCAGGGCGGCTACATTTCAGCGTTTATCACCGCGTCGAGCGACCGCTTCAAGGCCGTCTCCGTCGGCGCGGGAATCTCCGACTGGATGACCTACTACGCCAATACGGACATCACGCCGTTCACCCGGCAATATCTGCATGCCACACCTTGGGACGATGCGGAAGTTTACAAGAAGACTTCTCCGATCACCTACATCGCAAAAGCCAGAACCCCGACGCTGATCCAGCACGGAGAGAATGACCGCCGTGTGCCGATTCCCAACGCGTTCGAATTGCGCCAGGCGCTGGAAGACCGCGGCGTTCCGGTGAAAATGGTGGTGTACAAGGGATTCGGCCACGGCATCACCAAACCGAAGCAGCAGCGCGCCGTAATGGAAGAAAACGAAAAATGGTTCGCCCAATACATCTGGGGCGAAAAACCGCAGGAACCAAAGCCACCCGAAGCAAAGCCGGAAGACAAAAAGTAAAATCTATTTGCGTTTCGACGTCGAAGCCTGGTCGGCGCTTTTTTCCAGGGCCTGCAGAACTGTGACGATGGACTGATATTGTGGCGCGGTAATTCCTTTGAGGGCGCTTTGTTCTATGCGTGCCAGCTCTCGGTGCACTTCCCCGGCAACTGTTTTTCCTTTCTTCGATAAACGAACAATAAAGGAACGCCGGTCTTTTGGATCGGACTCGCGCGTGATGAATTGCCGTACAGCCAGCCGGTCAAGAATGCTGGTCAGCGTCGACCGCCGATGCGCCAGCGCGCGATGCAATTCAGCAATGCTCGTGTCCCCCGAAGCCGCCAGATGCGAAAGGATGTGGCCTTCCCCCTGCGTGATCCCCAGACTATCCAGGAAGATGTCAATCCTGTGCGTGGTGCGATGGACTTCAGGAATCAGGCGAAGCGGCTTTGCCGGCATGACGTTCGGACGAAATTATGCGTTCTCCGCGGATTTCCGGCAAGAGCATCACACCCTGTCGAGATAAGCTACACTCAGGGAGAGAAGTTACCGAACCCATGCAAGAAGCGGCGAAAAATCTGCTCCTGGTTCTCGTTGCGCTCTTCCCCATCGTGGACCCACTCGGAGGCAGCCCTTTCTTTCTGGCGCTGACCAGGGAGTACGCACCGGAAGCGCGAAAAGCATTGTCATGGCGCATTGCCATGAACAGTTTTTTCTTGCTGGTTGGGTCGTATTTTGTTGGGACTTATGTGCTCGCCTTTTTTGGAATTTCGCTGCCAGTGGTGCAGGTCGGCGGAGGCTTGATCGTCATCGCGACAGGATGGACGCTGCTGAAGCAGCGAGACGACGAAAAACACGACGTGCACAGAACCGTCCAGCCGCAGGACACATTCCGCCAGGCATTTTATCCCTTGACGATGCCATTGACTGTGGGCCCGGGATCAATCTCCGTGGCGATCACGCTCGGCGCAAACGCGGCCCACCACCACTCGTACCAACCTTTGAATATCTTGGCCGCACTCATTGGATTGGTGTTGATCGCGATCAGCATTCTGCTCTGCTATGGATTCGCCGACCGGTTGGCGCGAATCCTGGGAGCAACGGGGATGACGGTGATCACGCAATTGTCGTCGTTTTTCCTGGTTTGCATCGGTGTGCAGATTGCCTGGAACGGGATCAAAGCATTGCTCGAGTCGGTGACACTGCATTTTGGCTGACGTAGCGCCGGGCTTCAGCCCGGCATCCGTGGATTTTCTTCCTGAAGTTGCAACGGGGTGACTGGCTCTTGCCCTCCGCCAGTACCCTGTGCGAAGAATTCCGAACGGTCCTGCCCATGTTCCCTAGTCATGCTCTATGCGGAGTAATTCAAGGGAGCCCTGATCGCGCCATTACCTCCGGCTTGCCGACAATCCAAGAGTTATCGGGTTGTGGCTCGAAATCGAAATGCCAAATACAACCGCTTGTACGCGCTGCTCGTTATGCAGTCAAGTGGTCGCCGGGTCGGTGAAGCAGACTCCTCAGTTGCTCGTCACCGGCACGGCAACAAATCCATGGACGTGGCCACCAAGGGAGTATTGTCCGACGATGACTCCGCCGGGATTGATTCCGAAGGCGACGGTAGCTGCCGCGCCGGGATAATCCAAGTTGATGGGCGCGGAACCGTCAGGGGATTGCAGGAATCCGTGGCGATGACCGGTACCGTCCACGTAGGTTCCGACGAATTGTTGGGCGGGGTTGATGTCCCAGGTAGCCGTCAGGAGGCTGGTCTTGGTCGCGTCGTAGGACGCAAAGATGCCATCCTGCACCACGAAACCGTGGCGGTGACCGTCCATATCGTTCCAAAAGCCCACAATCGTCCGGCCGTCGGGAGTGGCCCCGTTGTTCATGGACATGGGCATGGATTGCGAAGGATCGGTTAGTTCGCCGCCATTTGGCGTCAAGCTCGCATTGCCGAGACGTCTCCATGCGGCGCCGAACATGGAATTCATCAGATCGAAATCGTGCAAGCAGCCGTAGATATCGCCGTCGGGACTAATGCGCTGCGGAACCGCGCCGGGATGGCCGGGGAACAACACGGTTGAGAACTTGCTGTGACGGTACAGAAAGCCTTTGATGCAGGCTGCGGAGCCAGCCGCGGGACAATAGGCCGGCGAGTCCACAGGAGCCGTATTGCTAACCCCAAGCGTGTATGGGGCGGTGTAGCTCCCGACGATGTCTCCTGACGGACCAATTCCATTCGCGCTGGTGGCAACCGCGCCTGGAAAATCAATGGTGGTGAATTGACCGGCGCTCAACAGGAATCCGTGTTGACCTCCCACTCCATCCAGGAAGAGGCCGACGATGTCTCCGCCGGGATTGATGCCGTTGGCGACGGTTTGCCGGGCGATTCCGTTCGGGCAACTTGTGGGCGGCGCGGCAATGCAAGGGACATCGATCGGAGTAAAGTTAAATGATTGTGCTTCGCACCGCGCGCTGAACAACGCCAGCGACCAGCCAATCGTGAAAAGCGCGTTCTTGAGTTGCCTTCTCATGTTTTTCTCTCCTTGGGCGGCAGCCGAAATGAGGCTGAGTTTTGGACGCGGCCGGTACAGCTGCGCAAAACAGCGTGTACCCTAGCGATGACGGGCCGGGAGCGTCAATAAATGCAGGCTGCACTTTCGCTGAATTTCCTATGAACGAGTAACCTCCTCACGTGCCAGCACTTAGCGGAAACATGAGCGAGGTTCCGATTCGGATGGTATAATCCGCTCACTCCGCAGGAAGGAAGGGTCTTGCCCGGCCCGGCTCACAACCCGTTTCTTTTCCGCTTCGGACCATTCCAGCTTGACACGCAGGCCTGTGAACTGCGCAAGGGTGATATCCTTCTTCACCTCGCTCCGCAACCTTGCAAAGTGCTCGCCCTGCTTGCCTCGCGCCCCCAAAAAGTATTTACGCGGCAGGAAATGCAGCACGAAATTTGGGGCGATGATACGTTCGTTGATTTCGAACAAGGTCTAAACGCGGCCATTCGGCAAATTCGCGCCGCGCTGTGCGACGATGCAGAGACACCTCGCTACATTGAAACCCTTCCCAAGCGCGGCTACCGCTTTATCGGTCCAATGGATGGACATCCTGCTGTTGCGGAAGGCCCGACGCCATCAGTCCCGACGGATCCTGCAAGGCTTCCCGCTCCTAGCGTTTCTATCCCCGCCTGGTATCGCCGACGCATAACTGCCATAGTTGGTCTCGTCTTAGCCGTAGTTGCAATCGTTTTGGTTTGGAAAGTGGGTCATATCTCTGGGAGAACCCCCCTGACCCATATTCAATCGCTGGCGGTGCTTCCGCTGGAGAACCTTTCCCATGACCCGGAGCAGGAGTACTTCGTTGATGGAATGACCGACGCCCTGATAACCGACTTGGCAAAGATTCATGCGCTCCGGGTGATTTCGCGCACGTCGGTGATGCCTTATAAGGGCAAGCGCAAGCCGATGCCGCAGATTGCCAGGGAGCTGAATGTAGATGCCGTCGTGGAAGGGACGGTGATGCGGTCCGGCGACCACGTGCGAATAACCGCGCAGTTGATTGAGGCGCCAAAGGTTCGCCACCTGTGGGCCGAGACCTACGAGCGCGATTTGCGGGACATTCTGGCCTTGCAGGACGAAGTGGCAAGAACAATTGCCACCGCAGTGAAAATCACGCTCACGCCGCCCGAACAGTCGCGCTTGTCCAATGCGCGATCTGTCGATCCCGCGGCCCATGAGGCCTATCTTCGCGGGCTTTACGAGCTACACGGAATGACGGCAGAGCCAACGCAAGCCCTAAAATCTCAATCCATCGAGAAGGCCATTGGGTATTTTGAACAGGCCCTCGCCCGCGACCCCAACGACGCGCCGATCTATGCCGCCTTGGCAGATGCCTACTCCAGTTTGAGCACGTTTTACAGAGCTCCTCTGGAAGTGATGCCCAAGGCCAAAGCAGCCGCCACGCGAGCCATTGAACTCGATGACGCTCTTGCGGAAGCCCACGCCTCTCTCGGCTATATCGCACTTTCCTTTGACTGGGACTGGTCCCGTGCGGAGCATGAGTTACGCAGAGCGCTCGAACTGAATTCCAGCTTGCCTCAGGCACACGCCCGTTATGCGCAATATCTTCTCTTTGTGGGCGGTCGCCCTGATCAATCCATCCAGGAAATGCAGCAGGCCTACGTGCTGGATCCACTCCTGCCTCAGTCCCACGGCGATTTGGCATGGTTCTTGTTTATTGCGAGACGCTATGCCGAATCGGTTGAGGCCGCCAACAGAGTTGGGCGCGACGACCACATCCTGGCGCTCTCCTATGCGGAACTTGGGCAGTCCGAACAAGCAATTGCGGCGGCAGATCGCGCCGTAAAATCCACTCAGAATCCAGTTATCCTATCGCAGGCTGCGGCGGCCTACGCCCTTGCCGGTAGGAAAGATACGGCTCGAGCAATGATCAGGGGGATTGAAGGACAGGCCCGGCAGCGCTATGTCTGCGGATTTAACGTGGCCAGCCTATATTCCGTGCTGGGAGAGAAGGAACAAGCCCTTGCCTGGCTTGAAAGGGCCCATCGCGACCGTTCGGATTGAATGCCCTCTGTCGGGGTGGATCCCCGGCTCGACCCGCTGCGAAGCGATCCCCGCTTTGCCAATCTTCTGCAACGCATGGGCCTTCACCAATAAGCGCCATGCCAAGGTTCGGCCTCTCCCGCTGCAGCGGTCGGCTCGCTGAGAACGCATTCGTTCCTGTGAGCTTTGTCAATGAACTTAACTTTTTCTTTCGTTTCCGTCGACATATTAAAGCGTCCGGATTTTGCGGAACACACGCACCACTGGACAGACAACCAACGTTGGCACAGCTAACACGCTTGAGAAATTTCGCTTGGTGCCTGCGGGTCCCGCTGTGCAAAGTGATTCCGCTGAACTGCATGATCGTGTCTGGATAACGAGCCGCTCGGAAACTAACATTACGCAAGCTTCACGGCAGCGGGTGAAGATCCGGATCAAGCCAGTCGTTTCGCGCTGCATCACTTTGAAGCCGGGCCTTCAAGTAGTAATACTCGAGGAGCCGTGGATCGAAGAGATGAACATGAGCAGCAGCAAACGTCTTGAAATCCGGCGCCTGCGGCGCCGATCGTGCGGCATGCCAGACCAGGCGCATCCAGGCCACGGTGATCGTGTGATGATACTTGGCCGCCGCGCCGTGATGCTTCGCGAAAGCCTGAATTCCCTGCACCATTCGCGTGAGAGCCTGTTCTTGCGGATATTGACGCGAATAAATCCAGGCCAGACGGATGTGCTCCCGATGGTGGAACATCTCGCTCGGAATCCTGAGCGACTCGAATGCCTCGCGGAATTCCTTATCGGTCCAGGCTTCAGGAACGGTTGTAACTGGCTTGCCTGAAGACGAACCTTCTCCTGGTCCGCTTGTAGAAACCTCAATGTCCGCCATTACCCGGCTGTCCTTCCTACCGTTCCGATTATACGATATCGTACTATATCGTGTAAGCGGGACACGGCGAGCGAAAAAGACGGGCTACGTCTCCAGCTTGAAGCGCGAGGACGCGAGGCGATACAGGCGGCGCCAGAGCAGCCGGTTGATGAGCACGACGACGGTGGCCATGATGAGCGTTGAAGCCAGCAGCACATCGAAGCGCCCCGAATCGCTGGCGCTGCTGATGGTGCTGCCGAGACCCGCTGTCGAAACAATCTTTCCTTGAAAATGAAAATATTCCGCCACGATACTGGCGTTCCACGCTCCGCCCGATGCCGTCACCATGCCCGTGACGAGATACGGAAATATTCCCGGCAGGATCAGGTAACGCCACCGATCCCAGGACCCAAAGCGGTAGATTCGCGCGGCTTCCTTGAGGTCCGTCGGAATGGCCAGCGCGCCGGCAATGACGTTAAAAAGAATGTACCACTGCGTGCCGAGCAGCATCAGGAGCATCGCGGCAATCTCCAGGCCGCCCCGCAGTCGAAGCAGGAAAAGAAGAATAATCGGAAAGAGAGCCGTGGCGGGAATGGAGGCGGCGATCTGCACCAGCGGTTGCGCGATGCGCGCCAGCCGCGGATTCAAACCGATGGCCACTCCGGCAGGAATGGTCCACAGCGCGCCGAGAATGAGCGCGGTGTTGACTCGCAGAAAAGTCAGTGAGGCGTTCTCCAGGAGCTCCCAATAGTCCTCGCGGTGAAGATCGGACAATTCGCGAACCGCATGGAAAACGGCGAAGCCTAAACCGACCAGAACGCCTCCAGCCAATAGATACCCGATCCAGCCTCGCATGCGATTTTGTTTTGGCGTGGAAAACGTTTCCGCGGCGCGACGGGCGCCAAGAGTAAAAGTGAGAGTGAGCCAGTTGAAAATGGGCTGAATGAGCAACCGGTACAAGCGAAGAACGATGGAGGCGCGGCCGATGAGATTGAGCAGAGTGGTTTGCGCAGCGCCGGAGCTTTCCACTTGTTCGAACTTGAACTTGTCCGCCCACACGATGATCGGCCGCCAAACTAGTTGATCGAGAAGAACGATGACGGCAATCATCGCGGCGACGCCCCACAGAATCGCGCGCGTGTCGCCATGGCTGGCCGCCGTTTGAAGAAAAGAGCCAAGGCCGGGGATGCGGAAGTCGCGTTTGCCGAGAACGAACATTTCGCAGGCCATCAGAAAAAACCAGCCGCCTGCGACGGACATCATGGAGTTCCAAACGAGACCGATGGTGGAAAACGGAAGGTCGAGTTCGGCGAATCGCTGCCAGCGGCCAAAGCGATAAATAACTGCGGCTTCGTGGAGTTCGCGAGGAATGGTCTTCAGTGAAGAATAAAAACTGAACGCAATGTTCCAGACCTGGCCCGTAAAGATGAGCAGGATGGAGCCGAGCTCGACGCCGAGCTGCTGGTGCGGAAAAATCGCGACCATCGCAAGCATGACTCCCGGCAGGAAGCTGAGCACAGGAATGGACTGCAGAATATCCAGCAGCGGGACCATGATCATTTCGGCGCGCCGTGAGTGCGCCGCGACGTAGCCGTAGGCCAGAGCGAATGCCAGGCTGAGCGCATAGGCCACGCTAATTCGAACAAGAGAGTACAGAGCGTAAAGCGGAAGGTCACGAGGATCCTGCGAAATCTTAGCCTGGGGCTGGACCGGGCCAAGCCAGGAACGGCCAATCGCGTAGACGCCAAAAATCGCGGCGCAGACAAATAGAAAAACGGCGATGTCGATCAGAAATGCCCAGCTCCAGCGTGAGCCCGCGGGGCGCTGCACCGCGGGAGGGATCGGCGTGGCCTGAGCATTCGAAAAAGTGATGTCCGGCACGGGAGCGTCAAGCCTCGGTGAGAGTCAATTTGCCGGTGGCGGCGTCGTAATCAAAAATTTCGGCGTAGCGGCCCCACTGGATGGCGGTTTCGAGCTGGCGGCGCGATTCTTCTTCGCCAAAATGTTCGTCGAGCAAATCCTGGAAAAATTCCTCATTCAGGGTGCGATCGGATTTGGCTTTCAGCGCCTGCTCCATCTGGCGCAGCAACGGCACGTTGGCGAGAGCCGCTTTTCGAAAAATCGTTTTGCGCTGTTGAATGTCGGCTTGCGCGAACGCCTGGCCCTCCGGCGTAATCAGCACATTGCCTTCTTCAACGCGCAGAAAGCCCAGCAGCGCGGCGGTATCGACGCTGGGCAGCAAGGCGTCAACTTCAAGACTCAGTTGGTCCGCAAGACCATGCAGGTCGACGCGGCCTCCGTGATCGGCCAGGATTTCCAGCAGGCCGGCCAGTCCGCCCGGTCGCGTGTGGGGTAGCATCATGATCTTCGGGCGCACTTCCTTGCCCGGGCCGAAGGTTTTCAGCGGAGCCACTGCATCCTTGTGATCCGGACGCGTGAGAATGCGATAGATGGAGTCGACGAGTTCGATGAAGTGGGCGGACTTTCTGTCTCGAGGATGGGGCATATCCACTTTGAAGTCCGCGTGAATGTGCGCGGGATTGCGGCCCAGAACGATGATGCGGTCGGCAAGGACAACCGCTTCTTCGATGTTGTGAGTGACGATGAAGATGGCGCGGGTGGGAATTTTGTGTTCCAGCCAGAGTTCCAGCAATTCGCCGCGAAGCGTCTCCGCTGTGAGGACGTCCAGCGCGGAGAACGGCTCGTCCATGAAGAGCACTTCGGGCTCGACGACCAGGGCGCGGGCAACTCCCACGCGCTGTTTCATGCCGCCGGAGAGTTCCTTGGGGTACGCGGTTTCAAAACCGTCGAGGCCGACGGCGTCAATGATGCGCAGGGAGCGCTTGTGGCGTTCGATGGGAGGCGTGCCGCGAGCCTCAAGCGGCGCTTCGACATTTTCAAGAACGGTGAGCCAGGGAAAAAGCGCGAAGCTCTGAAAAACAATGGAAACGTTGGGCGATTCGTCGCGGACCGGCTGGCCGTGCCAGTAAACCTCGCCCGCGCTTGCGGGAGAGAGACCGGTCAGCATGCGAAGCAATGTGGATTTGCCGCAGCCGGAGGCGCCGAGCAGCGCGATGATCTGGCCGGGATAGATGGCGAGGTCGGTGGGGGCGATAACCTGGATGCGGCTGCCGTCGGGCTGCGGGTAGGATTTCTCCAGCTTGCGCGCTTCGATAATTGGTGTGGGCGCGGGAGCGGTGTTTGCGGTGGCCATGAGCGCGTGTATTATCGCTCAACTGCCGCGTGGCCGCACACAATTGGATAAGGCGCGGCAGCGCGTTTCCGGAGCGGTTACAACGGCATGAATACTGCATGACATCTTCGGCCGATCTTCCAAAGAAAATGATGGCAACCGCGGGATTTCGCGAGTGGCTGCTCGCGCTGAGCGTTTCGCTGGCGACAGCGCTGCTGGTGATCGCGCCCTTTTTCTGGCTTGGAAACGCTTCGGGACATGACTTCGGATTTCATGCCGCTTCGTGGCTGGACGTTGCGGGGCAATGGCGAGAAGGGATTTTCTTCCCCCGATGGACGGAGTGGGCCAACCACGGATTTGGAGAGCCGCGATTTATTTTTTATCCGCCGCTTTCCTGGATACTGGGGGCGGCACTTGGCTTTGTGGTTCATTGGAATGCGGTGCCGGGAGTTTTTATTGTCATCGTGCAGACGATGGCGGGAATTTGCGCGTTTGCGCTGGCGAGGCGATTTCTGCCGAGAAGCGCGGCGCTTTTTGGAGCGGCGTGTTACGCGGCGAATCCGTACGCGCTGCTGATTGTTTACATGCGCAGCGATTTTGCGGAGCAACTGGCGTGCGCGCTGATGCCGCTGGTGTTGCTGACGGCGCTGGAACTTTGCGGGCTGGTGGAGAATCGCCATGGCTCGCTTTCGCGGGCCATGGCGCTCTTCGCATTAGCGTTCGCGACGGTGTGGCTTTCCAATGCGCCGGCCGCCGTAGTGGCGAGCTACAGCGTGGCGCTTATTTTTGCGTGGGCTGCGTTTGCGGAAAAATCGCTGCAGCCAGTGTGGCGCGGCGCGGGCGGACTGGCGCTGGGCTTTGGATTGACGAGTTTTTATCTTTTGCCGGCGGCGTACGAGCAACGCTGGGTAAATATCACGCAGGCGCTTTCGTCAGGGTTGCAACCCGCGGACAATTTTCTCTACACGATGGGCAACGATCCGGAACATAACGCGTTCAATTGGATCGCATCGAGCGTGGCGATTCTGATGATGGTCATGACGGGGATCGCTGCGATTTCGGCGCGCCGGGAAGCGGCTGAAGAGCGAGAAGGAGAGGACAGAAAGAGATTTTGGCGTGTGCTGTTGCTGCTGTCCTCGGCAGCGGTGATTTTGATGATTCGGCCCAGTTCGATTTTTTGGACATATCTTCCGAAGCTGCGCTTTGTGCAATTTCCGTGGAGATGGATGGCGATCCTCGCGGTGCCGTATGCGTATTTTTCAGCGGCGGCGATGGTGCGCACACGAATGCGTTGGATCTGGTGCGTGCTGGTGTTGGCCGTAGCTGCTGGAACGGCGACGTTTCTCGTCAGGAAAGCGTGGTGGGACTCCGATGACATCCCATCGTTGCGGGAAGCTATTGCGCGCGATCAGGGTTTCGAGGGCACAGATGAATATGATCCGTTGAGCGACGATCATACTAACTTGCCCGAGAAAGCCTCGCGCGTGCAGGTTCTACCGGTTGAGGAATCCAGCGGAGGCGCTCCGAAAGCTGAGGTTCATATTGAGCGCTGGACCGCGGAAGAAAAAGTCCTGCGAGTGACTTCACGCGAGCCGCTCCGAGTGGGGCTGCGGCTGCTGGACTATCCGGCTTGGCGCCTGGAGTTAAATCACAAGGCGGTGACGCCACAGCATGCGGAGACAAACGGCGAGATGATCCTGCCGCTCATGCCGGGAACGTGGCGCATCACGGCAAAGTTTGTGCGCACCCCGGATCGAACCCTGGCCGGCGCCATTTCCCTGCTGTGCGCGCTGACACTACTGGCGTTGTTGAACGCCGGCGGATTAAGGCTCCTTTCTGCGAGTCCCTGAGAAACGAGGGAGATTTCAACACAAGAGAGCACGGGGGACGCAGAGTTCACAGAGCGGAAGGTCCCTTAGTTCGGCATTGGCCCCACCCCCCGGTTTTCTGTAAGTGTTGCAAATAAAGGAGTTAGCATCTTCTGTAAGTGGTTTAGAATCAACAATTGCGCGTTGGTTGTGTAAGTGTTGATTCTAAACGGATTTGCCGTCTATGCCGGGGCGCGATGGAGGCGGCGACGAACATGCGGCGGAAGTGCCAAACTCACGAAGGGGTGAGCTACGAGTGCGGGTTTAGGCGGGGTCGATGGCGGGGCAGAGGCGGGCTGCTGGACTTGGGGAAGTGGCGAGTGGCTGGCGACGAGTGGCGAGTTTGAAGATAAGGCAGATCTCTCGCTTCGCTCGGGATGACAATTTACCGGGGTCTCGACGGGCTGGGAAGGTGACGTTTGGGCGGGCTGTGGCGCTTGGCCCCCGCCGGTATCCGGCGCCGGCCGGGACAAGTTCCGTCCGGCGAGTAGATGCTGAGCGAATTCGGCGCTCGTGGGAGGCAGGGGAGTGTGCGGGGATGGGCCCGGTCCCGACAAGGTCCCCGACACGGACGGGGCTGGCGGGATCTCCGATTGTGGGGCTTGAGGAAGTGGCGAGTGGTGAGTGGCGAGTGAAGAGTTTGTAGAGGAAGCAGATTCCTCCCGGTGAGACTCGGGGCAATTTGCGAGCGGTTCGACGGGCTGAGGCTGCGGTGATTCGGGTTGTTCGGGTTTGGGGGCGGGCGGGAAGAGGTAGTCGTGGTTGCCGTTGACGGAGTTGCGGACGGATTGGCGCCAGCCGTCCGAGCCGAAGGCGTTGGTGTATTCGTGCTTGGAGAGATGGATGGCTTGCAAGAGAGTTTGCATGAGGTAGGCGACGGTGCGGGCGGTCCTGGGTTTTACATCGCCGCGGATGACGGCAGGGATGAGGCGTCCCAGGGCGGTGCTGAGATCGCAGGCGGAGAGGTAGTCGCCGGAGAAGAAGTAGTCGAGGTCTTTGCCGAGAGATTGTGCGGCGCGAGCTCGAGCTTCTTTTTGGGCGTGGTAGGGGCAGAAGCGGGGATTGTCGCGGAGGCGAGGGGTGCGGCAACGGCGGCCGTCCGAGAACGTAAACGAACACAAGGACACGCGGTCCTTTGACTTGAGAGAGGACATAAAGGTCTCCTTAGATTGAGTTTTGGGATTGCTGACGGAAAAGAGCCGACAGGGATGCCGGCGCTACAAGCCAAAATAAAAAGCCCCGGGGAAACCGGGGCGAAATTCTGACCAAAAAGATTATACCGGAATGATGATGAACCTGTCAAGGAAAATGCTGGTTAGAGTTTATTACAGGACGACTAGTTCAGCATCCACAGGCATTTGATCCCACGTGCGGCCTTCTAGTGTGCGTCCCGTTTTGCTTTTTTGGACACCGCCCCACTGTTTGAAGAAAAACGCCACGCCTGACCTAATGCAGTGGTCGCGTATTTCCGTAATCCATTCGGCATTAAGCGGCCGCGCACTCGGCCCCGATTCGCCGCCCACAATCGCCCAATCGATACCTCGCAGATTCAACCTTCCGAGAGAACCTAGCAGCGGCTCCAGCGATAAAAACTTTACATGCGCACCCGTTTTCCGGAGATCATCAATTCGGTATTTGTACTTCTCGGTCTCGATGCTTACACCCATCCAGATCTGCGGGGACCATTCAAGCTGGTTACTCAATTCCAATACTCGTTCGGAACGCTTCGTCAAGACTTGATATTGATGCCAGTGTGCGCGCTTCATAGCGTCAAACACGCGCTTGATGTAATCCGTGGGCACATCCTTGTGAAACAAATCACTCATTGAATTTACGAAAATGCGCTTTGGAGTCTTCCAGCGGAGCGGCAAATCCAGCATCTGAGGTTGCAGGGTCAGCTTAAAACCGTTCCGATAGTTCGCCTGTCCCATCAGTTGAAGCCGATGGGACAACCGCTCGGCATAGCAATGCTTGCATCCCGGGCTGATTTTGGTGCAGCCCGTTACGGGATTCCACGTTGCGTCAGTCCATTCGATATGCGAATTACTAGCCATTGCGCAACTCTATCTCAATTGTACTTCCCGCAACATAGCCCATCATTTCTTTTCACACAAGCGCTATTGTATTTGTTTTAATAGTGACGTGTCCGTACCTGAAGAAACAATTTGGGAGCTTCAGCCCCATACTGCGGCCAAGCACCAGATTCTCCGCAAGTATCTCGACGCATGGTTCCCCATCCTTGCGAGATACAACAGCCGGATTGTCTATGTCGACGGATTTTCCGGTCCCGGTCGATATTCTGGCGGCGAGCCCGGTTCCCCCATCATCGCCTTGGAATCGGCCCGAGCACATCGCGCCAATCTAGCCGGCGAGTTGGTTTTCCTCTTCGTTGAAGAACGGCAGGATCGCGCCGATTATCTTGCTCGCGAAATCACCAGCCTCCATTTACCTGACCATTTCAAAGTCGATGTCGAGTGCGGTATGTTCGCCGAAAATCTCGCGGCCAAACTCAATAGACTCGACGCAGACGGTCACCAGATCGCCCCCACTTTCGCCCTCATCGATCCATTCGGGTTTTCTGGTATTCCCTACAACCTGATAAGCCGGTTGCTTGCCAAAAATAAGTGCGAAGCCCTCATCACATTCATGGTCGATTCAATCAATCGGTGGCTCAACCACCCGGACCCGGATATTCGTTCGCACATTACCCAAACCTTTGGCACGGATGCGGCGATAGCAATCGTCGAAGGTGCTGGCGACCGACCCACTCAGCTAAAGAACCTCTACCAACAACAACTCGGTAAAGTTGCTCAATTTGTCCGCTATTTTGAAATGCGCGATCACAATGAACGCGTTGTGTACTACCTCTTTTTCGCGTCCAACAATTCCCTTGGCCACCTCAAGATGAAGGAGGCCATGTGGAAGGTTGATCCCCTTGGGGACTTTAGGTTTTCTGACTCGACCAATCCGAATCAGCAAGTTCTTTTCTCCAATCCCTCAGTCGAACCCCTCGTCGCCCATCTTGACTCCAAGTTCCGAGGAGCCGCACAAATACCGACGGGACAGGTGGAAACTTATGTTCAGGACAAGACTCCATATTTGCGAAAGCATATGAAGGAAGCATTGACCCAGCTCGAATCGGATGGCCGGCTTAAAGTTGCCGAACTAAAGACCGATGGCAAGAAAAGGCGTTCCGGCACTTACCCGAATGCTGCCCTCCTATCCTTTCAGTAGTGTACCGCATTGGCGAATGAAAAGCGAATTATATGCCCCCTACCTTGGCCTACGCTAAATCGAGATCCGAGAGCTGCGGCATCTGGCACAATCTAAGACGTAAAAATGAACGACCTTAGACACAAAATAACAAAGTAAATAGTTCTTGACTTGTTCCAGAACGTTTTATAACATTCTTGGTGTGAGGTAGCCCAAATGACAAACGTTCTTGCAACACCTGAAAAAGTTTCAAGAAGGGATAGGCTCTTTCAGATTGGACTTGAAACGCTCCATCAGAATGGCTGGAGGGTAGAGCGGATTCCGGGTTTCGGGAAATCTAGTGTTCGGAAAATCACGAAAGGTGGGAAGAGTCGAAAAGTTTCGATTCGCACATCGCAGGATGCGTGGATCGCATTTCCTCGCAATGACGCGAACAACGGTTGGGTGACTCTTTCGGACGTAGATGTAGTGCTTGCGGTTTCGGTTGATGACCACCACGACCCGAAATTCGCGCAGGTTCACATGATTGAAGCCGATGAGATGCGGCAGCGATTCGACCGGGCGTATGGCGCACGCGTCAAAGCGGGATATAGCATTCCTTTAGGACGCGGAGTCTGGGTGTCGCTTTATCACCCGGATGGGACTGACCCGGTTACCCACGTTGGAGGTGGTGCTGGGCTCGACCATCCGCCGATTGCGCGCGTCCCGCTCGAATCCGAGGAATCGGATTCGGACGTCAGCGTCGAAACGAAGAACCTGAACGACGTAGATAAGCCTCTTACTATTGCGGAGGCGAAGCGCAGGTTGGCGATGACCCTCGGCGTCGACCCATCGAGCATTAAGATTACGGTCGAGGCTTAGTACAACCGCTTTAGGATTCGTCGAGGACGCGCTTGTAGTAGCTTCGGGTTATTTGGAGCTGAGTTTTTCGGCGGCCAGCTTTGGACGGTGGCGAGGGCGTCGGCGACGGGAACTCTTACGTCGGGCTCGACACCGGTGCGTTCCCAAGTGAAACAGAAACGACAATCGGCGACACGCAGTTCGATTCGCGTAATTGTCGCAGGATGTCGCTTGCCAACGGTAGTACGCCCGCGTAGCATGAGCGCATCAATGGGGTCCACCAAAGACCTAGTGCGGGCTGGATTTGCCTGGGTTCGGCTTATCCCTCACTAACGTCCTGTGGCTCCATCTTCATGCCAGTTACTGATACCGTTCGTTTGAAACAAGGAGGTGCTATGAACGCACGCAGATATTGGGTCTTTCTCTTTACTTTTCTCTTGGCAGTAGCGGCATACGCCGATCAGAGCAAGCGTGAAAAGCTAATCCCCTACGGCAAAATTGAGGTTGCTCCATTCCGAAACAAAGTGGGTGATACGCTCGACGAGAAGACGATTGCCGATGTGCATACGATGATCATCGAGAAGATTAACGACTCGAAACTATTTGGCGCGGACATGAACAAAGATCTCACTTTCCCCAAGAAAGACCCGGATGACGACAATAAGGTGGTCTTTGCGGGCACAAACAAGGACGACGATGACAAGACAGTGATTCTCTTCGGAGAATTCATTACCTTCAACAAGGGGAGCCGGGCGAAACGCTACATGTTGGGCGGCGGAACGGGACGGGCCGAATTGCGTGCTAACTGCTACCTGGTCGACAAGAAAACGGGAAAGCAACTTTACAACTTCCAGACCTTCGGAGAAACCAATTGGGGAGCTTTCGGCGGCGGTGCGGACAAGACGCAGAAGGGCGTGGCGAACCGCCTAGTGGATTTCCTTAAGGGCAAATGAAAGCGGTGCCGTGAAACGGACGGAGAGGACTACTCGCGTCCTGCGCTGCGGGCACCGCCCCACGCGTAACACGATGGGCCCGGTAAAAATCGAATAGGGCTAGCGGCGGTCGACGACGTTGTGGCGGATGTCCTGGCCCTGGACGAGGTAGATGACGTCTTCGGCGATGTTGGTGGCGTGGTCGCCGATGCGCTCGAGGTTCTTGGCGACGAGGATGAGTTCGAAGGCGGGAAAGACCACGCTGGAATCGCCCATCATGTAGGTAAGCAATTCACGGAAAATCTGGTCGCGGTAGTGGTCCACCTGATCGTCGGTGGCAAGGACGCTCTGCGCGAGTTCGACGTCGCGGCGAACGACGGCGTTGAGGGCGTTGCGAACCATTTCCTCGGTGAGCTCGCTCATGCGCGGCAGATCGACGTAAGGTTTGACGCGCGGGTGCCGGAGGACGCGGAGCGCACCCTGAGCGATGTTGACGGCCTGATCGCCAATACGCTCGAGATCGTTGTTGATGCGGGAAACGGCCAGGACGAAGCGGAGATCGGTGGCCATGAGCTGGTGGAGCGCGAGAAGCTGAACGACGCGGTCGTCGATTTCCATCTGGAGCTCGTTGATGGCGTCTTCTTCGTCGAGGACACGCTTGGCGAGCTGCTCATCGGTGTCCAAAACGGCGTGAACGGACTGGTGCACGGCGCGTTCGGCGAGGCTGCCCATCCAGAGCAGGCGCTCTTTCAACTCGTTCAGATCTTTTTCGAAGTGGCGTTCCATGAAAGCCTTCCCATAACTTTTCAGGCCCCAAAAGCAGATTCCTCGCTGCGCTCGGAATGACAATCAAAAGATTGCTTCCGAAACAATAGCTCAGCCCAGCTCTAGCCGAAGCGGCCGGTGATGTAAGCCTCCGTGCGCGGGTCACCGGGCGTGGTGAAGAGCTGCGGCGTGGGACTGAACTCGATAAGTTGTCCGAGGAGCAGGAACGCGGTGAAGTCGCTGACGCGGGCGGCCTGCTGCATATTGTGGGTAACGATGACGATGGTGCAGAGATCCGTCAACTGCACGAGGAGCTCTTCGATTTTCGCGGTGCTGATGGGATCGAGAGCGGAGCAGGGTTCATCGAGAAGAAGGACTTCGGGCTCGACGGCCAAGGCGCGCGCAATGCAGAGGCGCTGCTGCTGGCCGCCGGAAAGTTCGTACGCGGACTTGTGGAGATGGTCTTTTACTTCGTCCCAAAGGGCGGCATGACGCAGGCTTTTTTCAACAGCTTCGGAGATAGGAAGCTTTGAGCCGTTGATCCTCAAACCATAAGCAACGTTGTCGAAAATGGACTTGGGGAAAGGATTGGGGCGCTGAAAGACCATGCCGACGCGGCGGCGATGCGCGGTGACATCCTGCCGGACGATGTCCTGGCCGTCGAGAAGAATTTCGCCTTCGAGGCGCGCGCCGCGGACGGTCTCGTGCATGCGGTTGAGGGTGCGAAGCAAAGTGGACTTGCCGCAACCGGAGGGGCCGATGAGCGAGGTGACTTTGTTGGTGGCGATGCCCATGCTGATGTCGAAGAGGACCTGCTTGGCACCGTAAAAGAAATTGACCTTGGAAATGCTCATGCGCATGGTGAGAGCGGCGGACGTTTCCTTGGCCGTTGCGTTCGTCGCGATGGGTGGGATGTTCACGGACACTGCCGACCTCACAGTAGCGTTCATGGGTTAAGTCCTTGGAACCGCAATACCCCGGGAAAGAATCGCCCGAGCAACGATGTTAATGATCAAAATCAAACCGAGCAGGACGAGTCCGGCGGCCCAGGCCTGCCGATGCCAATCATCATACGGAGAGATGGCATATCTGTAAATCATCTCGGGGAGGGCAGCGGTGGGCTGATTCCAGCCCTGGCTCCAAAAGCGATTGCCAAAAGCGGTGAAGAGGAGCGGGGCGGTTTCACCAGCGACGCGGGCAAAGGCCAGCAGAACGGCGGTGAGAATTCCGCGATAAGCGGCGGGGACGATGACGGTGGCAATGGTTTTCGATTTGCTGGCGCCAAGGGCCATGGCGGCTTCGCGGAGAGCGTTTGGCACGGAGCGGAGGAACTCTTCGGTGCTGCGGAGGGTGATGGGAATCATCATCAGGCCTAGCGCGAATCCGCCGGACAGGGTAGAGAAATGCTTGAAGGGCAAGACGACCAGGCTGTAAGCAAAAATGCCGATGACGATGGAAGGCACGCCGTTGAGCAAGTCGGCGGCGTAGCGAACGACAAAAGCGGTGGTGCTGCCGCTGAATTCGGCGAGATAGATGGCGCCAAAGAAACCGACAGGAACCCCGATGAGGGCAGCGAGCAGAAGCAGTTTGCCGCTGCCAACGATGGCATTGGCCATGCCGCCGCCCGTTTCGCCAACAGGCGCCGGCAGCTTGGTAAAGAAGTTCCAACTGATCGATGTTCCGCCATGAAAAACAAGGTAGCCGAGGATCAAGAAGAGCACGGAAACAGAAACCAAGGCGCACACGCCGGTCATGGCCAGCATGAAACCGCTCACAAACTTACGCCAGCGCAGCCGAGAGTTCATGCGTTCCCCATTCCAGCGCCCCGCTGGGAAGTGGCCACAATCAGCAGGCGAGCGAGCCCGTTAAGAACGAAGGTGAGAAGAAAGAGCACGAGCCCCAACTCAATAAGGGATTGATAGTGCAGATTGCTGGTGGCTTCGGTGAGCTCATTGGCGATAACGGCGGCAATCGAATACCCGGAGGAAAACAGAGAAGCGCTGATGGCAGGAGTGTTGCCAATCACCATGGTGACGGCCATGGTTTCGCCGAGGGCGCGGGCGAGGGCAAGGAAGATCGAGCCCAGAATGCCGCCCCGGGCAAAGGGGACGACCACCTTCCAGGTGGATTCCCAACGGGTGGCGCCAAGAGAGAGAGCGGCTTCGCGCTGATCGCGAGGAACGGAAAGGAGCACTTCACGCGAGACAGAAATGATATAGGGGATGACCATGATGGCGAGGACGATGCCGGCGGTCAGAAACCCGACTCCATAGGCCGGGCCTTGAAATAGCGGAAGGAAGCCGAGCGAGTGCTTGAGAGCCGGCTGAATGTATTGGCGCATCAGGGGAACGACGATGAAGACGCCGAGGAGGCCGTAAATCACGCTGGGAACGGCGGCGAGAAGATCAATGAAAAATTCGAGAGTGTCGGAAACTCTCGCGGGCGCGAGTTCGGCGAGAAAGATGGCCGCGCCGATGCCTAGAGGGACGGCGATGAGAAGCGAGACGGTGGCGGTGACCAGCGTGCCGTAGATGAAGGGCAACGCGCCGAAATGGTCGAAGATGGGATCCCAGACGGAGGTGCGGAAAAAATTAAAGCCAAACTTGTGGCGGGGAAGAGACGAGCCTTGCCACAAATCGAAAACGAGGAGGAGGGTGACGAGAACGACGGAAACAGCAAACAAGAAGGTGATTATATGGGCAATTTCATCGCCCTGGCGGAGGCGGGAAAGAAACGAGCGCGAGCCCGAAACAGGGCCCGCGCTCGGAACAGTGGTAGTCGTTGATGCCACTATGGTCACTCAAACTACTGGATTTTGCTGATGGCTAGCACTTCCTTGGCCACGACTTCCTTGGGCAGTTTTGCGTAGGACAACGCCTCCGCGTAGTTCTGACCGTCCGCCAGCATCCACTTCACGAAGCCCTTTATAGCATCACGCTTGCCCGCATCGGAGAACTTTTCTGGAATCAACAGCCAAGTGAAAGTGGAGATGGGATAAGCAGTCTTACCAGGCGCGTTGGTGATGGAAACGCGGAAGTCATCCGGCATTTCCTTGGCCGCGCCGGCAGCGGCGGCACTGACGGCTGCAAGCGAGGCTTTGACGAATACGCCCGAAGCATTCTTCACATTGCCGTAAGGTATTTTATTGGACTCGGCATAAATAAGTTCCACATAGCCGATAGAGTCTGGAGTGTTCTTGATCGTGCCGGTGACGCCTTCATTGCCTTTGCCGCCAAGGCCCACGGGCCAGTTGACGGAACCGCCTTTGCCAACCTTGGTCTTCCATTCGTCGCTGACTTTAGAGAGATAGTCGGTCCAGCAGTAAGTCGTTCCGCTGCCCTCCGCGCGATGCACGACGACGATGTCGTCGGCAGGAAGCTTGACGCCTTTATTGGCATCGGTAATGGCCGGATCATTCCACTTGGTGATTTTGCCGAGGAAAATTCCGGCAAGAGCGTCGGGAGTGAAGTTCAACTCCGCGGTGACTCCGGGAATGTTGTAGGTGGGAACAACCGCGCCCAACACAGTGGGAAAATGAAGAATTCCGGAGCCGTGCTTGTCCTGGTAGGCCTTGAGCTGTTCGTCGTTCATGGGCCCATCGGTAGCGCCGAAATCAACGGTGCCTTCGGTGACCTGTTTGATGCCGCCGCCAGAGCCGATGGATTGATAATTGATCTGAAGGTTGGAGTTTTTCTTGTGATACTCGTCAAACCACTTGGAATACATGGGATACGGGAACGTCGCGCCCGCGCCGTTGATGGAGAGGGCGCTATCCGCCCACAGAATGCCGGCAACGGCGAGAACTACCACGAGCAAACCTGCAATTCGCTTCATGCTTTATCTCCGTGTGAAATCATTGGTCTTTTTTCCCGGGGGAGGAAAGTATGTCTCCTGATTGTTACGGCATTGTTACAGCGCGTTGATTGTTGGTTGAATCAGCAGCCGGCAAGGGTCGGAATGAGCGGCTAAGGCTCTTTCGATGAGAGGTTTACAGCTTCGTGAAAGGCAGGTAAATAAATAGGGCAGCCCGTTGAGGAGCTGCCCTTTTCCGCCCCGGGGGAGGAGCGGAGCGCGATTGCCTAGCCGGACCTACGGGAGGTAATAGCGGAAAGAGGTGAAGACCATGTTGTCGACGGCCTTCGGTTGGATGCCCCCTGCCCCGGACCAGCCGCTCTTCGTGATATAGGAGTATTGCAAGCCCCAACGAACTCCACCCTTGGGGCCATGGTACATCTTGTGCCAGAACCCGAGCGGGCTTTCCTGGATGAAGCGGATGCTGAAGAGCCGGCGGGCACAGCCTCGTTACCGCAAGCATTGTTATTGGCAGTTGGCCCGTCTCCTGTAACAATCATTGGGAATCCACGGGAAACCATTGACGTATCAGAGGTTGCGGATTTTCCGGTTTGTTAACGGCAACAGACAGAGGCCGAGGCGAGGCGAAAAAAACGATGCAGGGGCCGCATCTCGTTCACTGCCTGGCTGCAGAAAAAACCGAGCCATCCGCAATCTCCAAAGGGCGGCTTCCCCTCGGCACCGCGAGGAGGGACCTATTTCGGTGAGCAAATCGAATAAGCGAGGACGATTTGGGTCAAGCGATATTGGTATTTGGCATCGGTATCGGCAATGTCGGCCTCAGTTTTCTGGAGTTCGGCCTGGCTAAACTCAACGATAGAGCCGAGACCGAGATTGTAGCGGGATTGCGCGAGGTCGAGCGCCAAGCCGGCTTGCTCGCGTAGTTGCTGGGTAACAGAAAGACGCTCATAGGCGCGGTTGGTGTCTTGCCAGGAAGTACGCACGTCGCGCGCGATGTTGTTACGAAGCCCCGCAAGTTTCTGGCGATTGACTTCGGTCTGGAGATCGGCGGCTTTGGCGCGTGCATTGAAGAGAGAGCCGTTGAAAACGGGAATGTTAATGTTCACGCCGGCGGCGCCGTACCAATTGGGGATGTGGTTGTCGCGAACGGGAGCTTCGCCGACCACTCCGAGGGCGCTGACGGTAGGGCGCCAGAGGTCGTGCTCGGCGTTGCTGAATTTTTGCGCGGATTGGACTTCGTCCTGAAGCGCGAGCACTTCCGGGCGCTGCTGCAGAGCTTGCTGAATCAAGGGGCTGACATCGGGGGCCGGAGCGGCGATGGGGGCCTGTTCCTCAAGGAGCTGGAAGTCCTGCTGATCCGGGTAGCCCAGAATCGCGGAGAGTGAGGCGAGCGAAGCCTGGTAATTGTTGCGGGCTTCGAGCAACAGGAGCTTTCCGCGAGCCAGGTCGACTCTTGCGAAACTGAGGTCGAGATCGGACTTCAGCTTGGCGTCGGTGAGGGCTTTGATCTTGTCAACGAAGAGTTGGCGGGAATCGACGGTTTGCTGAGCGACGACGACAAGGGCCTTGGTTTCCAAAACATTGTAAAAAGACTGGTCGACGGCAAGAACAATTTGGGCAGTTGTGGCGGCGGCGTTTTGGTCCTCGGCCTTAGCCTGGGCTTCGGAGCTGGAGAGAAGATTCGTGGAGCGGCCAAAATCGGTGATTAGCTGGCCGACGGTTGCGCCAGCGGCCGCGCGCGGGAAAAGGATGGGATTGTTGAGGCCACCAGCAGCGAGGCGGCTGCCGGGATTGGAGTCTACCGCAGTCACGCTGAGATAGGCGTTGGGCAACAGGGCTGAGCGCGCCTCTCGAACATACTGGCGCGCAACCAGGGCCCGCAGTTTCCCAATCGCGATTTGGGGATTGTTTTTCAGAGCGAGGGCTTCGGCCTGAGCCAGCGTGAGTTCCCTGGCACCGGAGGCGGGCAAAGCCGCAGCGGGCGTAGGCGAAGTAGTGCCTGGCATCTGCGCGAGAAGGGGCGAGCAGAGCAAAACAAGAAGGATGCTAGAAACAAGAATTATGCGCATTGCGCCTGCGCCTCCTGAGGATGAGCTTCTTTACCGCGATGAACTATGAGGTAAGCGGCGGGCACGAGATAGACGGTCACGACGACGGAGACCAGCAAGCCTCCAACAATCGCGCGGGCAAGCGGGGCGTACTGTTCGCTGCCAGCCTCAGTGCCGAGAGCCATAGGGATCAAACCGAGAAGGGTCGCCAGGGAAGTCATCAGAATAGGACGAAGACGCAAACGGGCAGCGGTCGAGACGGCTTCTTTCAGAGATTTGCCTTCGTGGTGGAGATGGCGGGCAAACTCGACGATCAGAATGCTGTTGGAGACGACGATGCCCACCATCATCACCAGTCCCATCAGTGACATAACGTTCAAGGTCGTCCCTGTGGCGAGCAGGAACAAAAGCACGCCGGCAAGGCCCGGGGGTATCGCCAAAAGAATAATGAAGGGATCCTTCCAAGACGCGAACTGCGCCACGAGAACGAGGTACACGAGCACGACGGAGAGAATCAGGCCGATTCCGAAGCTCTTGAAGGAAGAGCGCATGCCCTGAACGGAGCCACGCAGGTTTACGCGAACACCTTCCGGCAACGCAGTGTCCTTGATGATTCTATCGACCTGGGTGGTCAGACGGCCAAGGTCCTCACTTTTCGGCGAAACGTACACATCAATGACGCGAAATAACTGGTAGTGGTCCACTTCCGTGGGAGAGGAAATGGTGCTTACTTTCACGACGCTGTCGAGGAAAGTGGGCTCGGTATTTTTCGCGCCGCGCAGGGGAATCTGTTTGAGATCGGTCAACGTCTTGACCTGGTCTTCAGAATACTGAACGGTAAGCATGTAGGGATTGCCGCTCTTGGGATCGATCCAGTAGTTCGGCGCGATCATGCCGTTGGAAGTGAGCGCGGTGATGACATTGTCGATGATTTCTTTTTGCGAAAGACCGAGGAGACTGGCCTTGCCGCGGTCGACGTCGAGTTGCAAGGCAGGATAGTCAATATCCTGGGGGATGAGCACATCGCTGACATTTGTGAGGGCGCGAACGGGCGCGGCGATTTTTGCGGCTGTGGCGTAAACGCTGTTGAGATTATTACCGCTAACCTGGATGTCGATGGGGGCAGGCAAGCCGAGATTGATGACGGCGTCGACAAGACCGCCGGACTGGAAGTAGGCGCTCAACTGCGGAAGCTGCCGACTGAGCTGCCGGCGCACGCGCCGCATGTACTCGTAACTACCGACCTTGTGGCCTTCCTTGAGACTCACCTGAACAAAGGCGGTGTGCGGCGCGGAGTTCGGTGTGTAAATGGCGGAAAAATCAGTGGTGATGCCGATATTCGAGACGATGATTTGGAGTTCGCTGGCGGGCACCACCTGGTGAACGATTTGTTCTACTTGCTTCACGTAATCCTCGGTGAGCTCGACACGGGTGCCGGAGGGCGCCTTCAGGTTGATAACGAACTGGCCGGGATCGGTCCTGGGGAAGAAAGAAATCCCAAGGAAGGGATAGAGAGAAAGGGAAAGCAGAGAGACGCCAGCGAGGCCAACGACAGTGTTGACTGGTTTCAGGAGAGAGGCGGCCAAGGTGCGGTCGTATTTTCCGACCATTTTTTCGAAGTAGAGATTGAACCTCTTGACGATCCAATTGCGGTGCAATGAAGCATCCTCTCCCACTTCTTCATCGGCTTCATGCTTCTTGACGAGCTTGGCGCAATAGAGGGGAACGACAGTCATCGCCACGAAATAGGATGCGAACAAAGAGAGAATTACCGCCGTGGCGAGAGCCATGAAAAGGAAGCGGCTGACGCCGTAGAGAAAAACCACGGGGAAAAAAACGATAGCGGTGGTGATGGTAGCGGCAAGAACAGCCAGCGCGACTTCCTGACCGCCCTTTTCCGCGGCGACTTCGGGAGATTCTCCTACCTCGAGGTGACGGAAAATGTTTTCGAGGACGATCACGGAATTGTCGATCAAGCGCGAGAAAGCCAGAGCGAGGCCTCCAAGGACCATGGTATTCACAGTGCCTCCGCCGGCGCTGATAGCGAGAAATGCGGCCAGCGCAGAGAGCGGGATGGAGAGGAAGACAGCGAGGGTCGCGCGCATGCTGCCGAGAAAAAGGAGAATCATCACGCCGGTCAGGACCAGGCCAATCGAGCCTTCGCGGAGAAGATTGGAGATGGCCGTTTTGACGAAGAGAGATTGGTCAAAGACAACGCGAGTGATGAGCTGCTTTGGAATGTCAACGAGGTGCTGGAGAGCGTCCTTGATGCCATCCACGACGGCGATGGTGTTGGTGTCCCCGCCCTGTTTCAGGATCGGCAGATATACCGAAGGCTGGCCGTCCACACGAACGATGTTGGTCTGAATGGCGTTGGCGTCCACGGCTTTGCCAACGTCGCCCACGAGCACCGAAGATTGGCCGACGGTTTTCAGCGGCATGCCGTTGATGAACTTTGCTGTGGGCGCCTGGCTGTTGGAATATAAGTTGTAATCGATGGGGCCGATCTTAACGTCGCCGGCGGGGAGAATGAGGTTGCTCTCGTTGACGGTGCGCACCACGTCCATGGGACTCAACTGGCTGGCCTCGAGCTTCAAGGGATCCACGTACACCATGATCTGGCGATACTTTCCGCCGAAGGGCTGAGGAACCGACGCACCCGGGACGTTGGCAATTTGATTTCGGACGGTGTAGCGGCCGAGGTCCTGCAGATCCGTTTCGTTGAAGCCCTGGCCTTTGAGGGTGATGAGGCAAACGGGCAGGCTGGAGGCGTCAAACTTCAGCACCACCGGCGGCAGCGTGCCGGGGGGAAGACGGCGGAGGTCGGCCATCGCAAGATTGGAAACCGTGCTGAGGTCGGCGTCGGCGTTGGTGCCAGGCTGAAAGTAAATCTTGATGAGGCTCACGCCGGGGAGCGAGCGCGATTCGATGTGATCGACGCCACTAGCCAAAGTGAAAAAGCGTTCAAAGGGATTGGTGATATTCGTTTCAATCTGCTGAGGGGGCATGCCTGAATAAAACGTCGCGACGACAACGACAGGAATGTTGATAGGAGGAAAAAGGTCAACAGGCATGCGCAAGAGGGTCACGGTACCGACGATCGCCACGACCAGGCAAGCGACGATAATGAAAAAGGGATACTTGATAGAGAAGCCGGACATCAGTTTTCTCCCTCGGTATTCGAGGCGGGAGCAATGTCCTTGGGCTGGACTTTTTGCCCGGCGCGGAACTGGCTGCGGTTGCCGATGACCACGCGATCTCCGTCCGTTAAGCCAGAAAGCACTTCGACGTGGACGCTATCTTCGAGTCCCAGCTTTACGTGGCGTTCTTCGATGATGTTCTGCGAGTTGACGGCGAGAACGGTCGCGTCGTCGCCGTTGCGCGTGACGGCCTCGAGCGCGACGGTGAGGGCATCTTTTTTCTCGCGCAGAGAAAGCTGGGTTTCCGCATACATGCCGGGGATGAGGTGGCCATCGCGGTTGTCAAAATCGATTTCCGTCTCCATGGTCCGAGTTTGCCGGTCCAAAGAATCGGCGAAGCGCGATACCTTGCCGACGAAATCCTGATTCAGTGCCTGCACGCGCGCTTTCACAGGGTCGCCCAGGTGAATTTGCGCGGCAACGGATTCGGGAACGGGGAGAACGAGGCGCAGCTTCGAAATTTCAGCCAGCCGAACGACCGGCACGGATTGCGCGCTGCTGGAAGTGCCGGCGGCGATGAGCGCGCCGGTGTCAGCAAAACGCACGGTAATCACACCGGAGAAGGGGGCGACAATACGCGAATAATCCGAGAGGGCAGCGTACTGTTTTTGATTGGCCTCGGCCACTTGAAGCTGTTGCTGCGCCGAGGAGAGCGCGGCGCTCGAACTAGAGACCTGGGCTTCTAATTCAAGGTCCTTCGCTTGCGAATCGTCAATCTCCTGCTGGGCCACCAAGCCCGTGCGAGCCTCAGCGGCTTGCTTCAAGCGCGCATAAGCGGAGTGGGCGGCGGCGTGCGCCGATTGTGCGCGTACAAGGTCGCCTTCCGCGCGCCGGATTTCCTCCTTGGAGCGCCGCACCGCAGCGTCAGCGCCAGCGAGTTGCGCGGCCAGCTCAGGGATTTCCAGGACCGCGAGCGTCTGACCTGCCTTGACGTGGTCGCCGACATCGACGTAAATCGCCTTGATATAGCCGGCCACCTTGGCGTGAACGCCGACATCCTGAAACGGTTTGAATTCCCCGGCGATAGTCAGCGTGTTCCCCAGGCTGTGGCGCTGAACACGTGCCACAGCGGCTGGGACCTCAGCTAAATTTCGAACGGAGTGATCGGGATCGTCCGCCTCCGCAGGGTTCCGTCCGAGCCAGTGCCATCCCAGGAGGCCGACTCCAAGGAGCGGGATCACGGCAATCAATGTATTTCTTTTCTTCATCTCTCCGTCCCTGTTGGAGTGTTCATACCGGGCATGGCTGCCTGGTGCCGGCTCATGACACCCGCAAGATTTTCGAAAGGTAAGCGAATAACTTATGGCTTCCCGCAGACGGAAGCCGCTGCTTTATCAAAGATGAAAACGATGGATTAGAGAGCGGGAGGCGGCCGGAACCACAAGCTGGGGGAAAGAATCTCTTGCTTTGGAACGAGCAATTCCTCTTGGGGAATAAGAGTTCCAATCTCAGAAGCTATAGAAAGCTCAACGACGCCGAGGTCGGCCTCCTGGGGAGTCTCGACCTTTGGCTTTACCTCTTTGACCAAGCTGCGTCGTAGCTCCGAAGAAGCCACAGTGCCGCGCATGCTGAGGGGATGCCGAAAGCTTAAGCCGGACGGCGAACCATAAAGGGTGAAGAACGGGTTGTAGAGAAAAAGGACAGCCAGGAGGAGACAAAGCCCCGCGCGCCAGGGTGAAACCTTTCTACGGGAGCCGAACTGTCTAATTTGCGGCATGACGCTAATCCTCTAACAATAGTTAAGAGAGGGGGGAGTGGTCAAGAGGATGCCTAGGCGTTTGTCCTCGCGGAGAGCTCTTTGATTAACCGGCATCCTCTACGTGGGTTTGGCAAGTGAGACAGCGATGATTCATAGGAGGCATTTTGCTTTCCGTTTCTCACTATTACTCTTTTTTTCCTTTCTTTTGTATCATGCCTCGGCGCGGGCGTTCAGAAACCCAAGGTTCGTGAGGGAGCGCCGCAGGGGGAAATATGAGACGAACATTCTTTGGGTCCGCCATACTGTTCATGGCCTTCCTCGCTGCTGACGGCCGGGCGCAGACGGCACCAGGACCGGTGATTTCTCCGGAAGTGCATTCCGATCATCGGGTGACGTTCCGGTTTCGCGGTCCCAACATTAAAGAGGTGGCGGTTTCGATGGAAGGCACAGCCAAGCCGCTGCCGATGCAGAAGGACGATCAGGGGGTCTGGAACGTAACCACCGAAGCGCTCGCTCCTGATTATTACGGATACTCGTTCATCGTCGATGGCGTGGGGCTGCTTGATCCTTCCAATCACGCGATCAAGCCCAACTTTCTTTATCGGGCGAACGAGTTGCACGTGCCTGGGCCGTCGTCGCTTTCCTGGGAAGTGGGCGCCGTGCCCCATGGCGAGATTCATCATCATTTTTACAAGTCGGGAGTGGTGGGCGACGATCGCGACTTCTATGTTTACACTCCGCCCGGTTACGACCCGCGCGGCAAACAAACCTATCCCGTCCTCTATCTTTTGCACGGATTCAGCGATGACGCGAGTGCGTGGACAGCGGTTGGCCGCGCCAACGTGATCCTGGACAACCTGATCGCGCAAGGCAAAGCCAGACACATGATCGTGGTCATGCCGTTGGGCTATGGCGCGCCGGAGGTTCTGCTTCCCAACTCCGGGGTGTGGCGCGATCGATCGATTACGGATCGAAACTTCAATAAATTTCGGGAGGCGCTGCTCGCGGAGGTGATCCCGCGCGTTGAGGCTGATTATCTCGTGACTAAGGACCGCAACTCCCGAGCCATCGCGGGCCTTTCCATGGGCGGCTCGGAATCTTTGCTGACCGGCCTGAATACACTGGACAAGTTTGGCTGGATCGGGGCTTTCAGCTCCGGAGGGATTACCGAGGATTTTGACAAGGAATTTCCGGTAGTGGACTCCAAGACCACGGAACAATTGCATTTGCTCTGGATTGCGTGCGGCACGGACGATCGTTTGATCGACATAAATCGAAAATTCCGCGAATGGCTGGCGTCCAAGAATATCAAGCACGTGGACATTGAGACGCCCGGCGCGCACACCTGGATGGTCTGGCGGCGCAATTTGACGGAATTCAGTTCGCTGATTTTCCGTTAAGAAACAAGGGTAGAGCCCGGATTATCCATGGAAGTGCATCGGAGGAGAGCGTGAGCGCTACAGAGCGGAGAGATTCCTCTCGGAATGACAGTAGTAGTCCAAGCGACTCAGTCGTCATCGTCTTTCTTAGCGCCGCCGGTTTCGTTGTCGTCCAGTTTGGCGATTCCGAGCCGCATCGCTTGATACGCGGGAAGCTGCGCCGCTTGTGGAACGTTTGAACCGTTTCCCGTACACGCGAACCAGATCACCGCGTTCAAAACATTCGGGTCGGCCATGTCTGCGTGGGCAAAGTCTTGCCGGTTCGATTTTTTCATCCATTCGGCGGCAGCCTTGTTTTTCGGCTTCTGCGTTATCAGGTTGTCCGCAGCGATGACCGGCAAGACGGCCTTGTACGGCGTCAAATCCGGCGTCTCCTGGAAAATATCCATGGGAATCGCCGAGGCATCGAGCTGGTTCATGGGCGCGATTCCGAGCAGCAACTCGATGGTGCGAATCATGCTGACGGTGTTGTGAAATTTGTGGATGAGAGCTCCCGGCCGATTGTAAGCACTAATCGCCAGGCCCACGGAGCGGTGCGAATCGACGTGGTCCGGCCCGGCCTGGGCGTCGTCCTCAACCATGAAGATCGCCGTGTCTTCCCAATAGACGCTCGAGGAAACCGCCTCGACGAGGCGTCCGACGGCGTAGTCGTTGTCTGCAACCATGAATTGCGGCGTCGGGAATCCGTTTTTCATTCCAGTGGTATGGTCGTTGGGAAACCGCATGACGGTAAGCGCAGGCATGGAATCAGCGCGGCCCGCTTCGCGGTCCTTGACGAAGCCGCGGAACTCAGCGAGCCATTCGCCGAATCGCGAATTGCCGCGGCAATTGGAATTGGCGTTGTCCTGAGTGACGGCCGGATCAGAAGTGGCTGAAGGATCGAGAGCGGCTTTGTAGCAATCGACAGTGATGCTGTCGGGCGCGGTCACATCAAAGCTTCGGAAACTCAGGCTGTGATGCTTCTGCAGCGATTCTTTGTTCGCTATCGCGCGCACGGCGCTTGAAGTGTCGGGATAGCTCTTCTTGCGTTTTTGCCCGGCAGCTTCCACGTCTTTCGCGGAAATCACGGTTACGAATTCGCCGTAATTCCGGTAGGTCAAACCCGCGCGTGCGGCGGCGTCCCATAGATAGAGGGTCTTGGGTTCGCCGAGGTCGGTGAAACCCTGGCGGTAGGGAAGATGCGTTTCGAGGAGATCCGTCAAGGCGGCCAGCACATCGCCCTTGAATTTGCCGACTTGCAAATCACCAGGTGGCTCGTAATCCGGCAGCCGGTTGTAACCTTCCCAGTCGTAGGTGCGGCCACGGTCGGAATACTGCCAGCGGAATCCTTTGTCGACGTAGTCGGTGGAGAACGCGGCGGTGGCCCAGTTGTGTCCGTCCGGGCTGGCTTCGGAATTGACGAAGAAGCGGTCAAACAAACCGAAACGTTGCGCGAGCGCTCGGTGGTTGGGCGTCACGGATTGCCGCGTGCCGTCCGCCCGCTGCGCGGTAACGCCACTGCCGAAAATGGCCAAGGCGGGCTCGCCATCGGCGGCGTGCCCGTCGCCGGATGTTTTTACGTCGCCAAAGACCTGATCATAGGTACGATTTTCCTTGATGATGTAGATCACGTGCTTGATCGGACTGGCTCCTGCAAAAAGCTTTGGCGGAGCAAAATCCATCAGGCCGTCATTCTGCATGGTTTGCTGCGTGTAGCGCGCCAGCGCCGGGCCGTCCGGCAACTCAATTGCGCTGATATTTCCCGAAACAATCGAGCCGCTGTACTGACCGCCCTGCCGATTTTTCTCTTTGTTAGGAGGAAACGCGGCGTTGGGCGGATTCGGAGTGCGGCCGCTATTGTTCACTCGCATCGACGATGGCTCGAATCCGGTTCCTTTGCCATTTCCGACAAAGAGTTTGCCGTCTGCAACAGCAACCGCGGATGGATACTGACCCGTTGGAATAAAGCCCAGGATTTTCGACTTTGCAGGTTCGGGCATTTTCTCCGGCGGCTTTGAGCCGCGTGCTTTTTCGGAAAGCGTGACGATCGCGACGGCGTTGCTGTGGGCATTCGCTACATACAACGTTCTCTCGTCCTCACTGAGGGCCAGCGACTCCGGACTTGCGCCGGGTAAGGCATCTTCTGCGAGGCGAACGCCGATGCGCTCGATCTCTTCGTCCGTGGTTGTGTCAATTACCGAGATGCTGTCCGCGTTCGAATTCGCGACAAAGAGGCGCGACCCGGCGGCATTCGGCGTCATTGCCGTCGGGTGGCCGTCAACGGAGATGTACTTCCGCACAACGCCCTTGCCACCCAGCGCAATGACCGCCACTGATGAGTCATTCCAGCACGACACGTAGGCCCGGGCGTCCTTGCCCTTTCCCAGGACCACCACACCGTAGGGATAAATGTTTTCGCTCGACTTTCCGGGATGGTGCAAATCCACTCTCTCCATCTGGCGGGCATCGTGGAGACGGCGCACAATCGTAACGCTGTCTCCCAGGTTGTTGGCCGTCACCAGCGTGTTGCCGTCCGGTGTTAACGCCAGGCCCATCGGATAGAGCGCCGCCTTTCCTTTGTTGTAGTCCGGGCGCGAGACTTCACCTGGTTTGCTGATTTCGAACGAGGATGCTTGCACTTTCGTATCTGGGCCGCCCGATTCCGGCTGCACCGGCGCTGCCGCCTTTGGATCAAAGCGGAAAATCCACACTTTGTTTTCGAACCCGCCGGAAACGTACATTTCGAAATTCCCGTCTGTTCCACCGCGCGGCGAAAAGGCCATGCCGACGTTCGCACTTTGCGGCGTAGGGAAATAAATATTTTGGATCACCAGGGGATCAGGCACTGCATTCAGGTCGATCACGGCAATCGATTGCTGCGCTCGATTCGTTTCTTCGCTGAACTGGACGCCAAACCCGCTGTTAACTACAAGCAGATAGCGGCCCTTGCCGCCGTGCCCGAGAGAATCGGGACTACGAAGCATGGCCATAGGCATAGCCCCGACAGCCGGCGAACGCGTCGCAGCATCCATCACCAGCGAACCGGCGGGTGTAATGGGGCGACCCTCGCCGGCAGGCTCTTGCTGGCACCGCACGCTCCCGCAAAGACCAAAGCAAATCACAAGAAAACCACCGGTTATGGCTCGCGATTTCATATGCCTGCTTCTCCGATCTCTGGTGTTGGTACTGTCTGCCATCCTTTGGCGCCGCCCTAATCTACATGCATCCGAGTGTAAGAAAAAATTGTTTCGCAAAGTTTACAATTAGCGTGCCGATGCGGCGCGGCGCGTGGCAACGGATTTGACGCTAAACGCTTCTACTTTTAGGATGAATCTGGCGCCTTCCCCCGGTCTTTGACAAGCCGCCAGCGAGCCACCAATGAAAACTAGATCATTTTCCATCATTCTATTTTTGTTCTTGCCGCTGATGGCAGGCGCTCAGACCGCCGAGGAAATCGTGAAGAAAGCGCTCGACGCGCGCGGCGGAGTGGAAAAGATCAAAGCCGTCCGATCCGAACGAATCAGCGGCCGCGTGTCCTTTGGGCAAGGCGCGGAAGGCACGTTTGTGGTGGAGCTTAAGCGGCCCTTGAAGATGCGCGCCGAGATCTCCATTGAAGGACAAACAATTGTTCGAATTTACGACGGGAAGTCGTCCGGCTGGATGATTAATCCTTTCGCAGAAAATAAAGAGGGTCAGCCGCTGTCTCCCGAAGACCTCAGGAACATTTCCGATGAGTCCGACTTTGACGGCCCGCTGGTGGATTACAAGGCCAAAGGCAACCAGATCGAGCTGGCCGGCAAAGAAAAACTGGACGACAAGCCCGTCTACCGGCTGAAACTCACGAACAAGAACGGAGACGCGCGGTTTTACTTTATTGATGCCACGACTTTTTTGCTCTTGAAATGGGAGGGCACGCGGAAGACGGAAGACCAGGAATTCCCCTGGGAGTCCTTCTCTTCGGATTTCCGCGAGGTCCAGGGCCTGAAATACGCATTCCGGATTGACCAGGGCAGCCCGGGCGAATTCAAGCAGACTCTCACGGCGGAAAAAATCGAGATTGATCCTCCCATCGAGGACTCCCGGTTTGCCAAACCAGTTCCGCAAGTTGCCCCAGACGCGCCAGTGCCAGCCGCACCGCCGGGGACAGCCAATCCTCCACGCTCAAATTAGCTGGCATGCAGAGAGATGCTTCTCGTCCGGGCAGCGGGTTGAAAGCTAGTTCTTCTCGGATGGGTGTCGCGAATGCAGGCGGTACAGATTTGCGACGGAATAGGTGAGGCCAGCAAATGCCGTAAAGCGCGGCAATTGTCCGTATACGGCGATGTACGCACCGCCGTCAAATACCAAACGGGTTGACAGGCTATAGGTCACGGCGTTTAGCAATGTCATGGTGGCTGGTGTCGCAGCGTTCTGGCGGCTGAATCCCGCAATCTCGCCCGTATATCCCCATTTCCCCCTCAGGGGACGAGAATAGGAGAGGGCAGTGAAATATCTACGATCAAATCCGCCGAGCTGGGGTCTGCCCACAAATTGCACGCCTTCGTTGACGTCGAAGTGATGCTTGCCAAAGTCTTTGCTCACAAGAATTTGCGCCAGGTGCGCCATCGCACCGTAGCCGAGTTCGGGCCTGGCCGTCGGCAGTGTCGCCACATACAAAACACTCAGTGTCGGCCGAGCCTTGCGCTGCGGAAATAACTTGTACTTGAAACCGGCTCCGGAATCTCCCAGGCCGGCGGTGCCCGCGTCCCTCTGGATGGGATTGTTGAGAAACCACAGTTCGAGGTTCTTGACCGCTCCCCATTTCAACAGCCCGTTAATGTTCTGGTGCCCCTTGGCCGCCTCGAATCCATATTCGATCTCGAACACTCCGAGTTGCACCATCTCTGCTGTCGATGCGAAGGTCGGCCGGTTCGGGACGGCGGTGATTTCATCAGCGTTTGGCTCCTTTTGCTGGTTCTCTGGACTGGTTGGTGGCGTATCCGGTGTTTGCCCACGGACCGTCATTCCTGTAGCGAGCAGGCCCAAACCGACCAGTGCAATCCGTGTGACAATGCGCATCCGCCAATCCCTGTAAGATGTGTTCGAGCGACGATTCATTCTAGCAATCACCGCACAAACACACTGCGCTATCCTTGTTTACATGCCTGATGGGCAACAGCAGTCGCGTGACTCACTTAGTGCAGGCCTCTGCGCCGAATGCGTTCATTCTCGCCGGATCGAATCGGCGCGCGGCTCTGCCTTCATCCTCTGCAATCTTTCTCAGACCGACACGCGCTTTCCCAAGTATCCGCGCCTACCGATGGTCTCCTGCGACGGTTACAAAAAGAAGCTTTGACGCCGGACCGTAGTTTAAAAATCAATTTTCCTTATACAGTTAGTTCACTGTATGGTAAGTTATGGATGGGCTCATCGTCCGGGCGAGGTCTGCCAATGGCTTCCCGTTCGCAAATCGCTCTTTGCGCGGTCTTGCTTTCCCTTTGCCGTCCATCGCACGCGTTCGCCGACAAGCTGCAAATTACCAGCACGCCGGCCGGCGCCACGGTGGAACTCGATGGCGTGGCGGCCGGTGTCACGCCGTTCGAAAGAGATTTTCCCGGCGGCTATTTTCGCAAGACGAGAACGTCCATGGGTTCGCGCCTCGAGCATCCTGTCGTGGCGCGCATCAGTCTCATCGGGTACGCCAGCAAGGAAGTCAAGCTCACCGAAGGTCCCATGAACTGGATTTCTCTCAACGGGCGGAATCGAGGCGAATACTGGCTCTTTAAGTCCGATCATTTTCACGTGGACTTGCAGCCGATTTCCGAAACTTTCACGGGCGAAGTCGCTGCCAAAGTGTCCGACGGCGGCGCCAGTCTTCAGCCCGAGCTTTCGCTCGAAGAGCTTGTTCGCCAAACCAAGCCCGCCGTCGTTTACTTGAAAGGGCTGGACAAAGCCGGCTCGGGGTTCTTCGTCACTGGCACGGGAATCATCGTCACCAATGCCCATCTTGCACGCGGGGAAGAAATTCTGGTCACCATTCTCTCCAACGGCCAGCAACTCGAGGCCAAGGTCGTGCATATTGATCCGGACCTGGACATCGCTCTCGCCAAGGTGGAAGGCACCTCCGGCAAATTCGATTTCCCCCATTTGACTCTGACGGACGCCACGGCCGTTCATCAGGGCGAAAACGTGCTCGCCATCGGCAATCCGGGCGATGCCATGCTCTTCAGCGTCACGAGAGGGATCGTCAGCGCCGTCGGAAAATTTCCCGACGCCGGCCCGGGAACGTGGATCCAGACGGACACGCCCATCAATCCCGGCAATAGCGGCGGTCCGCTTCTGAACGGGCGAGGCGAAGTGATTGGGATCAACACGCAGAAACTCATCAAGAAGAATGTCACGGGGATCGGCTTCGCCCTCAGTGCCACGGATCTTCTCGAGGTTCTTCATCGCTTCTATCCCAACTTGGCGCTGGCGAACCGCGGCGCTGCTCAAGCCGCAACACCACCGGTCCTGGCCGACAATGGCGAATCTTCCGAACCATTGAAGACTGCCTCCCCGTTCATCGCGGACGCTGTAGGCACCGTTTCCGTTTCCTCCGAACCGGACGGCGCGGAAATCTTTGTTGACGACAGATTCCTGGGCAACGCTCCGGCCACACTGAAGCTTCCCGCCGGACCGCACAGTATCCTGCTGAAATTCCCCGGTCACGCCGACTGGCGCCGCACTCTTGAGGTCGTCAAATCCAGCAAGACTTCTCTCAAGGCTGCCCTCGACCCAATCTCGTGAGCTTCGACCGTTTCGATGAGGGCGTATTCGCGCCAATAAAAAAGGCAGGGCACCGGGAGAGGCGCCCTGCCGAATTCGCTGCGATCTGAATCAATTATTCCGGTTGATTCGGCTTTGGAATTTCTGGATTCTGATCCGGTGGGGTCGGCTGGGGGTGCTCCGCTACCGGCGTGACGGTGGCTGCAGCCGTGCCGCTCGCCGCCAGTTCCGAAGGCCTGTACTTTGGCGCGCTGATGTACCCATGAACGAAGTTCTTGCCGATCTTGTTCACCACCACCTGCACCGGCTGAGATTCATTCTCCGTGTGGATCCAGATCGGCTCGTAGAGATTCACTCTTTTCTTGCTGAGCTGATTGTCATCAACAACCATCGCCACGTCATAATTCATGTGCTTTGCATCGGCCCGGCGCAAGGACAACGTGAGCGGTCCGAAGCGCTGGAACTGTTTAGACTTGGTGAGGTCGAATTCGAAATAGTTGCGCTCCCCGCGCTTCTGCAACACCACCAATTCCTCGTGCGTTTTGGCGATGGAACCATTGAGTTCGTCGCGCGTTGAGTTTAGACTTCCTTCCAGGTCCGAACGGTTTTTGGCCACCTGGTCCTGTGTGTCTTTCAACTGCTTCTGCTGCTCGTCAATCCGGGCCTGGAGCTCTTTCAGCCGTTTGCTTTCCGCCGTGGTGCGCTTGCCGACAGCCTTCGCTCCGGTCCCATTCGCATTCGCAGCGGGAGTTTTCTTTTGGGCCGCCGCGGCCTCGGCAGCTTGTTGGGCGGCCGTCATCTCGTTCAGCTTCGTCGTCAAAGTATTGAGCTGCCCTTGCATATCGTTGATTGTGGCGGTTGCCATAGACTGCTGCGCCGCCAAATGACCGGCTAGGATTTGCTGCCGGTAGCCGTAACCAAAAGCCAGCCCAGCCAAGACAAGCAGCGCAACGCTAGCTACCACAAGCCAACGATTGAAACCCAAGTTTGCGAACCCTCTTTCATTTCCATTCTCATTTGATTCGAAGTGTTCAGCCATTGTCCTTTACCTCAATCTCGTTCAGTTTCGGTTTGACTCGTCGCAGCATGCTGGCCGCCACCAAGTCTGACCGCCAAATCCCGCGTCTCGCCTTTTCACCGGCTGACGCAAAGCCCCTGCTTGATCGTATGCAAGGCAAGCGCCGAGCTTGGCGAGATTCGTGCTTCCGTTAAGTCCTCTGGCGTCAAGAGATAAGAAGGACTTTTTGAAGACGTTCCCAAGCAGTGCGGGTACTAGTCCTGGTATTTTTTCCCTATTGTCGGAGCGACTTTCTCTAATCTCAGTTTTTCCTAAGAGCTCGCCGATTTTCGTCTCCCTCGCGTTGCTCCAATTCTTTCCCTGTGCTAGCATCCGCCTCGTCAGGAGACCGGACCAGGGAGGATTCATCAGACCTTCGCCCCCGCCCCACGGGGACCCAGGTGCAGCGGCCACGTTCTCCTCCCTCAGTTCCAACTTGCCCGGCGCTGGCCCGCGCCCGATTTCTTCCGGGCGGACCTCGCCTTCTGGAGGTTTTTATGAAGAGCTATCTCACCAAGGACATTCGAAACGTTGGCATTGTCGGCCACGGCGGCACCGGCAAGACCCAACTGGTGTCGTCGTTGCTGTTCACCGCGGGCATGACCCAGCGCTGGGGAAAAATTGCTGACGGCAGCACCACCACGGACTGGGACGAAGAAGAAATTACGCGAAAGATTTCGATTCAAACAGGGCTTGCGTTCGCCGAATGGTGCCCGACTCCGACCGGCCCCTCCGGCTCATCCGAGAAAGTCAAAATTAATTTCATCGATCTCCCCGGCTACTCCACATTCATTACCGAAGCGAAGGCCTCTCTCATTGCTGCTGATGCCGCACTCATCGCTGTTGACGCTCACGTCGGCTCCCAAGTCACCACGGAAAAAGTTTGGGACTATTGTACCGAGTACGACATTCCCCGCGCCTTCGTTCTTACCTGGATGGATCGTGAGCTTTCCAGTTTTGAGCGTTCCATGGAGTCGCTCCAGGAAGTCTTCGGCCGCAATGTGGTTTCTCTCCAGTTGCCCATCGGGACGGAACGAGGATTTCGCGGGGTCATCGACCTGGTAGCCATGAAAGCGCACCTCTATAAACCCGACGGTGACGGCAAGCCCACCATCGAAGAAATTCCCGCCGCGCTTGCCGACGAAGCGAAGGAAGCCCACGAAAAGCTTGTCGAAATGATCGCGGAAGGCGACGACGAAATGATGGAAGAGTTTTTCCGGGAAGGTACAATTCCCATCCACGACCTCATTCCCGCCGTCCGCAAAGCCATCGTCGCCGAAAAAATCTTCCCCGTCCTGATGACCTCCGCGATCCATAACATTGGCACTGCCAGCCTGCTCACCTTCCTCGCCGACGTCTTCCCCCACCCCGATGAGCACGCGCAAGTCGGCTTCAAGGAGCCCGGCGGCAAGGGCGACCGGGTTGAGCGCAAGTACGACGACAGCCAGCCGCTTTCCCTCTTTGTCTTCAAGACACTTGCGGATCCCTTCGCAGGCCGGATCAACTATTTCAAGGTCAAAAGCGGCGTCTTGAAAAATGACGCGACGCTCATCAATTACAATCGCAACCTCCCGGAGCGCTTCCAGCATATCCAGGTTGTTCAGGGCAAGCAGCTCACCGAAGTCGGCGAGCTTCATGCGGGAGACATCGGCGCGATTGCCAAACTGAAGGAAACGACCACGGGCGAAACTCTCGGCGACAAAAGTTCACCCATCTATTACTCGCCCGCGCAACTTCCCGAGCCGTCTATCACTTTTGCCATCGAACCAAAAACCCGCGCCGATGAAGACAAGATCGGCGTTTCCATCCATAAAATCCTAGAGGAAGATCCGGCGCTACGTTTCATGCGCGATCCGCAAACCAAGGAGTTCCTGCTGGCCGGCTCCGGCCAGCAGCACATTGAAGTCGTCGTCGCCAAGCTCCACAAGCGCTATCACGTTGACCTCACCTTGAAGCCGCCCAAGGTTCCGTACCGAGAAACGATTCGCGGCAAGGCCGACGTCGAAGGCAAGCACAAAAAACAGTCCGGTGGCCACGGTCAATTCGGAGTATGCCGCATCAAAATGGAGCCGGTCGAGCGCGGCAAGGGCGTGGAGTTCGTCGACGATGTCTTTGGCGGCGCGATCCCCAAGAACTGGATTCCCTCGGTCGAGAAGGGCATTCGCGATGCCGCTGCCCGCGGATTCCTGGCGGGATTCCCCGTCGTGGACTTCCGCGCCATCCTCTATGACGGCAAGTATCACGATGTCGATTCCTCGGACATGGCCTTCAAGATTGCCGGCTCGCTGGCCTTCAAGGAAGCGATGAAGCAGGCGCGCCCCGCGCTCCTTGAGCCGGTCATGCACGTTGAAGTCTATGCACCCGACCAATACTCCGGCGACCTGATGGGTGATCTGAGCGGGCGCCGAGGCCGCATCGCCGGCAGTGAAAGCCGCGGGCACAACGTCATTATTAAGGCTCAGGTGCCGCTTGCCGAAATGCTTACCTACGCCAACGACCTCATCTCAAAAACGCAGGGCCGGGCCACCTATTCCATGGAGTTCTCGCACTACGACTACGTGCCCAACGAGCTTGCGGAGAAGGTTATCGCCGCGCACAAAGCCGTCCACGGTGAACACCTTGTCGAAGAAGAAGCCTAGACTGGGAATTTTAAAGGCGTTCAGATGTTCACAGCTGGCGGACGGTTCCGCGGATCACGAATTCCGTAGGCAAGATGCGCTGGCTAAAAGCCATCTGCGGATGATGTAGCCGCTCGAGAAGCATCTTCACACAGGTTTCGCCGATCTCTTCCTTGTGGACGCGGACGGTCGAAAGCGGGGGGTCCATCAGAACGGCCTCCTCACGATCGTCGAAGCCCACCAGGCTGATATCGTCCGGCACTTTTATTGCGTGCCGCTGCAACGAACGCCAGAGTCCGTAAGCAATTTCGTCGTTGCCGGCTACCACAGCAGTGGGTCGCGGCTGCCGGGACAGGATTCGCCCTACGCTCTTTTGACCGAAATCGACAAAGCTCTGAGCATTGCGGGGCATGATTAAGACGGATTTTAATTTCTTTTCGCGCATTCCTTGCCGGTAGCCTTCGAATCGGTGGTGAAGCCACGGGTAGGAAGTGTCTCCGGCGAAAACAATCTGGCGATGTCCCTTGCCGATCAGGTAGCGCGTGGCATGGAGCGTTCCATTGAAGTCATCGAAACCTACCTGATCGAATTGCTGCTCTTCGCCCATTCCAACTACGTTGTTGCTGAAAGCCACAAAGGGCATATGGATGGATTCGATCCTGCGGAGCAGATTCGGATAAATTGTTCCCGCCAGAATAAGCCCATCGATCAAGCCATGCTCCTGAAGAACCGGAGGAAGGTCGATCCTATCTGGAGGCGTTCTTGGAGAGTAATGCAGCGCGGCAAACAGCACGTGCTGTTTTAGGCTGGTGGCATAGGATTCGACGCCTTGCAGGATGCGCGCATGAAAGGGATGGAGAAAATCGCGGTTGCTCAGGAGAAAGCAGACCATTTCTGTGCGCCGCTTGAGAATCCGGCGGGCCTGAGCATTGGGGCGGAATCCCAGGCGGCGGATGGCCTCGAGTACGCGCGCACGCGTTTCGCGGCTCACCTGAGAGCTGGAATTGAGCACGCGGGAAATCGTTCCTATGCCGACGGAAGCGGCCTGGGCCACCTCGCGAATCGTCGTTTTCCTTGGAACTGCTTCCATGGCAATCCGGTCCTTTGTCGCCTTGTTACCCTGGCTGCGTTCGGGAGGAATCGTCGTCAATCCCTCTTGCCGGAGCAAGTCTAACACACCAAAACGGCGATGGCATTGTCAACGGCATCAGGTTCGCGGATTCCGCCCTGCGGCAAGAAGCTGGAATACCGATGCGATCTATTGGTTCCACAAGATTCTGGCTTGACAGGAGGTTCTTGCTCAGATAGGGTGTGGAACCAGTTCCAGTGGTTTGAGTGGTTTTTGTTTGTACCGGGGCTGGTGTCTTTTCGAATCGAGTGGGGTGATGTCATGAAAAAACTGTTTGGTTCGTCTTTCCTATGGATGCGCAGCACGAATGATTTTCATGCAATGAATACCGAAGATTTTGCGGGGCCTGCCACTGCCGTCGTGGTCAAAGTGTGGCGGCTGAGCATGGCCCTGCTGATTGGGACGATGCTTCTAGGGTTCTCAGCGCCAGTCATGGGGCAGGCCGTCAATGCGACGCTGCTCGGCACGGTAACAGATGCGTCCGGAGCAGCTGTTTCCAATGCGAAGGTGACGATTACGGAAACGAACACGGGGATTACCCATACCTCCCAGACGAACGATAGCGGCAACTACGTATTTCCAGATCTGCCTCCGGGCAGGTATGCGGTCATCGCGGAACAATCGGGGTTTAAACGTGAGTCGAGAGCAGGCATCGATGTGATCGTGAACTCGACCGAGCGCGTCGACCTGGTCCTTCAGCCTGGAAACGTTTCGGAAACCATCACTGTGGAGGCGGAGACTCCCATCCTTCAGACCGAACGGGCTGATGTCGGGGAAAAAATAGAACTCACGCAACTAGAAGAACTGCCCATTGGCGGACCCGTTCGCAACTTCCAGGGCTTGCTCGCCCTAGCTCCGGGAACCGTGCGGCCCCACCGCGACCACTCCGAATTCTTCAACGCCCAGGACAGCCTATCCACAGAAGTGAACGGCCAGTCGCGCGAGTTCAACCAGTTGATGATCGAGGGCGTGAGTGATGACGAGCGCACCGGCCTGTTGCAAATCTACATCCCGCCGGCGGAAGCCATCCAGGCCGTGGACGTAAGTACCAGCAACTACACGGCTGAGTTTGGACGCGCCGCCGGTGCGGTAACGAATGTGATATTGAAGTCCGGGACGAACCGCTTCCACGGCTCAGCTTACGAGTACAACCGTGTGAGCGCGCTGGCTGCGCGCAGCTTTTTCAACCGTCCCTTTAACGCGAATGGATCGCCCAACCCAGTGGCACGCACCACGTACAACTACTTTGGCGGAAGCTTGGGCGGGCCAATTATTAAGAACAAGACGTTTTTCTTCGGCGACATTCTTCATATTAGCGACGTCCGCGGGCAGTTCAATTTTGTTGCAGTACCCACCGATGCGTTCCGTAGCGGTGATCTGTCTGCCGGCAAGAGCCCGATATACAACCCATTCACCGGCAATCCCGACGGTACTGGCCGTACGGAGTTTCAATGCGATGGTCTCGGCAATCCCCTGCCGCCCGACCCGATTACACACATCCAGGCGGCAGGAACGAACTGTGCCAAGATCCCTTCGCAGTTGTTCAGCCCGATCGCACTCAAAATCCTGAACCTGGTGCCGCACGCCCAGTCCACGGCGCTCTCTAATAACCTTTCGCTAAACACGCAGCTCAGGAAGAACCCGACTTCTTTCGACGTGAAGATCGACCACAACTGGACGAGTAACGATCGGCTTGACTTCCGCTTCAGCCGTTCCGTGCAGAACGTTTTTCAATCACCGCTCTACGGCAGCGCCTTCAGCAACTCCGGCGGCCCCGGCCCCGGAGGCGCTTTTATGGGTACCGGAGTGCAACATGTGCAGAGTGGGGCGATCAACGAAACGCATATCTTTTCGCCCACCTTTATCACAGAGGTGCGCGGCGGGATCAGCCATTACCGCAACGTGGCACACCAGACCGACTACGGCACGAATGCGGCCGCTCAGTTGGGCATCCAAGGTGCCAACCTGGATAACGCATTCACGAGCGGCATGGTCTCCATTGACGTGCAGGGAGGCTTCGGAGCCAACGGCTCCAGCCTGATGGTGGGGTACTCCGCCTCGCAGCCGTGGGACCGCGGCGAGACCAACATCAACTTGGTGAACATTTGGACCAAGATCCACAGTAATCACGCCTTCAAATGGGGCGCCGACATCCGGCGACTGCGCGATGACCTAACACAAGGCCAGAGTTTTAGCCCGCGAGGACTCTTCCGATTCGGCAGCGGCACGACCTCCATCTCCGGCAAACCGACGAGCATCGCCAACAACTTCGCCGCCTTCTTGCTTGACACTCCCACCGAAGTCGGACGCGATATAGCGCCCAACCCTGGCTCCTGGCGTGAGACCGAACTCTTCTTCTTTGGTCAGGATACTTGGCATGCCACCAACAAGCTGACCGTGGACGCCGGCCTGCGCTGGGAGTTCTATTTGCCGCCCACTCCCAGCCAATCCGGTGCCTGGTCGAACTACGATCCTACAAACAACACCTTGGTGCAGGCCGGGATTAGCGGCAATCCCTTGAACTTGGGCCGCGAAACCTACCTGCACTACTTCGCGCCGCGCTTTGGCTTGGCCTATCGTCTCACCGAACAAACGATATTGCGTGGTGCGTTTGGCATCAGCTACGCACCGTTCACGAACAACCAGTACGCATTCAATTACCCGCTCCGCTCGAATCAGGACTCAAGCCAGGCCAATGGTAATGCCTTGCCTGTGCTGCAAGGTGGTCCGGCCAACATGGCGACTGGCATTCCGGCCGCCCCGAGCATCGCCGTTTTGCCCGGGGGACTGGTTACACCTCGCCCAGGCGAGGCGTACACGGTAGTGGACAAGCACTTCCAGCAGCCATATGTGGAATCGTGGAACCTTGCCATTCAACGCGCGCTGCCCAAGAACTTTGCCCTGGAGGTCGCCTACGTTGGCAATCACGGCGTGAAAATTCCGATGGCGTATAACCTGAATGCGGCGCTGGCGCCATCGTTGTGCACTGCACAGGAAATCGCCCTTAACGTCATAGGTTTTTGCACCAATAGCAACGGGACGCCCAAGAATGTCGGCGACAAGCAGGGCAACGATTGCGTGCAGGGCTTCAGCACACGTCCGTTGTGCAATGCCTTCGGAGCAGTGATCAGTAATGGTGCGCTGGTTACCACTTCAGCGCGCACAGGAAGCGCTGCTTTCCTGTTCAAGCCCACTTCGTCGAACTACCATTCGCTTCAGGTGAAACTGGACCGCAGGTTCACCGGCGGCTTGCTTCTCAAGACGGCGTACACCTACGCCAAGGAGCTCGCCTTCCGCTCGGACGCAGGGGCGGACGATGGCGCCGGCGATCTCAACTTCCTTGATTTCTCTCGTAATTACGCGGTCCTGAGCCGCAACCGGAAGCACACATTTGTGCAGAGCTTCGTCTATGAGCTGCCATTTGGCCATGGCAAACACTGGCTGCGATCGGGCGCGGGCAATTGGATTTTCGGTAATTGGGGCATCAGCGGCATCATCACGGGAATGAGCGGCACCCCCTTGCATTTCACAGCCGATGGGAGCTCGCTGGCTGCCAGTGGGACGAAGCAAACGCCTATCCAGGTCGCCCCCTTCCATGTGCTGGGCGGGATAGACAACGACTTCTGGTTCGATACGTCAGCGTTTTGCCCGGTGGGGGCTGCTGTAAAGCAATTGGCGAACGGTGTTGCGGTAAATTGTCCAGCCAGCCCCAACGGGGTGCAAGGCAACATGGCACGGTACGCCTTCAGCGGACCAGGTTTCTTCACCTTCGACGCAGGCGCCTTTCGCCGTTTCTCGATTCGCGAGGGCATGGGATTGGAGTTCAGACTGGAAGCATTCAGCGTGACCAACACGCCCCAATTCTCTAATCCCAATACGGACATTACGAACCCTAGCTTCGGTAAGATCAAGGGTGTTGACGGTGGGAATCGCTCGATTGAGATGAGCGCCCGGTTCTATTTCTGACCGTCAAGGTTAACAGAGCGGCTGAAAATGCGCCCGGGACACTCGGCGTAACCGACACTCCTCAATTCGGCCAGCCAACCGCAGACCGAGGAACAATGTTAGCTTTAGCAAGATCACCGGCACCATTGGCGGCAACCGAGGAGCCTGTATGACGTTTCGCGCTTCGCGTCGTGAGTTTCTCGCCGGTCTCGGGGTGATGACTGCCGCGACTGCCTTTCCCCCGATCCCAGTCTATGCATCTCTGAATCCGCCGCTCTACCTGCCGATGGACTTGTCGTATTTTGATACGCCGATTACACCCGCACCTGCCGACATTCTGTTTGGATATGCTTCCATCACTTGGGGCGGAAACGACCGGCAGGCGATCGAAGACGTTGGGGCGCTAGGGTTCCACGGAATCCAACTGCGCGCTAATGTGGTCAAGGAATTTGCCAGCGCCGCGGAATTGCGGGACTTGCTCGAGAAGCACCAACTGAAGATGGTTGCGCTCTCCAGCGGGGGCGTACGTATTGACCCCGCGCTCGAAGCCGAAGAAATTGCCAAGCACACGGCCCATGCAAAATTTGCGCATGATGTGGGAGGGCTCTACCTCCAGGTTACGGACGAACGCCCTAAGGACCGCGCCATCACAGCGGCGGACTATAAGCGGCTGGGCCGGCTGATTACGGAAATCGGAAGGCGCACCGCCGATCTAGGAATCTCGCTCGGATATCACAACCACATGGGCTCGCTCGGAGAACGTCCCGAAGAAGTGGATCAAATCCTGCAAGCGACTGATCCGCGCTATGCGAAATTGGAGCTGGACGTGGCGCACTATTTCCAGGGCGGTGGCGATCCGGTGAAGGCGATTGAAAAATACAGCGACCGGCTGCTTTTCCTGCATATGAAGGATGTCGAGCCAGCGCCCGGAAACGCGGATGCGAAGCGCCCGTACCGTTTTGTCGAACTCGGCCGGGGGAAAGTAAATCTCCCGGCGGTGTTCGACGCGTTGCACAAGGTCAATTTCCGGGGCTGGGCCATCGTCGAGCTGGACGTCGTGCCCGACAAGGCACGCACGCCGAAAGAGTCAGGAGCCATAAGCAAGAAATATCTCGAAGAAAAGCTCGGGGTGACGATATGAAATCGCCGTTCCGAGTCGCGGTGATCAACGACGAAATCGGCCAGGACTTTGGCCGCGCTTGCGAAGTAGCCTCGAAGGAATTTGGGATGGAATGGATCGAACTGCGCGGCATGTGGAACAAGAACCTGCTGAAGCTCGACGCCAAAGAAGTTGAAGAAGCGCGGCGCATATTGGAAAAAAACAAATTACGCGTAACGGACATCGCCAGCCCGCTGTTCAAGGTGGACTGGCCGGGCGCACCGAAGTCAAAGTACAGCCCCAAGCGCGATCAATTCAACGCTGACTTTACGTTTGAACAGCAGGATGAAGTGCTTGAGCGTAGCATCGAGCTCGCCAAGGCGTTCCAAACAGATCGCGTCCGCTGTTTCGATTTCTGGCGATTGGATGATCAGGGGCCTTATCGAGTGGCCATGAATGAAAAGTTGCGGAACGCCGCCGAAAAGGCGGCAAAGAAGGATGTGATTCTGGTTCTTGAGAATGAGCCTGCTTGCAATACGGCGACCGCGGCGGAAGCAGCCAAAGTGCTTGCTGCGGTTACTTCTTCCAACCTATTGCTCAATTGGGATCCGGGAAACGCGGCCGAGCAGGATGAGAAGCCTTACCCGGATGGATACAATCTCTTGCCAAAGGATCGCATTGGTCACTGCCATTGCAAGGATGCGTTAAAGAAGGCGGACGGCAAGGGCTACCAATGGGCGGCCATGGGCCAGGGCATCATCGATTGGGTCGGGCAGTTCAAAGCGCTAAAACGCGACGGCTACCATCTCGCGGTGAGCCTGGAGACCCACTGGCGCGGCGCGGGCACACCGGAGGAATCGACGCGGCAGAGTTGGGCAGGCATGAAGAAAGAGCTGCAAGAGGCTGGGGCGATTTAGGCGGGGAGGCGGAAAATAGCGGAGAACACGAGGCATGATTTCATAATGAGGAGTGCCTTGGGAACAGCGGCGATGTTCGCCTATCCTCCTTCGCGTGTGCTCGGCGCCAATGATCGCGTGCGCGTTGGAATGATCGGCGCGGGTGGGCGCGGACAAGGGTTGTCACGTGGCAATCCACTTTCAGTAACAGCCACTACGGCTTGGGCGAACGGCTGCTGGGGAGCGACGGCACGATCGAGCACATTTCCGGCGCGACCGACATGGTGACTGGAAGATCCGTGGAGGGCATCCGCTATTATCCTGAGAAGGTTAATCGGCGTGATGGTGCGGCACTCACCGGAGATACTCCGAATCAGAATCACATGGCCAATTGGATCGATTGCGTGCGAAGCCGCAAAACTCCGAACGCGTCAGTTGACATCGGCTACCGCTCAGCGATTGCGGCCCACATGGTGAACATTTCTTATCGCCGCAAAGAGCGGGTTACTTTGGAAGCGGCAAAATCGATTCAGCCTGAGTCGCTGAAAGCATGATGTAACCTCTCGTCGGACGTAGCCTGACGCAGTTCTCCTGTTGAAAAGTTAAACACTTCTAGGCACACGCCTATCGCAGTGGCCAAGACAACATGAAGGAATTGAAGCGGCCGCTGCAGGCGAAGAGTTCAGACTCTTACAACCGGAACGCATAGTACTGGCGGAGAGGGGGGGATTCGAACCCCCGTTAGGGTGTTTATTCCCTAAAACGGTTTAGCAAACCGCCGCATTCAGCCGCTCTGCCACCTCTCCGCGGACGGATTCGGTCGAAACAGATCGACCGAATGACCCGAGTATATCATTAAACAGAGTTCGCCAAACGGAGTTGGTTTTTGTGATCAATGCCTTTTTCGAGCTGACCACTTGACTCTTCTCCTCGTCAAATGGGGTGCATCGGTTGTTCAGCGAGGATCCCGCCCTCGCGGGATGTGGATTCTTCCCTTTCGGATGTTTTGAACATAGAATGGCATTCGGGGTGAGTTGGGTCTCCGTAGAGGTGAGGTTAGCATCAGAGGTGAGGTTAACGCCGGCGGGGACGGCGGTTCCAACAAGTCCCCTGCTTTGCGGTCCAAACCGCGAAAGTGGAGTAGCCCTCCCGCGAAACATTTCGACCCGAATGGGCGTATGTAGGGTAGAGGCAGTTGGCCTGATATCTGTATCCCCGCGGAAGGATCGTTCCTGTGTATCGGTTGGATTACAGTCGGCGGCGGAGATTTGGCAATATAACGGCGAAGTGTTAGACCGAAGGGGAATCGAATGAAGACGTGGCATAAAGTGGCAATTGGCGTGGGCGCTGTGGTGGTGCTCGGCGGAATTGTTCTGTTCAGCGTGAACCAAGCGAATAAGGGCGTTGTCACCGTTCAAACGGCCAAAGTGGCCAACCAGGACAGCCTGGTGTCACTGGTGACGGCCTCAGGCGAAATTAAGCCGACTACTTATACAAATGTGACTGCCCAGGGATACGGCAGAATCACCGAGATCTTTGTCAAGGAAGGCGACCACGTCAAGAAGGGTGACAAGTTGCTCCTGCAAGAGAATGTGCAGGCAAATGCAGACGTGCAAGCGCAGTCAGCCGCGGTCGTTTCGGCAGAGTCCGGTGTGCAGGCCGCGGAAGCCAGCTACAAAGCAGCACAGTCGGATTTAATCCTGCAACAAGCCAACCTGGAGAAGGCCAAGCTGGATTACGACCGGGGGCAAGGTCTCTTCAAGGATGGGCTGATCCCCAAACAGGATTTCGATCAACGGAAGACAGTCTACGACGGGGCAGTGGCTACGGTCGACTCGGCGCGCGCGCGTGTGCAGTCCTTGAAGGCGCAATTGGATCAGACACGCTCGCAAGTGAATCAAGGCCGCGCCGTGTTGGTGCGGACCCAGGACGTTCTGCACAAGACCACGTACACATCTCCGATCAATGGGATCGTGAGCTATCTGCCAGAGCGCGTGGGCGACTACGTCGTAATGGGCATGCAGAACGCGAATGGCAGCTTCATCATGACACTCTCGGACATGTCCGTGGTGACCGCGGAAGTAAAGGTCGACGAGACGGACATCGTCAACGTGAAAATGGGCCAGGAGGCCGACGTGACGATCGACGCGGTGCCGGGAAAGATTTTCAAGGGCAAAGTGACAGAGATTGGATCGCAGGCCGTGCTGCGGAGTTCCGGACTCACGACCACGCAGACGACAACAAGCACCCAGGAAGCGAAGGACTTCAAGGTCGTCGTAACGCTGGCGAATCCGCCGGAGAATCTGCGGCCCGGCCTATCCACGACAGCTAAGATCAAGACGGCGGAGCGGAAAAACGTTGTCGCCATTCCAATCCAAGCGCTAGCCGTGCGAACACGCAAGGATTTGGAAGAAGCAGCCAAGAATGCAAAGAAGCAGGGCAGTTCCAATGTGACGCTGGCAGCTCCGCCTCCTCCAGCGCCGGGCGATCCCAAGAAGGATGAAGTGCAGGGCGTATTTGTGGTCAACGGAAAAAAGGCAGTGTTCCTGCCCGTTGAGACCGGCATTGCCGGCGTGACTGATATTGAGATCACCAAGGGGTTGAAAGCCGGTGACGAGATTGTGGTCGGCAGCTACAAGGCCTTGCGCACGCTAAAGCCGGAGTCTCAAGTGAAAGTGGACAACAGCGCACCCAAAAAGCAGGACGATCAGCAGAGCTGACGCGCTGCCGAGGACCAGGGGGATTCGTATGCCTGTCGAGACACCAGCCGCAGATTCGTTCCGGGAAGACCTGGTCAGCTCCGGCGTAGTAATCAAGACCGAAGCGCTGGCCAAGGTCTATGAAATGGGCGCGGAGCAGGTGCACGCCTTGCGTGGTGTGGACGTGGAGATTCGCAAAGGCGAATACGTGGCCATTATGGGACCGTCCGGGTCCGGTAAATCCACATTGATGAATCTGATAGGTTGTCTGGATTCGCCAAGTTCAGGCAAATATTGGCTGGCGGGGCGGTTGGTGAGCGACTTGGATGACGATGAGCTCGCTTACATCCGAAACAAAGAGATTGGCTTCGTGTTTCAGACATTCAATCTGCTGCCACGCGCGACGGCGCTCCACAACGTCGAATTGCCCCTGATCTATAACGGCACGCCCGCGGAAGAGCGCATTGAGAAGGCGAAAAAGGCTCTCGAGCGCGTCGACTTGATGGATCGGATGAACCACAGGCCGAATGAGCTTTCCGGCGGCCAGAGGCAGCGCGTCGCGGTTGCGCGAGCTTTGGTGAATTCCCCTTCGATTGTCCTGGCGGACGAACCCACCGGCAACCTCGATTCGAAAACGGGTGAAGAGATCATGGCGCTCTTCGAAAATCTGTACAAACAGGGAAATACCATTATTCTCGTAACCCACGAGCATGACATCGCGCAGCACGCGCACCGCATCATCTTCATTCGCGACGGCAAGATCGCTTCCGACGAAGCCGTCACGAAGAAATAACCGGACAATTCGGCTCTTTCATTCCATCGAAAACTGAATAAGTTAATCCTGGTGAGCGAGTGAGAGCTTGTCGCCCGGGGGTGTCTTCGAGTGCGAAGTGGTGCGGGCGGAATGGAAAGGAAGAGCCAAATGGCCACTGACACAGGAACCGAAAGACAATCGCTGAGCAACGACGTTATGAAACTGGCTGCAGATAATGCGCGAAGGTATGCGCGAGAAATCTCTGGACGAAGGGTGGCTCCTTCTGAAGCCGCTGTGGCCGCACTTGCCGATCTTCATGAGCCCTTTCCCTGGTCGCCGAGCGATCCAAGCGCCGTAATCGCGAGACTCGACCACATTGGCTCCCCGGCAACGGTGGCTACCACTGGAGGGCGTTACTTCGGTTTCGTGAACGGCGGAATGGTTCCGGCAGCCCTGGCCGCAAATTGGTTGGCGGCGACGTGGAACCAGAATGCAGCATTGCGCGTGATGTCTCCCATCGCGGCGGAATTGGAGGAAGTAGTTCTTCGCTGGGTTTGTGAAGCGCTGGGGCTACCACGGGAATGTGCGGGCGGTCTGGTTACCAGTGCCACTATGGCGAATTTCACGGCACTTGTTTCGGCGCGTCACGCTCTTCTAGCCCGCGTGGGATGGGATGTCACTGCTGACGGGATGTTCGGGGCTCCGCCCATCGAGGTGGTCGTTGGCGCGGAAGCGCATGCGTCAGTCTTGAAGGCGCTGAGCCTTGCGGGATTTGGCAGGAAACGCGTAACCACCGTGGAAACAGAAGGCCAGGGACGAATGCGAGCCGATAAGTTGCCGCGTCTTTCCGAGCGAACAATTGTGTGCATTCAGGCGGGAAATGTGAATACGGGAGCGTTCGATCCTGCAGGGGAAATTTGCAAAGCGGCAAAAGAGCACGGCGCCTGGGTACATGTGGATGGCGCGTTCGGTTTGTGGGCCCGGATCTCGCCAAAGTATGAGCATTTGACGCAAGGATTCGATCAAGCCGATTCGTGGGCCACTGACGCGCATAAGTGGCCCAATGTCGGATACGACAGCGGCCTGGCTATCGTTAAAGATGGCGCAGCGTTGCGTGCCTCGATGGGCATTACGGCCTCCTATTTGGAACCAGGTTCGCGGCGCGAGCCTATGCATCACACTCCGGAGGCATCGAGGCGCGCGCGGGGCGTGGAGCTGTGGGCGGCTCTGAAATCGCTCGGAAGGTCAGGGTTGTGCGCGCTGATCGAGCGGACATGCGCTCACGCGCAGCAGTTTGCCCAAGGGCTGCGAGAAGCCGGCTTCGAAGTGCTGAACGATGTCGTAATCAACCAGGTGTTGGTGTCCTTTGGCGCCCCCGAATTAACTCGCGAGGTGATCCGGCGCATCCAGGAGGACGGAACGTGCTGGTGCGGGGGAACGGTTTGGCAAGGAAAGACTGCGATGCGGATCAGCGTGTCTTCCTGGATGACAACGGAGACGGATGTGGAACGCAGCCTGCGGGCCATAAACCGCATAGCGAGAGAATGCGGCGCGAGCAACGCGCCGCGGGGCAAATAGGCTGCGCTGATTTGCAGAAAAAAGCTACCGGCTGTGCGCAGCACTCGAACTTTCAATATCGGCAAAAGTCTGCGCCGCGCTCAGATGAGTGCGCGAGAACCGGTCGTGCCAGGTGAGTTCATCTTCATCCCACATCGCCCAAAAGAAGCCCAGAAAAAAAGTTCCTGCGGAAAGGATGTAACCCGCGCTGCGCAAAAGCATTTGCCTGGGCGTGGGCGGTTCACCGGAAAAGCTGACGACCTCCAAGCTCCGCATCATCATGCCCGGAGTTGTGCCGCCGAAGATGGTGAAGAGGGCGAAGTATTGCAGATACACGATGGCGAACGTCGTGGCGTAAACCGCCGCGTTTAGTTTGCTAAGCGTAAATTGGCCGCCCAGCGAGCTGAAGAGCATCAGGAATCCGCCATAAGCAAAAAGCAGGCAGCAACAATCGATCAGCGCCGCGAGCCGTCGATCGTCTATGGACGCCACGGGATGAAGCCCGGGCAGACATTTTCTCTTGTCTTCTGCGGCCCGTGCTTGCGCGCCCATCTCTGAATCCGATGGCACAGAAACATCAATCTCCATTCGCGATTCGTCGAGAACCTGTTTTTTTGAAGGGCGGCCAATCGCGATTGTAAAGGAAAAGTCCTCTTCAACGGATGCCGGCGGTTCAGCAACTACCACAGAAGCAGCCTGTTCCTTACTCGAAGGGTTATCGAAAGTAAACTGAGACTGAGCCGCGTTCCGCGTCAGCCTTCTTCGCCGCGTGCGATAAGCCTCGAGCCGCTCTGAGAGTTCGCCCCGCCACGCCGAGTCTTGCCCGGCCGGACGAACGTTTGCGAGATTCTCTCTTGCAGAAATATCCGGAATGTCTTCCCAGATAGAAGGACCGACCGAAAAGGATGAGTCACAAAAATTACAGGCGTGTGCGCTTGACGGCAGTACCGCGCCACACTGCGAGCATGTTTTAGTCACCGGTTAGTTTTGCGCTGCGGACGCTTCCACTCCGGTGAGGAGGGAACTTTGCAAGATTAACATACGCTTGGATGTCAAGGAAAGAAAGGAAAGGGGCCATGACCAAAGAGATAGTAGGCCAGCAGCGGCGAAACAGGAGAACGAAATTCAGGAGTCCATTTGCTGCGCCAGCATGTCCCGGCTGAAAGAGATGCGCCGCTCCAGGGCAACTGCGGCAAAGTAGGCGCAGTGTCCGCGTTCCGATTCCGCCCACGCCCTCATCGAGGGGACAATCCGCGCAAGGGTCGAGCGCAGGAAACTCAGGAGGTTGAAATAGGCGCCGATCGCCTGGACGCCGTTTTTGTCTTCTGGGCGCTCCGGACAGAGCTGCAGAAGCTGCATAACGCGCTTGAAGTCATCTCCCGAAGCGGTTCTCTGGATGCCCGTAACGTCCTTTACCTCAGGCGAGAGAACCTGCTTTGAGGACACCGCAATGAGCGAGCGGCAGTAGGACACGAAGAACTGCAGCAACAAGACAATTGAGCAAGCAAGAATGATTCCGGCCATCATCGCGGCACCGCCATGAGGCGCGAGGGCGCGAGGCGGGCTTCTTCGGATACGCTCCAAAAAGCACGGGCCCACGACAGTGGCAACAAACAGCCAAGAACGGGCGGCACGAACTCCCAAACAACATGCATTTGCGGGTAGAGGTTGCGGAGAGCGTAGTTCCCCGCGAATGCGCTGAAATAGACGCCTAGGGAGAGAACAAGCTGGATCACACGGGTACGCGTTTCGCGCAGCTTCAGGATTGCACCCCAAAGCACGTAGGTCAGGACGACACCTACGAAATACAAGTTCTGCGACATCTCCACCACGTAACGCGTAATCATGCGGGGGCCCGATTGTTGGACGACGGCACACGTGAAAGCCGCTGTCCCTATGAGCAACAGAATTGTAAAGACTCGAAGATACTGAGCGGCCTTCATCTCCTCAAACACAGTGGCGTAAAGACCCATCAACGTGAAATAAAGCCCAATCGTCAGTAGAGCATCGGAGTAGTAATAGAAATAAATGTATTCAGCCGAAAGAAGGCCATGTTGCGAGAGGATGTAATAGCGGGAGAAGAGAACGATCGTAGAAGCAGCCAGATAAAGATTAATTGTCAGATAGCGGCGGCTGTAGCCTTTCGCAATAGACACCACTACGATGCTCGCCTGAAGGAGCGCGGTCAGTAGATCCAATATGTTAATGACCAAACCAGGCATAGAACCTCAGCTTCAGCTCGCCCTAGTTTGGTAACCACTACACTAAGGGGATATGCCCCCCTCAGGGTTAGTTACTTCCAGGGCGTTGGCGGAACCGGACCACCGCTATTCTTCCACGGCGTTGGCGGCACGGGACCACCGGAGTTCTTCCATGGCGTAGGTGGTACAGGACCACCACTGTTCGCCATGACGATGGAACCATCACCATGAGTGACGACCACCGTCTTCAGGCTCATTGCCCCGACCAAAATAAGCATGGCCAGGAATACAACCGTGAGTTTGCGCGACATTGTGCCTCCGAGGTGAGAAACAACCCGGAGGCAGTATATCTTTCAACACATCAATGTCAAGCAGCTCAGGCCATTAGCCTGTTCCGAATCAATACACACTGCCCCTTCCCACGGTTTCGATAAGCTTTCGCCTACCTGGTAGGTGGGGCAGTGCCCGAACACGAGGAGAATAGGTTTCAGGACTGTACCGGTCAACGGTACCGTAGTACTATAATTTATAGGACCAGGTTCGCTCCTTTCAGGACGTCTTTTCCGCTGTTTTTAGTTCTTTGTGCGGCTGTTCGCTAGAATCCCGCGAGAAGCCGTCGGGGGACAACGTCTTGACACATTCGCAGTTGAATCCGTAGCATGAAGAGCTGACTTTTGCCGGCGTAGCTCAGTGGTAGAGCGAGGGTCTCATAATCCCTAGGCCGTGGGTTCGATTCCCCCCGCCGGCACCAATCTGCTCAATTCGGGTCCCGACGGATAAAATGGTCGTTCAGGCCGTGAAACCGTTCTTTGAGAAGCGTCTTACCTCCTGGTGGCTGAGCTGAGGATCTGATGAACGATGACGCAGAGACTCCCAGCATCCTGCGCGATTCTGCGGTCACCGTGTTCTTCAACTCCACTGCCGGCGGAGGCCGCGCAGGTCTTCGTCTTGCACGGATCCAACAATTGTTTGAATCGTTTCAAGTTCATGTGCAATTTGTACGCACCGACAGCGCGGCAGAACTTGAGCTGTCCGTGCAAGATGCCATATCCCAGAAATGCACTGTATTAATGGCCATGGGAGGCGACGGAACCTTTCAGACGCTGGCGAATGCGGCCTTCGGGGCTAACGTGACCTTGGGCGTTCTTCCCATGGGAGGCGGAAATGATTTTGCCTCCGCGCTCGGATTGCCGGACGACCCCATGAAATCAGCCGAAGCTGTCCTCCAGGGTACTCCCCGTTTTGTGGATCTTGTGAGAGTACGCACGGCCGAGGGGCGGACGCGCTTGTATGTTGGTGGAGGAGGCATTGGACTTGACGCAAGGGCGGCGCGCTTCGCGAGCGGCCCGTACCGGCGGTTCCCCGGTCGATGGCGCTATATCGCGTCGGCGCTGCGAGCGCTGGTGGGATTCGTGCCTCTCGAAGTCCGTGTTGATTTCCCGGAGAGCGATCGCATTCCCTACCAGGCTAGAGTGTTGCTCGCAGCGGTGCTGAATTCTCCGACCTATGGTGCGGGATTGAGACTCGCCCCCGGGGCGACCCTTGACGACGGGTTGCTGCACGTTGTTCTGATCGAAGATATCGGCGTGTTCGAAGTATTGCGGCTACTCCCACGTCTGATGGGAAGCGGTGAACTTCGGACTTCCCGCGTGAAACGCTGGCAAGTCAGCAAAGTGCGGCTAACAACCAGGAAGCCCAGCGCGTTCCATGGAGACGGCGAGATCCTCGGATCAACGCCGGTGGAAATCGAGCTGGTGCCCCGGGCAATACAGGTCTTGGCGCCTGCACTGCACTAGGGCGTTGTCCGTCGAAGGCAGCCCGGGCTACAACCACGGTAAACCCGCGGCCCCCTCTACTGAACCCAATCTAATACGAGCCCGGTGTAGCGTCTCTGGAAGCCCGCAAACTGGCCGAAAAAGGGCGACGTAATGTTGTTGAATACGTCGTGCGGGTTTTGGCGATTCGTGATGTCGGTCGAATACACGCCGAGTCGAACCTTATGTCTCTTGGAACGCTCAGTGTGCGGTATATGAAAGCCGAATTCGCGGTAAAGCCTAGCGTCCAGTGAGAAGTAGCGCGGGAAACGCTGGCTATTGGGCACGCCGGCGTAGTTCTGCAGAACGTCCACGTTCGAGTATGGCAATCCCGTGTGCAGGTCGGCCACTGGACTGAGGACCATCTTCCAGGGAAGCCCGAAGAATCCCGAGGCTACAACCCGATTAGGAACGTCGGAAGACAGGATGCCGGTTGTATTTGGCCGGATCACCGGAATCTGGAAAGGGACAAGCACATCAGAGAGAGGATTGAGGTCACCACGTCCTCGGCTCCAGGTGTAGGACAGGCTCATATCGGCGTGGTTGCCAAAGCGATAGTGCGCGGTGATATCGGCCTGACGATAATTCGAGACTCCCGTGTTCCTTACGGCCAGCAACCCGGTCCCACTCGCGGTGTCAACCAATTGATCCAGAAGAAAAAGTCCCACGGTATGGCTGCCAAGATAGCTGGCCCGTAGATTAAGATTCTTACGGAATTGGTGTTCAAGAACGACGTTCCAACTGAATGTGCGTGGGCTTGATCCAGGGTCTCGAGGCGCACCGGGCACGGCCGGGGGCGCGCCAGCAATCAAATAGGTGTTTACCAAAACTATGGGCTGCCCTATCAGTGCCCCGGTAGAATCGAAGAAGCTGAGTACGCGCTCCTGATTGTTGGTGAAATCCGCCCCCAGCAAAGGCACATGCCCGTAGACCTCCGCAGCGCCGGCACGAATGACTGTGTTCCCGCCATTCAGCGAATAAGCTCCACCGATGCGCGGTGCGAACGCGGCACTGCGGCCAATGGTTTGCGTGGACAAGCGCGCACCATAGTTGAGCGTCAAGTGGCTGTTCAGAGTCCAGTGATCCTGGATAAACTCCGCGATCTCCGTGTCTGTTGCGCTCAACAGGCCTGCCCCTTGAAAGTCGATCCGTTCGACAACCGAGCCATCCTGCGCCAGAATCTGTATTGGATGCGATGTGCTGGTACCGTCGTAGCTGCGG